>Ga0307514_10000028_pt1 | contig 379596 bp, 346 predicted proteins | sample 16_EM_MG_FD_203088 | JGI IMG/M metagenome (GOLD analysis project Ga0307514, IMG submission 203088) | Populus trichocarpa ectomycorrhiza microbial communities from riparian zone in the Pacific Northwest, United States - 16_EM | ecosystem: Host-associated > Plants > Roots > Unclassified... | reverse complement strand
AAAAACTGCACAATCTGCGTATACATCATGTCATGATACGATCAGAACTCAAATACTTAATTGGAGCGAAACATCTGGGCTTGCAAAGGCCGGGTTTTGAGGTGGAAACCGGCCCAAATGCCAACTGTCCGGGTTTTTCATGTGGTAAAACCGTTGCCACGGTTCGGTTCCGGTTCCAACCCTAACCCGGAACCGTTCTAGCGGGTTGGAACCGTTGCTAACACTAATGCCGTTACATTATCCCCCTCTTTAGGTGCAGACCTCCTGGGCTGTATAAACCCGTACAAGAGTAGAAAAGAAACAATCAAACAACCGTTCAACGTACGCAAATGTACAAACCCATATGTCTCACAACCGATTAGTACCGTATGGTAGCCATTCGGCGGATCTGGCGCATGGGGTAACTCCACCTCCACTTGACTTAATTCCGGAGGTGGTAAAAACCCGTGCCCACGCCATTTGTACTGGGCCGAGATCCAAAGAAGTAAAGAAGTAAAGAGAAGAGAAAGAAGGAACATCCAAAGTGACACTGTCCTCTATATCTCCACTTCCGGAATGTCCGGTATCCGACCATCAAATCTCGCACTTGTAGCTTGTACCCAGCGTAGGTCATTGTCGGAATTAGACACAGTAATCTCGGTGAAATCCCCAATCATAGTATGAGCCTCGTCTTGACTCGGTTGTTACAGGGGTATTTTAAATCCCAATACTCAATACAACATTTATTAGACTAAATTCAGCTGCCTATCTAAACTCTCTTTCTCTCCTCGTCTTATCCTAAGACTCTACCTCTTGACCTTTATTCAAGAGCGTCCGCTTGACTTCTGGCAAACTCCAAGGCAGCCGCTTCCAATGCTTCTAGATTAAAGCGATGCCAATTTCCGTCGCCTATGTAGACGAAGATTAGGCTTCCCTGTCGAACAACCACTCCTCGGAAAATTCCTTGTAAGGTAAAGCACCGGTGTTGAGATATCTCAGCACCAGGTAGTCGATATTCTCGAGTTGACAGAAACGAAAGACCACAGCGTAAGTGTGGGTTAATCGGTGCTCGGCCAATTCGAAAAGCAAATTGCCGAAACTCTCGACAACCTTCTGAAGTGCATACTCGGCTTGTGTAAATTGATGTCCACGCATAAAGCGCCCAATCACGAGTATGTATGAGGGAAGTAATTTTGAATAGATAGAATTCTTAATAATATTTTAAGGTGTTCTTCACTGGTAATGTCTGACTGTGGATTGCTGCTAGAGCTTGGTTCTTTCCATCGTCGGGGATGATGTGAGCTTTTTATAATCGGTTCCTCAGGTCAACCTTGCCTTCGGGTTTCCGTCATGACACCATTATTGCTTGATAGCTTATCGCCGGATGCATCTGAAGTGCTCCATTGATAGTGCCACGAATTCCCTTTGGTTATCGTGTTCATGCATGAGCCGTTTTAAGACATTACGTCCCCTCTCGGGCAGTCCTCATGATCATGATATCAAACGCAAATAATGACAGCTCATAACCTCATGTTCGACATCTTGCTTCCCATTCGTTCAGTAGCTAGAACATCTGACGACCTTAGTCTTATCAGTGCTTATCGCAATATAGTATTAATAGCTCTTCACTATTAATTGCCTCACCATTAATTTGGCTATTTGGCATTGCGTCAGAGATTTAATCGGCGACCAACCGATACTCCGCTAGCGTAGATAACGACACGTCAATGACGTTGCAATGCATACAGTCTTAACTCAATAAGCCGGTTTACTTCTGGCCTCTTATCTTCAGCCAATGCCATTAATCTCTCAGACACTGCATGCTTAGGTCTCGATCTTCCATAGACCGGGGAGTGCCGCGAGTGCTCTCACCGCTTAGCGCATGAGCTCGCAGATCCCTCGTACTCACATATTGCAATAACGTCTGCAGTGCATGTAGTTCTGCGTTATCGCAACTTAACTATGCATTGTCCCGCTAAACAGTGTTTAATAGGTGTGGCCAATAATTATGCGCACTGCTGAAGGTTTTTCACTTCCCAGTTATGGCGACATAATTGCATCATCATATTTGAATCCGCAAGTGCGACCGTAGTCTTCACTAATTGATCGACACGCGGCTCAAGTGTAATCCCACTAAGGATCACTTGACTGACAAACATGTTCACGTATTTCGCAGGTAGGTGTTTTGCATATAAGCATCGTGAAAGATTTGTCACATATACCTGCTTCGTTCAAACATGTATCATTACCGCTGCTAAAGGAGAACCCCTAACACTATGAATCACTACTGTGAGAATATGGCACTAAGTCTTCCGCAGACCTGCGCAGAGGTCTCAGCTGCTTCAAAATTTGACTATCCTATAAGTCAAATCTCATAGCATCCTGAATGCAACTCCATAACTGCAGCTGCTTTCAGGAGCACCTGAGAATGCTCTTGAGGAGTCTGAGAGTACTTTGCTTATCTCCAGGGGGGCCTAGGAGCATCTAGAATTACTTGGGAGCACCGGTGAGGTCTACTGGAGTGACTGGGAGGTTTGTGTGGGGCTTCCGGACTGATTTACATTTTGCTGATTTAAAATACATTTTGCTGATGTGAAGACCACTATATCAGTCCAGTTAACTCTTATAATTGACCACACTGGGATTCTGGTCTGAACACTCTCCGAAACTCCCAGAGCCTCTCTGTAACAGAAAGACATTCGGCTAATATCTTGAGTACATTCTTAACTACAGCTTTGGAAGACATAATGGTAAGGTTAGTCAGAATCTGTTTATTGTAATGTAGAATTAACAAAATGTAAGTGTAAATTAATCTGAGCAATATTGGAACAACTGGATTGAGAGTTTGAATACTGTTGAGATAATGAAAATAATAATTTCAGAGCACAGAATTAACTTTCTTTGATATTGTAACATTTCTGTAAAGGTATATCTCCAGACTCTCTACCTAAACCTTTCTGTTACTATTTAGACTAAGCCCAATATGGACATACTTAATCCAGGTTAGCACCACATTGCCCTGGGTATACTAGAAACGCGGAGTCTGCGTATAACCCGTACCACTACTCCATATGGAACGAGCTAGAGCCTGATTCGAGGCCAATCCTTTTACTGTTAATCTACCGTTTGCTATATAACTTACGGCGGCCTCCCGTAACAGCCATAAATGGAAATCGGCCAAGCCCATTACGCATAATGCAGATAACACATGCGTAACACACGGTAAACCTATAGTAGTAATTCTACCTTATTCCTACTCTAGCGAAGTACTCTTGCTGTGATAGCGAGAGTATTTGTGTGCGACATGGTATAATCAAGTATACTAGATCGGCACCATCGCTCTGGTCTTATCGGAACTCACAGTCGGCTGTCAGAGTGAAGTATTTTTTTACGATGTACATCCGGTCAATCTGCGCTGGCGAGAGCTGGCGGGAGCTGGCTGCAGACGATCAATAGAGGCTCGCTGGAGATGGCCAAGCACTGGACACAGGCAACTTTGACAGCCCGTGCAACCTCAGCCTGGGCAATTCTACTCTAAGCCGTCTGGTAAGCCAGACCGCAAGATAGTTACCTCGGATCCTCGGTGATGTCAAACAAGCCGAGGAGAGATAAAAATAGGTATATAACTTAAACGACTTTGTCTACCCTCCCATCTAAATTATATTATTCAATTTAGACTATTTAATTCATAGATTCAGGCCGAAATAAATACTTTACAACATTTCAAAAATAAAAAAGGAACAGTGGCGATCTGACCTGAATTTAGTTGACTGGTGGAATTGAGTACGATTCTATGAATTAACCCCGCCAAAGAGGGGGCTACAGGGCTCTACCTTCATCAACAACGAAAAAACCAATCAGCCCTTCAACTCACGCAGCCCAACTATTATTCCGTAATTACCTTATTATCTACTATCAATTATCTACGACACAGCCATCATCTCACCTCTAATCGCCTCTCCAATCAAACCAACCACCAAACAATGACCAGCTTCGTTGCTGCAACGACTGTGCGCAATACTGGCAAATCGTACACGCAGAGCAGCTGGAAGATAGAAACCGCGAAATACCCAATATGCAATTCCGCCGAGATCGAAACCATGACCTCGTTGCTCGGGATTGCGCCCCCCGAGATGATATTCGGCAATAACCTCGTTTCGGTCATACACCTGCCAAGCGGGTTCGCGATGAACTTTACCGCGTTCGATGCGCTCAACGTCGTCGACAAAACGGGAGAAGCAGGGATGTTGAAAGTCGCATACTCTGAAGAGTGGCAGCGGATGCGCGAGAAGGTTTCTGAAGATATCCGGGACGTTGTGAAGCCGTTTGATTGGAGTTATTCTACGGCTTGGAAGGGACGGGTGCAGAATGGGGAGATGGTCGAGAGTGAGGATGCTCTGATTCCGTTCGAGAAATTGAAGCGTCCGGACCCAATACTATTGTTTGATGATGTGATGCTGTATGAAGACGAGCTGGCGGATAATGGCATCGCAATGCTCAATGTGAAGGTCCGGGTGATGCCCGAACGACTACTGGTGTTGCAGAGGTTCTTTTTAAGACTGGATGATGTCGTTGTAAGGATTAGAGATACCCGGGTGTATGTGGAGTTTGCAACGGGAGAGGTAGTGAGAGAGTTTGTAAGTCGGGAGGCAAAATATGCGGATGTCAAGACGGTATGTAGCCTTTACATCCCCACGCCTCACGGCAAGACTAATATGGGAATAGAAATTTGCAATGTACCCTCAAGACGACATTCCCAGTCTGTTACGGGATCCAAATCAGCTTGTTGATTTGCTCCCAATCATTGAAACCACAAGGGAAAAGACGACAGTAAAGTAGCGGGGGCTGCTACAATAGGGAATATTTTCTTTTCGAAACGAGGGGATTATTGCGAGGGGATTATTACGTAGGTTTGTATCGGCGTTTATCTCCTTGAGTGTTTTACTTCATCTGTACATAGAAAACTGACGGTCGAGTTATTATCGAGGCTGTGATATTGGAATGATGGAAATGGTCCTAAATTCCCAGTAATACGTTGCCCGAAAACCCGAACAGCTTGGTTACAGTTACAATTCGGGAATCAAACTCAGTATTACATCTTCCGCGTTTGCCGCCTGGTCGTCCTGTTGGTGTATAGTGAACCAGAAAAAAAAACTTCAATGAGAACCATTTTGATCGGCTTGTGTTCGACTTCCTTCACATCACTGCATAAATTACCCACCCGCCCAAAAAAAACGACCATTCCAATCATCAGGTTCTCCAATCAAGAAGCCCGATCTCCAGAGTGCGAGGGGAGATATATACCACCACGATGTTAAAACTTAGAAACCTGTATTGTCGTTATACAGCGACGAGTGATAAATGTGACACCCATCAGGCAAGTATCAAGATATACATGCAGAAATCCCTCCCAACCACCGTTCTAACACAGCCTTTCCAATTTTTTTAAACATTACCTCAACACGATCTGTCAATCGGGTCCTCCCTCAAAACATCCATTGTGTTCTCCTCCCTAACGGGCCCCGTCTCCCTCCTCCTCTTTTCCCACTCCCTCCACGGGCGATAAACCAACACACTAACCACAGCTCCAACTACAAATAATCCCACAATACATCCCCCAATAACATCATACCACTCTCCAACCTTCTCAACACCATTCCAAAACCGTCCAATTGGTTCGGCAACATTCAAAATCAAAGAAAGCAGCTGAATCGTGCCGATGATAATTGCCACCATGACTGTGATAACAGTAAGTACGATGCTGTAGTACAGAACCGCAATAATGTCTTGCGAGAATGTTGATGTCTGGTAGAGCGCCGACATAAGCGCTCCATCGATCGTGTCCAGGAGACACATCCCCGCTGTGAACAGTACCGGGAAGATCAGGATTAGCCAGATGCTAGTCCCCTTTGCTGCCTGGATACTTGCTATCCCTAGGAGCGCTACTTCAGAGGAGGTATCGAAACCCAAGCCGACTGGGTTTCTATTAGCTTGGTAGGAAGTCAGTGGGAAGAATCGACAGCTTACACAGTACTCCAAGTGGGTACATTTTCCAGCTCTGATCCACCATTCTAAACGCTCCCTTGAATACCCTGACCAGACACCCTCCACCCTTGAGCGCCTCACTAAGCGCATTCTCCTCGCTCGCCAGCTCCTCAGGATCTCGATCCAGAACTTTTCGCATCTTCTTCACCAGCTTCCACAGGACGTATCCATTCAATATTGCCAGAACAATCAAGAAAGCAGCAGACACACTAGTTCCAATAATCCCGCCCACCTTTGAGAAAGAATCAAAGCGTTCTGACAGAGATGTAGATGTTGCGGCCACTGCAATGGACGTGATAACCACTATCGTGCTATGTCCAAGGCTGAAAAATAGTCCCACAGCTACCGGCTTTTGCCCAGAGGCAATGAGACGTCGTGTCATCAAGTCTATTGCTGCAATGTGGTCCGCATCGAGAGCATGGCGCAAACCGAGGGTGTATGCAAGCACCGCGGTTGCAAGGAGAGGTCTCGTGGTTCATTAGCCATATATATCAGCCCACAAGATTGATGGTTGTACGGACCTGTATGAATGCTGAAATGCACAGGAAAATCAATTTATGTCTATACCCGCAAAAATGCCATACATACCAATACAACTCCAACAGCCGCCCAAACCAGGGCATTAACAAAGAAAACTACCAAGATAATCCCAACTACAGCAACAGGTAGTTTTCGAATGTATGGAATTTTGCTGTGATATCTCTCTGCGGCCAACTTCGCGCTGAGAAGGGCGGTTGTTTCCATAGCGAACGAGTGATAAGCAACTACAGTAGATGAAGACTTGGGCGGTGAGACGAAGAAACCAGAACCCACAACACTCAACTACAGCTTTATATTTCTCAACTTTACCCTCCATGGTAGAATGTACCTATTTTTTTCCCCTGTTCCCCGCAGTTTCGTTTCGCCGGAGGGGCCCGTTATCTCTATCATTTTCGTCTTGGCGGAGGATCAATTAACCAACATCAATCTCGAGGACCAATGCACAAGCAACAGCAAACCCAAGCACGTACTAAGTGTTCTCAAGATTTCATCCATTTCTACGTGTTCACCTGTAATGTCTATGATACAAGATAGTAAAGACTCATCATACCACAAGAAATAAGAGTCAGACTATCCTTCAAAAAAAATACAACAATGAATCAAGGCTAACAAAACAAGTCATATCAAGCAGAGCACAAAAACCGTAAAAACCCATTGTCACAAATGCAACCCACAAAAAACCTTTTACGCCATCCAAAGTAGACATGTAAAAACTACACGTTAGGTAAGAAAATTTAATTGAAAGAAAAGGTTGGAAGGTCGAATACAGCGATCCAGAAATTCAGAAGTTGTAGCGTTCTCCTTGTCGACTGATTGGCTTGCCTTGTCGATTTAATGGAACGCCCTTTCCTTCCTTCTTTTTCGAAGCGTTCTTTTTCGGTTGAGGGTGATTGTAATGAGTATGGTCATTCTCTTCTATTGCGGATTCATTTCTCCAGTTCAAGCATCTCCAGACATTGGGATCGAAGTATGTTTTTCCTCGAGTACTCATCCTTCCGGAGCCAGTATCGTTATCAGCAGCGGCTGCGACCGATTCCGCAAGGTACTTTTCTCGGTTGCGCATTCCTTCCAGGATGCGATCTTTAAAAAGCTCGAATGTTGCTTTTAGCTTCTTCTCCCTGATGCCACGGGTGTCAAGCCATGACATCAGCTGCTCAAACTCCTCGGGAGCTTCGAGGAAACCATACTGGGTGGGTGAAGTGAGAGTAGTTCCATTCTCTTCCCGCGCCTGCCGATCTAAGACACTTAATCTCTCCTCTCCATAGCCGTTCATCTTGATGTCGCCTTCTGCATCTCCTGTTGCGACCTTCGTGCCCGCCTCTTCGACCAAGAATCCCTGTCTCTCGGTTTCACTTGGTCCCTGAATCCAGATCATTGCGTTCGCATAACCGGAGTGAGCTGTTGATGAATCAGGCAATCCCCCGAAGGGCATACCGTTGCGCTCAAACCACCAGTACTTGTTCCAGTACCTGTCCTGACCCATTACTTTGAACCTCGCGCAGTCTGCTTGTCGCAGGTCTTCGTCGATAGATATAATCGCCTCTTCCTCCTTTGCAATTTTGGCTTTGACTGTCTCGATAGATTTGATGACTTTCTGGAATTGCTTTGTAGTCTTTGGAACCTTTGCTGCGGCGTCAGCTTTGGCTTTCTCCTCAACCCGCTTCCGCTTGCGCTCATTAGCACGATCGCCACCTCGACGACGAGCTCGAGCTCCTTCATCATCATCCTCATCCTCCTCGTCTGCCTCGGTTCCGTTCATTTTCACGTCGCCATCTTCGTCGGTTGATGGCTGCCTGAGTCCTGACTCAACAGAGGGTGATTTTGGCGTGTTCTCCGGAAGAAGAATCTTTCGGTCGTCTTCCAAAGCCTTCAGTTCCTCCAAGCTACAAATACCAGGTTAGTCGGTGTGCATTATGGAAAAGGCAACTGTGGTAACATACAAAATTTTTCTAGCACGTTGATGCTCTATCTTTTCTTTCCGATGCTTTGTCATCTCTTCCGAGCACTCTTCCATATAGTCCCTGACAGTCCGTGTCTCGTGTGTCAAACGGGAGAGAAGGTGAATAACCATGACTTTCAGGTTGCAATCCATAGAGGTATATCGCGTCTTGACCGTATCAGGCATTGGTTTCTCATCAGGCGGTGCGAGATAGGCGAGAATATCCTCGGTATCTTTGGCAAAGCGTACATCCCAGGATAGTTGATAGAGGATTCCAACAATTATTGCTTGCCAGCCTCCATCTTTGAACTGGCGGGCTTTGAGTCGCTGTATCCAAGAATCACCCTCTTGAAATAGCTCGTCCGCGCGGTGTCTCTTCTCCTTTTCCATAGACCTTCGGCTACCGACGGTTGTACCCTCGATCTTATTCCCACTCACTTCCACCGTGTCACCAGCAGCTTCTTCTACTTCTTCCCCTCTGTCTTCCCCGTTGTCTTCCTCGTCGTCTTCCTCCTCCGGCTCTGGCAGTTGTACCTGAACCGCACCTTGTTCGTTTACAATGGCTTTGAGAAGCGCGCAATGAATCTCTACGAAAAGCTCACAGTCTACGTCTTCGCTATTGAATTGTAGTGCCTGGATATAATCGTCAAAGGTAAAGGAGTCCAAGAGGAAAGGTTCGCAGTAAATGTTGAGAAAAACCCAAGTACTAAGATAGAATGATATTTTCTCTTCGTCAATACCATTGTCCCGGGGTGCGGGTGAATGCGATGATGTCGAGGGATTGTGCGGGGACGAACGCGCTCGAGATGATGCGCCAGCTTCGCCAGTCTGTTGGTCAACTCTGGTTGTGATAGTAGAGGAGAGATGGTGCAATTTTGGTCGGTACGAGTTCTCTTGCAGAGGAAGATCGAGGTCTTCGATAGGGTATTTGATCGGTTTTGGGGGCGGTGGAGGAGGAGGCGTAGGTTCTGCTTTTACTAGAGCTTTAAGATTCAGCTTGTGGATACTTCCGTCGGGTGTCCCCCCGGGACTGCTGGCCCAAGGCGATCCAGACATACTCGGGGAATCCGTCCGAGAATCTTGAAGAAGTTTGGACATCTTCATGGCCTGCTGGGTCTTACTCTTATGTGATTTTGGAGCAGGTCGAATCTCGACAGGACCAGGTGGCGAAGCACTCCCATTCGTCAAAGCATCAACACTAAGTCCCACTGTGGCTTGTTTTCGTCGAGCTTGTGCAGCCTTTCTTTCCGCGGTCGTTGTAGCGCGCTGGAGGTGAGAAGGTACGTTTTGAGGGATCTTAAATCGGGTAGCATATTCCTCTTTTACTAACCATGGCGCACCCGTCCAGGGTTCACGAGATACCGTATTCTTGATGAATGATCTCAGCATATGCTTGGTAAACGTCTTTTTGTCGCGGATCAGGTGCTCATTGTCAATTTGAGCCTCTTCTTCGTTTCTGTTGACCATCTTGACGGTGTAACGAGAGAATCCTTTCCTCTGGATTTCGCCGTTAGCGTAACGAAGTTCCGGAAACATTGTTTTCTCGCGGATGACCGCTTCGACTCGGTCACCACTAGGGAGAATTGCAGCGACGTATTCGCCGGGGTAGAAATCGCTTTTGAAGGACTATAGAAACGGTCAGAGGACAACTGAAGGGACAGGGTCAGATAGTCTCATACTTCATGAAGTTGGTCCACTAAGAAGGCCCAGTTCTAGTCAGATGTCTGCCCAAGACAGCGGCGGTGGAAGTAGCATACCCAAGGTGTCAATTCTGGAGACAGTAGAAAACTGGACTTTTCGTAACACAGGTTCCTTTAATGGTTCCGGGAACTGCTGTTCGACATCTTGCGAATGTTCCGTCTGCTCACATCAGTTAAATAGCAATTGGTATAGCGCCGATGAATAGCTTACTTCACTCTTGAGAGCCTCAAAATAATTGAGGTTCATATGGCCGGTAATTTCACAGCTAAATTGCTTCTATAACGATGACAACAGTCAATCACAGCACTCAATGAGAGCAATCGTAGGCGGTGTAGGCTTCCGTCATACGCACCGCTTTGTAGAACTCGAGCCTAAGCGTTCTATCAGCATGCCGTTACCAAAGGTCATAGGGCGCCCGAACGTACCTATCGATATAACCCTGGTAATTGGTGAATGATTCCCCAGTCTGTGAAATCACCCACAGCTAGACGGGTCAACAACGGAATATACCGAGGCATGGTAGTGCTCCAATACTAACTTACATCTTTGGAATCATCGCCGACTTCTGGATTCGGCAGCATCTGCACGGGCTTTCTCTTATAGAGCACCTAAGAACTAGGTAAGTATGCTTGCAGGCTACTACAAAATGGCCATTAAGTGCCCTCGGACGAGTGACAACTTAAGACCGGGTATCTTACCATTGTCACTGATAGACCAAGAACGTATAGGACTGGACTTCCGAACGTCCAGAGTGGTCAGCGATGGTACGCGCTCCGCTTGGTGTCGCTGAGAAGCGGTCGACTGACTGGGGGAAGACTCGGCAGGTAAAGTACAGTAGTGAATGGGGTGGGGTGGATCGAGGCGATTGAGGAGCGATATATTGAGAGGAATGGTGATAGGTTTGGAGTTATGGTGAGAGGAACAGAGGAGTGCTCGCGAAAATTTGAATGGGAGCGAGAGTGCTGTGGGTCAACAAGGGAAGCGACGCGGCAGATTTTAGTAGCGGTACAAGTAGACAGACCAGTGCAGCGGGGGAGGGACGGGGTCAGATGCGGAGTGTCGGTGGTAGCAGATCCAAGACTGTGGCGGGTCGTTATGGGGGTTGTGGTAGTGGTAGTGGCACTGGTAGAGTGGGGATAGCGATAGCGAGGACGGTAGGTGGTGTTGGTGATGGGGGTGGTGTTGGTGGTGGTTGGTGGTTGGTGGGGAATCTGGGAGGATCGCGGAATGGAGGGAGGTTGTGGGTAGAGGGAGTGACGGGGGAGTGGGAGTTGGTGGAGCATTTTGGTTCTTGTCGGAGTGTGCTCGCTGCGTTGTGTATGTACTAAGAAGTAAGGAAGGCGGCCTTGGCGATTGTTGTTAAGGTTTGGAGCAGTGGCTGAATCCTCCCCCGACTGCTTTATGCACCCCCTTCTGCGTCGCTCCTGCTCCACACCCACCAGAGAAGATCACGACTCGCAACAAAGTGCTGCTGACTCGCACGAATTTTGCAAGCACGATGTCGCAGCTCTCGCAAATCCGCTGCAGCCTGGGTATAGCTGGATTTCCCAATATCAAAATACCAAAATCTGCGTGCTTCTTCACCGCCTATCACTTGTTCTGCGCATCTCCCGAGCGGTAGGAAATAGGAAGGAAATAGGTGAGGGTCGGGGTGCCGGGATGCGATTAATTCTGGAAGCGGTGAGGCGACTCGACAAGAGGAGAAGGAAGGAGGGAGGAGAAGTGCCAACCAGCCGCACATTGGCGAGGTGGGGTGGATGCCGCTCCTGCTGTCCTTTCGGGGGTCGTCATCTGCCAGCTCTGCTCTGCTGCTCCTCCGTGTCGGTCCCCATTGTTCCTCCCAGAAACAAAGAAATTATTCCCTTCTGCACCACGCTGCCTAGTACTAGTACTCTGCTCTACCCTACTCTACGCTCTTTCCTGAATGACTTTTCGAAGTCCCGGTGGGCGCTTCAGCGGGTGTCCCATATGACTTCCACTTCTACTCGAGCAAACAGTGTTAATATGAGGAGCCCGAAAAGCCCTGTGAAACACGTAATGGCCTACCCGGTACATCTTCTGCCATAGCCAAGTCCATTTTTCATTGACATTGGTTTGTACGAGGCTCTATCATCAATCGGCACATGGCCGAGCCGCATCAGTCGAGACAGCGGACGTTAAAAAACGCTCGCTGGCGCTAGATGTCATCGCAAGCGCCACACCATTAGTAGTTAACGTTGTACCTCTCAACGCTAGGCAAAGTTTGTCACAAAGTTTTTGTCGACACAAGAAACTCAAACTGACAACCCTTCCAACATAGCCAAAACATCGCAAGCCCTCCCCTAGCAGCTACCTTCATCGTCCAGTATCATAATGGAGTGTGCTGGATTTGATGAGCGATTTCTATCTGCTATTTCTCTATCTTCCAGCCTGTCTGCACACTTACCTGTCGGCGCCCGAACGATTCTTTCCCGGTCCTGCGATGTAACGAATCACGTCTATTTAGAAACGCTCTCCCAACTGTCAATACACCCGATATTTTCATCCACCATTCTCGCCTGCTATGAGGCGTTATTTCCAGAGCTTGTAGCAAGATGGCCGACGTTTGCAACCACGGCGCAGATTGCAGCAGGACTCGGACGCATCTTGCCGGTGGTGCCGTACCTGGTTGACATGGCGGAATACCTTCTTCAGTCACAGCTAGAGGAACAAAAATTTCTGGCTGTGGTATTGGGGCTTTCCGATGGAGTAACGCATGAGGAAGTGTGCTCATTACCAACGGAGCTTGCGGTTGAAAGTCTACTCTCTTTGCATAGGCTATTGTGTTTTAGACGGGACACATTCCTACCGCTTATCGATACAACGAATTTATATCCACTACTTCACCATCCCCACCAAGCCGTCCGATATGTTGCAGTCCGGATACTATGCATTTACCTAAAGGCTGCGGATGCCGCGCAGGAGGAGATATTAGAGAAGTACGGGGTTGGTAAACACGCTGAGAAGGTTTTGGGGCCATGGGAAGGCCGCGATGTGGATTACGGATTTCTGATGTGGGTTTTCTTACCGCGAGATTATTGGTATTGTAGCTAACCGTGTTGTCTAAAGACCCCTGGAAGGTAGTCGGTTTAAGGATATCGCCGATGCTCTAGAGAGGGCGAAGATGGATTCTTCATTAGTAAAATCTACTACAGGCTTCTCTAGAATAATAGATTCTACCGATTTATCTCCAATGATTGCCGATTTTTGTGGCATTCTTATCCCACGTCTAAGAGGTAATCTGCTCGTTAGCCAGGTCTTGCATATGGGCCTGATCTAATCTATACGTTTAGGTCCTCCAAATAGTCATATAGAAATCGTATATACACCTACGATTCGATCAAACATACGTTCTCTTGCCCTCGCTCTTCGTACGTCGCAACCAATCCTCGTCACCGGTCACGCAGGTTCGGGAAAGACCTTCCTTGTTCACCAACTCGCTCGAACGGTTAATGCGCTGGATTCGCTGGTTTCAATACACCTGAGTGGACAGACCGATGCCAAGTTGCTCATTGGGACCTACACGACTGCCGAAACACCCGGGAGTTTTGAATGGCGACTAGGAGTGCTCGCGACTGCTGTCAAAGAAGGCAGATGGGTGTTAGTGGAGGATATCGACAAAGCTCCAACCGAGGTTCTCAGCGTGCTCCTACCCCTGATTGAACGTGGTGAGCTCGATATTCCTTCTCGCGAGGAAAAGATTAAGGCGGCAAGGGGTTTCAGGTTGATAACCACTGCTCGTACCTCGCCCTCGACCAATCAAGATATGTCGACTGTAAATCTTCTTGGTAGTCGGTTGTGGGCTCGGGTTAATGTCGAAATGCTTGTCGAATCTGAGCTTCAGACCATTGTAAACTCAAGATATCCTTTGCTTAATGCCCTCTCTTCTTCGATACTCAACACCTACACCGCTACTCAAAAGTTATATCGGGAACCGTCCTTTTTTGCTATCAGCAGGACCAGTCTTGGCAGACAAATATCACCACGAGATTTGTTTAAATGGTGCAGCAGAACCAACGCGCTATTTTTATCTGCTGGTGTCAAAACTGGTGCCGAAATACTTCCAGATGGATTGTTCGATGAAATGTTCAACGAGGCAGTGGATTGCTTCGCTGGAAACCTACATACTACCGAGTCACGCCGTCTAGTAGTGAGTCGCATCGCCGAGCAGTTACATGTTCCTTCTCAACGCGTTGACTTGCTCATGGACGGCCACATTCCTAGTTTTAAGGATTCAGAACGGACTTTGGCTGTGGGAAGAGCGAAGCTTCAGAAACAAAAAGACATCACGACCATGAAACGACGCAAAAAGTCTCTGGGGACTCAAAAGCGCCCCTTCGCGATGACTAACCATGCTTTAAAGTTACTGGAACAGGTTGGGGTGGCGGTGCGTCTTGCTGAGCCAGTGTTGCTGGTTGGTGAGACAGGAACTGGGAAAACCACGGTGGTTCAACAATTGGCAGATATTTTGGGATACAATCTGACCGCTATCAATTTGTCGCAGCAGACTGAGAGTGGTGATCTATTGGGTGGATACAAGCCGATAGACATAAGATTTCTGGCCGTTCCGCTCAAAGAAAATTTCAATGAGTTGTTCGAAAAAACATTCTCTCTCAAAAAGAACAAACGTTTCCTCGATGTTCTTAACAAATGTTGGAACCGTCAGCAGTGGAAAAGGGTCATTATTCTCTGGGGTCAGGCAGTGGCGATGGCGGAAAATTTGTTTACACAACCCCCACCGGCTGAGAAGCTAGACGATCAACCTGAACATCAAAAGAAAAAGCGAAAACTAGAGGGGATGGACAAACCGGCTCTGCAGGCATTGTGGACCAAATTTTCCAAGGACCTTAGTACTCTGGAAAGACAGAGCTTACAACTGTCCAAGAGCTTTGCCTTTTCCTTTGTTGAAGGAAGTCTGGTTAAAGCTGCCCGAAATGGCGATTGGGTCCTCCTCGACGAAATCAACCTAGCGGCTCCCGATACCCTGGAGAGTATTTCAGATCTACTAAAAGATGGCGGAAATGGCTCCATTCTCCTCAGCGAAAAGGGCGACGTGGAACGAATTCAAGCCCATCCCGATTTCAGGATATTTGCGTGTATGAATCCCGCTACAGACTTCGGTAAGCGAGATCTTCCTTCTGGTCTACGAAGCAGATTTACGGAATTGTATGTCGCAAGCCCCGATACCGACTTCGGCAATCTTTTAGCTATAGTCAATGAGTATATCGGTCATTTAGCCATTGGGGACGAGAGAGTATGTGCAGACGTGGCACAACTTTATCTAGAGGCAAAGAAACTCGCCGACGGCCATAGGCTTGTGGATGGAGCCAATCAGAAGCCACATTTCAGCATGAGAACACTCACTCGAACGCTTAGCTATGTTGTGGAGATTTCCAGTGTTTATGGATTACGGCGCAGTTTGTATGAAGGCTTCTGCATGAGTTTCCTTACTCTGCTTGATCAACCATCTGAGATTGTCTTGCTGCCGGTAATAGACAAGTTTATTTTAGGTGCTGTGAAGAATGTCAGAAGTTTGATAAGTCAAATTCCCAAGCAACCGGCCGACGGGCACCAGTACGTTCAATTCAGACACTATTGGATGCACAGAGGACCTTATGAACCGGAGGAGCAGCCACACTACATCATCACGCCATTCGTTGAAAGGAATATATTGAACCTTGTTCGTGCAACTGCAACCCGAAGATTCCCCGTACTTATTCAGGGGCCTACCAGTAGTGGAAAGACCAGTATGATAGAGTATCTTGCGAAGAGAACGGGCCATAAGTTCGTACGGATCAATAATCATGAACACACTGACCTACAGGAATACTTGGGCACATACGTATCAGACAATGATGGGAAACTGCGCTTTCTGGAGGGAGTCTTGGTCGATGCCTTGAGGAAGGGCTATTGGATCGTTCTTGACGAGTTAAACCTAGCGCCAACTGATGTCCTCGAAGCCTTGAATCGTCTGTTGGATGATAACCGCGAGCTATTGATACCGGAAACTCAGGAAGTTGTAAGACCGCATAGAGATTTTATGCTTTTTGCAACTCAAAACCCCCCAGGTCTCTATGGTGGACGTAAAAACCTCTCAAGAGCCTTCAGGAATCGATTTTTGGAACTACATTTTGATGATATCCCAGAGTCAGAACTTGGTACCATCCTGAAGGAGCGTTGCCAAATCGCACCAAGTTATGGCGACAAGATTGTCAAAGTCTATAAAGAGTTGTCTCTTCTCAGGCAGTCAAGTCGCCTCTTCGAGCAGAAAAATAGTTTTGCAACGCTCCGAGATCTTTTCCGGTGGGCAAACCGCGATGCTAACGGATATCAACAACTGGCTGAAGATGGTTACATGTTGCTTGCTGAGCGAGTGAGAAAAGATGAAGAAAAGCTTGTTGTACAACATGTTTTGGAAAAAGAAATGAAAGTCAAGATCGACGTAAATGCCCTATACACTGCCGAAAAAACACCGGAATATTCCCTTTATGCCGAGAAGGTTGGGGAGGGCGAAGTCGTTTGGACTAAAGCTATGAAAAGGCTATTCTCCCTGGTCGCACATGCTCTGCGCAACAATGAACCTGTTCTATTGGTCGGAGAAACTGGATGCGGCAAAACGACCGTGTGTCAGATACTAGCTGAGGCATTCGGCAAGCGTATGATCGTCGTTAATGCTCATCAGAACACGGAAACTGGCGATATCATTGGTGCACAACGGCCGATACGGAATCGCTCGGAGTACCAGTCTCAGCTCGGGAAGGATCTACTCACTGTGTTAAAAGAACATGCGCCACAGTCTCAGTGTGTGGACATTGAATCATCTGACTTCACTGCGTTGTTGAAGCTCTATTTGTCACTTCCGACGATTCAGGAAAGCATTCCTGCCGAGATAAGGGATAGAATCGACCTCAATCGCACCCGCATCAAGGCATTATTTGAGTGGGCTGAAGGTCCACTTATACAGGCCATGAATGGGGGTGAGGTTTTCCTTCTCGATGAAATATCGCTTGCGGATGATTCTGTTCTCGAACGTCTCAACAGTGTACTGGAACCGGCGCGGGGGATCTTACTTGCGGAGAAAGGACCTGAGGAGGCGCAGGTTACCGCATCTGACGGCTTTCAGTTCCTAGCAACAATGAATCCAGGTGGTGATTATGGAAAAAAGGAACTCTCACCTGCTCTACGAAATCGATTTACTGAGATCTGGGTCCCTTCCATGACCGATTTCGAAGATGTATTGCAGATTGTACGTTCGAAGTTGAGGCTTGACTTAACCCAATATGCCGAACCGATTGTTGCGTATGCGCATTGGTTTTCCCAAACCTACAACTTCTCTAGTGGCTCTTCAATATCTATTCGTGACGTTCTTGCCTGGACTCGGTTTGTCAATCTTCACGCAGAGCTAGGTCCAGCCTTTGCCTTGTTACATGGAGCTGCCTTAGTTTTCTTCGATGGTTTGGGTGCCAACCCTTCGGCGATCCTTACGATGAACGCCAATAGTTTGGTAGACGAGAAACAAAGATGCATTAAGAAGCTGTCGGAATTAGTTGGACAAGATCTGCTGCCCCTTTACACCGAAGTTGTCTCAGCCATTTCTGACGAGTCATCATTGAAACTTGGACAATTCGGTCTCGAGAAGAAAACCGGTGCCACGGCGGACATATCATTTAGTTTTGAGGCCTCGACAACTGCCATGAATGCAATGCGAGTCATCCGAGCTATGAAACTGCGGAAGCCAATTCTTTTGGAAGGTAGTCCTGGAGTCGGAAAAACAAGCTTGATCACCGCACTGGCTCGTGCCACTGGCAATCCACTTACGAGAATAAATCTTTCCGACCAAACTGATTTGATGGATCTTTTCGGTTCAGACGTCCCTATTGAAGGCGGCCAGAGTGGAGAGTTTGCTTGGAGAGATGCACCCTTCTTGCAGGCAATGCAAAATGGTGACTGGGTGCTTCTCGATGAAATGAATCTGGCGTCGCAATCCGTTCTTGAAGGTCTGAACGCATGTCTAGACCATCGTGGAGAAGTATATATTTCGGAACTCGATCGCACGTTCAGCTGTCATCCAGATTTTGCCGTTTTTGCTGCACAGAATCCGCATCACCAGGGAGGTGGAAGAAAGGGCCTTCCAGCGTCATTTGTCAATAGATTCACGGTAGTCTATGTTGACCAGCTCAGTTTCCATGATTTGCAGTTAATTGCTCAGAAGCTGTTTACAGGAATCTCCCAAGCTATGGTAGAAAAGTTGCTCAATTTCGTTGTCAAATTAGATCAACAGCTACAGAATAGGAGGAGCTTTGGAGCCATTGGCGGGCCTTGGGAGTTTAACCTCAGAGACACCTTGCGGTGGTTGGAATTGTTGGCCTCGAAGAACGGGCTTCTCGCATTCAGGACACCCGAAGAGTACATTGATATCGTCATAAGGCAGCGATTTAGAACCATTGATGACAGGGAACGAGTGGATCAAATATTCGTCGACGTTTTTGGATATACTCCGCCTAAGCGGCATTTTTATTATCTGCTCTCCGAGAAGACGTTTCAGATTGGGCATGCTTTGCTCCCTCGACAGATAATTCTGCAACCGATATCCGTGGAAGGACTTACTATTCTAAAATCGCAGTTACCGGTTCTTGAAACTATCATGACTTGTGTTCAGCAAAACACTCCTTGCATCTTGGTGGGAGCGTCTGGAACCGGAAAGAGCAGTATGATCAAGCTGTTAGCTGCTGCCACAGGGGCCAAATTGGACCAGCTTGCGTTGAATGCGGATGTTGATACTACAGACATTGTTGGCGGCTTTGAGCAGGTTGATTTGTCACGAAAGATCTCCGTCCTCTTTACCGACGTGCGGTATTTCCTCAGAAAAGGTGTTGTTGGTGCCGTCAAGCGTGCAGATCCTCTCAGCAGGGAGATTTTGAATTTGGTGGAATTTCTCAACGATTCACACCTTTCCCCCGACATCAATTATCTTCACAGATTTCTTGAGAACCTAAAAGTTACCGCCGTCTCTAATGGTGCCTTGGAACAATTTGTCAAACAATCCGAGGAACTTATCGCCGAAGCCCAAAGGGACACTATTGCCCGGTTTGAATGGGTAGATGGAATGCTGGTCAGGGCGGTCGAGGAAGGGAAGTGGCTTGTTCTGGATAATGCTAATCTATGTAGTCCTTCAGTTCTCGATCGCTTAAATTCTTTGCTTGAACCTAATGGGGTTTTGATTGTGAACGAACATAACACCTCAAGTGGGGATCCTAAATCCGTCAAACCTCATCCAGAATTTAGACTGTTCATCACTATGGATCCAAAACACGGAGAGCTCTCGAGAGCTATGAGAAATCGATGCGTTGAGGTTTTCATCGATCACTTAGTTAGTTTGCCCGAACTTGCACTGGAGGATGACAAGGAGAGGCAGACGGTTGCAAAATTTACTGGGTCAGCTAGTGTAGTGTCCGACATGGCAACATTTCAACTACTGGAGCAAATTGTCAGGACACCCGCAACACCAGAGGAATATTCCGAATTAGTCCGAACAGTACTGGAACACGTACCAAGGAACATTGCTCCTGTATTGAACAGATGGAAGGCACATGTTTGCGATTCAGCTTTGGGGCAAGATCAGCTACAAATTGTTTGTGACGCTGTGGAGGGGCTGCTTCACTTTGTAGCTCACTCCACAGTGAAAAAAGTCGCCGCAGATTTCATTCAGTCTGTGTCTAGTAGACTCCAACTCGGCCCAGAATTCAGTGAAACACAGGTTAGTAACTGTATTCATGTGCATTATTGGATTCTATGGTTATTTCGATTGTTTAGCGATAGGGAAGGGACATGTACTGATAGACAAAAATTTAACATTAGCCTACCATTCCTCTCCGTAACACAAGCCTCTTTGCAGCTGGAGGCGATGATCCCGCCACCCTTTCATCCTTCTTCAATGTTTCCCGCGAAATATTGGCTATCCAAAAAGTTGAGGAAGGAATCCTCCAGAAAGCAACCACGGTCAAGATGGCAGAGATGAATTTCTTGGAAAGATCGGCATCGAGGAGAGGAATTAAGGCATCAGCCTTTGGCGGAAGCGTCGGTGTTCAGTTATTTGAATTTCTGTGGAACATCAGAAAGGTCGTTAAACAATGGCTTGATGAGAATTCTCAAGGATTTAACCAGACCAGCCTCACCCGAATTCGGGAAGCCCTTGACTTGTGGCGTGACTTGGTTCAGCTCGGCAGCGCTACAGATCTGAATGAGAGTGTGTTTCATGTATACCTCTCGCTCTTCGAGAAGTGGGTCGGGAATGCTACGAAGGAACTACCGCAGTCATGCGTTTCAGCGGCCCAATCTGCATTGCAAGCCTTCCAAGAGCCTTTACAGCTAACTACTGGTTTGTCTATGGAGAAAATGTGGGTGGCCCTTCGGCCCTCGGTCCCTAAGAGTTTGGTTGCCTGGGAACAATATCTGTTATTGAAGGGTATAATGGAGAGGTTTGACAATATTAGGGTTGAAGGTGGGTTACTTATATCTATATCATTCGCTTGATGTGCTGACAGGTTGAGCAGGTAATTTGGACAGAGTGTTGAAGCTGAGGGAATCACTGGTAGAGACTGCAACCGCTCTCCTTACTGATGACATTGAGATCTCCGGCTTGCTTCAGGAGCTCGACATTTCAATCTCAGAACTGGAGAAAGCGCGTAAGACGAACCTAGAGCAGAAATCTGGCGTTTTTGACACCATATTCGATTTGTTATTGAAATTTAAGATGCTGCAGAACCCTACCAACTGGGTACCCCTCACCAACGACAATTTAAGGATGGCGCTTTTTGCTAAACGCTCCACTGAGAGTTTGATTGGATATGGATCACCGAAAATCGCTGTCAACGCCTCGTATGAGCAGGTTATTGGTGATCTTTGGATCTACCCAACAGTGAAGGAAAATGCCAAAGGCCCAAGTAGCATTCTGGGTGGCAATATCGCTGCGGAAATGTTACGCACGAGGTTTGCTATCCCGTTGGTTATCTCTACCGTAATTGGTTACTGATGGTGGTTCCAGTTATATTGCAAAAGAAACGGCCATCTCACAGTTACAGGAACTTGAAACTGAAATCCAGGAGCTCACAAAACAGTTCACCCTTCACACACCCGAAGTCACAACCAATCGAATCAATCAGTTGAATACGCTTTTGCGGGCAAAATTGAAACAGGTTTGACCTTGTCATCGTTTCGTATGTTGATGTGGATATTGACTTCTGTAGCTCTTCGTAATCCACAAAGACTGCTACGATGACACTCAATATGCGTCAGCAATCCAGTCCTTTGACGAATGCACTCCTCAAAGTCTCCAAAATATCAAGGACAGTCTCCTCTCCACGCAGGTTGGGTATTTGCGAGATATTACCGACGAGCACCTTATTCCCGTTGTCGACTCTTTATTAGAGATCTTAACATCTTCGCACCATGACCGCATCACCATCTCTGGAAAAGCTTGGGTTCACTACGCGCTTGCCTGTATGAAACTATACGTTCCCAATGTTGCCTTCGATCCAGCCATGCAGTCCATGGTCGAGCGCCAGCGCCATCTGGCCAGAAAGTCAGAGATTACAAGCAAGATTGGAGCCGAAAAACTGTTTGAGATCAAGTTTAGCGGGCAGGAAGATAACCACAATATCCAAATGCTAGAGCAGCGCCTCGTCAGTCTCGGCGAGGAACCTCCAAACTCATTGATTGCTCGTCCCATTGACTCCGAGATGTCGAGTCTGCAGGGTGAACTTTCCAACGTGCTTCGGGTAGTCGTAGACAGCCAACCCCACTACCGCCTATTGAATTCAATCTTGCAGAGAGCAGGAAATTTTCGTGCCCAGGAAGCGTTATTTCAGACTAATCTTTCACAACTGCTGGAGCGGTTGGAAAAGGGATACCCTATGTATAAAGATATGGTCGACCCTGTTCTCGGGTTCATCTATTACCTTAAACTCGGATTGTCTCTAGTTACAATGACGTCAGATTCCTCGTCGGATACTGCGGACACCAAATCATTCCTGGCACCTTATGACAACATCTCTCAACGACCTCGGATACCACAAGCGGTGGAACATGAGGCTCAAATGCTTTGGTTGCGACAGTATGCTGCTCGCAGCTCGACTGAAAGCTATGAGTGTCTCGAACAGCCCGTGCGTGAAAACATCCATTCCATTTTCCAGAAACTGTTCAGAAAATGGAAGTCAGAGACTGTCGAGGAAAAGGAGAAGGCTATTGTTAACCGGAGCTTGTACAATTATCGTGGCGAAGTTGAGGATCACGATAAACAAGAGTTCCAGGAGATGTTTCCAAGCTATGAAGATGAATCGCCCGAGGAGGTTAAAGAACAAAAAGAACCCAGGCTGCTTAACCATAAAGATGTTGCGATCCGAATTGCACAATGTCAGAGCGCTCTATTCACGACCTCCACCGACGTTAATCTGAGTCTTTCGACGCTGGTTCACGATGGGGCCTCTATCTGGATGAAAACTATGGGCGACAGCAGTGCCACATTCACCCACGCAAAGATTGAGGAGTTTTTGCCCGCTATTTTCCTATCTCTCAAGGATACAACGAAATGGGTAAAGGGTGAACGCGATAGCTTCCGCCGATATGACTTTTACACTCATGAGAACCTCGAGCAAGCTCACAAACTGGTTTCCATTGTTAAAGCTATTCACAAACGCATGGTGTATCTCCTTGAGATGTGGCCCGAGAATGTCACCCTCCAAGACGCCGTCGAATCCTGCCAACAGCTTTTTGATTTCCCATCCACCACACCCGTCGCGAGGTTCCTAACTAAGATCGAAAAGCTTCATGGAATTTTGAATGAGTGGCAGGGCGTGGCAAGCAAAGAGTTTACCGCCGCGGAACAGTATAATACGTTGTCACAACTGATTATCAGTTGGAGAAGACTTGAGCTTACTACCTGGCCGCAATTGTTTGATCTGGAAGACGAAAAGGTAAAGCAGAATGCCTTGTCGTGGTGGTTCTTCCTCTATGAGAGCATCGTTGCAAATCCCATAGAGTTACTCACTGAAGATCTCAAGAATCATATTCATCAGTTGATCGCCAATCTTATCAATTGGGTATCCATGTCATCTGTTGGGCAATTTTCGCACCGCTTGCAACTGCTTCGGGTCTTTGAGCAGCATATAGCCCGTTTGATTATTGACATCCCTGATATGGAGCTTGTGCGCCGCGCTCTGCAATCGTTTATCCTCTACTATTCACAGTATGAGTCTGCAGTAGCAGAGACGCTGAAGTGGGAGCGGAAAAAAATGGAAAAGGTTGTCGCCGATGTGGTACTGCTGGCAAGCTGGAAAGATACGAATATTATTGCTCTCCGCGACAGTGCAAAGAGGTCTCATCACAAACTCTACAAGACAGTGCGGAAGTATCGACAGCTCCTCGACAACCCTGTGTCCGGAATTATTTCTAGCGGTATGACGGGCGACGATAAAACAACCTTCAAGAACCCCGTGTCGGTCGACCCAAAGGTCGATGTCGAGGCTGTCAAGAAGATCTACGAGGTTTCTGTGCAGGGTTGGAATTCCCGTCCTCTTCGTCTCTGCGACCTACCTGGAGCAGTTGGTATAATGCAACGTGTGTCCAAGATCGCTAGAGACAAAGTCGATGTCGTCGACTTTTTCGACCGTTTCTCGACCTCCATCATCACTACCACCAAGGAGCTGCAAGCGGAGACGCCAGCGATGATGAGCGAAGAGGTGAAGGATGTCATCAAGCATCTCAAGACCCGCAAGCGTAAAGCATTCACCGATAGCTTGAAAGAGCTCCGCCAAATGGGATTGAAGTCGAACCTTAGCACAGCTCAGCTCCAGAAGCAAGCTAGTCTTGAAAAAATCCTCGCGACTGCAGCATCTCTAGAACAGCATGTCAATATAATCGATATATCTGGAATTCAACATTACTTTGTCCGTATCCTGGAGATACTGCTAAAAGCTCAGAACCTAAAGGACTCCTCGCCGGATCTTCAAGGAAACGACGTGTCGAGAGTTGTCGGGTTTATGCAGCACTTGTTGTCAATTAACCTGGAGCAACGTGCTTCTCTTTGCTCAGCACTCGGCGATCTTAGTAAAACCCGAACCGCTATAGAACAGTATAGGGAGCTATCAGACATGAGAGGCGAGTCAACGCTACACGGAAAAGGAACCTTAACAACCACACGCTTCTCGGATGCATTGAGGAAAGTCCGATGGCTTCCCAAACTTTTGGACTTCACTTTAATCCTTATACAAATCCGTTCCGAGTTCACTGGTACGGCCGCCGAGAAGGTTGAGAAAGATATTCTGGAGTGGAAGCAACAGTCCATGGACCTCAGCGGTCAACTTGCGAGTGAGAAGCTTGTGCACAGCCGTATCTGGCAGGCATCTACAAAAGCTCTCGTTGATAAGTGTGAAGAGTACCTGGCCATGATTCGATCCCAGATTTCGCAACTTATTGCTCAGAGCCCGGAAATCCGATACGTCATGATGCCGCTGCTACAATGGGCTTCGCCGCTGTCAGCACAGCTGGATGAAGACGAAGACGATGCTATCGTCACCTCTATCATGGAGCTTGATGCATCCCTTCAGAAACTCGCTGATTCCATCTTTGTCGCTCTCCAGAAGCTGAAAGAAGCACAGAGCGCCCTCCCTAGCAACACCATCGAAGCCGGATGGTTACTCAACTACCAGACCGCATCTGCAGCAAGTCTCAAAGCCTTACATATGCGCAATATATCTTACAAGATCGAGAACGCCATCACACAAGCATCACATCTGCAACCCTTTACCACCCAAATTTCATTAGCTGTACGTGCAGTATTTGCCGCCTACTTCCCGATCGTTCAGGAATATGTCAACACTTGCCAGCGTACGCTTCAGCAGACTGCGGCGGCCAACCGTTCAATTTCAAAGGCTACCTTCATCCTCTGCACCACGGCTAACACAATCTTGTCAAAGGGATTTTGCGAGCCCGCTGAGCAAGGCAAAGCAGGTGAATCAAATGGTCAACTGGAATCAGGCATTGGTCTTGGGGAGGGACAGGGTGCAGAAGACATTAGCAAGGACATTAAGCTAGATGAAGACCTCTCAGAGCTTGCACAAGAAAAGGACAAGGAAGAGCGCGAGGATGAAATCGAGGACGAGGAGGATGCTGTGGATATGGGCGACGATGAGATGGAGGGTGAGATGGGTGACAAAAAAGAGAAGGGAGACGAGGAAGAAGATGGATCGGATAATGGTGAAGAGGAAAATGAGGTGGGTGAGGAGACGGGAGATGTTGATGACCTTGATCCTACTGCGGTCGATGAGAAGATATGGGATGAAAAGGCGGATGATAACGACAAAGAGAAGGAGGGTGATACTAAGGGGAAGAAGGAGGGTGATACTAAGGGGAAGAAGGAGAAAGGAGATGAGTTAGAGGCGAAGAAAGAGCACAAAGAGCACAAAGAGCAGAGGGATACCGGGGAACAGGGTGATGAGGTTGATGATGGAGACGAGGATGAAGAAGGCGGGGCAGAAGAGAATGACGACGTGCGCCAGCAAGATACGGAGGGTATGGATGAGCATGCTCCGGAAGTAGATACTCTCGAATTACCAGAGGATATGAACCTGGACAGAGATGAAAGTGAGGATGAGAGTGACGGCCCCGAGGAGGATGGAGATGATATGGACATAGATGATCTCCCTGACGTGGCTGCAGACGAAGAGCCCATCCAGAACGACGGCAAAGGTGAGGACCAAGAGGACAAATTCCCCGAACTGGATGCTCCCGAGAAACCCGAGACTGCGCAAACGGAGGAAAAAGAAGGAGAGGATGAAGACGAGGAGATGGGCGAGGAACAAGGCGATGGCGTTGAAGATCCCGACAATCCCGACGAACCTGAAAACCTAGATGACAACCTCCTCACACAGCAGCCTAAGGACAAGGGCAAAGAATCAGAGGAGACTACACCTAGCGATCTTCAAGGTACTCAAGGTGGCGCCGACAACAAGGAGAAGGCCGATCAAACCTCCGCACAGCAGGAGAATGGCGAAGAATCCAAGTCCGATGAACCTCAACAAGGTCAAGGGACAGAAAAGAATGAGTCTCAACGGCAGGACCAGGAGGCTGGAGCAGCCTCTGCGCAAGACAAAGACCCTAACCAAGAACCGCAAAAGCCACAGGATAAGGCTTCAGAGGAAGAGCAGACTTTCCAAAAAGTCGGGGATATTCTTGAAAAATGGCATCGGCAGCGGAAACAAATCTTGAATGCCAACGAGGAGAATACTGAGCGACCCCAGCTTGACAATATGGTAGGAATTCCTGGTGAGGTGATATGACTGCACCTTATGTTAATAAATATTCTAGGAACTTGATGATCCAGAATTCGAGCATCTACCCAACGACGAGACTGAGGCTGATACTCAAGCACTTGGTACGGCTACAGAGGAGCAGGCCCATGGCCTCGACGATTCAATAGCTATCGACTCAGGCATGAAAGAACCTCAGGAAGCGTTTGAAGATGATGCCCTTGAGAAAGATGACGCCCAAGAGCGAGCGGAGCCCATTGAGCACGACAATACAGGAAAAGATGCGGCGCTAGAGGAGGACGACGCGCGTGCTGGTGCAATAGTTGGGGATCGCAAAGATGGTTCTATACGTGACCGTAAGGCACAGGGAGGAGACGAAATGGATATCGATGACACCTTCGAAGAGCCCAGAGACGACATGGACGAAGAGAATCTCCAAGCAGATTCTATTCTCCTCGCCAGCGCTCGACCTCGCGAGGAAGCCCGTGAACTCTGGCAACGCTACGAATCTGCCACTCGTACCCTCTCTGCCGGCCTCTGTGAGCAACTCCGCCTCATCCTCGAGCCTACCCAGGCGACCAAGATGCGCGGTGATTTCCGCACCGGAAAACGCCTCAATATGCGCCGTATCATTCCGTATATTGCTTCCTCATACAAGAAGGACAAGATCTGGATGCGACGATCGAAACCTAGTAAACGGGAGTATCAAGTCATTCTAGCTGTCGATGACTCTAAGTCCATGGCGGAGGGTACCTCGTCTGAACTTGCTCTCGAGACTGTGGCACTTGTTGCGCGTGCGTTGTCCTCGCTCGAGGTGGGACAGATCTCGGTACTTTCATTCGGGGAGTTTACACATGTCGTCCATCCTTTCGATAAACCCTTCACCTCCGACTCTGGAGTTGAAGCCTTCTCACGCTTCACCTTTGCGCAGCAGAAAACAGACGTGCGTCGGCTCGTTGAGACTTCGCTCTCCTTGTTCTCATCTGCGCGAGCCCAGGCTGTAGCGTCACCGACGGAGCTGTGGCAGCTGGAAATCGTTATCTCTGATGGCGTCTGTGAGGAGCACGACACTTTGAGAAGACTAGTAAGAAGGGCACAGGATCAGAGGGTTATGATTGTATTTGTGGTAGTGGATAGTATTAGGGAGAACTCGATTTTGGAGTTGAACCGAATACAGTTTGTGGATGGAGAGATCAAGACGGAAAGATACCTCGATTCGTTCCCGTTTGGGTACTATCTGGTGGTTTCAGATGTTAGGGAGTTACCAAGCGTTTTGGCAGGAGCTTTGCGACAGTGGTTTGCAGAGAGTGTGGAGAGCAGTGGGTAAAGGCAAAGTAGCTAAAAGTTAGGCGTTTTTTTGTACGGATTTATTTGCAATGGGGGGTTTGCGTCTGGCGTCTTTGTTGTTGTTGTTTATTCATACTGTATTCACTCTTACTAGAGGTCTGGCGTCTTTTGTTGTATGATACTAGAATTTGATAGATGGTTTTGTGTTTGATCATTGTTTCTGGAATTGATCTGTATCCATCCGTCAACGAAGTGCGCACAAAGCCGTACGTCTACTTAGAATCCGAAGGAGTATTCTGCTGGTGACCCTGCTATCACTGTGGATGTCAATCATTCATCTCACTAACCTCCTAAAAACTCCAGGACCGTTGTAAATAGCAGAGCACAAAGAGGGATGGCGTCTTCCAATACTTCGCTTGTTTTAGAAGCAGCTATTCAGGTGTTATCACTCAGAGCTATCTTTGACCAGCCTCTCGCCTCTTAACGACCCAAGATTCCCTAAACCATCAGAGAGCCAATATATCTAAAGCTCGCTGTTCCAAAGGCTCTGTACAGGATAAAACATCTGTCTGTCCGTAGTTCCATATTGGGAGCAATATCAACAAGCACGAGTATCGGATACCACCTTGGTAGGGATTAATTTTTAAAAGAATATAACTGGTTCTACAGCATATTCGGCCAGCTCTTCATACATGCACTGTGATGCTCCTGTGAACGGAGCAGCTCCCCCGCAAAACGGCAACTCAGGCCTTTCCCCGGCAGCGCCATTTGATAGATTTCGTCTACCCCCCCAATCTACTCCCTTCATCAATAATGGGTACTCGTAATGCCGACCAGTAGCCCAGACCCCCTCGCACGCTCATATTTCCGATAAACGAGCGGTGATCGGTTAGCTGCGATTGATAGAGGGACACACATCACACATTCATTTATACATAGCCCGTGGGGTCCGCGGTATGGCGACGGTGGCCCCTCATAGTGGTGGAAGGGGAGGGCGAGCTCCTACAGAACTCGAGGAATACTGATTCGGGAGCATCTTTACTTGCATTTCACGTTGAGGCGTTCATGTGGTTGTGGTGGCATCGTTTCATATGAAGTCATTTAACATACATTATCCATTCTCTGCATCGAATAAACAAAACTGGTATATGCCCAGACCATTCCATCATATGTGCTCCGCAAAAATATCAACTATATTATCACTATTTCCACCCCTTCCCCTCCGGATTCCTCCGAACCTCTCCATTAATTCCCACATCTCCGCCTCCCATCATCGTGCGCCCATCGCTCCTTGAATACCTAGTATCTTCAACCCACTCCTCTCCAGTTCCACTCATCCGTTGCCTCACCGAACTTGGTGGATGAACTAGCAATGAGGTGCGTGCTCCAGCGCTGCGATAACTCTGCCCCGAAGCTAGCGAGGGATCTCGGCTGACGAATCTGCGATGTGAATGATGGTGATGATGATGGCCGTGGGAGTGTCGGGGGTGATCAATAATTGTTTCCTTGGTGGTGGTGACACGGTCAATGGTTTCTCCGTGTGTGCCCTCGAGAGTTTCGTGCTTCGTAGTGACAAGGGCGCGGTCATTGTTGACGGCAGTTTCCTTAGCAGCGAGTATTTCCTCTGCCACCTTTTCACGCCAGTTCACGACTTTCTCCATGGTTTTCCCTGCGGACACTGGGGGAGTGCCAACCAAGGTGCTAGAGCTAAGAGCAACAGCGGTCGAAGGGTTTATACGTTGAAGGCGCGGTGCTGGCGGCGGAGGCGGCGGCGCAGATCTGATGTGTTCTTCGCGGAAAGAACTTGAGCGGTTATGGGCGCCGGACACTTCAGCTCCTCGCTCACGAGATGATGTGGCGACGAACCTCTCTTCCTCGAATGATCGTGGTGCACCAGTAACGCGTTCCTCCTGGATTACTGTACGTTCTGTTCGTTCCTTAGGTGTCATAAAACGTTCTTCGAACATATCCTCCTCTTCTAAGCGGCCGCGAAGTGACGTCCTGCTTCCTTCACGAATAGGAGCGCCTTCGATCAAGCGCTCGCGCGACCTATGTCTATCGGAATGGCTGTGATTGCTGCTGTGACCAATATGTACTTTCTCCTTCACCCTCTCCTCCAAGTGATCTATCTTGTCCCTGGCAGATTCGATTTTGCGCTTTCCAGCCCCCACTACATGACCCGCTTTGTGTGCGCCTACTAACGTCTTCTCGAGTGCCTTTTCTCTGAAGGAACCGTGTTCACTGTGGTTGTAGGCATCCAAGACGAAGAAGTAAAGTTTGAGAATGAAACGGTGAACATTTTCTTTGACCAGCATAGTAACGCCTTGATACTAGTTAGTTGTTTCTTCTGGAAATGGGTGTATAACAAATCTACCGTGCGAAAAAAAGCCCTTGGCAATCGAACCCCCCAAACCAATATACAGGGCGCTGATCCCCTCCCTCTTCACAATCTCTGAAATGAGTCCAATGATACCACTGGCTTTTCGCATAGCTTTTCCATACCGCGAACTCATTCCGCTTCGAAATCTCTCTCTCTCTCGTTCAATGTGGATACCTTTTGAGCTGCTCCCCATCGGTCCCTCATACATATGCTCCCACTCTTCGCTACCTTCATCCATTTCCGATCTGATCCGAATGATATTCATAGGATAGGTGAGAGTGGTAGCTGCGGCTTTGCAGAGTGCCGCAAGCATGAATGTGTCGAATTTATCCATTGATCCTTTGTAGTTCATAAGATGCGGTTTTGCTGCTTCGTACAAAAGAAAGGTGATGCTAGGATTCAAGGTCAGTAACAGACTTGCTTTATAACCCGACCATAGCCCGCTTATTCCCTTCTCCCGCATAATGTCGTGGTAAATACTGAGGAAGCTGGGAGTCTTTGCGTTGGGATAGAGCATAGCTGCAGTTTGCTTGCGAGTAACAATGTTGCTCATAGGCGCAGAGACAAATTTGGACAGTGCTGCTGCCGCGATACCGATTCCGAGCTCCTCCTTTATGGGAAGCTGCGCATTTTGGTGCCGGTGGCCCAAAATATGCAATCGCTGCTTTCTAAGAAGATTATCTACGCCATAGTTAGCTCTGGCACATCCTACTAATAGTATAACTTACAAGCCATAAAATACCAAAACCCACTTGCCACAGTTCCCAATGTATCCCATACCACGCCATGGTAGAAACCCTCAATTCCCTCGCGTTCGTAGATCTTCCTGGCGGCATCAAAATGCCCCTCATAAAGCTCATCCTCATCATATTCATACTCCCAAGTCTCGATAATCTTGGTCCCCCCTTCCGTCTCTTGCGTGTACCTTTCATATTTCTTCTCGTCCTGCTTTGAAACATTGAAGATCCCCTTCACCTCATCTTCTGACGACGATGAATCACTGAGGTACTTCTTCTTCTTTGCCCGCGAGCGCTGGGCTCGCTGTGCCAACGCGTAACGCTGCACTTTGAGACGCGTCGATATTACATCGAGGGGGTAGGTTACGAGGTTGGCGAGTGCGGAACCGACAGCGCTGGAAGCGGCGTGGCCGAGAGCGGGGAGAGCATGTTCTTCCCGGAAGGAGCGCGAAGAGTAGCCATTTCGGTGGGACCTTGGGGTTGAGTGGTGGGATCTGGCGAAGTGTTAGCACAGAGAGAGATATAGTGCCAGAGAACGTACGAGTGGTCGTCGTGGTGGTAGTAGCTTTCGTACTCGTCGAGCTCGTTGTTGTAGCGAACCATTGCTGCGGTTCACAGAATAAGGAGATGGGAGAACAAGCTCTCTGCTGAGCCAGCAAAGGGACTGACCAAGGTCAGAAGAGTTGAGAACCTACTCTGGATAAAGCAATTCAGGAAGATTAGGAGGTGCAGTGGAACGTCGATTGTCTGGTCCAGTACCCACGTCACCAACGCCTATGAAGTGAAAGAGCCGAGGTATTTTCTCTTAAAAACAAACAACACGAGCAATACAAAAATACTAACCCCCAAAAGTCGGACGAAAGCAGTGCTGGAACTGGTTATTTGGGAAACGGCAACAAGCCAAACATAAGGAGTTTATGCATGTATATACAGAGCTGCAGGTGAAAACGGCAGTATCTAACCCCCGCTCATTGGAGACAAGTGGCTGGATCAACAGAGCCAATTGGACGGATGGTCACTAAAAACTTTGTTCCGACAGATAGAATAGGCATGATAGGAGAAAGACAGTTTAATCACAAAACCCTTGAATGCATAACCCGCATGATTGATCGACGTCATCCTCACTCATTGGTAAGAGTGCACAAGATCTGTTCTTGAGAAAGTTCATATATTCTCTGAAGTCCCTTTTTTCTAAGCCATGCACTTAATCCCAAACAATACGCAGATACTATCTATACATCCAGAAAGAGAGATGATACACCCAGCGCTACAGCAAATGAAGCGCGGTGGTACTTGCAGAACTAAACGCCATCAGCACGATACCATCAGCACGATACCATCAGCACGCCGAGATATTTACCCCATAAAACATCAATCGCTTCTGTACGAAACAAGATATAACCAAAACAAAGCTGTCTCAGAAGCAGAAAACCTGGTGGTCAAGTTTGGACACTGGCTTGGCTGGCTCGAAGCCAAGAGCAGTAGTGGCCTTCTTCATAGCACTGACCATGGGAGGAGGGCCGCAGATGAGAACCTTAACGTCCTTTGCGGAACCAGGGCACCAGTCCTATATGACTTAATTAGTATAATACTCAAATTGTACCGAAACAAACCGAATTACCTTGATCATATCGGCAGACACAAAACCGACACCACCCTTCCATCCCTCTGGAGGGTTGTTCAACACATAGTGAACACGGAAGTTGGAGTGCTTCTCGGCAAGTTCATCCAAGTCCTCCTTCAGTAAGATGTCCTCCTTGTTCACATTGGCAAAGATCAAATCGATCTCAGTCTTGTCCTCGGGGTTTTCGGTGATGGCGCGCACGATTTGAAGCATAGGAGTGATTCCGGTTCCACCAGCAATCATAGCAAAAGCCCGGACCATGTTGGGAGTGTAAACAAATTGGCCTTTGGGACCTCTCGCACGGATGGTCTGCCCGATCTTCAAGTTGGCAAGGTATTTGGAGATATTTCCGGTGGGGTAAGACTTGACCAGAAGGTTGAAATGGCCGAGGTCTGCGTCAGATGAAGTAGGGGTGTAGGAGCGAACAATTTCTTTACCATCGATGTTGGCGGCGATGGAGACATGCTGGCCAATTGGCAGTCCGAGGATGCTATTTGGTCGGGGAAGGTTGAATTTGTAGCTATCAGTTATATTAACAACCAAGCTAAGTTGATATGAAGTGTAGTTACATCGCAACATTGTGTGAGATTACGGTTTTATCCACCAGCTCAAACTCCTGAAACTCATCAGGCTTAAGGACTTTAGTGGGCTCTAGAAATCGCATTAGCTTCATAAACTAGACAGAAGAATACGCATTCGCCACTTACTTCCTCGGGCCACTTTGAATACGCTCAAAAGTATGGCAAGGCCAATTGCGTGCGGTACATAGTTCTTGTCGATTATTGCAACACCGAGGACGAGAAGACCAGCAGGGATGTAGATTCCGTGCAGCGGAGTGCTGAGTAGGCTTTGCTTTGGGACCATGTCGGCGAGTGAAGTATCTTGTGGCGTTTGAGACGAGAGAGCAAAAGGAAGAAAGGAAAGGAGAAGACGGGGGAAGGTTGAGGAATATGTAGCCGGGAGAAGGCTGTGGTGAGTGATGTTGAGGGCTGTTGTGGTCCGAGAGTATTGGTATCATCACAAAAACACTGGCGGACATTTTGGTTGCGAACTCAACCAATCTTTGCCTTTTCGGGCGATAGGGCTAGGGTTGTTCGGTTTCCGAGTGATTGACCTCTCGACCGAGGATAGTTAGAGTAATACCTCTACAAAAAGTCTCCGCGATAAGCCACCACCACGTATCTACGTGCTCTACGCCGGTTATCACCGTACGGCCCGAGCTGCGGTGCGCTTCACTCTATTTTTTCAAGGATCTTCCGTCTTCCGTTCGTTTCCAGATACTCTAGACAGTTCACAATGACAAAACCTCTTGACACCGCCGCCACCAGTGGAGATGGAGCTGACAAGTTAGCCGAGGCCTTGCACGATGGATACCAGCTTACGGAGAAGGACCGACTGCAACTGGCGCTGAGAGATGAAGAATACAAGCTGCAGACATGGGAAGATTTAAAACTGATCATCGGTTGGTTTTGAGAATTCTTAAAAAGAACCAGGCTGATAGCTCGACAGAGGACAACCGCCTCGAAGATCTCAAGCGCGTACCATCTGACCTCAGGCGCTACATCGCGTGGTCTCATGGAACACGAAAGCGGTACGGCTCGATTCAAGCCTTCGTTTTGAAGGAGCGGCTAGGTTGGACAGACCTGAAGTGCAAGAACCAAACACCGTATGCTGAACCAGGTAGTTAGCCACAATTGGATCGATGTTCTGCCCTTCAGCTACTAACGAGTCGGTGAACAGAGGATACTAAGATCCTGGTTAACGACTGGCCCTACGGCAATGCTCCTGGTATTCTCCACCTTGTCGCCTGGACTAAGTCCCTAATTCCGACGCGGCCAGGCGATGATGATCTCACTCCCGAAGCTCGGGAGATCCTTGAAAAGTTTGTTTATGATACTTTCTCGCAACATCTTGGAGAAGGCAATGTATTATGGTTCAAGAATTGGGCGGGTATTCAGAGTGTGCGCAGTGTTGAGCACATCCATATCTTGATTCGAAACTATACCGAGGACTTCCTGAAGAATTTGGTTGAAAAGGATGTGAGGGGTGAAAACAATAGGCCAATTGGAGAGTTAGAAAAAGAAAGAGAGGTCGCAAAAACAACCAGCAATAATTTTAGGGATGGATTATAGCTTACTGGGGTCGCAGGTTGGGGCCGGGAGAAGGGTCCCGGCTGATACTCACAACCCCGACAATCGCTAGAATTGACTGTAAGTACATGGGGGCTTGAGGATCTGAGGATTGAGGATCTGAGAATTTGGGATCTGAGGATGTTACAATGCTACGGGGGGCAGGTTGTATTGGGAAATAACGGCAGGCTTTCGACAGCAAATATTTGAGGAAGTATTCCCTCCATTGTGCCTCGTTGATTTTGTTCAGGTAGATACTCCAGCAAGTAGATTTGTTTCGTTCTTTTATGTTATATACCTCGATAGAATTAGATGCCGCTTCAATTATACCATTTACGAACAGGTTCATATCGTGGTTGCTGCTTAGGTACTGTGCTTTTTGGTGTTCCTCTGATGGTTGACGCCAAGCCCCGAAACGGCGCCAAAGTCAGTCGGTTGCCGGACAGCTCCAGGCACACCGAAGGAGCACCTCAAACCCCATACAAACTTGGGGCCGAAAAGTAGGCGTGTTTGGGGGGCAGCTTTTTGGTGTTCGGCAAGGTTGCAATGCTGTCCACTCTCGGCCCTTGCGCAGCACTGCACAGCTGATCCGTCGTCTGTCCTTTTGCCATATAAATACCTTCTCCCCTTCTCTCAGCTTCTCCTCATTCATCCACCCACGCCAACAACACCCGCTTACGACCACCACAACAATCTGAACTTTTCACGACACACCCCTCACAAAACAATCACTACTAACCTTCTAGCATCATGACTGGACGTGAGTTTTTTCTCTCTTTTTGTTTCTATTTTCTTTTATTCGCGATTGATCTCGCTTCGCGTGGTTGATGGCGATGGTGGCTTATGATCAGTTGTCGCGTCATGAGTTGTTTGCTGCCTCATATCGCGACCGCGTTTGATCATCCGCCACCACGATCACAACCACAACCACAACCATTCATCGCCCCTTCCTTCCTCTCACTTATTACTTCTGTCGAGCATGTTAATGACATACCATCTGAATAGGCGGCAAGGGCGGCAAAGGTCTTGGAAAGGGTGGTGCCAAGCGTCACCGCAAGATTCTTCGTGACAATATCCAGGGTATCACTAAGCCTGCTATCCGTCGTCTCGCTCGTCGTGGCGGTGTCAAGCGTATCTCTGCCAGTAAGTTCTATCGCCATATTTTCCGTACAAGGATTGGCGTTAATGGAAATGAAACAGTGATTTACGAAGAGACCCGTGGTGTCCTTAAGACCTTCCTTGAGGGTGTCATCCGTGACGCTGTCACCTACACCGAGCACGCCAAGCGTAAGACTGTCACCTCCCTGGATGTTGTCTACGCTCTCAAGCGCCAGGGACGTACCTTGTACGGTTTTGGTGGTTAAAGGCTCGGAGAAATGGTAGGATGGTCGCTACATTTCAAACTTGGCTGGAGTTTTGTACTAGGCTTTTTTGTAACGTCAATGATATTGGATTTGGTCACTTATAGACCTGCACCATGTTCTTAGTTGTGTTGTGTTGTGCTATCTGCGGCGGCCTTTTGCTTTTTTTTTCTTCGAAAGACTGGCTTATGATGCAAATATTATGAGTTGCCTCGTTTTATTGTCAAGCGTAACGGATATGTCTGCTTTGCGTTTCTTATTGCGCTCGTAGATCATCTGGGCAGTTTACGAGTGACGACAAAACTCTGGGGATGAGAGCATGTTGCAGTCTCACGAATCCCATTCCTTGCATAGTTATCTATTTACCCTCGCTCGTACTCATTCCTAGTAATTCTAAATATATTAAGATAATAGTGCTCTTATCATGAACATCCAATTATCACCACAAACCTCTTTGCCTATCAATTCTCCACTTGCTGCATCAAGCTTTATTCGGCGGCAGGATCCCCATTCATTCTGTAGTTGTCACTAGAGCTCACTCCCACAGCAAGGAGAGTGATACTGTGTGAAGGTATTTGGTTTTCACAAGAGCACCACATAACGCACTTATCTACTTAGTATGTAATTCCGCTGCTATCAAACAGCATACATGCAGGTTTGCCCCGAGTCGATGGTAGGTATGTTCAAAGTAGAGATAGAGAAGCTCGATTGCATATTATCTAAGAGAGCTATAAGGCCATATATATATATATATAAGAGTACAAGTGTGAATGCGTGCGTACGCATCAATGTATAGACCCTTCAGGCCTACAGCAATCTCCGGTCATACAAGACTCACCTCCAGCCATACAAGACTCATCTCCAGCCATGAGAAGGCAGAGACCTAACATGGAATACTGCCCCTCTTGCTATAGACTGTGGAGCAAGAGTCACATAAAATGAAACAAGTGGCAGAAATGCAGCACCAAGCTTCGATTATGGTATTTAGCGTTGTGGGGTGGCATTTGAGGAATGGTAAGGTTGCGAAGCAAGGATATCATCACCAATGATCACTCGACTATATTCGAAGTCTTCGTTTGTTTCCCTTCCTCTCATCTTTTCAGACGAACTACAAAATTCGCCTACGACTAATTCTGCTTGAAGTCACCAAGCCAAACAAGGACTACTCGCGGACTAACATGGACTACTCATGTCGCCAAAAAGTCACCGCACACGTGATTGTCAGTGTTAGGAGTGTAAATATTGAAAATGCCGCGATTTCAAAACAGCTTCCTGAAGGGGGACTTACTAGCTTGCGGAGTATGTAGTCTACTGCTCTTACCCCTAGTGGTTGAGAAATACTCATTGCCTAAAGTTTACTTCAGGTTTTTTTGTCAGGTCACAATGTACCCCTAATCCTGACGATCACGTGCCCTGGTGACTTTTCGGCACATGAGTGGTTGTCGTCATGCGCTCTGGCCCCCCGCTCCAAGAACACCAACTCGTATTCACAAAGCAATATGCCAGCCAACGGCATTCAAATGCTCTTCTGGCCCCTCATATTTTACCCTGTGTGCAAACTACTCCTCCCTTCAGCTGTAGTCGCTGCTACTCCGCCTAGCCATATGCTCGCATCATGTTTCCGTCCCGCACAGTTACACCTCCTCTAGATCTCTCCCATCTCCCTCGCACATATCTGCTTCCAACCCACCTCGCCCCCGAAAAACTCTTAGAGCTCCAGGATAAGCTTCGCGCATGCAAGTGTCCGCTCACAGACACGGCCAGTGATGCGAGCCTCTTCATTGCCGACGTCAATACCGAAAAGCGAAGCGAGTTAGAGCTCCGAAAGAAAGAAATCGCTGTTATATCCAATACTGAAGATCCCGCTATAGCCAATGCGACAATCTGGCCAATTCGTGTGGTGAAGTTAGAATGGTTTACAAAATCACTCGAAACAGGGCAAGCCGAGAAGCTTGAGGAATATACAGTTCTTTCTGCAACCGTTGCATTGGCTCGACCAAAGATTCATACCGCTTCCCCCAAGCCCGCAACTACAGTGATACCTGATTCGAATACGGCTGCGAGAAAGAGAAAAGAGATTTTGGAACGCGCACAGACAGACGCCGCAGAATCGCCTCAGCCTAAGCGAGCGCGCTACGGACGGACAGAAAAGCAGAAGGGCATAGACTTGATATTGTCCATCACCAAAAAAGCGCCTTTACTACGTCGATCTACCTCGTCGTTCGAAGGGAAAAGGTCCTCAAACGACTTGCCTGACTGGGTCCGGACGAAAGTATGATCCTCAGTGCTTCAACCCTAACCCGGTACTCACAACTCATCTCCAGAATACCTACTCCTGCTGCCGTTCTACGCCTCTCCATTCTCCAAATGACCTGTTCATCTTGCAATTGAAGACCATAAAGCATTCCCGCATCATAAGTTCTGACTCGGTCGGCACCCGCGCCTATTCAACTGCCATTGCCGCCATAAAAGCGTATCCATACCCCCTCAGCTCATCCTCTGAAATTCAATCCCTCCCTGGCTGCGACGGCAAGATCGCTGGCCTCTTCGAAGAATGGAAGTCATCCGACCCAGACCCCGAAAAGCGCATTATTCCCGCAGTCAAAGAACTAGAACAATCGCAGACCTTTCAGATCCTCAGGCGGTTTGAAAGTATATGGGGTGTGGGTGCTGACACGGCGACGAAGTTTTACTATACCTATGGTTTCCGCAATATTGGCGATATCATTTCCCAGCACTGGTCCAAGCTCTCCAGGGTACAACAGATCGGGGTGAAGTACTATGACGAGTTTTTGACGCCCATTACCGCTTCAGAGATCGAGAAGATTGCTGCTCTAATTACAAAACATGCGAAAAAGTTGATTCCCGACGTACAAAGCATCTTGGTTGGTGGTTACCGTCGTGGGAAGAATAATTGCCACGATGTGGATGTTCTCCTCTCACATCCTGTAGACGGTACGATGTACACTGATTTCCTAATGGATCTTCTCCACAGCTTGGAAAGTTCGAATCTAATAACTCATACTCTCTCTGTATCTACGCCCAAGCTGCAACATATTGACCCACACCGACCTTCGAAAAGCAACTTTGATACATTGGACAAGGCACTGCTTGTATGGCAGACTAAGAAGGGAAGGTTACATAGACGTGTCGATATAATCATAGCGCCGACGATTTGTGCTGGCACAGCACTTTTGGGTTGGAGTGGAGGGACGACGTTTGAAAGGGATCTCAGGTTGTATTGTGAGAAAGAGCACAGGTGGAAGTTTTCCAGCCAGGGTGTATGGAGAGGCAATGAGCGTGTCCCCGGGACTGAGGGGTGGAAGGAGGGCGAGAGTTGGGAAGATGTCGAGAAGAGAATTATGGAGATGTTGGGGATTGGATGGAGGCCGCCGGGTGAGAGGTGTACTGACTGACGCGCCAACTTCCACATTTGGTTATTCTGTGTGTCCTTGTCATGTTGATATTGGGGCAAGTAATGATATTTCTTGCTTTTCTTCAAGACAAGATGGCTTTCAGATGTGCATATACTGTACTAGTCACAGTGGTTTGGATACTTTTTTTGTGCTGACAGATTTTTTCAATCCCGAATGGTGAAAAACCGATCAAATCCACAATAAAAACTTCTTCGGACACTCCATTCTGACTGCTGACGTCCGAACCACTGTGACTAGTACAGTATTTCAGGCTTAAACAGCATACGTGGTTCGGAATATATATCAATCGGTCTTGGATTCATCCGTCCACAAATGGGATATGCACCTTCAGTCTGCCTTGGGCTGAATACTTAGGCACTGTTTGGATTCGTTGGATTTAAGGCCTAAATGAACATTCACTACATTCCACACGGAGAAGCGGCTGAATGCTGCATCTGACCCAAACTAGAGTACATTGGTAGTAGCCTCATGAATACTCTGCAGCCCTGTTCACCACAATAGACTAATAGAGGTTCTTCTCATGAGCACGACCACTAGTGTCCATTAAATGACTGAATATACCTTGCATTCGTCAGCCCGGGCGCAGCAATTAAGCTTGCAAAACAGTCCTGGATGAGCACGAGCTTACCGTAAGCAGTAACTGCGATGTGAATAGCCGTCTGACAGACCCATTCGTACGACGATACGCCATCACGGATGGTTCAGCTTGGATAACCACCAATCATAAGCAATCCATGTCCAGGACATCACGCACATAATTTATTTCAACTCTTGTGTTAAGCTTTTACTTCTGCATGGGTGATCCGCCTTGCGTATGCTGATTTCTGCGGAATGTATTCAAGAATCATATTTCCGCGTGTCTGTATACAAGTACCAGATTTGTATAAATGAACAAAAATCGCCCACTTTTCTTCTCTCCCAGTATCCCCAGCATCTATCCAGGTACTACAGTAATAATGGCATCCTATCATCGTCACCTCACACATTTCCTCGTCTTTCTTCTTTTCTTCACCTTTTCCCTCTCTACCCCAACCAAGCAAATCCACCTCCCCACTCCCTTTGGTCCCCACAAGAACATAGGAACATTCACGCACACCCTCACCGATCATTCCCGGCCCGAAAAGTACGCACCGGGTACCTCCCGCAGAGTGGTAGTCCAGGCCTTCTATCCAATTTCTCGCCCTGGGAAACAGTACGCTCCATACTCTACTAAACTCACCCTTAATGTTATCGAGGCCTCATATGGAGTCCCGAATGGAACACTTTCTCCGCTCACAACCAACTCCTTCATCCAATTGCACCCAAAGCCGAAAGGGAAGAACTTGGTGCCGCTGATATTTTCGACGGGATTCGGACTACCCCGTGCTTTTTATACAACGATGTACGAAGAGCTGGCGAGTCAAGGATACTTGGTCGTTGCCATCGACCATCCGTATGACGCCCTTGTTGTCGAATTCCCCGAGGGCGGTGCGGCGTACATGGCGAATTCATCAGGTGATCTAGATACCATTCTTGAATTCCTGGACACGAGGGTGGCGGACGCAAAGTTTGTGGTCAAGCAACTTACGAAACTTCCGTGCGCCAGTTCCCTCGACCTGGACAATATTGGGATGTTTGGACACTCCCTCGGAGGCGCAACCTCGGCTGGAGCAATGGCCGGGAAAAACTCACTCGTCAAGGCCGGAATCAATCTGGATGGGTCGATTTTTGGCCCCCTGAACAATACGGACGTGAAAGGTCCTTTCCTTCTGGTGGGCACTACAGACCATAACAGTGCTAGGAACGAGACGAGCTGGAAATCGTTTAAGAAAGCGCAGAATGGGTGGGTGAAGGAAGTGACGTTTAAGGGGTTCACACACTTGACGTTTAGTGATATGGCTACAGATGTGGAGCTGCTTGGGTTGGAAAGGCTCTTTCCACCTGGGGATTTGGAGAAGGAGCTTGGGTCTGTCAAGCTTAAGAGGGTGCGCCAGTTGGTGGCTGCGTATGTGGATGACTTCTTCGGGTGGGCGTTGAAGGGCGGGAAGGGGAACTTGTTGAAGGGGCCGAGTAAGCAGTATCCAGAGGTGAAATTTGTGGTCTAATGTACGGAGAGGAGATGAGGTGAGATCGTGGTAGGTATGGGGAGCTTATATAGCATTTACATTCATTTACATTGTAGAATAATACTTGTTTTTCATGTCCTATCACTCGCTAGTTCAAATATTTACTGCGTTGCATATCCGGTGCATGAGTGGCAAAAGGTAGCAACGGCATATCTGAAGATTCTTTGTATTATCTCAAGTCTTTTCTCCTTCTCTTGTACCGATAGATGAGGTAGGTACCAAGCCCAAAATGTCAAATTTTGATGTAGGTACGAGGTCCAAATGACAACTTTAGTGATGGTACCATAGTGGAATGGAGGAATGGACGAGAATGAAACAGATCCAGAGTCAGAGAAGTCACGATTGAAGTCCGGAAGAGAGAACGTGATAGAGTATTAGTAGTGCCAGGGCCCAAGATTAACAAGGGAGAAGTACAAACATTGTAAAACAATTGCTCATACAGTAGTTTAATTTCTGAAGCCACCGGGATGACAATTTGGTCAAGGCACCGCCCTCAATTGACACTCCCCAAGCTGAATACCGCTGATCCCAATGACCGATGATGTACCTAACTTACCTGTTGGTACAGTATTGTGACAAACAGCTGCGCCAGCTCAAAATTCTAAATAACGATAGGATATATGCTCGTATTCCTCCTTTCCGGGCACAGATCTTTCCCCAGTATGCCAAGCACACGTAAAGTCTAATTCCGGCCATATGATTGCAGGTTAGCAGTTAGTGTTGGAGTAGCGGATGATGGTATAGGATGGCCTTCTCAAATATCTGGGGCTCTGGTACATATCTGGGGCAAATGGACGTCTTTGGCGGAAACTGGGGTGGGCATGACTAGATGTCACGTACTGATAGGGGCGGGCCGAGCCGGTGAGGGTCCGAGATCCGGGGTAACGAGCCAAGCCGCTCATGAACTTCGACTCGTCTAGGATTGAGCCTGGCCGAGTGGGACAATCTGTACTTAGAAAGTACCCAGCGGGCCTGGGCAGAGCATTCCACAATACCAATGGTCGAAATGGAACTCCGCTCTTGGCCAACGAATTGGGTTTTATCTGCTGTACCGTCGCTTCCTACACCTCGCTCTCTTCCTCTTAGCCTTTTATTCCCTCGAGCTTGCAGGATCGAGCTCCTCTCACACCCGATCCATAGCTTGCAGGTTTCGTTCTAAAGATCCCGCATGGTAGAGGGTAGTTCTATTGATAAAAATTCTTGAAAATCCTTAATCTCTCTGAGTGGGAAGGATTGGAGCGAGAAGTAGGAAGTTCACTTGCTGAAATGAGTGTGGTAACATATCTGGTGAAGTCTGTGAAGCTGAGGATATCATTAGAGCTGCGTAAATTCCGGGTTCTCTTCTGATGGAGATATGAATACAGAACTTCTAACAATCCAATTCTCCTCCAGAGGATTCAAAATCTAGGCTACTATGGTGAATTCTGGGTTCCCGAGTCTCCTCTATGACCCAACAAAAGGAGTTCTGTTAGCTTCGGGCCTTTCCTTGGACTCGGCTCGACCAGTCTCGTGCCCATTAACGCCCAAGATCTGTGCAGATTTGAACAACAAAGGCAAAGTGAAGAAATAGAGTTGTATACATGTATAAAAGCACCTTATGTGGCATCCTCAGTAAAACTGGGCTTGCCAAAAGGTTCGGTCGTGATACAAATAAGATCTCATGCTGGAGATCGCACTCCCAATAACAATGGTACCAGTTCTACTTTTACTGGCTTATCTTCGTGGTTTAAGTCTCTTCCAATCTCAATCAAACACCATTCTCCAACAGCGAAGTAAAGGCGAGGCCTGTTTATTTGGTAAAGTTTATCTGCACAAAGTATCACTCACTAACACCGTCAAAGGCGTTGATGTCACGTGGCTGAACCTCACTTTAAGAGCACAAGGGGACTTGTAATAATCCACTCTACTTGAGCCCGGTACTAAAGATATTAAGCACAACAGCAAAGCCTTCTATGGGCTTTTAATTCAATTGAAATTATTTTTGTGATCATTCTTGCTTCTCTTCCATTTCAATGTGTCGTTCCTTGGCACAGGGTTAGGGTTTCGGGGGCCGTGGGTTAGGGTAGATTGAGCGAAAGCGGCGAGCGCTTCATCACCCCCGTCCTTTCATCAGTCGCATTCCCGTCGTGTCTCGCGTCCGTCCATTTGGCCTGAACAGTTAGTTATCCTCTATCATCTGTTCGCCCAACCACTTACGTCTATTGCAGTCGCTTTATTGACTTTCCCAATCCTTGTGCGCCGCGTCGCCCTTTTTTTCTGCGACCGTCCTACAGCCCTTACTAATCGCAACTGCCGACCTCACTTGCTTTCGCGATGGTCCGCCCATCTCGCGCTCCCACAGAGGAGGACGCTGAAGATACGCATCCTGCATCCAACACTCTCAAATTTAATGAGCCACTATCGTGGAAAGCCGGAAAGCCGATCCCTATTACAACCTTGATTAAGCGGTTGACCGCCCTCAGCAAAGAATTATCTGAACTGGAGCAAGAGGATGTTGATCGTGATAGTCTGGCGATACCTGCGAAGGAATTGGCACATACTAGTCTCATGCTACATAGGGATGATGGTGTCAAAGCATTTACCGCGTGCTGTCTAGCAGACATGTTGCGACTACACGCGCCAGATGCGCCGTACACTGCTCAACAGCTGAAGGTATGCATACCAGGGTTGTGCGCGTCATTGCCGCACCCGACTTTATTTGGCCATACTGATGGACATTTGTAGGACATCTTCTCTTGCTTTGTTTCTTGCCTTAAAGGTCTTGAAGACCCCGATGCACCATACTATCAACAATACATCTGCCTGCTCGACTCCCTATCCACTGTGAAATCCGTAGTCTTGATTTCCGATATCCCTGACAGTGAAGACATTACGCTTTCACTCTTCACCTCCTTCTTCGACATTGCCAAACCAGACGGATCAAAAAATGTTGAATACCACATGACCGACATCTTAATCCAACTGATCGACGAGTGCAACTCCCTACCCACTGAAGTCGTTGACATAATCATGGCACAATTCCTCCGGATGGCGCCAAATCCCGTCCAACCGCCAAAAAAGGGAGGGGCTGCTCGTGCGGACCCGAAAGTTGACGAAAAGCAGACGAGGCTTACAAATGCGGTACCTCCACCGGCCTACAATATGGCTAAAAATATTTGTAACAGCTGCATTGATAAGATGGCGCGACATATCTGTCAATACTTCTCCGAGGTAATTCTTGACGCTGCGCCGTCGTCACGGAGGAAATTAGGGTCAGCCGATGGCGAAGATGATGATGTCCCAGTTCATGAACCGTCCCACGAAGAGCTGCATGATCTCGATAAGGCCCATCAACTTGCAAAAGAACTCTGGAAGGCTTGTCCTCCGGTTCTTCAGAATGTCATCCCCCAGCTCGAGCAAGAGCTTCTGGCCGACAATGGGGAAATCCGAAAACTTGCTTGCGAAACCATCGGCGAAATGGCGCTCACTGGTAATTTCCTGTCTTCAGCACCAGCGACCTGGAAAGTGTGGGTGAGCAGGGCGAACGATAAGTCTCCTGGAGTACGCGCAAAATGGGTCCAAGCTGCCGTACGCATCCTGAAAGAGCGGTCCGATAGCATGGCTATTCAACTTGTCGACCTTATTGCGATAAAGCTCAACGACTTGGACGATGCTGTTCGCTTTGCAGTCTGTGAGTCGTTGAGAAGCCTTGATTATGTGACCATCACTACCAAGCTTGCAGCTGATCAGTCCCCTTTCAACTTGTATGACTCTTCTAATTCTATTGCCGGTACCAACACCAATCGCAAAGGCAAGGCTGAGGGCGATACAAAGGGATGGGGAAAGAAGATACTCCAAACGTTGGCAGAGCGTGTAAGAGACAAGAAGATACACGTTCGCCTGGAAGGTATGCGATGCTTGGCACGAATGTGGGATATGGCCTACAAAGATATTGCCAAGGGGGATGATGTTGTTTTTGCACAGTTGGGCTGGATTCCCAGCAAAATATTGGATACCTTTTACATCAATGATCCCGAAGTCAATGTACTGCTCGATCACGTACTTCACGAGATTTTGATTCCAGTCAACTACCCTCCCATCGAAAAGGAAAGGTACGGCATGGAGCCGGAGAAGGCGAATGGTAATGCAAAGGGCAAGGGCAAAGACAAGGATGATAGCAAGGAGCGAGAAAGAGAGATTTTGGAAGGAGACAGGATCCGAGTGCGACGTTTGCTTGTGTTGGTGAAAGGCCTCGATACGAAGGCTAAGAGGGCATTGTTTGCAGTTCCATTGCGGCAGATTTCGTATGCTAAGGTTATGGAGGTGTTCCTGAAAGCTTGTGAGGATAATAATGTGAGTTTTGTGAACTGTGTCTCAACCCTAACCCGGCTACCTATCTGACATGACGTGTGATTATAGGGTGGCGTTATTGAAGAGGGTATCGATGAGGCTGCAGTTCGAACAACACTCGACAAGTTCTCGGCCTGGCTTTCGCAGAAGTTGCCCGAGCCACCCAAGGCAAAGGATAATCTACAGAAGTTCGCAAAGCTTCATGATAGGCGGTGCTACCAACTTATTCGCTTTTGCTTCAACCCCGAGAGTGACTACCGGACTGTCGTTAAGGCTCTGAAGGAAATTAAGAAGCGAATTGGCGAATCATCCCAATCAGGAATTCTCGACTCCCTCACGCCATTGTTGTATCGTGTCTCGCAACTTATCTACAACAAGTCTCATGTTGCTCCAATTGTCGAGTTCTCCCGAACAGATCCTGCGCTCGGCCCCACCGCTCACGAGGTTCTGAAGGAAATGTCTGGTTCTAACCCGGCTGTCTTCAAAGCCAATGTCAAAGCTCTCTCTGATCTGCTTCAAGAGCAGTCACCCAACTCTGGTTCTCCTGATTCAAGTGGCGCGGTGGATACACTCAAGGCTTGTGCTGGTTTCGCAAAGTCATATCCGAAGGATATGCCACAGGAGCGTAAATTGCTCCAAGCTCTTGTATCGTTTGCTCTCACTGGTTCTCCCCCGACTGCGGCGAAGCATGCAGTTACGATTTTGATGCATTCTGCTTCCAGAAAGGATATATACGCAACGGATTTGGTCAAGCGCTGCATCAAAGACTTCAAGTTTGGTGAGGAGCACTTTTTGGCAAAGCTGTCCTGCCTCGGACAACTGGTACTACTGGCACCAGAACAATGTGAGGACGATAGCAAGGCTATTAAGGAACTAGTTACAGATATCATCGTGAAGGTTCGGACGCCAAAGCCTGACGACGAGAATGAAGAGGAATCGAAGTCGGTATGGGCGGATGATTCTGAACTGGATGACGAGATAAAGGCGAAACTCTTGGCCCTACGAGTTCTTGTGAATCGCCTGCGGGCACATGCGGATGTGGCGAACCCCGAGAATGCTAGTGTTGTGAAGAGTCTGAATAAGATTGTTGCTAACGAAGGAGAGCCGTTGGGAGCTAAGAGTACTCCGGCTACGCATCGCTCGCGACTCCGGCTGGCTGCGGCGCAACATCTTTTAAAGTTGGCGACATATAAGCCTTATGACGATCTTATATCAGCAGTTGAGTTTAATAGGCTTGCTGTCGTTGCTCAGGACGGTTGCTTGCAGGTTCGTCAGGGCTTCGTAAATAAACTCAAAAAGTATCTGGCCGCAGGAAAACTCAACGCCCGGTACTACACCATCATCTTCCTCATGGCCTACGAGCCAAAAGAGGACTGGCGAGAGGAGGTTGTGACCTGGATTAGAGCGCGAGCTGTACAGGTCTCAAAGTCGACTAGTGGTAGCAACGTCATGGAAGGCATATTTGCTCGGCTTATGAGTCTCTTAGTTCACCACCCTGATTATGGAACGCAAGTTAAGGACTTGACGGATTTTTCAAAGTAAGTGTGATACACCTAGCACTTGTTTCGAGTTGCGATGTTTTTTAAAGGAGCATGGTGGCGGAGCTGATTATTAGCGTGCGCGCGTGGTTTTGTAGATATATTTTGTTTTACTTACGGGCCGTGGCAAATGAGGAGAATATCTCACTCATCCATTATGTTGCCCAACGGGCAAAACAATTCAGGGATAGGCTCAGTCCTGACAACTCAGACGTATGTGCTTCTTCCTTCCCTCCCTCACTGCTACGTGTGGTATGACTGAATGAACTAGAACCTGTACTACCTCTCTGAGCTCTCTCAAGCAGTCATTCGTCACTACGCCGAACATCACCGCTGGTCCATCCAGACGTGGCCAGGAAAGCTTCGCCTTCCTGCCGCCCTCTTTGCACCGATGCAGAACGCTCAGGAATCCCAAGAAATTAGTAATAAAACATTCCTTCCCGAGGGCGTCGACAAGAAACTAGGTGCCCTCGTCAGAACTAGCAAGAATACCTCCGCAGCAATCGCCACAACATCCTCTGCCGGAAGGAAACGCAAAAGCGAAGCATCAGCATCATCGCCGGCTACAACTCCCGCCCCTAAATCAAAGAAAGCAAAACCGGAATCCTCATTGAAACCAAAGAAAGTCACGAAGAGAAGGGCAAAAGCGACAAGAAACGAGAGCACCCCCCCACCGCCGATGAAGCTGAGTGAGCGCAGACGCAGCGGAAGAACCGCAGTAGCGAAGGTGGCAAGCTATAAAGAGGACCTGCAGAGTGATGATGAGGGGTTCTCGGATGAGGATGAAGACGCTAGTGACGTTGATCAGGAGATGGATGATGGGACGAGTAGTGAGCAGAGTGAGCCCGAACCCAGGCCAAGACGGGTTAGCGGACGTGGAAGAGTCAGTACTAGCGGGAGTGCGAAGAAGCTACTCCCAACAAGAAAGGGGAAGGAAAAAGAGAAGGTTGATGCGGAAGAACCCGAAGAGATGGAGGTCGATGAGCCAGAGCTAGAGAAGGAGAAGGGGAAGGGGAATGAGAACGAAGAAGAAAGCTCCACCACCGTTGCTCCAGTTGCGCCAATGGCAACTTCGTCTCCCAATGTAACACCTACCAAGGCCGTGGCGTTAGGGAAGAGGACTACCAGGGCAGCAGCTGGGAAGGGGAAATCCGAGGAGAAAGCTGAGGGGAAGGGGAAAGCAGTGGCGGGTAGAAGGAGGAGTGGGAGGGGAAGGAACAAGAAGGATGATGATGAGGAGGTCGCGGCAGCGGCGGCAGCAGCAGCAGAGAGCAGCGAGCTTAGTGATGTTCCAGATGAGAGTTAAATCTCTCTCTTGTTTAAGTACAGAACCTTAACTACGGGTTTTTTGTGATTTTAGCAAATTTGGATTGTACGCAGGGGGGTTCATTTAATGGGGTTTTGTTTTCTTTATATGCGTACGTACTTAAATTAGTACTTCGGGGTTTTCTATGATTTCCTATGTGTTGATGATTTATTATTAGGGGTTACCGGACTTGAATACTGGGTTTTGAAGGGTTTCTAGTTTCCAGACTTTTCGCCTCGCGAGTTCGGCTATGTCTAGCACAGGGTGTTTTGAGTGATTGTCGCATTTCAGGTGATGACCCATGATCCTGCTGCAGAATTACGCTACATATCACTCGATGTATATATATACCCGGGTACCCTCCGCCTGCCGCAAGAAGTAGTTAGTATATGTGCAAAATGGATTTGCGAAGTTACACTGCCCATCTTAGCTTTTAAAGGGAAAGAGTCGACTGTCACGTTCTTCCAAGTTTCTTCAAGGTTTTGAATGCCTAAACATCGTGCGAAACAACATCTGACCATCAATCCCGACAAGCTAACACTACAACACAACCTACATCTCCAATCCACTTCTCACCCACATCCACATCCAAAATGACCTCACCACCCTCATCCCCCGATATCCACCCACCCGCCTATTTCCAACCCACATCCCCGCCGCAGCAACAACAACGGCCACTTCGCTCTCCTCCACCTCCCTCCCCCACCCTCTTCCTCCCTCCCCCCGCAGTAACAACCTTCGCCTACGCGCCCTCAATCTCAGCCTACGAACTCCAGCGCTCCCCGCTCCAACAACTCCAAAACCAAGCGGCGCGACTAACCTCGGAGCTCCAGCACCTCCTCAACACCCAATCCGATGCTCTCCTCTCCCTGCACACAAACCCCAAACTCTCCCTCGCCTCCGCACGCACGGGGATCCTCTCGGCGATGCGCGAGCTCGCAGACGTAAAGGCGCGCGAAGCAACCCTGTACTCCTCCCTCTCCGACCAGCGAAAACATCTCCTTTCCACCGTGTCCACACACACCCAGAAATCTACACGTCTCCGGCAGGAACTCGAGAAGATCGACTCCTTGCCGGAGGCAAAACGTGCGTCTGAACTCCGCGAGCAGACGGCGACGGTGGCTGACGAGATCGCCGTGCTGCGACAGAAACTGCGGGAACTCGAAAAGTCGCACAAGGGTATGCAAGCGGAACTTGCCGGGCTGGACAATATTGTTGAGGCGCGGGCGTCGAGCTACAAGGCGGCGCTGGAGGCGGTATCGCGGAAGACGGTGGCGTTTCTGCGAGAGCAAGGGGGGCAGCAGAAGAGTCCCGAGACTGCGGCGGAGGCGTGGGGGTTGGAGGCGGAGGCGTATTCTGAGAAGCGGGAGGAGGCGGAGCGGGAGGGTGGGGCGTTGAGGGAGGGGATGGAATTGTGGGAGGGGGCTATGCGGAGGGTTTGTGGGTTTGAGGAGGGGTTGCAGAAGAGGATTGATGCGGGTGGGGGAAGGGAAGCGATGGAGGGTTTGAAGGAGGAGATTGAGAAGGTTGCTGAGGAGCTGGAGGATATGGTTGAGACTGCTGAGCGGAGGGGGTGGAAGTTGATGGTTGTTGCTGTGGGGGCTGAGCTGCAAGCTTTTAGAGAGGCGGGGGAGGTACTGAAGAATCAGTTGCGGTTGGTGGGTGGTTCGAGGGATTCGGCGGGCGGAAAGGTGGAGGAGCATGGCTTCGGGAATGTGAACGATGATGGGGACAGAAGCCGGTTTCTGGGCGATGATGGGGGAATATGATGAACTGGCCATCTTTAGACGATTAGGAAGCGTTTGGGTGGATTCGTACATTGAGATAGTGACTTTAGTGGGCGAGCGGGCGGCGGGCGTTCATGCGCGGCGTTTACGGTTTTTGGGTTTTATATATAGGGAATTATTGTTTACATGGACGAGATGGGACTAATATCTGCTCCACAGCCTTTTAATAACTGCTGGAGGACAGCACTCGGAAGGTGAAGTTCTGCTCGATTTAACCAAAGCCTTACACGTAGAATCACTCGATTTAAAGTTCGCTCAACTGCAGGATGACGATGAAGTGGCTTGACTATCTATCCATCGTGTATGCCTTGCACGCATGTATTTCATTTATTCATCTAAATCCCGCGCGCGCGGGTATATATATTACCACTCTACTTTATCAGATTGCTATCGGCAGATACTTGCATACAACAAGAGGGATTTAAACCTAGAGTAGGTGATGATCTGTACCACACCCCGAGCATAGAGTAGGTGGTGATTTAACGTTTCGGTACCTGTTCAAAGTATGCTTTCATCACCTGCGTATTTTGCTGGCGGCGAGTATAAGTTTGGTGACGGTGTATGAGGAAACTTGGAAGTGTATAAATTACGGCTTTTCGTAACATTCTGCTTGACGTTACGCCTAGAGCCAATATTATACCTTGGATGCTTGTTTTCACGCGTAGGAGGAACGTTATACCACACCGTGGGCGGCTGCGCGGTCCCCCAGTTCCTGCTAGGCAAGGCAAATTCACGGAATCCGTGGCAATCTTTGAACTCGCGGTCGTGGTGGTGGTCCTCCGTTTCGGCGACATCTCATTATTTATCACACCAGAGAAGATAGTATGATAATCTAGAATGGATAAACCTTTGACATACATACTTGAAAACATGCCCGTGTACATACTCGTACTTATTCTCACCGATCAACCACAACCGGCCTCACCACCGCCTAAACAGCTCTTTTAGAAACTATGCCACCTATAAAATCAAGTAAACAGGCTAGGTTTGTCTTTCTCTCTGCACTTCATAAGTTGCCTACAATCACTTCCATCTTAATCGACGATCCGTCATGGCCGCTGAATACAGGATCCCATGCGATGCATCGAGGTACGCACGAGTACGCCGGCGTACGTGAGACTAACATGATCATGATGCATATGTTGAGAACCATCTCGTGGTGCCTGGGCCCGTATGCCACATCAGTTGGGTACATGTTTTGCTTATATGACCCACACACTTAACGTTTGTTGACAAGTTTTGTTCCGTTGCAAAGGGACTGATAGTTGGGGTGAAATCGCTTTCGGGCTGCCCTGTGCTGAACTCTCCACAATTCTCTGAAATACCTCTACAAAGTTAGTGTTTCTTCGTGGCATACGACTATTTATCATGGCATCCGTCGTCCTTATTGCATTAAGGCATGCAGTTTCCGAACCCTAACCGCCCCAACTTCACCCCCAACAACCCCGTGCCACTGCCGCGTGGACAAAGTCTGCATTCCGCACTCTGCCCACATCACAAACATTATCCACGGGGCCATTGCTCACGTTCAGAGTCGCTCGGAAGCTCGCTCCTTGAAATACCTTCATACAAGATCATCAACTCTCTTCAATTAACAAGTTCCGTAAATACCCCTACAATAAAATATTTACCATACAACAGAACTGAATTAATAGAACATTCGCAACCCCCCTTTCCCCACATCCGCGGCAAGTATGTAATTGTAGTGCGCTCTCCCCGTCCAATCTAAAACAACGGAAAAAAAAACGCCATGCCGCAAAACCAAACAAGCAAGAGCTTCTCCTAGCTCCCAGCATAAAAAACCCAACAAGACAGGGGAGGTGTTTCCGCAAGTCCTCAAATTCTAGGTCAACCCACCATGCTACTCTTAATACACTTTCCAAGGATGCAAACCTCCCTTCTCGGATCCGTAGTCTGATAGTCTATCGGATCCGCCCATTGATCAGAAAACGAAAAAAAAAACCCCCCGGCAAAAAGATAGAAGCCATAACGATGCCACGCCGCCATACACGCGCACAAAAAAAAACAGAAAGACAAAGGGAAAGTAACGCAGTGCAAGCTCCAAGAAAGAAAGCCGTAAAAAGTACAAATGAGAAGTGAAAGAAAAAAAGAACCCCCCTTTCCTGTAAGCATATAGTAGTAAGGTAAAATAAATAAAAATCCATTCCCGACAAGCCAGGCAATCCATTCTAGTACTACGTCCGTGTAGCAGAGGCGGTCAAAAAAACAAATGAAATATTGTTCATGAACAAGGGAAGGGAGGATTCACTTTTCCCCAACTCTCCTTGCTGCAAGTCGTCTTCCTCCATTGGCAGTAGCAGTGGTTGGACTCTCTTCTCCTGCGAATCCCCGTGTCCCGGCTGTACTCATCCTTCCGCCATAGCTCTTTCTGGGTAGGGGAATTGCACTGCCCCCGGTATTCAGTGTGTTGCGTCTCACAAATCCAAATCCACCATCCTCACGACCCACACTCCTCCGTTCCCTCCCAGTTCCTAATCTATCATAGTCGCCGTACCCTCCCATAGGGGTAGCCCTCCCAGACATACTCGCCCTGCTCTGTGGTCGTTGTGGAAGTGATGAGGTTCGATCCAGGCCTCCAGAAATAGACGACCGTGAAGTTACGCCAGACGCACGAGAGCTCGGCCGTGATTCTGCAGCTCGACTCTCGGGTCTTGCCATTGCACGAGAAGCTGGGCGATCCATGCTAGAGTAACTGAGGCGGTTTGGATAGTAACTTGGTGTTCCTTCCTTTTCGCCGCCCGAGGTCACCGAAGAGGCGACAGATGGTGTTCGCGATTTCTTGTGCGAACGTATTGTGATTGTATTCAAATTAATTGGCGCCGGCATTTGGGAGGTGCGAGGCGAGACTCGAGGAGGAGTAGCCATCGGCCCAGGAAGCTTGCTCCGTGCACTCTGCACTCTCTGTTCTAGCCGTTGCATCTGCCCTATCAAACCACGGATTTGATTGAGCGACCGAGAGGACGGCATTGGTAGCGCTGTGCTTCCACTCAAAGACGCGCCTCGAGTGTGCTTCTTAGGCTTTTGATGATTGCGGGGACGCGGTGTCGTGGCTGGGTCGTTGAGGGGAAACGTAATTCGAGAAGATTGAGAAGGGGTTGTAGATATCTCGGACATGGGTGGCGAGGGCGGCCCGGAATGGTCCGATTGCGGTGTAGAGGTGGAGGCTGCGGACGGGGTTGTCACAGGTGTGCTGGGCGAATCCTCCGTCAAGACCGTTGAAGTATCGGACAATGGCGAGTGGAATTTAGGAGGAGGCACGTGATGTAGGCTGCCGTTGCCGTACTTGGCCGCCATTGCCATGGTATTGTTGAGCTTCTCAACTGTAATTTCTTGCTCCACTTTGAGGTCTGATAGTTCATCGCGCAACCTTTGAACTTCGATCCGCAAAGATTCTCGCTCCTGTTCGCCTGCTCTGACCTCCTCTTCTAGCATTACAGATCGTTCAATCGAATGGTTGTATTTTGATTCAATATCCTCTAGTGACGACATAACGATCCTTTCTTGTCGCTCAAAGTCGTCGTTGGATACTTCCATATCACGTAGGCGAAGCTGCATCGTCCTATTTTGTTCCCGCAATGTGGTGATCTCCTTCTGTAGAGTATTCTGCGCCGAGTTGGCTTCCATCTTGGATTTGTTGTATTTGTTCTGCCAGGTGCGCGTCCAAATCAGCATTCCATTTGACTCTTTTCGCCGCTAGGCTTCAGGGATAGTACCTTCCATTCCTCGACCTCATACCGTAGTCCTTCATTCTTGCTCCGTAGACCCCTGTGTTGTTTTTCGCTTGCCTCGAGCTCCTTCTCCAGTTCCTGCTCCAACTCCCTCGACGAGGCCTGAAAGTCTGTAAGCTCTGCTTCGAGCTCCCTGATCTGCGACTTGTAGTATTCCATGGCCGCGTCGGCTGAGTCCGGTACGTCTACGGACGGCATTTCGACTGCGGAGTGTTGATGTTGATTCTACTCCGTATACAGTGATCCTTTAATAGACGGTCGCAACAAAGAGCGGGGGATGCGGGGAATTCGTCGAAGTATTAAGTTATTGTCGTTAATTAGGAGGGTTCTTGTACTGCTGGGTGGCCGAATCCGGTATGGAGTTAAACCGAGATGTATGTCGATGATATGCGAGGTGCAGCTGGTGATGCTGGTACTGCTGCTGGTGCTGCTGCAACTGCTGATGCTGCCGCGACTTACCTTTCTTCCGATCGCTGGCGTCGAAGCGAAAGGCAATAAAGAGCCTTCGCGACTCAGCGATAGCGGTTGATTGATTGGCTCGTGGAGTTGGTCGTTGGGGTCGTTGGGGTCGTTGGGGTCGTTGGGTCGTTGTGTCGTGTCGTCGTGTACGCAGGGGAGAGCTGGGGGGAAATGATCAGGTCGGTCGCTGCAGGGTGGTAGTGTATGATGTCCCCCGCTCCTGTGTTGTCGTGTTGTTCCTGTCACTGGTTGCCAGGGGAGAGGAAAGAGCGAGTGGATCCCTGGTTGGCTTGGCTTGAAGGTTGACATGTACGATGATTGACATGTCAGTAGCACAAAGCGATAGACAAAATGTCCGTATCACAGGTGAAGATAAACGACGATGAAAGCAGGTACAGATGTGTCGATTTGTCTCAGTTGACCCCATCTTTCCTTTGCTATGGACAGAGTACTTTGCCTCGCCTATGATCAAGTACCTTAGTCGCGTTAGAGTCTTAGCAGTTCTCTGGAACACCTAGCTCTTCCCACCGTCATCATCTATCTCTCGTGATCAGTGAAAGTAGTGTTAACAGCTCTCCTATGAAATCGATGGCTCAGAGGCAGAGTACCTTCCCAGGCGAACCGACGCTCTAAGCCATACCAAATCTCCTACCAGTACTCATAAATGCCGTGCGTGACTTCGCCCCACTCTAGAGTTCAGTAGAGAGCAGGCAGACAAAGAGAGGCAGACAAAGAGAGGCAGACAAACTTATTAGTCTACGACCCATCATTGTATATTCCTCCACACACCTGCACGCTCAGAAAGAGGCTTTTTTGCATACTAAATAGCTAACCGTCTCCCTCCAGCTTGTTTGCTTCACCCTTCAGCCACATTTGGTAGCTACATATATGCCATACCACCACACCATCCGTTATCAGCTTGGCTGTTGTGCAAATTTGCGAACAGAAGCTTAAGGCGAACAAAACCGCGAACAATGGGCGCAAGGATGTCAGCCCCACCTACCCCTCTTTCCTGTATTCATCGTGTTTGCCTACAAACGGACTGTCTCTACTTATATCCTACCTGAGGTTTGAAATTTGCCACCTCATCGAGAGAGCATTCACTGAAATACTTTATCACTATAGAGAAGGACAATCTTATCAATCACGATGACTAGTTCCACAGATCCCACTACCCAGCAACAACCACAGCAGCAGCAGCAGCAGCAGCAACAGCAACAGGGTGGTCCGTCTGGAGCTGGAGCTGGAACTGGGACTCCAGCTCCTCCCGCCATCCAAATCCCTCCCCCAAATCCCCAAGCGCAATATGCGCAGCAGCAGCCACCATCTCCTTCAGTAGGATATGGTGCATACCCACCTGCCCCTCCGTCTCCTGGAGGATATCCACAGGCACCTCCATCTCCTGGATATCAACAGGTACCGCCAAATCCATACGGTCCTCCCAGTCCATACCAGCAACCTCCTCAGCCATACTACCAACAACCCATGTATTACGGGCAGCAACTTCCACCGCAGCCCTACGGACAGCAACCGTATGCGCCGCAAGGACAACCTCTTCAACAGCAGCCTGGTCAACCGCCTCAGCAATCCTACACTCCGCAAGGACAACCCGATCAACAGCAGCCCGGTCAGCCGCCCCAACAACCTTATGTTCCGCAAGGACAACCTCCTCAACAACAACCTGGTCAGCCACCTCAGCAAGGCCAGTATCCCCAGGCTCCTTATAACCAGTATGCATACCCGCCTCCTCAAGCGCCATATTACCCGCAGCAACCACCGCCTCAAGGTTTCCCTCAGCAACAACCTGGGTTCGCACCGTATGGACAACAGCCCCCGATGGATCCCAACCATCTCCTAACTGGCCAATACCAGCCTCCTCTTCCGGCGAAGCCTAGACAATACAGCCCTGGCTATATAGTCGGGCAACTTGCGACGAGCTACGATCCTTCCACAGATGTCATTGTCATCAAAAAAGCACTTGGTATCTTCCCTACTCCTTATTCCGTTTCAAACACAACTAACCCACACCAGACAAAGATCGCCGCATCGACCTCGACGCCCTCCTCAAAATCCTCCCCACTCTGAGTCCCCTTCAAATCGAGTCTTTAAAGGGGAGCAAGATCTACCAACATAGTCCACAGGAGCTAACAACCAACGCAACTCTCACCGATGAGACCGTAAAACTAGGTATCCATGGGCTTCTCTACGGACCCAGGGATTTCGATGCCTTTCTGATCCACCGGGCGATTAGCGACAAGGTCAAATTTGGCTCGTTTAAATACGCCTGGATGCTCGAACTCGCGCTTCTTGGGAGAAAGGATGGTGATATCAATGCTATCAAAGAGTCGTATAGGCGGCAGTTCGGTGATACGCTCCTCCCACTTCTCAAAGAGGCTTTGAAGAAGGAAACGCTTCTAGCGAATTTGTTCATGAATGCCCTTGAAACCCACTCATATCCAGGGCTGTCGGAGGTGCCGGACTTAAACAAGCAAGCGCTTCAGGACCAAATCAACAAAGACGCCGACGATCTTTTCACTGCAACTGTGGGTAATGTCGAGGGGAACAAGTTTGCATGGATCTTCACCACAAGCTCACAAGAACGTCTGAAAGATATTGCAGCCGCGTTCTTGACGAGGCACAAACAACCCTTGACATCAGTGGTGGAAAAGAAGTTGAAGAAGACGGAGGCGTTCCGCGACGAGCTGCTGTATATCCTCCGGGGGGTAGAAGATCGACCAAAGCGGGATGCCGAGCTTTTGGAGAATACTATGAAGGGTTTCGGTGAGTGACCAGTGCAAACTTGTAACATCGGTGTACTAATTCTCGAGCAGGGACAAAGGACACGCAACTCATTTTCCGTCTTATCTCCGTTTCGTGGGACAAGGAGCATCTCACCAAGGTTAAAGACGCGTACAAGAAAAAGTACCCGTCAAAGGGGAGTCTCTTGACCCGAATTGAGGGTGATACAAGTGGAGAGCAGGAGAAGTTTTTGCGGGCTCTGGTACTAAGCGATGGAAAAAGATGACTAGGCCCGGCGGCTTTTGCGGGATTCTTCTCTCTTGATACATGATAATAATCCCTCCACTTGGGGCGAGGAGAAGTAAGCCTTATCCCGACAGATGTCGCGGGCTTGCGGAATGTTCGCTTCGATTTTTCTTTGGAGCTTCTTTTATTGTGAACTTGATGATTTCATGATTTCATGATGATAAATAGATAAGTTACTGTACCTGGGCTTTAGGTTCGATCACAATCTCAAATGTCAGTTCATACTCATAATCATGGCAATGTTCATGGTGAATTATGAAATTTAAGGGTATGAATTGAGTAATTCCACGTGCATTTCACCCCAGTTATACACTTCACACCAACTCGGGACCGAAACTTACTGTTTTCCTTTTGGTTTTTTGACATGTCTGGTGATTTCTTATGATCCTGCTGAAAAGTGGCGCCTGGCGAAGTAGCATTGGGAATATCTATCGTGGCTTGAGAGTGACGTGGTTGAAGTGATAGTCTACGAGCACCCCCGCAAAGTGCTCGTAGATACGCAACTCTTCCCGGTGGTCTAGGTAGAAACCGCTCCCTGCGCAGTACCACGAGACTGATAGAAAACCTAATACCTACATCCTTGGTGGGTCGTGAAGCTCAAGTTCATAACCCGTGCCCCGCGTCCCTCAAAACCGCAAACACATTCCCTTCACCACCTCACCTTCTCTCTTCCCCCGAACAAAGAAGTCACACTTCCCGCCCGCCTCGAAGCTTCCGGTTCCAGCTCATCCTATTACTTATATGCTCCACTAGACTGCAGCTGTGAGTGGTCACCACATGTCGGTTGTCTGAACTGACGTGTTTCGCAATATAGATACTGTGTGACCAATGGTGAAACGCCTGTATATCGATCTAACCGTTCCCTCTGAGCTTGAGCCTGAGAAGTCGCCGCCAAAGAGACGCAGAGGTCCACCAAGGAAGGCGAAGAATAATATAGAGAAGGACTCTAGGACCGTCGTGCTTCCTCCTCTTCCTGCCCTTACCCCTCCTCCAGCTCCTTCTCCAGAGCCTTGTTTTGCCTGCAACAATACCACTTCAATTAGCTATGCGGAAATCCTCGGCTTGGACAGCGAACACAGCGGGTGCACGGTCTGCATGAGGTGTATAATCAGCACCATCTGCCACTCCCTCTCTGGCCAAAAGGCGCTCTGCCCTGTTCCAACTTGTCAGAAGGAGTTCGAGGACGAAGAAGTTCAGCTGCTGGTTTCGGAGGAGGATTATCAAGAGTAAGTCTATCTATGACCCACCACTGAGCAACAAGCTAAAATAATCGTAGGTATATTCAAAGGGCAAATACCCAGCCCGTCGAGTGGCCCAAGTTCCTAAACGCTCCCGCTCCTTCTCCCCCAGTCCCCTGCTTTGTATGCAACATCACTTCCATTAGCTATGTGGAAATCCTCGGCTTAGACAGCGAGCATCAAGAGTGCACCGTCTGCATGAGATGTATAATCGGCACCATCCGTAACTCACCGACTGGTCAGAAGGTGCGCTGCCCATCTCAAGTTTGCCGGAAGGAGCTTGGGGACAAGGAAGTTCAGTTGCTAGTTCCGGAGGAGGATCATCAAGCGCAAGTTGATCATCGATCCACCGCTGAGCAATAAACTAAAACAACGACAGATATATCCAAAGGGCCAACACCCAGTCCATCGAATGTTCCGTCTGTCTGGATCCCAAATTCCCAGACGCATACCCAGACCAAATCACCTCTTCCTGCCATGAGACACACGATCGTCCGGGAGCGTGCATTACGTGTATGCAAGACTTGCTCTCCAACGCTTTAGACGGGAAGGAATGGATCCACCCTAGCTGTCCCGACTGTAACGCAAAGCTCAGCATCTCCGACGTTCAGCGTTTCGGCACCGCAGCGCAGGTGGAAACCTTCGATGCCCGTCTGACTAAAATATACATGCAAAGCCTCGACGAGTACCGGCAATGCCTCCGCCCCGGCTGCGGTGACGGGCAGATCCACGATGGCGGCGCGGAAAACCCCCTTGTCATCTGCAAGTCCTGCCGGTTCAAGACGTGCTTCACCCACAACATCCCGTTTCATGAGGGGATGACGTGTACACAATATGATGTGCATGTTAGACAGCGCGATAAGGCGATGAAGAAATCGGAGAAGTTTGTCAAGAAGAATTGTAAGAGTTGTCCTGGCTGTAAGTTTGATATCATGAAGAATGGCGGATGCGATCATATGACGTGTCGACGGTGTGGCCATGAGTTTTGCTGGCTGTGCCTGGCACCGTATGAAGGTATTCGCAGAGAGGGGAACAGTGCGCACCAGACAACATGCAAGCACTACCGGCAAAATGAATCTCGTCCCATCGAGGACAGAAGAAGGGGTGAGGGTGCTCAAGGTATGCGGATGTGGGACGTGCTTGCTAGGGGTTTGTGGTTAGGGGGTCCGCCGAGCTGATGCTTTTTAGGGAACTTTTAGGGAGATTTCAGTGGTTCGAATTTGGAAGGCGTTTGGTTAATTTTCTTTTTTCTGGCTCTATCAGCCCTTTTTTTTAAAAAAGGGGACTACATCTTTCGTTGCCTCCTGGGGAGGAGTTCGTGGTCTCTGCAAAGTGCACGCTATCTCACTCGTTTTCACCATTTCCGAAGTTGTCTGCACAGCATTGGGAAGTGATGTATCTGTTTATGTTCAGAGTACCCACGGGGGCCATTTCGTCAACTCGATCTGCTAAACTTTGTCTAAGCCAGGCGCTCAAAGCTACACTTGCGGGTACAGTAGATTCACATAAACTCAAAAATTACTGTGCAGGGGGGCTATATGGTAGAATGCAAACTGCTGACTCTTGTATACACGCAGGTGGGTCGTCCATGACTTGATCAGGTTTGTGACTAGCGACCCATTGGATTCATCAAACTCTGGATAACCTGCTCAATTGAAATCATCATGTATAAGAGCGGAACAAAGCCCCTGAAATGAGAAAGCAGACAGTAAACTCACGGCAAGCTTGGTAACTTAACCATAAGATATGAACACACTCTGCGCAATTTTTTGCGACAACCTCTGCACAACACGACGAAGCTCTGGAATGCCACTACAGTAAAACTTCTAAATTCAATTAAGGTTGATAGTGACAAGAAGTTATGAAGAGACTCGACAACAAAAGCAGATCTGATAACCACTTCGTCGTCTCTAAAGTCCCGTAACGAACATAGCTACTAGCCTGGCGCATTGCTTGCCCTAGCGTCTTGTTGAGACTACCAGCGCATCACTATCATCAAGAGCAATAGAACATCTAACAAGCAACAAACCCACTGCCCACCACAAGGAAATCTCAGGAACACTATCACCACTATCGCGCTAGGAGCAACAGAACACATACAAGAAGTAAACCTATTCTGGCGCGTAGTTATCATCTGGGCATTAAATGAAGAAAGAGTGAACTTACCTTTCTAGGGAACCGTCTTTTCTTCTCTTTGGCTGTCATTCCTAGGTGCCTCTCCTTGACCGCGACCTCACCTCCCAAACTTCCTTGGTCTTTACCTTCCCCTCTGGACTGGCCAGCATCCCCCATAACACTACCGCCGGCTTTTCATCGCTGCTGTATAACTGAGGCTCAGGGTCGCCTAGTGTCCTGTATATAGTTACTATGTGTCTGTACTGTAATTTCGTTTAAGCTGTACGCTCTATGTACTTGGGGTTGGTGCGTGGTGGGATATGTTCCTTTCCATATTGGTGCATTTTATCAGGACCCCTCAATTATATTACCCTCGCGACATTAACTTGGCTACCCATCTGGCGCTGGTAAAGTTGTTTCTCTTGATACCACTGAATCTGAAGATAGCAAAAAGTCGCTGAGCGTGATTCTTGTGACGATTTTAAAGTGTAGCCGTAGATGTGTGGTGGTTGTCTTCGGTTTGTTCACTTCTGTTGTCTGCTGTGCTGTTTTGTCTATTGGGGGAGAGCTCAGAAATTGTCGATGATGAAAAGACGTTCTTAGAGGCTTCTGGACTCCAAATCCCAAATCTAAAAATTTCGTAGGTTAGAATATTCGATGTCGTCCTTAGATGTGAGTTCTATCATTGATCGCAGACGATCCAGCATCGAGTAGGCCCACTCTAAGCCTCAGATCTCGAAATTGGGAGGGGGCCTACCCAACTCCCCAGATCATCAACCCCAATCCTATAAATTATTTTTGTTGTGGTTGACCGTCTTATGGAAAGTAGACCACTGTCGGCAAAACACAATACCAAAATAAAATCGAGCAAGCGGGGTCGAAAGTGAAGAAAAGGTGATGGTGATTGATGGGTGGTGAATGACGAGAGAGGCTCCAACACCAGGAGTAACAAGCTTTCTTGCTAGTCTCGATCAGACGCTTGGCAACTGGAACGAGTCCCCACGCGAGCCTTCATCCTACCGGATCGGTATTGGTTTCAATCCAACTACCGATAGTCTACGACAAAAACACTTAAGGACCTAGGGCAACTCATCAAGGTTGTTGTTATTCATTTATGGATGAAGATATCGAGAGTGATCCAATCCTACAATAAATTCCCGCTATCATTCAAAGCAGACCATACCGACCTCGTCCAGACTCCCCTTCCGAATAGCATGAATGACTGACCGAAGGAATAATACGCCGTGTTGCGCCCGCCAAAGATAAAAAAAAACCCCCCAACCCCCTTACCGTCCTAAACCAAGTATGTGTCCAGAAATAGTTACAGGAAATAATCAAAGTATAATCAGTGATGGATGATACGTGGGATCAACCAATCCGGTCTTCCGGACCGACTCACAATATCTACAGAGAATGCACCTCTTTCTTGACCTCCTTCTCTATGGCCTGGTGCCACTGTTGTTTATCCATGACACCGTTTTCACAGACGAATTTGTACATCCGCCTCGAGATTTTCTTGTTAATCTCAGTGTAAGTTTCTTTTGATAGCTTTTCCGGATAGAAAGGTTTCAGGACTGCAGACACCATATTCACAATGTCGCTCTTGTTCTCCCTGGTGATATTATACTTGGACTGTTGCTGTCTTGAAGAATCCGAATCTGACGCAGAAGATTCCCCTGCTCTTGATGATGGTTCTGGCGAGCGTGAGTGCTGTCTCTTACCTGATCTACCATCAGGAGACTGCATACGACTGGCCGGAGGCGGTGTTGGTTGTTGACTTTCCCACGGTCTCTTCCTACTGTTCCGAGTTGGAGAGTGTGCTGGTGTTCTCGTGGGTGAAGTTGGTGAATAGATAGGTCGCCCCCTTGATCGCTCATCACCAGGAGAAGTTGGGCGGCTGGATGGTGGCGAGGAAGGTGAATATATGGCGGGAGGCGAGCGTGAGCGCGATATTACGCTGGTAACACTAGAGCGGTCGGGTGATATTGGCCGCATACGGGCTAAATTGCATCCAGAAACATCTGCAGCCGAAATGATAGGAACATCCTGGAATTTTCCGATTCCCTCCAACAGGGTAGTAAATAGTCCTCCCGACGGTGGGGACCCAGCATCACTAGTATTTCCAGCTGGTGTGCTGGCTGTTGCTGGAGTAACTTCTATGGCACTAGATGATTCACCACTGTTATTGATGTTGTTCCGAGTGTTAATCGCAGGTAACTGGGAATCCCTCTTGGTTCTTGGTCTCTTGAACTTTCTCCCGTCTTTTTCTGGTTCCATTGACAAATCGACCCCCATTCGAGCAAGTAATGTCTCTTCTTCAATTGGGCTTCTGCGCCGTTTCATCTTCGAGTTTTCGATTTTCTCGGCAAGCTCCATCATTTTCCAGGAGTCACTTTCCTCTTTACTCATTTGGTGTTCCAAGTGAGGAAAGGTCGTTCGCGGTCTGGTAGTAGGTATTGCCCATGCCGGCTCATCGAAAGGATTCCACCCATGCCGTGTTTGCGATGCGGCTACAGCACGTCGTCTGTCCATACGCTGCTGCCGCTGCCAGTTCTGGCGCCGGTTGACAGCAGCCTGCCTATTATAGTAGTCATCCAAATCATCGTCTTCTTCCGGCTGGGGTTGCACGAGGTCGGCGTCGAGACGCTCCCATGCAGCAACCCATTCTCGTTGAGTTCGTGCGGCGGCAGCTTGATCGTATACGTATACAACGTCGTCTTCATGTAGTCCTAGATTGTTATGTAGGTCTGCCGCTTCCTCTGGGGGTATGTCAACACCCTGATCGGCAACCCTTTGTACCTTGTCCTCAACCTGCCAGGAACTAAGCACGGGTCCTAAGTGAACTCACACGTTAGCTTTCATTCTAACTTAGACAGTCATAGATGTCGGAGAGTGAGAACATACCTGTCATGTGAGGTAGCACGTTCACTTGATTAAAGCTGACTCGACATATGGGACATGTATTCGCAATCTCGGTCCAAGGTTTGAGGCAATGGTTGTGCATAAAGTGCGAGCATGGAACTAGCTGAGCTACTGGCTCGTATTCGCCCGTCAGCGGCATACTGTCGACTGGAATGCTGCTGAGGCAAAATATGCAATCCCGAGCCATCTCTTCAACAACAACTGGCGGAGGTGATATCATGGAACGGTTCGGAGTAAGTTGAGGTGACTTTGGCTGGGGTGTCTGTTTGGCGGTATCGGAGGAGTCGGAATCGAGTGGGGCAAACATGTCTGAAATTTGCGAGAGCTACAACAGCGAGCAGATATAGAGAGATAGAGTTCTGGAGAAGTGGCGGGAGTCATGGAATTGTTGAGTCGGTTGGAAAACGAAAGATAGAAGGAAGAGAGGGGATTCTAGGTGGTGGGCAACGACGCTTTATACCCCTCGCCGCCAAGCCTGAGGAGGCTCGACCAGGGTGTTCTGTCCCACTGACAACATCACTGATGCAGGGGCTGTGATGCCGAGAGAAAGAGATGAAGCCTTCTAAATAGAGCATCGGTGCGTAGAAGAAGTGAATGAACCTCTACTCTAGTTCGGCGCGAAGAAATAGGCCGGCCTAGGGAGGCTTCATCTTTTTTCTCCGTGCAATGGACTGAAACAAGCATTTAATATGCCGGGCGCCGGGTCCGCAACATCCAAGCACTCCCGATGTTAATCAGGGAGTTCGCGATTTATCCTCTCTATCTATAAATCGCCTGAAAGTGAGGGGAAACGAGTTAATTTGTCCCTCCCTCTCCGATAAACTCGCCTCTGCTCTTGTTCCCAGAGTTTTTCATCAGTCAGCAAGCTTAGACCTAAAACCAACCGAATTTTGTGAAGGCAGACGCTAGTTTACGAATGTACTCACCTCGGTTGTCGCCATCAAGCACCCAATCCAACTGACTGGAGAAGCTGGGTTGGGCGTATAGGAATCTTACATTGCACAATCAGTTTTATGTCACATGATATAGATAGCCATAAGATAGAGCGGATCAAACATGTGGAAACCTTTGAGAAGCTTATTTGCTGATAGTTTGTCGCAAGCCAGCGTGCTGGGTGGCAACACGAAATCTCTTGGGTGGCTGTCTGACTCAAGCGACTGGAATTCAAGTGACTGACTGGAAAGAGAATGCTCCATAGTATCTCATCGTCGTGCAAGTCAGGGCTAGGTATCGCAGCGCCCAGCACAAGGTACCTACTTTTGAGGGGGGATCACTGAGTGGTTAAAATGTATAGATCGAATTAACTCATGTTAAGTGATGCAGCGCATCTCTCTGAATTGCGTATTTATACATTCGTCTAGGTACTTAATATCTATACCACCCATGCATGTGGCGGTTATTATCGGCCATGCACAACGGCTTGCACCATATCACGACCCCCGCGTTGCTTTTGCCTCTCAGCGCAGTGACAAATCTTCTGCTACCAGACTGCACGACAATACCTACACCATATAAGACAGCTCTCGCTCTCCTCCTCTTCCCTCTCCGCTAGCACCTATCGATAAACAGCTATCGATAACATCTTCGCCATGTCGCCCACCCCCTCCCATAACATCCCTGCAGCCTACGACTCAATAATCGAGCACATCGGTGGCACTCCTCTAGTTCGCCTCAATCGTGTCCCCCAATCGCTCGGAATCAAGGCCAAAGTTTACGGAAAGCTCGAATTCTTCAATGCCGGTGGCTCCGTCAAAGACCGCATTGCGCGTCGCATGATTGAGGAGGCAGAACGTGAGGGTAGAATAAAGCCCGGCGACACCCTCATAGAGCCTACCAGTGGCAACACGTTTGTACCCCTCACCCCCTCCGTCTCCTTGGCCTCTTGCAGCGTGCACTTACCTAGAATAGTGGAATTGGCCTCGCTCTCGTTGCCGCCGTTAAAGGCTACCGATGCATCATCACCCTACCCGAAAAAATGTCTTCAGAGAAAGTGTCTGTTCTTCGTGCTCTCGGCGCCGAAATTGTCCGCACACCCACCGAGGCAGCCTTCGATTCTCCCGAGTCCCACATCGGTGTTGCAAACCGGCTCGAAAAGGAGATCCCTAACTCTCACATCCTCGACCAGTACGGAAACGTCAATAATCCCCTCGCACACGAGCTCGGCACTGCCGAAGAAATCTGGGAGCAGGTTGGAGGACATATCGACGCTGTTGTTGCGGGTGCTGGAACCGGTGGAACCATTACTGGTATTGCAAAGGGATTGAGGAAGCATAACCCCGCAGTCACTATTATCGGAGCGGATCCTTTGGGCTCCGTCCTTGCAGTCCCTGAAACGCTCAATGACTCTCACGAGGGGTACAAGGTTGAGGGTATTGGCTATGACTTTATCCCCGATGTTCTGGACATGAAGGCCGTCGACACCTGGATCAAGACCACCGATCGCACTTCATTCCTTCTGGCACGTCGCTTGATCAAAGAAGAAGGTCTCCTTTGCGGTGGTTCCTCTGGCGCTGCCTTCGCAGCCATGGTAGAAGCACTCACAACTTCCCACCCGGAGCTCAACCACCCCGACAAGACCATTGTTGTCGTCTTCCCCGACTCAGTCCGGAATTACATTACCAAATTCATCGACGACACCTGGATGCAAAATAACGACTTTATCCCCACACTAGTCTCCACCAAAGCCGCAAAAATCCGTGACCTCAATCTGAAGCCTGTGGTGGCTGTAACAGCTAAAAACACCGCCGAAGAAGCCATGGAGATTATGCGTGAGAAGTCATTCGACCAGCTCCCAGTGCTCTCAGACAGCAACTCCAAGCGTCTCGTTGGCTTGGTAACCCTCGGAAACCTCCTCGCATACATCTCCCGTGGCCGAGCAACAGCCACAACCCCCATTAGCAAGATCATGTTTGATTTTACCAAAATCAGGGAGGTTGTTACCGACCCGTCCGAGATCGGGTCCGTAACAAGGAGCAAGACACAACCAAAGAAAAAGTTTGAAGAAGTGACGCTAGATACACCTCTGAGTGCGTTGGGCCGGTTCTTTGAGCACAATTCGGCGGCTGTGGTTACAGAGCGGGACGAGGATGGGAAAGGACTCAAGGTGCTACACGTCGTTACCAAGGTGGATCTCTTGGGTTATCTGGTCAAGGTGGGGAAGAAGGAGAACAATGGAGTGTAGAGTGGAGTGTTTAGATTTATGCAGATCTTTTTTTCATCTCTTGCATAGTCGGTCTCGGTTGTTGGCTGTTTGATTCTGTTTTTATGTCCTTGTTTATACTGTCCCTCACCTTTGGAAACTCCCCGTTTAACAGTCGGGAATTTCTGTGTGGGCCTTTGTTTATGGTGGATTAGAACTAGATTCAACATCGATGTCATTGTGAGCGTACATTGAGTCTTTGGTCTTTCTTGTTGACCTAGCGGTGTTGCAGTTTTAAATTGAACTTTGTGACTGGATGGGACTGCTACTCGAACTACTGGTTGTGAGCGCGAGTGAATCTGATTGGTTTTGCAGGAACTTTTCCAATCTATGACTCGTCAACCGCGCCACGGCCACGCATTGATCAGCGCCTAAATCGTAGACCCTTCGGCTAGATTGGCGAGGGGACTACTCTATATTTAGTATACCACGCACAGACCACCCTCGAAAGTCGTCAATTTACCCTTGTCCAAGGGCAAGGTCGGTTGTGCAGATGCTCGTCCACACGCGCTCGCGCATGCTCGCCGCTTGAGTGAGTATTGTCGCTTCGGGCTGCTGTAGTATTCACAAGTGCTCCCAAAATCCCGCTCGAGGCGGTTCATATAAAGGAAATAGCACATATGAGGGCCTCAAACTTTCTTGACGTTTAGTATGGTTGTCTGTTGCTGGATAGCAAAGTTTGAATGTCAGAAGCGTGGACAATACTCTAAGGGAAAACCTAATCGAATGAGCTGTGTCTAGCGAGCATCTTTGCACATTCAGTGAGGAAGGGAAGTTACGTACCATTATGCAGGTATACAGGCCCTCTTAAATTCACCCAGCCCGTCGCCCACCTTTGCTCTTGAAAGGTGTAGAGTACAGGTGAAATGGTGATGCGGTGAGTAGCGTACCGGTAGCACGCTCCGAGACCAAGCCCATTTCCCACCTAAATCCTCACCCGTCTCGCATGATCAGGGTCTAGGTCTTCCAATAAACAGCTAGTGCTTAGCTTAGCCAGCAGTCGATGGTGCTATAAACGCCAGGTGCTGCAAACACAAGGTTCGAAGCCTCGTGGTGCTACAAACACCAAAGGTTCAAAACCTCATGATTCTACGTGAAACATCAGTTGCCGTAAACACCAATGCTTGAAACCCGTAACGCTCACTATTTTGCTCTTTATCCACCATACCTCGATCAGTTTCTCATCCCGCTACGTATACCTAGGGCTGCGGCCATTCAGACATACTCAAAATATAATGAACATAACCATTTTGTGGTTCCGACGCTCCATTCCCCAGTTCTAAATCCCCACCCGAGTACCAAAAGGATTGCCCGAACGCATGATGAGGGCCCGGGTCCTCCGTCAAACAATAACTGGTGCCTAGCTTAGCCGGCAGTCTATGGTGCTGTAAACTACAGGTGTTGTAAACACCAAGGTTCAACCCCTCTAATGCTGTAAAACTCGGGTGCCGTAACACCAGGTGCCGTAAAACCCAGGTTTGAAACCTGCAGTACTTATTATTTTGCTCTTTTGTCCACCGTGCCCGGAACAGTTACTCGGAATACCCTGAGAAGCAAGGCTACGACTACACCTAGCTTAGATGACAGCGAGCGATTCTGGAGTATACAGGCCCGGAATGTGTTGGGCCCTACAGAGAAATACGATTAGAAGCAAACAAGAGAGTATAGAGATAAATTTAATTGAGAGCAAGCTTATGAAATTAAGAAAGAATCGAAAGTAATTCGTGATCGCTCCCACAAGCTCACTAAAATTGGCCTCACCTTTGGGTCTGAGGGTACGTATGAGAGCCCTAACTCCATTACTTCAGTTATCCGCTCTTTTTACTCTATGGCATTTCATGATATCCGTATTTTTATTTCTTTGTACGCTAGAAACAATCACGTGAGTTATTCGTAAACCGTGGTAAAATAATCTGGACGAGGAGAAGGATTGCAGGTAACAGTGACCCGTTTACCACACTGCCTGACTTTGTCACGCACCCTAGGCGGTTACAACTTAGAGGTCTCGAATCCAGAGGAGCTGGTTTGGGTGATGATGAGGCTGGCTCATAGCAATTCCAACTTCAGCTGGTTGATCTTGATCAGGGGTAAGCCACCGAAAAAAAGCACTATAATAGGTATACATGGGCGTATAGCAGCGTACGATTAGGTATGTCAAAGTAGTGCACTTGCAGTAAACGCCGGCACTCACATTATGAACAAGATTTTACCATGGCAGTGCGTACCACGAATAGATGGTGTGACTTCATGAATGACTGAGGGGACAACACTGGCAAAATATATTGAATCTGGGAGCATGAAAAGTGGCGTTGTTTTTCTTCAAGCGGATTCTGCTGCCATAAGCAAACAATTGAAAGCGGATCTTCATCAAATGGCTGCACAACTTCAAAGAAAGTCCGGCAAAACAAAGCGTCTCTTGATCGTAGATTTTGATACCGCCAGCGGTCCATTGTATCTTATGGAACAAAACATCCGCCCCCTTCCCTCCCTCCTCTCCCTCCTCTCCCTCCTCTCCCTCCTATCCCCTTTGCCGCTAACTTCCTAGGAATCTTATTGAGAAGAATTATACGACTCCAATGCACACGAGCTGCTTCAGAAGCGTCCGTCGTACCCAGGCGGGCCTAATTGCCTATGGTCTCCCAACGACCTATCCAACGAGTCCTCAGCTGATGGAAGGAAACCCGGGCCCCCGTGGCGACTATTATGGAACCTGCCGAAGTCGTCAATGGGTTGTATAGGCTCGTGGGCTAGATTGGGTTGCGACAACATATCCAAAGGCTGGTGATCCTGATACTGCAGCGTACTAGAATTTGCTTGTGGCAGAAGGGGGGTGGTGGGCATTTCGAAAGTATCTATGGTGTTGTCAGCGCTGCAGTTCGAAACTAGTTGCACTTTGGTCTGAAGTATTTCTCAGTGGAAAAGGGAAATGAACCTCCCAAACCGCCCGTGTATTGGTCTTGTTGGAGATAATCATTTTTTGCTGTCGCAAATACCCAAGGGGGGCTAGTTGTAGGGTCCGAGTGTGCTTCATACACCGAAGAAGCAGTCGTTTGATGAACAAACCGGCTGGTTACAGCGATTGGCGGAGACTGGCCGCCCAGCGGATGGAACACGGATGTTGGGTAACTAGCAGTGAGACCAAAAGTGCTTTCTGAAACACTGTCAGGATTGTGTAGATCTTGCACCCTATTTACGAACCTTCATCTGAGCCAACGCCAGGAAGAATTTGGGCATCGCCCCTCCAATTCTGCGTATTTTCTCGCGGCCCACCGAGCTGCGCTACTGGACCCACTCCGCCTAACGCAGGTGTGCCCCTGGCCTTCGAAGAAAACTTCTCTCCTATTGATAAAAAGAATAAGTCTCCTTCATAATGAGTGCAACGAAACAAGAACGAGAATAACATTACCTTGAGCTACGGCGCCAGTATCGCTTGATTGGCCATTTCCAATGCCACGATTTATCCGCTTCTTCGAAATATTAACTTGAAGGCAAGGTTAGTGCATGATTCTCCGCAGATGAAGCAACGTTTCAATGCAACCTTCAGAGTTGGATAGGGAGTTAGCATCTCTTTTTCCGGAGCCGGCCGAATTTTCATCCAAATATCTAATAACTTTGCCAAACTGCTTTCGAGCGTCATCACCAAGTTCATGGAGAAAGTCAATGATAAGTCTCCCACTATCATTAGTTGCATTATACTCTGCGTTGAACTGCCTGGCAATTGTTGTCCCGTTTGCTTCGTGAGGGGGCGCTGGGAGAGTGTCATCGACTTTATCTTGGGTCAAGCCTGAGTTGACGTTACCGGGTGCTCACTAGGTCGAAGGTATATATTCAACTTACAATCTGTTCTATCCATTGCGTCATATCTTTTGCGCCGCCTCCCCTGTCCGTCAGGTTTAAACAAAAGACACCGCTCCAAGTCAACTTCCTTGCTATTGACGTTCCGGCGAAGCTCTTGAAATGCCAACAGGCTTCTTTGCGCCTCATACTGTTTAAGATGAATTTCTAGAATATGCCTTCTGCAAGTTGGGTTGGGGTTACTTAGTAGGATGAGGTTGGAGCAGCTTATGGATGGCATATATCTCACATTAGATTAGACCGCTTCTTAAAGTAACTACCGCTTTGATGCTCCGGCGATGGGTCCCAACGGCAGATGGGGCAAGGTAGATGATACCTATTCCCGTGGTCCCTGGGTACCATAAGCCGATCCGTCACCCGAAACGTTGGGAGAAGCTTACCTGGCCTCCTCCTCTGTTCGAAATTTTGTTTGACATTCTTTTTGAATGTCTTCCTTCTTCGTATTCGACTTGATCGCAGGACAATCAAACCCTGGGCCTGTGGATCTAGAGCGGTTGCCACCAGCCCCGCTAGAGTCACCGCCACTATCTCCTTCTTCCTCTCCTTCTTTCCCCTTTCCCTTTCGAGACCTGAACGAACCTCCATTATTGCCTCTGGTAGGTAGTTGCGTATTACCACTGCCGCTGTTACCGCCATGGAAGAAACTTTTGCCCACTGGACTGTTCCCTGACCCCAATCCGGAAGTGAAGTTGTGACCGCCGGATTGCGCTGTGCAGAACGCACTAGGAGGCAAGTCGTCGTCGGTTATGCGATGATCGGAGACAAATTTCGAGTTATTGGTGGAGGTGTGTGGGTGTAAGCTCAACTTCTCGACTTCACGGACAACCTCGCCGATGTTATCAACCCGCTCAGCAGGAGATAGTGAATTGCCTGGGCTCCAAGGTCGGTCTTTTCCATTGCGAAAATTCCAAAGAAGTCGATTTACTCGGTCGTCCTTTGGGTCTTTAGCAAATCTGGGAGGCAATTCTCCGGAGGGTGTAAATTTAGACGCCATCGATGTGTGAATTATTCATATCGCACGGCGTTTGTGCGACCAAACCTTACTGTTTGTAAACGTCAGATTATGGGGGGATGGGGAAGAGATGATGGATAGAGCACAGTATCAAGATTTGAGCACAAGGCTTGGAGGGCGTCATCTGGTTCTTATACCGAGATACCCAGGTACCTTATAATTAATTAAGAAGGATTGGAATTTGGGAAAACGCCCGTCAGAAGTGCTCGATGCTTCCTCTCACCCCAATCTGTAGCGAGCAGATTCTAGAGCCAAGACGAGCGACCGCGAGGTAGGCTCATGCATGTGGTGACAGGGAGGGGGGGCTTTTATTTCGGCGCTTCGGCAGTCTCATCGCATTCGAGTATTTTCCTCTCACACCCTAGTATTCGCAACAAAAGGCTAACTATAAAAAGATTGTTGATACCAAAATGCCTTGGCAGCTACATCAACTTCCCAGCTACAGCTGTCCCATCCCGATATGTGTATGCAACAGGTGCTTACAGCCAGACGTAGAACAGATTATTTCAACAAACTGTTATCTGCATTCGTACTGCCCGTAGCCAGACAACTCCTTCTCTTCCTCATACTCTAATATTACTAGATAACTAGGTGTACAAGTCGAAATACCTCACGGTTTACTTCAAACTATTGGTATATCATTTCAGCACCAAGTAGATACATGCTTAAGTACCTACTTAATATACACAATCAGTCAGTAATTAGCGATCGGATTGCAGATACTAACTGGTATAGAAACCAGTTCCCACCCGCAAAGGAATTCTCCGCCATCTATCGAATTTGGACCGGGAATGTGAGTGGGAGTTGGTCGTGAGACTGCAACGAAGAGACAAGCATGCATGCAAAGTCTCCAAATGGGGAATTAAGGGATAGCCAATCCCACCTGCACAATTGAGATTTCGAAATCACGCGCGGTTCCAGAATATCTGATGCATCGATGCATGATGCACCTGCAACGATTCTAGTACATAAGTTGACACAGCAGAGGAACGCTCGATGGAGAAATAGCATTTTGAAAGCACCTGTTATCTTTAGGGTGGGCGCATAACCATGCAAGCCTCACAATGGCATCATATTAGAATGATCTGTCAATCCGATCGATATGTATGTAAAGCCATTCGTATCTATGTGTTGATATGGGCATGCTAGAAACATACCTCGCTCAAGTTAGTAAGGATTCTCGTTTAGAGGATTCAAACGAAAGATGTGGGGGTTACAGGGTCTGCAACCACAGTGACTGCCTCGTTGTGAACTCGTGGTTGGCGGTGATATTTGCACCGATGATGGTCAAGATGGTAACCGATCTAGAACTCTTTGTGAACCGCCAGGGGCGGCAGAGGCGAGCATACTCCCCCAAAATCGCTTTCTAGAACATGACAGCTTAACGTGTCAGGATTTTTGTACCAGGGTCAATGTTTTCTTCTCCGCCAGATTACACCACTTGTAACGATCAATGCACTCCTCGATAGGACGAAAGCGAAAGTCTCACCTGAATCCCGCTTGAACATCCGGGTTCCTGGTGAGATACCGTATTAACCTCAAACAACCAATTGCAAGACATACCGGAATGTTGGGGCTTTCGTTGCGGTATAGAAAGAGATGCAAACAGTCTCTGATTAGCCTCTGGCTAAGAGGCATCGAAGTAGCGAAGTGACAACAGAACACCAAATCGGATGAAACTGCAAATGCACGTCTCATGCAGGAAGACGTGGGAAGTGTAGCTATATCCTAAAACGTTAATCACCTGCTTCATGTGCCACTCGACTCGTGCCCCTTGAAGTAGGCCAGCGAAAATCGTGTCATCGTGAGCTAGGCACGTACACAGCGGATGCGCTCTCCGAACCCAACAAAACGCGAATATTGCTCAAGCCGGTTGGTAAACAGCCGTCTCAGCAATTGAGAGAATGATGGGATGTGCAAAGGCGAGTAGACACTATCCTGACCAGGTTGATTATGTGGCCAATAGAGTGAGCCTAAATCAATCGTGTCCATAGCAAAAGGTCACACAGTACTACGCAGAATGAATACGACTATTTCGACGCAGGCAAATGTGTACTTTCAAAGAACCAGAAGCGACCTAGGTGTTGACAATACTCGCACTTATTTTGAGAGACGGTTGAAGGCGATTGATGTTCCACTATACGAGATAGCAAAGAGGGAATGTATGAATCTCATGCATTCATCTAAGGTATCAATAAATCCAAATACAAATGTTAAGTCGGTAATAATCCCAAGCAAGATAAGGAAGAAAATGAAATAGACAGTAAAAACACAAACAATACATCATACATTCATACAGACAAAAGTGCAATCCTCATCCATTTTAATTGACAAAAAAATTTGTAACAAATAGCGACGCCTATTAACACCATACGCCCGGAGAAGGCAAACTAAACACTAGTCCTCAGAATCGGGGAAATGGGTTTCGAGCTCTATCGTATCAAATTCGAGGTCACTCATCGAAGTTCCGATGGCATGTAATGCGGGTTGATCCATCTCGTTCCAGGTAGTAGATTTTTGCCAGTGCCTTAGATCTTGGGGAATGAGCGAGTCTGAGTTTTGGATTTCTGGGGTTGAAGTACCGTAGCTAGAAGGTAATAATACGCGGCCGGGATCGGAACAGGAGGGGAGGGAACTCAAGCCTGGAGAACGATCAACTCCTGTGGCCTGTGGGTATAATACACTCGAATATTTGTGGTGTAATTGAGAAGCATACCTTCAATCCAGCTCGCAATTCCCTGGGGATCATCACACGGACCCGCCGCTCCTGTAGAGGATGTATGGGTGACACAAAACGACTCTTTTATCGACGGAACGATCTGTTACTATAGATAAATGGAGAGAGCGGAAACTCCATACCCGTAGTATTGAGATGGCTTGGAAAATCTTTACCAACATAGTTTTCGTGGCTGCGATTGAGCCGCTTCGTAGCTTGCGTATCAATATGATCTGCACCAAATTTTAGAGCTAGATTCTCCGAAGATGAAAGAACAGTAAATACCCTCATCGGGCCCTGTCGGGGACGGGCTCCTCTTCCTTGTGTCATTCAACGCTGCTTGAATACGGCGGCGGTCGTCCCCCCCCAGCTTAGATAGGAATTGAAGAGTAAACTGATTCTTGTCATGGCTTTTCCGAGAAGCTCTAACAAACATTTCGCCGAGAGTATCACCCTGCAGGCCATCTGGACAGGCGTTAATTGCCTCGGGGGAGGTTACTGCGGAGAACGTCGATAACTTGTCCAAGTCTGTGGCAGTTTAATTAGCAGGGAGCTGTTGTCAACATCAAGAAAAGTGCCTCCACTATTTGTTCCATCATGGGCATCATAGATTTTGAATCTCTTTCCAGCAGGGCCTGCTTGCAGTAAAAGAATATCTTCCAACTTTCCGACTATTTCTTCTCTACTCAATCTAACGCACTTCTTAGTTTCTTCAACTAGTGCTTTGAGATTTTCTGGGATGAGCTGCTCTCCCCTGGACCCCGAAGATTTCGACTTGCAGCTCGAGTAGTGGTTCTTCCGGTCATGTTCACGGGCAAATACGCTGTCGCATCCGTTTTTGCAGGGTAGGCACTTAAGATGAGTGTAGATATGGCTTCTGTGGTTATTTTCAAAGGCAAATAGAGATCAGACAGAGGCACTAGTATTATTTCTGGGTAAGCACTTACATCAAACAAGACCGATCGTTAAAGTATGTATCCTTGAGTGTCTTGCCCTTTGTTAATTTGGATGAATGGGGTCGCTCCCTGGGCGTAACAGGATCATGAAGGCAGATGGGACAAGCGAGGTGGTATTTCTGCGCGTGTTCTCTGCGGGCCCGGGGTTAGCAACAATGGAAAGAAATACAATACGAGATATCAGAGTCGCCCACTTGCCTGGCTGCTTGTTGTGTCTTAAAGACGGCCTTGCATTCTTTAGGCATTTTCTGCACCTTCTTGACCTTCTCAATGATGGGACATTTGAACCCCCTTTCTGCCGGTTTGGCAGACGCAGAGCAATCACCGTCTCCTTCTACGCTACCCGCATCTTCATCGTTCCCCTCTCTTTCGTTAGCTCCACCTGGAGCCGTAGAACCACCGCTGCGACTGAATCCCCCACTGTTGCTGGCGCCACTGCTGTTGCTGGTTGAAAGGTGTTGTGAGATGCTCCTATCTCCATCAGATGAATCTCCGCTATCCCTAATGTAGCCACTTCGTTGATGACCACCGAAAGTTATGGAACCAGGGTTCGATCTTCGTGATTGAATGGATAATGAAATAGCGGTGGGAGCTGAATGAATCTTGCTGAAGTAATGGTATTGTTGTTGTTCTCCAGTATTATCGGTGAGGAGCTGAATTCTCAGCCTGTTACAAACTTTCAACAGGTAATTTTCCCGCTCAGGGAACGGTATTGGACTATGGGGATTCCAAGGTCTGTCCTGGTCTCGAACATAACATAAATGGCGCTGCATTAATTTGACTGTACAGGATAGGCGGGTAGGAGGTGTCGGGTTGAACTTTGAAGCGCTCTTCCGGCGGCTGGGAGGATAGTTATTGACCAGAACGGGCATGTAAAACAAAAAAGCAAGAACAATTTATTTCTCGGGATCGATAGACCAGTCTAGGAATCCCTTTTGGAAATAGAGAACTGGTAGGTATTGATAAACCAGAGCTTATGTATTGGCGTATTTTGGTGCGCAGGAGCACTGAGTTGGTGATGGGTGATGATGAATAGCGCAACGTTAACCAGCAAGGACCAAAGTGGCATTCTCAAATTGTGGTACAAGGTGCACAGCCGCAGCATTCTAGAAAGGCGACCTCACGAGTTACAGCTGTCACTTCCCATGACAGCCAGGAGCGCTTGTATATTCCCCTAGCGATACCATGAATGAAACTTGATGACTTTCTCCAAATAGCTGTACAGTATTTTCTTCATGCAATCCCATCAATTATCGCCATTGGGTGGATGATTTTCCCGCTGTTTTCTAGGCTTCCCTGCAACTTCCCTGCTTTCCTAAGCTCCTTCTCGGCAATTATGTATTTCCCCTGCATTTCCAGTCCCAGATTAGAAATTGTGGTGATGTTTGTCTAACCCTAACCCATACATAGTATTGAAGAATTCTATTCTACTCAGAATGCATTTGGCAGTTTTTGCCAAGAAGTTTGACTTCTCCCAACTGGATTCTTTTGTCCAGGGGTCTTGTCAGCGGTATTCCTGGTGTCCCCGCGTTGTGGTTGGTGATGACGATGGTAACACATGTACAAACAAGACACTGAATTTTCATCATAATTTACGTGAAATTGTTCATGTATTTTCCGTGTGATTTACTGGTGGAAATTGGTTGTTTATATGGATACAATAGCCTAACATTATCTCAGAGCGGCGCGGAGAAATATCGCACCCTTAACACTGGCGTACCTTTAGTACGCATCCAACACCATAATCAACGAATCGTTCATTGCCAGACCTGTTGAGCGATCCGAACTTATATGCCGAAAGTTTATTTGGGTTTATCTTGATGCACAACTGCAGCCCTCCTGCAACATCCATGAAGCCTTGAAATGGCACACAGGATCCATATCAGTAATTATTATAAACTGCATAGAGATCTAGAATGGTTGGTGTAATATTCTCAAGTAACACTGAACTACCCTAACCAAGACAGTGCATGCGATGTATCAAGACCAGCCGAAAGTGCAGTGTAAATCGTCTGCGGGTCGCTGCACAGGCTCGAGTGATGCATCATGATAGCTAATCCGGTTAGTGATGTCAAATGAAGATACGAGAAAGATACTCAAGTAGACTGGGGATCGGGGCATGAAGGCAGGAGTGAAGGCTATGAGGGAGCAACCTCATAGGACTGGGAAAGGGGTCCGCTGGTTTGCCGAACGCCTGGGACGGGATATAGCAGATACGGATGTGGACAGCCACAAAGTCCCCGCTCACCATAAAGGTCGTAATAATGGGTGAGGCTGAACGCTTTTTTCTCGTAGCGATAGATACCCACTCCTCGGACATTCATAGATACAATCCGGCTCCACACCGGTCTCGCTACACTACTCCTATAGGCCTCCCTTGCAAGATCACTTGCCTTCAACCCGAAGATCACTTACGCAAGGATATATACCCCAGAATACAAAGTCACACGTGTTGGTCAAAGAGAAGATGAGGCTGTACTGAAAAATTTTGCACGTCGGCCACTCCGATATGGCAGAAGTATCCGAGCAGACGTGATGCGTGATGCTTTGCTGACGGTGTGCAGCGTTGATAGTTATACGTATAAGGTGAGATCGCCGACTTCCCTCTTAGCAAGTGATTCTCGGTTTGCTGGTAGATTCATGTCGTGTCTAGGCTCTTACGCTCCATCTCACTGGTACCTTATCGTCAAAGCAGCTATGAACATCCGTCTCCTACAGCGCCACCCGAAAGACATTCCTGCTAGTTATTCACCTGCATATGGACGGCCTAGAGCCATGGAAGCAGCTCTTTTACCATGCGGATGGTGTCTCGGGAGATTCTAGGCCTATGAGTACCAGATATGGCCCCCGCACGGTGCCTGCTGTCTACCCTGATGTTGGAGTGTGGTACTTCATTTTCTTGGGCTATCAAAATGCCACTTGTTTACGGTTGTATACTACCAATGACCCGTAGAGGGTACGGTTTGTATGCAAATGATTGTTTTGCTTAATTACATACTTAAGTACTTGGTAGTTACGATGTTGAAGTTTTCGTGGTCCCCGACGACAAGCGGACTATCCTTACAGGAACATACCATTACAGGCACCGGATCCACACGAGATCTATTATACCCCAAGAAAACCCAGGCTCTCCAAGACTCCTCAAGCTGCACCGCACCTCAGAGTCTTCCAAATCGCAGTGCAACCAGCATCAACATATCCACCCGCACCGCCGACCAATTCAATCAGTTGCCAGGATGCCGAGATTTGTTCACTGAAGGAAGGGCGGGAGAGATTATGTGTTTACTTCGCTGATTCCGTTCTAGATTATTCATGAAATCACACCATCTATGTAAACCACCTTCTACATCGCTACCCTTCTCTCATCCAATGAATGGAATGAATGGTATGTATTTCCCGACATTACCATTTATCTTCACTTCATCTTTTCAGCGATTGATACTGACCGCCTGCTAGCTATGCAGAACACTCTCACTGCCATCCCCTGGCATTTCCACTCTCGGTGCCACGCCTCACGCGGTTGCAGCGTCGGAATGGCTGTAGACGAGTTGTCCTGCGGTCAAGATTGGAGTCAAGTCAAGGTTGAGATGAAAGCTCTCGTTGACAAGGTTGATGCCTCCGAGGGAAAGGTAGGTTTTGTCGTCAAAGCTGTGAAGGATAAACTGGGGTCTCGGGAACAGCCTGGGCGTTGGTGGTGCTCGAGGATATTCAAAGGTATAATTAAAACTTAAACTAAAAGACGAGAAGGGATACGTAGATCTACTCTAGAAACGACATCATATGTATTTCAGTCACTCATCTAAAAATGATACAACAAACCATAAATACACCACGCCGAATCTCAGCAGTATCTAAAATGAAAAAAGACATGGCATATTCGTAAGTAAACCATCACCATTTTCCATCCATCTTTCACCACAAACAATGCGTCCTCCTCCCGACCCTAAAGTTTCCAAACCTCCCAAAAACTCCCAAAAAGAATTAATGCGACCCAGACGTCTCCGGATTACCGGTTTTCTGGGTTGTACGGGTAAGGAACCTGGTAGTTTCCTTGCCACTCTTCGTATTGATTGGGGCATACTTGCGTAGAGTTTCCCGGCAAATCACGATGTGGATTCTCTGTCGGTGGTGGGATGAAGTAATCGCGTTGCTCACTATTTGGAATCAAGGGTAATCCTATATACAGTCAGTCTTGCAGTTGATTTGAGCCATCCAGTGAACGGGATATGGACCATCTATAAGAAAACTCGGTTCTCTAATATTCCGAAAAATATTCCGGGGATCACATGTTACTGGACGTGGCTGCTCAGTTGGATCTGTCACTACCACCTGAGGAAGGCTGATAGGAGGGACTATACGTGTGTCTGCTAGTGATACAAAGTATTATCATTAGCAGCGAGTAACACCAAAGCATAAGGGTCGCACTATTACATACCCCCTTCCAGCCCGGGTGGTAAATAGCGGTGGTGATCTGAAAGGCCGCCGGAACCGCCGTCCGGGTGGTCCCGCTTGGTCCGTTTTGGGGCTGGGGGCTCGGCAGTAGATTCTTGCAATCTCTTGTTAGTACTATTTTGTTACGATATAGGGAATATGATGGAAATTAAAGTACCTCCGCTTGTTCCTTCGGAGGTAGAGGTTTTGTCCCAAAGCTTTAGCAGACCCGCTAAAAACGCGCGGTCATCCAGCATTACGCTGTCAACAAGTCGGGATAAGAATTTCTTTCTCAATTCCACTGGTGCTCTTATGATACGAGCTACGTGTTTGTCGACCTCCCTGGCGGTCATGTTGCTGTTGCCGCTGCTGCTGCTGCTGCCGCCGCTTGGCTCACTAGAAATTTCCGTTCTTGCGTCGGTATCGTCATTCGACGAAAACCCGAATAACCCTGGTTTCCAATTTCATTAAAATGGCCCATTATTGAAGCTGCAGAAGTGGGGAATCTTGATACGGAAGGGGCCTCACTATTGGTAGAGTCATAGGCATCAAATATTTTCCTCATCCTGGTCGGACCTTCGCGGGATAACAACAGTGATTCTAACTCTCTGACAATTTTGGATTTGTCCATCCGCGAACATTTTAAGCTTTCGACTTTGCGGCGAAGCTCAACTAACTCTGGCGGGAGGGGCTGTTCCTTCACCCCTGATTCCCTCAGAGTGCAAGTAGACTCGTGCCTTTTTCGATCATTCTCCGCGAAAAATCCCTGGCTGCACCCATACTGACAAAGCAAGTATCTAAGATGTATAAATATATGATCCCTAAAATTAAGCCCAGGGAAAATCAGAATCAATCCATAGATCTCTGCTTGTAGTGTGTGCTTTTGTATAGGCACTCACATAAAACACGCCAGATCGCCGAAGTATACATTCTTCAGTGTTTTGCCCTTTGTCAAATCGGTTGAATGACAACGTTTTTTGGGCTTGACGGGGTCATAATGACAGATGGGGCACCGCAGATGGTATAAATCCGCATGTTGACTGTATGTTATTTAGTCAAGCATTCCCATAGTGAAATAAGATATCTTCTTATAGTGAAATACTCACATGACTGCTTCCTTTGTATCAAATATATTCTTGCACACTGCCAGTATCTTCCCCCCACCTCGGTCTTTCTCCCAGACTGGGCATTTAAAACCAGAATCTTTCGTTGTGGCCGAGTTTGGTTCGGAGTGGCCATTTCCATCTCCCGGACTTCTCTGGCTTCCGTCGTCTCTCTCTTTCCCTTTTCTTGAACCACTGCCACTACTTCTTGAGGGTGTACGCGAGGTGCTACCACGCCCGCCGAGGGTACTTCTACTCCAGCATGTTGTATCGCTTGTCTGAGATCTTCCGCTGCGAGTTGTAAGGCTGGCATGCAGAGTCTGTAGTTCAGCGGAAGGCGAAGAAGGTGCGGTAGCACAATTACGAATACTTCCGTTGTAGATACGTTGTAAACTATCAAAACTAAGGTTGTCGATGCTGGTAACGAGCTCCACAACATTTCCCTCCCGCTCCTTCAATGTTATCCGGTCGAAGTGAGTCCAGGCGCGGTCTTGTCCAGCGAGCCATTGGCATTGACGGTCTTTGGCGAGTGCGGTCGAGTTCGTTGGAAGACTGGCTGGGAGCTTGTAAGGTAGGGAGGAAGAGCGTTTACCGTGAGACAACTCGTAATGACTAAGGCTACCTCTCCTCGTGTTCATTACGCTGTGCTGTGCGGGTCTTTAGGTGATCTTTATGCAAATAAGAACTGTGGAAGGGTAGGGCGTATCGGAGGTATATGTTTCTTAAGGAGCAAAAGATAAAGTTCATGGGAATATTCAAGTTTGGCTGTAATGACGGATCCATAGTGAAGGGTGCTGCCTACAGATCTATAAGTGTACCTCCAATTCCCGTGAAGGGCGCCGGAGCACCTGGAGACATATCAGCAACAACCCTGGAGGGCGCGCCCGGGCACCCGGGCACCCGCGGCCATACTGTCCATATTATCACACATACTTTCTACTAAGCGTCCAGTAATAAAGAACAGCACGGAATCCACACTTTTTTAAATCGAATTAACGGCCGAAAGATTGGCATGGAACAGCTATACAACTGAAGTCTGAGCAGTAGAGTTCACCAATCTCAATGCACCGTCCAACATTCAAACCGCACCAGCAGCCACCAGCTTATGCGGATGCACACAACTGCAACGCTGGAGTAATGAGTGCCAACTGTGCCATCTACCACCAGCAAATCATAGATTAAATAGAAAATACACGTTCGCTGCTTCTGTACTTCTCAAAGATTTTGGCCAATCATAATTGTATCCTGTTCCTGCGCGTGATGATCACATTCGTCAATAGAAAGCTTTCTACTGAGTAATTACCCCGCTTCCCAGCGCTTCACTGCCTTGCGTCCCCCACTCTTCAAATGTACCCCTTTTCTTTTTGCACCTTACGCACAAAATCCTCCCCAGTTCTCCCTCTTTTCCCACTCACATCTCCCTCGAAACTCCCCATCTCACTCCTCGCCACCTGGATATCTCTTTCTACAGGCGGCTGGAGTTCCCTCTTCCACGCCAAAGTTGGCTCCCAAGCCAGCGTCCTCAAAAAGCACATATCCATCTTTCATCATTCCTAGCTTTCCACGAAACAGCGGCCTCGAATAGCAACGGCAACCCTAACCCATTACCAGCCAACCCCCAATAATCCTTCTGCCACGACGCTGCTGCCAACACGCTCCTCTCCTCAATCTACACTACTGCCCTGAAATGCCACCTTTTTGCACCCGTCTTCCCCCGAAAATGAGCTCCTCGCCTTCACAAAAGCGCGCGGTTACTCCCGACAAAATTTTCCGGGGCTTCGGGACTACGCTAGTGGACGGTGCCACTCGTGGCAGTATGGCAAAAAGGACATTGAGAAGTGGATTGCTCGCCGAATGGAGCTGGTAGAGGAGGTGGTGGAAAGGTTGGATCCACACAGCCGGCGTCGTGCAGGTGGGGGGGATCTGAAGTGGAAGAATATCCCGGTCGAGCGCGGAACCGGGAGAATGAGGTGGGCGAATGTTAGTGCTAGAGTCGTAAGGATCTATTTGAAGCGAATAACTGTTGGTGAAAGGGAGGTAGTACTGTATCGGAAGATGTCAGGGCTCACTAAGAAGGGGTGCCGAAGCAAATGAGGAGGCACTTGCGGCGCACAAAATGGAGCTTGCCGTGGAGAGCGGATACTGACGGTGAGACGCGCAGACAATAGTGATGAAAAATGAAGGAAGAATTAACAGGTATGCTTTACACCTTCTAAATTATATGAGTCAGTTCCTGATATTTAGTAGTCTATAGCCTCTAAAGCTATCCAAAACACCCCGGGAAAGCATCGTCACAACTACAGGCCGTCATATAGGTTCTCCGGCTCAATCATCCGCTTCTCCGCTCTCGTGGTCTTCATCTCGGTTCCAAAAAGCCAATCCAAAAAACCAAACGTCCCATACCCACCCTGCACGCCGCCCTCGTGGTGCCGATCATGTTTCTCCGCCAACCTCCCCATTCTAAATCCCGAGTGGACGGTACAACTTTCAAATCCCACCATTCCCATAAACGCCCACAAACTCACCACATTCGCCTTCACCACCGCGGACGGGAGCATAATCGGCAAATAGCACGTCAACACGTACTCGATCGGATGGGAGTACTGTGCTGCTAACGCTACAGGGGCCGTAAAGGAATGGTGGGTTTTGTGGATCCTCCGGTACAAGGCGGGTTTGTGTAGGAGCTGGTGAAGGAAATAGAATAGCACCTCACAAAGTGGGATGCAAAGAACTAGATCCCTCGCCACTTTTAACACCGATGGAGGTGATATTCGGTACGGTGGGACGCCAAACAGGTAGAGGGTTACAATATGGACCGTGGTTTGGAGTATTATCCCCAGGAACTGGTTCCGCAAAACGGTGGCGGTGCAGTGGACGAGTTCCTGGCGGGTTGGCAACGGTTCTGAAGGCTGCGTTTTGTACCTTTGAGAGAAGTTTGGAAAGAGGTAGGATATGAGGAGATAGGCGGAGGAGGGGAGCCAGAAGAAGAGAAGCAGCGCAGTTGTTGTGCCAGCGAGTTCTAGAGTGAGTGAATTGTAGGTAAAGATTGAGGAGGCCATGGTCGGCACGGCTGATACGCATTCTGGACGAACGGGGAGGAGAAATAGAGAGGCGGCAGGTATAAAATACGGACGAAGTTTGCTGATGTCAATGATAATGACGACATACGTACTCGCTTCAGTCACCCACCGCCTTTGTACTCGAGTAACGCTTGGCAATGTTTAGTGCAGCATCGGACATCACTCGCAGTGGAATAGAGTAGTGTGCTGGTTCTTATGGCGTTATCGTGACGTTGTGGGGTTTAATCGCAAAATCTCGCGTACCTTTCTCCATCCGGAGTTTATCAGCCTCAGGGTTCAGCTGATGGTGGTTGAGGTTCTATAGAGTTACTTTAGTATGCTGCGTAAATCTAAGGTTTATGGGACGTGAAACAATATTATTACCATGGCTCGGAAGTGATCATCTCCTGTTGAAGTTACCGTAAAATCCAAATCTTTAAGGTGGAATTAGCCAAAGAGTCGTCTGCTGTGAACGGAATAAGAAACTTTAAACATTGCTAAAAACGACATCATCTGTACACATCAGATCACAAATGTATCGAACTGCTTAGAACTGAAGCTCGGGGCAGCTCTGAAGTTGTCACTGAGACTGGTGTTGAGATTCCCACAGTATTTCTTCCGGTAGGTGGGATGTATAAAAAGTGGATGGGTTATGTACGTTGCGGAGTTGGACGAGATCTTTTTAGGGACTTGGGCTGCTATGTGCATAGCATCTCACACACAAATATGTACCTTGAAAAGTCATTACTCCTTCCTTTCAGAAATTCCTAAAGATACCGGTGTCCATAACTGTAGCACCCGGGTGGAAAGCCTTAAACACCCCGTATCAAGTGGAAATCGTTCAATCACTCTACCTAAGGTTCGAGCTCAAATAACACTGCTGACGTCTTGGTTGCCAATGGGTCGGAATCATTCTGGGCAGGGGTGTCGATGTTGCATTACTCGCTTATGATGCCACGCGACTACCCCTGCTCAGCCCTATCCGTCCAGTGCAGAAACAGCAACCTGTTCGTAGTGAGGCCAAGGGATATCGAGTTACGACTTGTCTCCTGGGGTTTCGACGGGGTTTTCAGCAACCATGACGTGCAATTCTTATGCTGTTAAGATTACCGGTATACCAGAACGGTTGATGGATCAGTCCTGTCCGTTCCCCACACGATATGTTCCCAGATGGCCTAATGTACGGGACTCTCAGCATATATTTAAGTATATCCTAACAGCCTTAGCACATAGCGAAGACGGGGAGTGGCGGAGTTGGACTTTCTTACCACCACGCGCTTTCGGGACAACCGTCCATGCTTGATAGAGCCTTCTTTCTACTCTTTCTCACTTTCGACTATTCTTGCGTGGTCTCGTTCTACTTTCTTACTCTTGACTATGCTTGAATCGTTTCGTGGTCTACCATTCTCTCAACCGGTTTCTTCAATCTTCTGCACAATCCCACAGAATGCCAGGCTATACGGCATTTTATTCTACATCACCTACACTACCTGGACCAGGCCAGTTATGGCAAGGAGATATGGCTCGATATTCACTAATGGTGGTTGGATGAGACATATATGCGGTTACTCAAACCGACACCCCGGGTAGCGGTACAAAAACTATCCATATGCATGGTTGCAAGCTATTTCTCTGTGGGCATAAGTTTCCCCACAACTACCGACCCAACCAGATGGTGAGGTTCTCTATCAGCCAATACTCATCGAGGATGCCGCGAATCGTCGCAAGGTCGCGCCCAGGAACCCGTTCCCCAACCCAGTCTTTGCAGATCCATTGCATTACACTACCACAACCACCACCACTACCACTACCACACCACCTGTAAATTCCGCAGCACTCACCCCAGTTATGCTTACATCAGTGCAGATGAACATACTCACCAACCCTAGCACCTGATCTAACACTCATATGAACATCTCCTGGACATTCGTAATAGGAATCTTTAAGAGACAAGAATCAAGTGAAGTGCTATATGAGGTGACTGACAACGGCTGGTATTGTACTACTGACACTTTAGTCACCCTGTATGCCTTGTTTGTGGCCCCATTGGTTACCATTCTGGTACCCACAGCACTCAATCTATTTCGCCTGGTCATACGTATCGGACTCAGCATAACTTCCAACCCCAACCCTCACCCTGCGACCACGCCAATGTAATGAATCCTCAGAGGAACTGGAAGAAGATTCTTTATCTTCTGAGTACCAGCAGCCTTCACCTGGACGTCGAATTTCAATCCGCTTCTGGCAATACACCTAGAGAGTACGGTTGTAACGCAGATTTAGGATATCACGAGATTACCGAACCAACGCAAATCATTTTATGGAGTATCTCATCTTAATTGGACGTGACTACTACAATAAACTCTACGGTCCCTGACATTGCGGTTAGGTTTTCTCAAGTTGGACTCTGATCACATTAGAGATTGTAGGCAGCGGTTTAAACCACTTTCGAGGCCATCATGACAGAAAATCTTCGCCATTCAGGTTTGAACCATGACTAAACTTCCTCCACTATATGACAGTGTTTCTGACCGGACGAGAATCTAATACAGAAATTATGGCAGTCGAAATGGTGGAAGGAGTAGTAGTGGGGATATCGGGCATCGACAAGCAATTGTCTCGACAGGAGAAAACTGTGAGGCATCCAGTATGTGTTGTAGCTACGGAATTAACCTGAGATGTCAATGGACAAGTTCAAATTGTCACTTGTAAGTCACAAACGGCAGGCGCCTGTGACACCATTCGTCCAGACCTTTAGGTAACTCTCGCTACAATACATTAGCTCATACCAGTCTACGACCCTCGACGTTACAGCCATCGCAAATGCAACGGCCAACTGCAGAATCGATGACATTGCAGGTGGCAAAAACCATATTTACACTTCCCCACCAGATAGCAACATATATCATCGACTGGGAAGAGGCACGCCTCGGATTCTCTACCAATCTGGTACAGGCCATCGCTGCACATGGAAGTTGAATCGGTCCGATTCAGGACAGAGGCATTGCATACAGGCGGGTGATTGTGGCTAAGCGCATGGAAATTTATGCGGCATCCTGCAGCTGCAGGCAAGTCAACGGTTGGTGTCCTCATCACAAGTCAAACACGGCAACAGGTGATGAGATTTGCCGAGAAGTATCCAATGTTCACTGGAGGAATACTTAACTAGAATATCATGTTCCGATACGTCTGAAAATAAGTACTTAAGTACCTAAGTAGATAAAGTATATATGAACCGTATAACTGGTCTCCCAGCTATTGTACAGAGTAATATTTTCTCGAATTCAGACCGATTTACGTCCGTACATTCGCTTCGTAATAGCAATGATTTGCCATGGTAGACATCGCAGAAACCTTGCGTCTCCTGCTTTCTCGGAATGTCGACTCACAGATTACGAACAGCCTACAGAAAGATTCCGCACCTAAAGGAGGGAGAGCTTCTCCAATATGCTTATCGTAGCCGGTGAAACCAGAACCGCCTAGAGAGGGGCTGACAGATAGCGGCCGCCACCCGACGTTCCTGGGGTAACTGGGTTGAGAGTTTGCACGGACCTCTTAATACTGGTGCTACCGAAACTCGAATTCGTGACAATATCGATGAACATTTGAGGGCCCATCAAACAATGCTAATCTTGCGCTTAAGGTAGGGGTGGGGAGATCGGACGAACTGGAGGAGTTTTTGGTTGGGATCATACTAAGTCGCAGTCGAGACTCGGCTTGTGTTGTGGCTCCATCTGAGTTTTTAACATCGGACAGCCTTCTCTGCACCTTTCCAACAGCCACCATGAACGAATTCCCCGGATGTGCGGACTCACCCACCACGCTACTCGACTTCGTCCTCTTCCGCCAGGCTCAAACGCCTCCCCTTTTACCGGTACCCTCGTCAACCTCTCCATGCAAAGCTGCTTCACAAGTATGCAAAGTTCTGACCCCTGAGGGGGGAAGACGCGTGTCCTCAATATCTCCTTCGCTTGCGTCCCAAAAGACTGCCTACCCCTACACGTTCGGTTTCCCTGGGTTTGCTGCCATTTCCCTGTTAGGGAGGCGATCAACCGCACTGGCCAACAAGATGTCCTTGCACGTAAGAAGTCAATCAACGTCAGCACATCAGATGGCAACAAATACTAGCGCACAGGAGCTTTGTCTTCTCCCAGAGAATTCCATGGAGCCGCATAGTACTGCGTGGCAGCCTGCACAACCGAGTTTTGAGGACCGTGAGTCTAGGGGAGTGTAGCGTGTTCCCACTAGATTCGAGCGTCAGCGAGCCTGGGAAGCAGACATTCAAAAGACATGGCGAGCGAGTGAGAGTGGATGACACTACCCAGGAAGTTGAGATGGTGGTCTACATTGTCTATCGTACTGAATCCGAGTCCCAGTGTGGCCTTTCCAAGTGCTGAAAAGCCCAGCGGGGTACAAGCATGGAGCTACTTTATGCGTGCAACGGGTAGCAGCAACGGGTAGCAACGGGCGGGACTCGGAGTAAACACAAAGTGCACTTTTGACCGTAAAGCCTCCAACCCCGGTACCGAGTAACCGCATACAACTAAGAATGCCACTTGCTAAGGAGGATCAATAGTCGAGACTGAGTGAGAGAAGGTGAACTTTATAACCAACTTATAAACAGCTTAATTGGAGCTGTTACACAGAGCTGGCTCTTACGACCGGAAGAAATCCGTCGTGTGCCAAGTACCGGTGACTCACAAATTTCTCGCGCTCGGACACAACACAACGCTTTGTAGCACACGGGGCCAACCTGGACTCCGCTGTTTCTGGCGAGGGTACCTGGGTACGTACTAGGTACTCCTCATCGTTCCCCGGCAACTTCCTGGCTCGCCCCTATTTTTCGGTCGAAATCCTCCAGACTGGCGGCTCAAGTCTCAGAACTCTATTATTTGTTCGTGGATAGAGGTCGCTGAGTGGACGGGTTCCACGCCATCCCGTCCGCAAGAGGCGTTGGTTTTTCGATGCTCTCTCTTATGTCTGCAGCGCAGTGCAGTGCGCAGTGTATGAATGTGCTGTGTGTGCTGTGCTATGTGCTATGTGCTGTGTGCTGAGTGCGCTGGTACGTATTGTACTTGTGGATGGTGTGTACTTTGTACTTTGTACTTTGTCTCGAGTCCCCCTCTGCGAGTGCATCGCTAGTGCGGGTAGGTGATAGGCGGAGACTTTCAGGACCCAGAAACGACAGGGAAGCCAACAGGAATGACTAGGAATTTGGGAAGCATCCAGGGAGTTTTAGTCTGGCGCAAGCGGAACTCCCTTTTGTTCAATCACTTACAACATCCTCACTCCTTTCCCTTCTTAGTTCCCGTTCTATTCAGACCAGTAATAGCCAGTCCTCTAGAGAAGACCGTCCCTCGCTTTCTTTCGCTTGCTCTCTCTTCTTCCTTTTCCCTTCTTCTCCTTCTTACTCTCGCTCTTCAACCTTCATCATCTTTCTTGTCAGCTTTGTTCTTGGGCCGTCTGTCGTGTCCCCTTTCATTCCTCCCCCACCACTACCTTCTTTAACTACCTAGTTCTTCGGTTTTCTGCTTTCGCTCTAGTGGACCCCGATCTTGGACATACCGTTGTAATCCGTACATACACCTCCCGTTCTTCTCGTCCCTCGAGCGCTGTGTTGGATTGTACGATTTTCAAGAATACAATTTGTATCCCCCCCCTATTACTACAGCAACAACGGTGGCGGTATTGCTTGGGGTTGTCAGCTTCCCCTTTGAAGGACATAGAAACGTTGTTGAGGAATTCGACTTAGGTGAGTGAGTGCGTTTATTCTCCTCTTTCATTAACATTAGCCCCCTTATCCTACGACAATTTGTTTTGAGTGGCAATGAAGGAATATGCTGACAATGTTTACGAATCACCCCTCAGAAGTCAATTGCCAGTATATTAACTACCGAGCTTTCCAGAAGCCTCCGTGCGATCTCTAACTTTGGCCGGTTCGTTCGTATCCGAGCTATAACTACTTTTCGTGGGCTGACAATTCTTTAGCGTTCGGATCATAATAACGGGCCGTTTACAATCGCCACGACTATTCAACTTTCGAGCTCGACAGGATTGTCCTCCCGGACCTGCTGTGTTCAATGCACCTTGAAGGACTATCTGGAACCTCGTCTTATAATACCATTAACTCCCGTGTTCCACATTTTCTGCCGAAATCGTCGTCCTCAACCCGTTTAAACGGCGATCAAGTCAATATGCCCGCTGGATTTAGTTCAGATACACTGAACCACCCAAACCGACGCCGCATAAACATGCCCTCTATTAATACTGGTGCTTCGCAGCTCCAGGACAATGGAATCTCGTCTCCGGGAACAGGATATGATAATATGCAGTTTACGCCTCTCCTTCCATCCCAGCTTTTGCTCGGTTCACCCTTCCAACCTGGGACACCAAATGCTTTTACGTCTCCGCAGTTCCCCATGCACGGTGGATTCCCACAGCAGACACCCACGTCGGCAAACCCCTTGTCACCTACTTTCGGAGGGCTTGGTCCTTCTGGTCTTGGTTCTCCTACTGGATTTAGCCAACCGTATGCCACGTATTATCCGCAGCAGTCACCTACTGCAGCCTCTCCGATGACTCCCGGCATAGTACCCGGGACGTCTCGGACAGTGTACTTAGGAAACATCCCTCCAGAGACCTCAGCCGAAGAGATTTTGAGTCACGTGCGATCCGGTCAAATTGAGTCTGTGCGTCTACTTCCCGACAAGAACTGTGCATTTATCTCGTTTCTTGACAGTTCTTCGGCAACTCATTTTCACTCAGATGCTATCTTGAAGAAGCTGGCTATCCGTGGCCAGGATATCAAGGTTGGCTGGGGAAAGCCGTCTCAGGTGCCTACATCTGTTGCTATTGCCGTTCAGCAGTCGGGTGCTTCCCGCAATGTCTACCTGGGCAACCTGCCAGAGGACGTCACTGAAGAGGAGCTTCGCGAGGATCTTGGGAAGTTTGGGCCGATTGATACTGTCAAGATTGTTCGAGAGAAGGCAATTGGTTTTGTCCATTTCCTTTCTATCGGAAATGCCATTAAGGCTGTCAATCAGCTTCCCCAGGAACCGAAGTGGCAGACTCCTCGCCGTGTATACTACGGCAAGGACCGCTGTGCATATGTTTCGAAGACTCAGCAGCAAAATGCAGCCCAATACCTCGGAATAGCCCCTGGATACGCTCATCTTTTGAATAACGCCGATAAAGAGATGATTTCGACCGCTTTGGCTCAACAGTCTGCTGCTGCTGCCGCTGTTGCTACTTCCGCTGGAGGCATCAACAACCTTGGAAACCGTACCGTTTACCTCGGAAACATCCACCCAGAGACCACCATCGAAGAGATTTGCAATGTGGTTCGTGGAGGATTGCTGCATCACATCCGGTACATCCCCGACAAGCACATTTGTTTCGTTACATTCATCGACCCAACCGCTGCCGCCAGCTTCTATGCTTTGTCGAACATCCAAGGCCTAATGATTCATAACCGTCGCCTTAAGGTTGGGTGGGGCAAGCACTCCGGCGCTCTCCCCCCTGCGATTGCCTTGGCTGTCTCTGGCGGTGCAAGCAGAAATGTTTACATCGGCAACCTGGACGAGACATGGACTGAAGATCGTCTCCGCCAAGACTTTTCCGAGTATGGTGAAATTGAATTGGTCAATACTCTTCGGGAGAAGAGTTGTGCCTTTGTCAACTTCACCAACATCGCAAACGCTATTAAGGCTATCGAGGCCGTGAGAGGTAGAGAGGAGTACAAGCGTTTCAAGATTAATTTTGGAAAGGATAGATGTGGAAACCCTCCTAGACAGACGACGAATGGAAACCAGAACCACCAAGCGGGGACTCCAACTTCTGGAGGCCACCCTCCACTGCCGAGCACCAGCCCAGTCAATGGACCACCCTCTGGTGGACTGCAACCTAGCCTTTCGCACTCTGGTTCTGGAGGTAGTCCGGCTCAACTCAGCCCAGCTGGTATGCATGCATCTCACGGCCCTGGGTATGGTACGCCAACTACGCCCGGCGTGAATGGACTCAACCCTGCTGCGAATCCGCTTCAGGTTTACTTGGCTCAGCAGCATCAGCAGCAAGAGGCTGCAGCTTATGCTTCGAACTTGCAGCAACAACTTGCAGCGCAGACAGGGGTATACGGTCAGAATTCTAGGTCCAGTTCGATCCAATTAGCCTAGCCGCTAACTCGGTCGTAGATGGTGTAGGTCACAGCAATGGAAACGGATACTCAACGAACCAGAACTTGAGGGTTGGAGGTCAACATAATCGTACGTTTAGCATGCCCGTTTTGAGTCACCAGGGTCAACACGGGCTCGCTGTCAACGGTGGATATGGAGGTATGGCTAGGTGGGCTGAAGAGGACGGAATCATTAGAGCAATGGATGGACATTAATCGGTAATGTTTCATGAAAGAGCTGGTGTAATTTCTTGTGGAAGTGCATATTCAGAACATATACCTTTGGCATTTGTTGCGACTGTAGGGTTTCATCGTTTGGTTTTTTTTGGGATCGGAAGGAGTTAAAGAGATGGGACACCGAGAGAGACGGAATCATCCCCTTAATACTTTTAATGTGGGTCTTTTTTGTTTGTGTTCTGTTCCTTTCTGCCCTATCTTATATTACCCATCTGTTCATTTCGCTGTATCGCTTATTACCCCATTTAAGTTTGTTGATTTACAATTTGTTTTTGTTTGATATCTTGAACCGTCATTTTGGCTTCTTTTTTTCATTTGTTATTCATTTTTTGTACGGCGAGCTTTTATACTCGACCTAATTTCGTCTTTTCTTTTCTTCACCTTTGTCTTCAATTCTTCTTCGCACTAGGGACTCATCTCGGTAAAGATAAAAGAAGCGTTAGCACCTGCGAACAATCCATTGCTCATTACTCTTGAACTGTCGTGATAAAAACCTGAGACTAGTATGTGATTAAAAGGCACCCTCATTCTCGTGAGTGATGAGGCATGCACCTGTGGGAGTGGCGCACGGGCCGTGTTAAATGTGCCTTTGCTTTTTCGGGGTGCCCCTGCAGATCGTTCGTTGCTTGGAAACGGAACTCCAACACAAGCCCGACTTCACTTCGAACTCTACGGATTCTTATACTGCACGAGTTGACCTCTTATCCACGACCCGACCGACTACTAGTAGCCCATTGCATTGCTGACAGCCATGCGCTACTATTACTCCACGATCCTGGCCGCATTCGTCTCCTTTGCGCTTCTGCCCCTGTCCCTGGCGGACATCGAGATCACTACCCCAAACGCCAACACCAAATGGGCAGGCGGGAGCACGGTCGAAATGAAGTGGAAAGACAACGGTGATTCCCCTTCACTAGATGAGTTCTCGACATTCAGCGTGTATCTGTGCTGGGGGAGCAACGACGTTCCTGTACTATACCTCCCGCCACCACTACCCCTAGTATGAGCGTGGAAACTGAGAGGAATTACAGCTATGTGACCAAGTCCTGGGCCCTGCAGGGTCGAAATTCTCGGCCTCTTCGACATCAACAAAGTTCCTCATCCCCGCGCTCGCCGGCGAAAACGGCAATGTCTAGTACCCTCCCCTTCCCTCCCCCCCCCCCCTCACCTCCTCCCGCTAACAAGCTTGCACAAACAGCTTTGTGAAAATGGAAACCGTCGCAACGAAGGGCGGGTTCACGGTGAACTACTCACCGCGCTTCTCGCTGACCGACATGACGGGGACGTTCCTTCCTGCGGCGGTGGTAGAGCAAAATAAGGGGGACACCACGCCGCCAAAAGGTCAGGATACAACGAAAAACTCTGGCCCTGCGGACGGCGGGAAGAAAGAGGCAAAGGTCCCGTATACCATGCAACTGGGACCGACGCGGTATGCGCCGATGCAGACGCAGCCGGGGCGGAAGATCACGGCACAGACGGCTAGTAGGATGTTTCCGACAAGTAGTTATACCGTCTTCAAGACCAAGGGGCCAGATCCAAAGGTCCAGACTACTATTACCCAGAGTTGGGATTATAAAGTTACTAGTTTGGAGAACACGGTAGGTGGCCTGCTGAGGGGAAGGGATGAGGGGCTGATGATTGTGGATAGGCTACGCCCGCGCCGCATCCGGAGGATCCCATGCAGAGGTTTTTGAATAGGTGGAAGGATTGAGGGGAATATGCGGGTTGGCACACGGTATGTGCTATAGATGGGGGGGTTTGTTGAGAGTGTTGGGGGTTGTTGCGGGTGTTGGGTTGTACATATGCGTTTGTTGTTTGCTTTTCTATACCACAATGATATGTTTCTTTGCGTTTGGGGGAGGTATATGGGTAATGGTGATGGGGATATGGGGTTATAAAAACTGTTGGGACTTTCTCCGTTCTTTTCATGCATGGGTGAGAATTTGTGGGTTGTGGGGGCAAGGGTTTGTTTCACTCCACCTCATCCTTTGTACTTCTGCATTTTCTAGTACTAATTCCGATGCCTGGGTTGTGAAGATATCTCTACCACCCACAGAACTCCACCGGACCTGAGAAATGCACCGAACAGTGATATCCCATTGAGACATGAAGAGTGATCTACAAACCAACAAACGATAATACTCGACCATCCTCTAATGTCTTCTTCCCCCACCTCTACTGCTCATTGATAATCCTCTCTATATCCTCCACCTCCTTCACAGCCGTTGTCAAATTCTCATACCCGTCCTCGGTGATCAAGATATTATCTGCATCATTAGCCTCCCGCCCTCTTGCTTCCTTCAGAAAAAACTCACCCTCGATCCTAACCCCGCCAACATCCCAATACCTCTCCAACACGCTCTCGTCAATATACCTCGCATGCTTCAGGTCGTTAAGATATGGACGGATAATGAATTCGCAAAAGTAGATCTACCCGCATCAGCCCCCACTCAGCGTGTGTAGTAGGTGGTACTCACCCCCGGCTCGACAGTAATCACCGCGCCCACCGGTAACGGCCCGCGCTTGCGGAGGTAGCAGAACATCTTGTCAGAGTCCTTATAATTCGGGTGTCCCCCGGTGTCGTGCGTGTCCATACCCAAATAATGACCCAATCCATGGGGAAGAAACGCACAACTCGTTCTGTTCTCTAGTATCTCATCTACACTTCCATCCCGCAGCACGCCAACATCAAGCAACCCCTGGATCGCAACCCGATGCGCTAGCACGTGTATCTCGTCCCAGCTCTTTCCGGGCGCACACTGCGCGAGACAGTCCTTTTGCATCTTCAACACAATGTCATAGATGGCTCTACTCTCCGCCGTGAACCTCCCCGAGATCGGAAACGTCCGCGTAACATCGGATGCATACACGCTTAGCTCTGCGCCCGCGTCAAGAAGGAGGTTAAGTTTCCTCCCCAACGGTGCGTTGTTGTGGACGTAGTGCAATGTCGCCGCCGCCCGGCCGGCCCCAAAGATCCCGGTGTACGCCTGTGTCGGCGTGCCGGCGGCGATACACGTGGCTGTAAATATTGCGAGCAACTCGCGCTCGTTGGTGGCGGCCTTGACGGCGCGCATGCACGCGTGGTGTGCGTCTGCAGTTATGGTGTTGGCCTTCTTGATCAGTGCGACCTCGTACGCATCCTTGATCACGCGGCACTCCGAGATGGCAGTGTGCAGGATGTCGGTATCCAGGGTGCCCGAGAACTCGCGGGAGAGCTGCGTGGGGATTGCAAAGATGGTTTGTTTTTCTGCTGCCGCGATGTCGGCGGGGAGGTCGGTGGTCGTGCGGACGTCGTCGACGTCGTATTTCCCCCGGGCATCCACGGGGGAGAGCGGGAGGCCGGACCAGAGGACTTTGCCCGGGTCGATGGGCGGGATGTAGAGGGTTAGTGTTTTTTTGGAGAGGGAGTAGGTGAGGTAGGAATCTGGGAGGGGGCAGCCGGAGAGGTAGAAGAATGGGCGGCGTTGGCGGAAGGTTGCTGGTTTAGTTAGAGGAAACTGGGAAGGGGGGAGGGGAAAGGAGAAAAGAACCTTCTTGGTCGCAGTCCTCGAATAGTTTAGATTGGCCGGATTCGAGGTAGATTAAACCGTCTGTTACCGATGGACGCAAACGGTGGATGTAGCTAGCGACTGCCTCCGCGTGCGCTTTGGCGGGGTATTTGCCGGAGAGGATTTCCGAGACTGTTGACATTGCGGTGGAGCTGCGGAGAGTGGCGAAGCTTCGTGGTCCGGTGGGGTGTGGGGCGATGGTGGTGGTGGTGGTGGTGGTGGTGGTGGTGGTGGTGGTGAAGACGAGCGGTGGGTGATGACTGCGAGGGCGGGGTACGGATGTGTACCGGAGCCGGAGGAGGTGTTGAGGCTTAGACGCCAGAGCCGCTGATGTTATCTGCTGTCATCTGCGTGAGTCTACATGGTGAGCTCTGTTCACAATTGCACGACGGAGCTTATCTGCCGCTACTATTGGCGTCTCTACGCTAGACGAGCTCTTAACATCACTCATCCTCCACTTCATTAAACAAGTAACTACAAGAACAAAACGCCAACCATAAATGAAAGCTCTAAAGCGTACACCAATCGTCAGCAAACATCCCTTTGCACTCCAAAAACTCCATTTATAGTCCATTCTCCGCCTTAAACTTATCCCACGACTCATTCAGCAAACTAAACACCGCCCCACTAATCATCCTTTGTTCAGTCGTAGCATCCGGTCGAATCTAACATCCGTTAGTCCACACCCATTCTTATCCCTCGACTGGGAAACATACCTTATCCGGATGCACCTTCGCAATCCCCTTCATATATGCGACCTTACACTTCTGCGGCACCAGTAGCTCTCCCATCCCAACCTTCTTCCACCCACTCCCCTCCCAAAGTACCGTATCCAATCCCGCCAATAATGCTCTAAGATTCCCCTCCTTCCCATTTTTCCAGTTTCCGATCCGTTCGTGTACTACATCGTGTAGCTCCAGCCGTTCGGCCTCCTGCTTCTCCTGGGCGGCGTTTGCCTGTCGCAATGCCGTTACCGCGCCGCTGGGCCTTGCAGGTACGGGCGGGGGTCGTCGCGGAGCCACCACAGGTGCTTTCGGCTTCGGTTTCGGCGGCGCCTTTGGTTTGAGGGCGGCTTCGCAGCGACGCTTTCCGTTGATGGCTGCCGCGTTGCCGCCGGCAGTGAGCGCAAGTTCCCATGCTGTCTTTGCGTCGCCCCACTTCTCGAGTTGCTCCAGACACTCGGCTTTGCGTGATACCGCCTTGGTCCAGTACTCTTTCATATCCTTTTCTGCGCCGTCAAGGGAGATGGTTTCTCCTTCGCCGCGGGAGTCACCGATGAGAGTGAGGATTGCCTCGACGTCTATAAGTGCGGATTTGGGATCACCGAGTTTCACGGTGCAGAGGGTGCGGTTTGTAAGTACGATGATACGGAGGGGATGGAGGTCGGGGATGGGGTTGAGGGCGGTAGTGTAGAATGTTTGTGCGGCGGTGTAGTCACCGCGTTTGAAGGCTTCTGTTCCTTTCTGGCGGGCCCCATTGGATTGAGAGATAGCGGACGGCGAGATAGGGACACTGAGGCGCTGTCGGAGAGGAGGACGACGACGGGGTAGTGGTGTTGCGATTGGAGTAGGTGGATGCGCGGTGCGTTGGCGTTCCGCAGCGACATCACGAGCAAAGGGATTGAGTGAGCTACCGGCTCTGCCGCCGCCACCCCCGCCACCGAGAAGATCTGGCTCTGGAGTTGATGGCTTCGAGGAGGTGGCTGGAGGAGGGCGCCGGCGGTTGCGTGAAACGTACACTGGCTCGTTTTCGGCCGCCAGCTTTGCTTTTCGGGTTGCGCTGTCAGGGATAATTGAAGCCGCCTTTGCACGTTCTCGCTCACGCATTTCTCGTTCTTTCTCCCAGATAGCAGCTTCCATTTCCTGCATGCGTTGCCGTTGTATTTGCTCCCTCTCTGATATGGCTAAATCCCTCGAAGGTACTGGTGGCGGGGGCTTCTTTTCTCCAGGCTTTCTTGGCTGCGGTGGTCCACTTCCCATTTCTAGCATTAACGCCTCATCTGTAATTTGCACCTCCTGTGTGGAACTTGGGCTTTGTTCGTCGTCTTCAAACTGTCCAGGAGGCGGTCTGTCCTGTCGCGAGATACCTCGTGCACCTCTTTTCTCCAGTTCCTCTCGGATTTGACGCTCTCTCATCCACTTTGGCTGGTTAGGATCCCCACCGCCATCTACCAAATCAGCTTTAAATTCTGCGACCGCCTTCTCCATCTTTTTACGACTGGTGCTCCAGAGACTATTGGCTGATTTGAATAGTGTGCCGCCGACCTCCACCGCGTAAGCACCAAGATCCTTCTCCCCTCCGCTTTTTCCTCCTCCTCTTGCCCATGCTAGAACACTAGCATCGTCACTTTCTCTCTCGCGCTCGTCCGAACTTGTGTCCCAACGGGACTGTTTGCTTCCTGGGCGCTCAGCTAAAGTAGTAGGCTTGCTCTTCCTGTGCGCTTGCTCCAACAACCACCCAACAGCGCCCTCAACGTCTATCCCGGTCTCTGTTTCGGCCAATGCTTGCATTGCTTGCTCCGCTGTAAACCCCATATCCATAATCTCAGCAATTGCATGGTCTCTAGGGTCCGAGCGTGGCGGAGGAGAAGACTGCCGGCGCAACTCGGGCTTCGGGGATGGAGTTGGCAGTGGTCGCGGGGGAAGCTCGGACACGGGCTTTGCTAGGTCACCAAGGATATCAAAAACGTCATCATCCTGTACCTGTGGTGTAGGCTGCGCCGAGAATTGATCGCGAGATGGAAGGTTTTGGACATCGAATGGATCAAACGGGTCGGATGGTGTCGACGTCCTAAGCTTCGAGGGTGTTGGGTCCAGTAGCATATCTATTCCTGCCGAGGCCGACGCGCTAGTTTGTGGAGTAGAGTTGGAGTTGGGTGGTGGTGGTGGTGGTGGAAAGTGGGAGCTACTATTGACTGGAGTTGCGGAATTGAAAGCTGCTAAGATGTCATCATCGTCATCGACCACCGTGTGAGCTAGCACTGACGAGCTTCCTTTCCCATCCAGGGCATTCCAAAAGCCATCGCCGGCTCCCCCGCCACCTCCGAACAGCGCATCCATCTTCCTCTGCCGCTCCTCGTCATCCTTCTGTCGTTGCTCCTCGAGCTTCTTTTGCTGCTCCAGCAGCGACAGGTTAGAATTCTGCTTGTCACGACCGAATGAAACCAGGTTCGAGAAGCTATCGCCGCCTTTCTTTGATGCGGTGCCATTCTGTGGCGCAGATGGTCCAGCGGGAGATGCAGTTCTTGAGGTGAGCGGGGATGGTTTTAGCGAGAGATTGGAGAAGGCATTGGGTGATGCTGATGATGGTTTCGCGGGTTGATTAGCGGACCAGTCTATGCCGGTGGGATGGTTCATTGTGCGGAGGTTGATGATGAGGTGGAGCTGGTGGCCCGTACAAACGAGGAGGAGAAGCGGGTTAGGGATGTTGCGGCGGTTGGCGAGACTTAGCTACACGTGATATTTGGGTGAGAAAGTGTGATGTGGAGATGGTGAGACGCTGACCTCGGCTCTCCCGATACCGGCTTCATGTTTCGATTGGTTCGCTGGAGTGTTACACACTCATTTCACGTGGAAGGTAGTAGCCGCTGCCTGAACACTCTCCTTTGCATCGAGCATGAATTCAGCGAGAGCAAGGGAGGACGAGAAGGCGGTGCTTTGAACAACTTCGCATACTTTAGAGTACTTAAATACATATTCCTAAGCCCTTTACTGTACCTAACGATGCCCTGACAAAAATGAACCCATTTGAAGGTACTTGGCTACGTAAAACGGGCTTCTTTACCCATTTTCTGGGCACCATTTTATCGTCACGACTTTTTCGAGCGCCGTGATTTGCACGATCATGGTACGATCATGTGAGCCACAACACTTGAAGGCCCATTTTCAAACCATCAGTTTTTACCTTAGTTCCCCGACACGACACCAATAAACACAACTATAGATGGAAGACAATATTGACTGGGAACCAGAGTGGCCAACGGTAAACCTTGAATATCCAAGAAATATCTGGCCGAGAGTACGTGGTTGTCTACTTAATGTTTGAGGGAGATACGCGGTTCTACATCCCTCGTATTCAGATCTCACGTGGGTTGCAGCCAAGCCTCGCCAAAAGCTTCGTACAACCCTTGCTCCACACCAGCCAGAACGCGTTCCTCCCACTTTCCGCGACGAGACCAGACAAACTCTTTCGTACTTTATTCTGCTCCACCTAGAGCAAGCTGTTCCTAAAAGCAATCCATTGCCGCTGCTTCCAGCACGGATGTCAAGCTGATCTACAGTCATCGAAATGCCAGTCGAAGAGGATGCTTCAATCGATGTTCGACATCTACGGGAGCTCCTTTCGGTATATAATTCCTTCGCCACCTCTCCTTTCTCCAAACTTAACGCTGACCTATACAGAAAATCCCCGTCCAAAACCCGCAGCAGCAACAGCCCGCGCAAACGCTAGTCCCGCGCTCCCCGCCCCCACAACCACCACCACCAGCTCCCCCAGCAACGTCAACGCCTACAGAAGACAGGGTACCAGCTTCCCCGACCATCAACTCATCTCTACCATCTCACACCCCAGATACACACCAAACCCCAACCAGTCATGAGCAACCTACCAGCCACGACCAGTCCGGGAGTCTACAGTTGGCCTATTCGATCCCGTTTTCACAGATAGACATCGGCGAAACACAAGTGGATTCGTCCAGCCTGAAGGCAGCCCATCATAACGCGCAATCAGTGAGGAGCTCGCAAAAAGATGGACAGTCACAACTGGCCGGAGAGAAGAGTTCTCCCCCACGTGAGCACGAAACGATAGAAATCAGCAGCGCACCCCCGCCAGCAACTGCGCCAGGGCCTGAGCCAGATGATGACCTGTTAGTGGACGACGACAGTGTTGAGCGCTCGGCTTACTTCCCCGAAGCCAGCCGTTTTAATTCTCCCGGATATCAATCGAGTCCGGTAAAATTCGGACACAACCCTTTGGCTCATCTGGATGGAATGGGTGCTGGGACGGGCTTGAGCCTATCACAGGTCTTCAACATGCCTTCTTCGCCCGTTCAGAGAACAAGGACTCTGGACTCGCAACCGCCTCCGACGCCATCTTCTGCTGCTAGAATGATGGCAAGGTCTATGCCTTTAGCTGCTACTCTTTGGGAAGACCAGAGCTCTCCTGCTGCGCGAAGGCGCAGTACAACTGAACCACCAGAATTTTTAAAAGAATATCGTGAGCAATCACCGACAAAGCAGAAGTTAAATGATCCCAAAACAGCACAGCCACATCCCAAATCACCTGTCGTGCCGTCCTCGCCTCCTCCGCGGTCTCGACGTGCAAAATCGGTTCAGGTTATAGAGAGCGACTCTGATGACGACCTCCTATTTTCCAATTTGGAGGAGAGAAAACGAAGGGCTCGGGCGGCGAGAAAGCAAGGAGCTGAACAGCTTAAGAAATGGACGGCGGTCGGGAATGGCGCAACGAAGGCTGCAAAGAACGTCACGCGAAAACCGAAGAAGCGCTCGAAGGCACTTGAAAGATCAATCAAATCTGATGTCAGGACACAGCCGGCAATCAAAATACCAGACGATGATGAGACCGGTGATGAGACCGGTGATGAGACCGGCGAGAGTCAGAATGTAGTCAACCAGGAGAAAGATCATGGTGTGGACGACACAGCATTCCAACCACCACCGCCTCAAGTGCATCAAACGCAAGTCCCCGCCAGTCCGCCGAAAGAACTACCCCAGCCAGATATTGATTTGGACGAAACTTGGGAGCAATTACATGGTCCGCAGCTTTCACGGCGGGCGAAATCTTACTCTGCATTAAGAAGGAGCCAAGCACCATCGGCTTCAGTACGTCATACGCGCTCAATGCCAGCTCCGCCAATCTTAGAGAAACTGGGAACAAGCGCCAACCCTGCGTCACTGAAACACATGGTTCCGTTCAATATCCCCGCCCCACCTCTTACACCTCCCGAGCGTACTGAAGAATCTACCGATCCACTGAGAGATGCCCATGAATACGTCCGAGAGTCGTCAGGGTTGCTGCCTACTACCAGTCAAGCACCGACACCTAATCCGTCAAGCCCCACTCGCGAGGTGCGGGGGAGTTCACCTTTAGTAACCACCACTCGAAACGCGAAGGGTGCCCCCGAGATCCAACCTGCAGCTGAAGAGACCCGGGATGGTGTCCCGACAACGAGCAAGTTGGAGCGCAACATAGATATGTCAACCTCAGAACCCTCCGCCCCACCACCACCACCGGTCGAGACGGCCGGTGAAGCAGGATCGCCTAACAAGAGGAGAAGGGATGTAGATGGCGGAAACGACGCCACCTTAGTATCTGATGAGTTAACAAAACCTCAGTCCCAGCTTAAAAGCTTTGCCGCGTTAGACAGCAGTCAACTCCCTTTGAGTAGTCTAGAGGATCCGGATGAGGTTGATATGATTGATATAGTGCAAAGCGTTGGAGTTGGCAACTGCCCAGATTTGGAAATACCAGCACCAATAACACCAACACCCAAGGGCCGATCTAACAAGCGGAGAAAGACGTCAAAGGAGCACAGCGTTCCTGTTGCTGAGCCAGAAGTACCACCGGCTCCCAAAGAACCCGAAACCCCAATATTAGCGCCGCCACCACCACCGCCGCCGCCGCCGCCGCCGCCGCCACCTCCACAATCTACAACAAAACCATCTAGAGTTAGCTCAAAGGCCAAGGGCAAAGCTGCAAAAGCTGCGAGATCAAGCATTCTCTCTGCCAAATCCCCTGTCAAAAAGGCCGATGCAAAGACGAGAGGCGCTTCACAACGCCAATCAACTGCCATGACAGATAGCCCCATGGCTGAAACGGAGGACGAAAGCGACATTCTGACCAGAAATGGCCCAGCTTTTGTCGTATCGGTGCAATCGAGTACGCCAATGGTTGCGCCCCATCGAGTATTTGCGTTATTCAAAGACTCAAAGCTGCAATATCACCCCGCGACCGTTATCCCGTCCGAATCGCAGCAGCAGGTCCGGGTGGCTTTCGATGATGGAACAGAGGATGTTCTTGAGATGCACTGCGTCAGGAGTCTGGATCTCAGGCTTGGAGATGTAATAAAGGTCGACTTGCCGCATATGAAGAAGTCCTCCTGGGTTATTAAGGGCTTTCCGCAAGGCCCTTCGCCACCCACTGGTGCAGGCCCGGTCACCCCCATACAGAAGCCGGAAGGCGCGTTTACGGACATCCGGGGCCACTCCGTCGTCTCCGTCTCCCCCAAAAATGCAAGCGCAGATGCAGAAACTGTTGAAGAAATACCAGTCACAACCATCTACCTCATAAAATCCCTTTGGTCACAATTCGCAGCCCGGGATACATCCTCGAAAGCAATGACCTTCCCTCTTTCGTCAGTACCATCTCTCCGCCGCACCATGAGTCCATCTTATGGTGCAAGTCAATCATTCAGTATTCGCCGGTCCTCAACGCCCGCGTTTAACGGCTCCACCAACCTTTCAGTACCCACACCAACAGCGCGGGGCGGAATCTTCAACGGCATGATCTTCGCCCTCTCCTTCGGCGAGAAAGAATCCCAAAAACGCATCATCGAAACCAAGATCCGCTCCAATGGCGGCCGAATCCTTGAGTCCGGCTTCAATGAATTATTCCACGATATCGACCCTGACAATCCTGCGGAGGACGGAAGCAGTCTGCGACTCCGACCAGATGCACAGAATCTAGGGTTCGCCGCTGTGATTGCGCATAGCCACTCGCGACGGCCAAAGTTCCTGCAGGCACTTGCGCTAGGACTGCCGTGCCTTGCTGGCCGCTGGATAGAAGACTGTATCAAGAAAGGCAAGGTCGTCGATTGGGAGTACTATCTTCTTCCCGCGGGGGAGTCGAAGTTCCTGGGCGGCGTGGTGAGGAGTAGGGTGTTACCCGTATTTAGTGCTGAGACAGCGAGGTTGAGGGATGTTGAGAGTAGAAGACGGATTCTGGAGGGGTGGAATTTGATGGTTGTGGGGAAGGGGATGGGGGGAGATAAGAAGGTACCCCACCACCGTCGCAACTTCCTCTCCTCTCCCCCCGCTAATGTGGAATAGGAAGCATTCACATTCCTAGCTCTCGCACTAGGCGCGGATAAAGTGGTAGCCGCGAAGACGTTAGAGGGCGCAGACAAAATGCTAAAGGAGCAGGGGAAACGGTGGGATTGTGTTCTCGTTGGCACATCGGAGAAGGATAAGGCGGCGAAGATGTGGAAGCAACGACGAGGGTTTAAAGTGCTTGATGATGATGATTTAATCCAGAGTTTGATTTTGGGGAGGTTGGAGTGAAGGTGTAGATATTGGAGGCTTTTTTGTGTGTGCTTTGGCGTCGGTTTTGGTTAATTTTACTATTGTTATAAAGATGGATTATGCGGGGGCTGGTTTGGTAATGAGTGCATTGGTGTTCGGGGAGTGTAAGATAGCTGTATGATTATGATGTGGTTGCTGCGTTCTTAAGTACTAGTATTCATTGGAGTAGACGGTGATACATCCACACAAGTGGCTTCCTGCTGAGTGTAACTTGGGTAATGCTCTTGAGTTATCTTCTCCACGGATTCCTATATTGACGAGTGATCCCCGATGGGCAGATGTTAGGGTGCGGCAAGACCCGCGGTTCGGCGCTAGACCGATGTTAAACTCAACGACACTCCACGCCATCAGTTTTTCCATTAGGAGAGCCTTGCAATCAAAGTGTTTCGTAAGTTGTGTGGGTCCCGACGTCGGGAAGGAGAAAGAAGAACCATGAATTATCGGGAAGGACCGATATTTACATTGGTGGGCTCGGAGAGTATAATTGCATGCTGTGGATGTGAAGGTAAAGGGTAGAGAATTTCGTTTGTTGGAACGAGAGGAGAGGGCTGGCATAGGAGAGGTTTTGTCAGGTTCGCTCATGACGAGAGGATTTACGTGCAGTCGAGGTGGACTTGGACCAATGTTGAAGATTTCTCACTTTGCTTTGGCATTACAGGCATGATCGGTCGTACTTCGTCGAAACCCCTAATCTAACAAGAGAGCGTATAAACACTGTTCCCTAGCTACAAAGTTGGTGAGGCCCCTGTTGTACCGTGTCCGCTGTGCTGAATCTCTCTATTGACCTAAACTCACTGACTGTCTCTAAGTCTAATTGACACGTACACAAGAACTAAAGTGCATGCGGCTCAACCCTAAACCAACCCACGTGATGACCGCACTCAAATCCGTCCCCACAGCCCCCAAGCTGTTGCTTCCCTTCCTCCTCCTCTTGATTCTCCAACCCCAATCTCCTATTTCGGAAGAGGCTCGTAGGTAGCGGTAGGCAACTCTAGGTCCTTTTTAACCACCGGAGTTTCTACCCCACAAAATTGATGAGGCCCCAAGTTATTGCTACCCTTCCTCTTCTGCACTCCCCAACCCCAATCTCCTATTTCGAAAATATTCTCGAAGGCAGCAGCAGGCAACTCTAGGTCCTTTTAACTACGAGAATTTCTACCCCTAATAGTTAAATCGTGTAAAAAATAAAACAAGTAGATACACTACTCACAGAGAAGAACCCCAAAACCCTCACCTTTAGTGTAGCCTTCGAGAACCACCAAGCTCCAAACCAAAGGGAAGTCGAACAGCCACACTAGTAGACGATTAGAATCCGCTAAAACAAGTGTAGAAAGACAGCACTCACCAGATATCGCTTCGTAAAATATTTAAGAAGAACCCCAAATCCTCTCCTTCCTAGGACCATCAAAGCTCCAAATCAAAGAGAAGTCGAAAAAGGCAACAACGGGAGCCTCTACACTAGCATACGATAATTAGATCTGCTGAAATAGGAAAGACACCACTCACACTCGAAAAGCACTCGAGAAGCATCCCAAACCCTCTCCTTCAGTATAGCCTTCAAGGACCATAAAAGCTCTCGACCAAAGGAAAGCCGAAGACGAGGAGGGATAAATTTCGGCGTAAGATGACCAGCTGAAACGGAGGTTTGTGACAAAGGTCCCAAAATCCACAACCCAACCCTTGATGAGAGCAGCAATACCGATGATATCATCTAGGGATTCACTAGTAGCTGAAAGCTACCAATCACTCCCCCGTGTCTGGTACCTAAGTACGAATAGCACATTCACAAAACCAGCAGAGACGACAAAACAGACGGGAGAACGGTCGTCTATTTATCGAAGGTTGATGAGAAGTGATAGTGGTGTTTGTGGCGGAGTGGGTGGCGCCACAATGGGAGACCACCCCCCGGCACAGGGGTAGATGTGTTATGTAAAGGCGCAGAGGTTCTGTGGCGGCAGTTTGATCAGGTCTGTGCTCTGGGCTTTGCGACGTGCGCTTACGCGCCTAATAGGGTTCGTGCCCTAGACCACCTACAAGATGTATCACTCGAAGAAACTACTGGTCACTGAAGGAAATTACTAGTGGGGTTCAACATGGCGCATCTCCCTAACAGAGAATCAAGCAATATACTACCACACAACCGCACCGCCAATTCGCCACCATCCTTCCTTGCTTCTCGGCTTGTGATAATATCAGTATGTAAGGACTTAGAAACAGCGAAGCATGAGGCGTTGCATCCCTAAATCCGGTTCTTTTACAGTTCTGAATAGTTTCCAGCCGCTGTGCATCGCTCAAGCTAGAGGAGCCCTGGGCGTCCCAAGCGATGACCCAGGATATCTTGTGTTGCCTCAATTGGTCTCACATCTGGGTACGTTATCTCATCCTTCTGCGTCTCCCTCTTCCACACCTTTTCTTCGTGGATTCTTGCCTCTATGGTTGGAATTAGTTTTTCTGTTGTAATCTGATCTCGGCAGCCGCAGTACAGAATGCCCGCACAAGGCTGGGAAGTTCATTTAAATTGTCACAAACACCCTCTTCAATTTTATGAAGATGAATAAAGAAACACGTGGATATTTCCAGGCTCTGCTGGAGCCCGTATGACATGACTTCATGATGTTCTTCATTACATCTGTGTAACTCCTCTCGTCAGCTTGGCACTTTCATGGTGACAGTTATGGTTGTGGCAGATTGGCGGAGCAAGGCTGATAGGTCCCCTCGTGCTACATCACGACCCTATCTATAGTTTGCCTTTCTAAATCGTTACTCTCAGTTCCTTTTACTGGTGACTACTTCTACCGCTCCGGATACCCGCTGAAGAAGCGATGTGACTGGCCCAAATTGAGATTCTCGTAGCCAGTTTCGTCCAACCTCGCATTCCATCGTCATATTTTTCTTAGATCCAATGCTTTGCCTATAGGAATTAGGTGCTATAGGAGAGTCGGATCACAGCTGATGCAGTGCCGCTGTAAAGTGATCCATGATAGTAGCGGATGGAGACGGACGATGAGACTGCCGCTTCCACTCATTCACGCAATAGCACTCGCATTAAGATGATCACGTGAGCAGCAGCAACATACCACCCCAGGTCATTAGCGCTGCTCTTTCCGATATATCTAAGAATTTCTGGCTACTCGAAGTAAACTGGCGTATTCTCATCCACAGCGGACGAATCTCTTCATTCGGGTTTTGTGCATATACTCTCACTCGAAGCCAGAAACTGCATTTTCCCCTGTTATCACAAATCTACCCTACTCCAGAAACAGTCAAACGGTGTATAGTTATCCACACTTGTGCTTTCATGCATTTTTCACCGCACGGAGGTGTGTTGAGACAACCGGCGAATGAAAGCGGCAAGCCGCGAATGTAGTTGTACGAAGGCAGCAGCCGCGTGTTGACCACATCTCAACGTTCCCCGACACAAGCGACATCACTAACAGAGAACCTGCCTGTAGAGCTTATATTACTGCGAGACAATATATATATATTAACTGATGTCTAATAACGGACAGAGAACATATAGCACCTTTAACAACATTGATGATGATCCGCCGCCGCCATATTCGCCTGGTCCGACACCAAACTACTACGATACCAGGGTGAGACCATCACAGAGCGAGACTTCTGAAGGGAGAATACAACGCCCGAGGGTTCCTGAAGCGAGACCAACACGATACACTCCTGGGGAGACAACGCCACTCTTCTCAGAATTTAGAAGGCCAAAGAGACGGTCTGTGAATGATTCGAAGCTAATTTTGATACTTTTGAGCATACTGTGTTTCCTGGTTATCCTCATTGCCATACTATACGGCTTTACGAAACCGCCATATGAACGGCGGATTGCGATTATTGGTATGCTCCCATCCGGCCCATCACCTTACAGAATCACTGACATCCCAGGTGCTGGACCCGCCGGTGTCTCCACTGTCTACCACCTTGCCCAGCGAGCTGATAGTGCTCATATTCCTCACCATATCACACTCTACGACAAGAGGCCCCACATTGGTGGACGTTCTGTATACCAGGTCGACATCTTCTCGCCGGGCTCTGGAGAGAGCGTCGAACTAGGAGCCACAACATTTCCAGAATCTGCCACTATCCTCGTCCAGGCTGCGGATCATCTTGGCTTGAGAACAGTTGCCGTCCACGATGGCATAGGTGATCTAGTCGGCAAAGGATCTGGGAGCTTTGGCGTGTAAGTCCCCCCCCTACGGCTTTCCAGAAGGAACTCTCAACATGTGGGCAGATACGATGGCCGCTCCTGGGCTTACTCTGAACCCCACCCCAGAAACTTCTTAGAGAGTGGTTGGTGGACCTTCTGGCTGTGGGTTCGCTACGGATATTCCCCCAACCGGGCGGCGGACGTAGTCTCCGATTTTAGGAAGAAACGAGCAAAGTTATCATCATCCGTTCCATTCAACTATCTCTCCACCGCCATCAACAGTGTCGGTCTATCCAGCCATGCCACAGAAACTGCGGAACATTACCTCTCCTCCCGGAATGTTGGAAAGAACTTTCAGCGCGAAGTTTTCAACCCCTGGATCCGCGCACGGTATGCTCAAAACCTCGGCACCATTAGCGGTATGGGAGCGTTCACAGCTGCGGATAATAATAACGCCTTATCTATTTATGGCGACAGCGGGATGGCAGGGCTGTGGGAGCGGATGGTTTCGTCCAGTGGCGCAACAGTACACCTTGAAACCGATGTCCTATGGCTGGCAAAGGGTAGTTGGGGCGGTTGGTTTCTTGCCTCTTCTTCTCCGTCCGGTGTGGAGACGGTAGAACGTTTTGATGCCATAGTTCTCGCCTCTCCATGGGTATTGACAAGTCTCAACATTCACAACATCACGCTCGAAAACATACCGCATAACGTAACCTACGCTCCACAGCACATCACGCTGTTCACCTCTCCGCACGACCTCTCCTCACATGCGTTTTCGGGGAAGAAGGGGATACCAGGGCTCATCCTCACTACGCCATGTTCATGGGAGTACTCCGAAATTTCAGGGGGAACGGGGAAAGATGGAATGGGGCATGCGCCATTCTGGGTCCTTTCCCGTATAAAAGAGATTGTGTGGGAGGGGAGGAGGGAGTATGTGTACAAAGTCGTTTCTGCGGAGGAGTTAAAGGATGAAGAGATCCACAGGATGCTAGGTGGGAAGGACAAAACTATCAGCTGGGTTTATAGACATTACGTAAGCTCCCCAATACACGCACATTCTGTTAGAATATCTGACGGTGGTATAGTCGCCGGCAGCACACCCACTCCTGCAGCCAAGGAGCATCTTCAGTGATATCCTCTTGGACGATAATTTGTGGTATACGGGCGCTATGGATGAAATGTCGACAGGCGTGGAGATGGGGAGTCTGATGGGGAATAATGTTGCTGCATTGGTGGTGCAGAAATGGAAGAGAGAGGGCAAATTTCTGCCAGAGGTGAGGAGGATTCCCAAAGAGCCAGAGGAGGGGAGAAAGTGAGCGGATAATCATATGCCACGATATTTATTTCATTTCTGGAGTTAGTACGAATACCCATGGGATTGAAACATGTCTTTTTATTAGTCGGAGTATCAATTTCCGGCGATTGATATCGAACGAAGCTTTTGTACTTAGTAGGGTTTTTATATATCTGCAACGAATAGCAACCACAAACTCTCAACATTAAAATCCTCAAAATGCTGCCTCATTTTCATCCTCCCCATCCCGTATTCAATAAAACCCACCGCCTGTCACCACTATACTACCACAATACACAACGCAGATATGATCGTAGCTTCATTGTTCTTGGAATGCTAATGGTAGTCCTGGTTTTTGCAAGAATATTTTCGTAGTACAATGATTATCGGTTTGATAGGCAACAAGAAAGGAAGCGGCAGAAGCATCAGACCAAGGGAGATGAGGTGGCTGGGGGGTTTGAGCGGGTTAAAGTGGATGTAGATGGCGGAGGCTGATGAAAAGACAATGAAGATGGATGAAGGGGATGGTAAACGAGGAGGCGGTTGTAATGAAGAGCCCACTTATGGGAATAATTTCGTTTTTTAGACTTGTAATGAGGATTACGGAGGTCATTGAGCAAAAATATTCCCAGCTCTTCATTATTGCTAGAGTTTAAAGTTACACACACCACGTTTTATACCCAGAAATCATCTCAAAGGCCAACAATCACCCATTCCCGCGCGCTGGTCGTCCTGAACATGTGTGCCGGTTTTCAGTCTCTTCCGTCCTGGCAGGTGCTAAGCCCAGCTACGCCATCGTGCTCATGCATCATCTATGTACTTCCGCAATCCAGCAACCCTTCACTTCTGTGAGCGATTACATCTGGAGATCACACCGCCGGATTACAAGTCCATTGACCAAAGCGGAGCGGTGGACTGCCGTTGACACGACTGAATGAAGCCGCCCCAGAATAACCGGATATGAAATGGGTATATTGCTGACGATTAGAATTAAGTATTGAAAGTCGGGTCTCCACCTCCACCTCCACCCTCCCGTACAGAGTACGAACACTCCTAGTGACCGTTTTCTCCATTCCACCGACCCCCCGCCGCCGCATGTGCAGCTACCCCCGAGTCTTTCTCCAGCTTCTCAAAGTGTCTTCTCGCCACCGCAATATTTCCCAACGTTGTCGCGCTCTCGGCCGCATTCGCCGGCATAACCACAAGGATATACGTATTCGGCGTTAACACATCGATGAACGCGCTAAACGTATGTGCGCGCAGCTCGAACGCCGTAAAATTACTCGCCATCTTGGTGCAGCTCTGCTTGAACTGCTTTACTATGTTGCTGATCTTTTCGAAGCGGTCGGGATACGGATTTGGTTCTGTGGCTCGGGTGACGTGTGAGATGACGAGGAACGTAGTGCGCTCGAATAGGATGACTTCTTCCGCCTCGGCGAGATCGGCGAACCGGTTGAGGTGGAATTCAAGCTGTGGGAGATTCGGAATCAGGGTATAGACAATCTTGGCCCACGCCTTGTACAGCGTCTCGTCCCAGATGCTTGTGGCGAAGGTTGTGATGTCCATTCCCATGCTCTTATCCCGGAGGACGAGGGACCGTTCCTGGTAGAGGCGTTCCCGGAGCTCGGCTTGGACTAAATCCATCTTGTGAATGAGGCAAAAAACGGAGGCATCGGGCGAGTTTTGGGAGAGCGCTTCAATGATGGAGCAGTAAGTGAGGAGGTCGCGATTGAACTCACGGGACTCGACATCGAAGACGTAGATGAGGACTTCGACGTTCTTGAAGATGTGGTCGCGCTGGGTAGCGAGGTAGTTATCCATGAATGCATCTTGACTGGATCATCGTCGTCAGTGCGCTGTATGTATATCGATGTGAATTGACGGGAAAGACGCACCCTCCGCAATCCCAAAGGTTCAATGTCAAGTTCCCCAAGAACCGAAGGTGCGAGTGCTCGACATCGATTGTGGCGCCCAAGCGACGGGTGTCTTTTGCTACGTAATTGCTGAAGACGATAGAGCGCATCGAGGACTTGCCGCTGCCGGACTTGCCCTATTGAAGAGTCAGTCGGTACTCAGCGACAGAGGTCCTCGAAAGCTCCAGACGTACCATCAGCAGAACCTTCTTCTTGTTGCGGGCGCCTTTCCGTTCCTCCATGCTCATTTTGATGAATTGATAGAGCTGTAGCTGCTAGGGAGGGGTATGTATATAGACTCGGGTGCGGAAAGTAGAAGCTTGAATTGGGGTCTTGAACGCGCGTTTAGTGGGTTTGGATTGGAGGGGGTCAAACGAAACATCGTCGTCACGCGAGCCGCAAATAGGTTAAAACGATCTGAAGCAACAACAATCCAATCTGCAAGATCAAGCTACTCTCTTCCTGTAGATGGGTCAATTCGTCCTGCCATTTCTCTTTCTTTCCTTTCTTCTTTTGAGCGGATCTGATGACATTCACTGATCATCACTCGGCTGTAATCTTGGCACCAAGCCTCGCTTATACATCCGAGTTTGATCTTGGAATCATCGCCAAACAACTGGGCCCCATCATTCACCACCTTAGATATCATTCCTAGACCACCTACCTTACACCTGCAAGACCAAAACATCGATACATCGTTACCTACGATTTCCATCATGACACGTCCGCTGCGGCCCAGAAGGCAGGCGCCTACCCCTAGCGAGACGCAAACATCGACTGCCACCGCGACGAAAAAAACAACAAAGCCATTGCAAGCACCCACAACTAAAAAGAGCACAACGACAGCCACGGCCAAAGTAACAAAAACCACACGAACCCGTTCCTCAGCACCAGAAATACGCTCGTCTCCGCCAGTGGCGCCAACAAGGAAATCGCGCTCAGAAAATGCTGCCGTTGCCAAAGCAAAACCAGCTGCGGCAGCAAAGAAACCCGCACCAAAAGCGCGTTCATCCTCCATTTCCGGCACAAAAACAACGAAGCCGACGCGTCGTACGGCCCCCGCCGTCACAAAATCCCCGTCTCCAATTCCGGAGGAGGAATTTCGGGAGCTAACTCCATCTACCATAATCCACTCGACCCCTGCTAGACGGCTGTACCCCGATGAGCTCGAAAAGGGCTTTTCCTCGCCCGCACAATCGTCTAATGCTGAAAACCACTCTCCTCGACTACCGTCTTTCGCGTCCTCTCCGCCAATCAGACAGTCGACGCCTAAAGGCGGTCAGCACGGATTGGTGATTGAATTTTCGTCTGATGCGGGATACACACCAAAAAAGAAAGTGGGGTCTGCTGAAAGGCCGAGGTTGCAGGATCTTGATACTAAGACGTTAGAGCCTATTGGGACTGGAGATGAGGATGAGAATGATATGCTGCAGCTTCCCTCACCGACTCCAAGGAGACGGCGCGGAAGACCGTCCGATTTTTTGATCACTGAAGACGAGGAAGACGCTGGTCTGAGCAGTACTCCAGTCCTTCCGCCACAAAAAGCTTCGCTGCCACGACCAGAAGGAGGGAAGGGGTTCTTGGTAGGCGGCGAAGAGTTCATAATCTATTCAGACTCTAGGTCAAAGCCTTCACCAGCGGAAGTGACCCCAAGGGACAACGGTGGCGATGACAACCGACCTCCTGAGTCCTCGTCCTCGCCCTTGCCCTCGCGGAAACGTCGCAGTTCAGAAGCAGCTGAGCCTTTCCCTCCCGAGACCTCCCTAGCCGATAAACGTCGTCGTACAGCAAAGACAATGGCAACCGAGGACAAAACGGCAGCGCCTGATCCCCCTCTCGAGACCTCCCTAGCCGATAAACGTCGTCGTACAGCAAAGACAATGGCAACCGAGGACAAAACGGCAGCGCCTGATCCAGAGGTGTTGAAAACAAGCGATTTTCGCCGTCTCCTACCCAAACGCAAAACGACGGCCAAGCCCTGGAATATTTATGATATTTCCACCAAGGACGACCTCGTAGATGGCAAAGGCGCACCTCGAGGCGCCACTAAGAAAACAACCAAGAGCAAAAGCACCACCAATGCAAAAGCCAAGGCAACGAAAAACGCATGGACCCGCCCCCTCACCAGACCACCAGCAAAGACACCAGCAAAGACACCAGCAAAGACCTACACCAAGAAGCCGCTGGACAACAGTGCGAACGAACCCATTGAACTGGGAGAAAAGGAGAGGAACTCAGAGTTGACACCACTGCCAAGTAGTAGTAGTGATCCTGCTAGCACGATAGAGATGGCAGATGGTGTGGTGGGGAAGGCGGGGATAAAGAAGCTGAAGGAGTTGAAAAAGAAGTTCAAGCAAGTGGACCAATGGCAATTGGAGTTTGAGGATGTCAGTCAGGAGAACAGTGATTTGGACAAGAGGTAGTGCTTGCGTTGCGGAACGATTACTTTCCCTACAGATTTTTCTTTGTTGGTGGATGGACATGGTTTTGTTCCTCGAGTTGGAGTTTGTGTGCTGTGGGGTTTCATTGCTTTCGTATCGTTTCTGGGGCCCTGTATCGTTCGTGTTTTGTCTGTTTTCGGTTTGTGGATTCTTTACAATAGGTTGGGATTCGTGCGTGTAGGGTGATGATGATGAATTCAATCTACATTATTTGTGAATGAGGGGGAGCCCGTCTATGTTCTATCTGAGAGCTAGATCTCAACCGGCTCCGTCGCCGGAGTGAAGAAAATGCGGGGGATACAGTTTGTCTTTTGATAGATAACTCGCTGGGATGACGGTGCATGTGCAGCGATCACAATCGCAATCACAGTCGCAATCACAATCTCAAAGAAGCTTTCTTCTCGGGCGGACGGCTGCGCAGGACGTCGCCTTGACAGCTGGGGCTAAACTAGCAGATCTGAGATTCAACTCGACCCAACGCAACAGGTTTCCTTTCCTGTTAAAGTGCAACTCGAAGAGAGCGAGAGGGTTGGCTGCAGGAAGAACGATCTCGAGTTTCTCTTTCCGAGCCTCCACCCGAGCACCGAACCCACGTTGCGCCAATTACCACACAGCCAACCCCATTCTTAGTTTTAGCGTCTCTGCCATGTGAAATACTGTAAAAAACTGCCTGAAAATATCGTAAAGAATATATGCGCGAGAGAAGGCGTGAGCGTGAGGGTATCATGGCGATGTCGTGAACTCTGCTTATTCGCGAGGCGGCCTTTTTCTTTCTACGTGTCGCCTCGTTGTGCTGTGGCTCTCTCTGCTCTATACCAGCACATCAATAATCTCAACCTCCCTTCCCGCCCGCCCATCCAGATCCAGATCCAGATCTATCCCCCTTCGCTGCAAATCCGCGCCTGTCAGTCCCCGACCGCGACCGCGTCATCCGTTCTCGTTCGCCCCTCTTATCTTTCATCTCACACACGATGCCTGATACATCTCTGGCTGGCGTCCATTCCCCACCCCTTCCTGAGACCGTTCCCACAAAGAATCAACAACAGCAGCAACAGGTCCCCTCATCAAATCCATCTAAGGGCCCAGTTTCCCCTGCTACTGCTAACAATAACAATAATGGAAACAACCACACAACTTCTTCCATCTCGCAGCCGTCGTCGCCTAATAATAACTCGCACACCTCCCCAACAGCTGACGCGCCCGATCACAAGCCTCCGCTAAAGTCGAAGGTCAAAGGAAAGGACCCCTCGACCCGACCTTCGTCATCATCGAATGAAACATCTAAGGAACGGCCTACCACTGCAGCCCTACATCTCGAACAGTACATTCACCGCGACCTACTCCATGCCTCAGCGCTCCACTCGCAACACTCTTACTCCCACGAGCTGATCCGCTGTACAAGGCGAGAAATCGAATACTACCACCAGCTGCGGCGGGAACGAGGTCGCAACCCAGGGGCTGTATTTGGTTATGGCTACGCCGGCTACGGAAATGGTACGACTGACGGGAATGCGCGCGTGCTATATCCTTGTCAGCGAAAACGACCTGGCGGGAGGAAGGCGCGAGAATTGCGGTTGACGCGGGCGCAGCTGCAGGACCAGGCGGATCAAGTGGAGATGCTGGTCCCTGTGCGGCTCGATATTGATTTTAACCAGATCAAGCTACGCGATACGTTCACGTACAATATGCATGAGCGTACAGTGCCGTTGGACTTGTTTGTGGAGCAGCTGGTCGAGGATTTTCATCTTCCGTTGAACCCGGCGCTGCTGCATATGGTAACGAACAGCGTCCGGGATCAAGTCACAGACTACCATCCGCACGTGTTTTTGGCGGACGAGCCGCTGGATCCAGTATTGCCATATACGGCGTATAAGAATGATGATATGCGGGTGCTTATCAAGCTTAATATCACGATTGGGCAACATACATTAGTGGATCAGTTTGAGTGGGATATCAACAACCCGTTGAACTCGCCGGAGGACTTTGCGATGCTACTCACGAGGGAGTTATCGCTTTCGGGTGAGTTTACGACGGCGATCGCGCACTCGATCAGAGAGCAATGTCAGCTCTTCACCAAGGCGCTATATGTCACCAATCATCCGTTCGATGGCCGGCCGATTGAGGATGAAGATGTGCGCTCCGCAATGCTGCAATCTCCAATGCCGTCTGTATTCAGACCGTACATCCTCGCAAAGGAGTTCACACCCCTCCTGTACGAGCTATCCGAGAACGAGCTGGACCGCGCGGAAAAGAGTCAATCCCGTGAGCAGCGACGTCTGAAACGAAGAGTGAACCGTCGTGGAGGTCCAACGATCCCCGATCTCAAGGATATGCCCAAGACCCACCGAACACAGATCGTCTCCTCGGTCCTACCAGGCGCCGTACAGAAGGTCACCGACCTTGAAAAGTCCATGCAAGTGAAACAGGTCAAGGACGGAGATTCGGATGACGAAGAAAGCGAGTCTGAACCCGAAGACCTACCACCTGAGAAGACAATCCCCGGCTTCAACAACATGACGCGCCGACAACGGGTTGCAGCTATCAATGCTCAAAAGGTAAACTCACAAGCACGCTCCCAAACTCCAGAGGTCCACACACAGCAGCACCATGTACGATCAGAAAGAGGCGAGCGATACGCAGAACGGCTACGACACGAGACTCCACAGCAGACACCAGTGCATCATCCCCCACCAGTGATCCACAATACATTACCAAGGCGTGCAGGAGTCCCACTCCATCAAGACTCGGCGCTATTCAAGATCAAAATCTCCGCTCCCAAACTGCAGAAGTGGGTAGAGGAACAGCGACGTCAAGACGACGCGGCAAAACTTAAGGAGCAGCAGCAGGAAGCGATGCAAAAGAAGCAACAAGAGTTACAGCAACAGGCGTCGATGCTACCACCAAAACCACCGGCACAAAAGGCACCACAAACCTCTTCTCCCCCTGTTGCGTCCTCCCCACTCCCAGTTCACCCTCCCCCACCACGCTCAGCTGAAGACATCCCCGTAAGCCCCCTCACCCCATTTCCACCAATCCACACTAATACACCCCAGCAACCACCAGAATGGCTCTCCACTGCTCTTTCAAAGCTTCGGGAGACATACACGTCGGATAGATTCGAGGCTACAATGCGAAGAGTCGCATATGATGCGGAGACGGGCCAGAGCATTCAGCAGTCAAACCTGCCGAACCATAGCGGCTCCGTGAAGTGGAAGTGGATTCCAAGGATTAGGTGCCATGATTGTCCTGGGAAGTTATATACTCCTGGCCCAGAGCAGACAGTCGATAGCTTCTTAGTCCATGTTAAGAATAGGGGTCATAGGTACGTGTTGGTGGCGGTGGAAGGATGTAAAATATGGGCTAATCGATATGTGTAGAGAACGCGTCGACCTGCGGTTGCAGAAAGATAGGGGTGGAAGCTCGTAGTGGTTTTCGGATGAGGTTGTATTTTTACGGCATGGATGGAGGTAATTGGAACCAGTGAGTGTATGGGCAGTTGAGGAGGAGGAGGAGCAAGTAGTGGGAGGTGTAAACATTTGGGATTCATTTGCGGTTTGGTTTGGGTTTGGTTTTTGTTGATTCGATACTCTGCCTTTCTCATGTGGGGCTTTATCCTTTATCCCTTTTTCTGTTTTTCTTTTCTTTTATATCTAAAGTCACTCTCTAGTGGTTTTGTAGGCTGTTCTTTCTTTTGTTCGTTTTGTAGGGCAGTTGGTATAGAAGTTGTGTGTAGAATCCAGGGTGGAAGGGATGTTGGCTTCTTAAGATATTGAGTAGTTTATATTTCAATATCAAGAGTCTCTTCCACTCGTGTGGATGAAGATATACCTGCAAAAGGCAAGTTAGTAAATATGCATCTGGCATATGACGGGTGATAGTGTGTGCATGGCTTTGATGGAACCGGATACTTGTCATGAGACGGGAACACAGTAGCCCATGAGACCAGCTGGTGGTGAGTTCGAATACCCACATCCCCTCTGCCGCGATAAAAGAAAGTTATGCAAGAATGTATAGTATTAGAGCATAAGACCGAGACGAAATATATCTCAAGAGCCTTTCATCCATCCCGGAGAGGCGACAAAGCTGATTGGAGGGCTATTGACTGAACTCACTCATTCAAAAATCGGACGTTCGATTTAGCTCTCAACACATATTTTTCAATGGGGAATCTAGCAATTCCAGCGCTCAGCGTGCAAGTATGCAAAAGGTAGCTACACACAATAATCTTTTCCAGTGCATGTCCTTACCAAGAAGACCCATACTGGATTCAAAATACTACACTCGAATCCTATATAGGAATGAGGTGAATAGGACGACGATAGATCCTCGCTTTTTTACTTGTAGCCAATGGACAACAGGCGCAAAAAGTCGTTCCTGTAGGGAAAAGCAAAAGATTATATGCTCAAGACCGGATTTGAACCGGTGGTCTTCGCATTGCGAATGATACGAGTGCGACGCCTTACCGCTTGGCCACTCGAGCTTTTGATGTTATTCTGCTGTTTTTTTAGTTATATCAAGCAACATAGGAAATGGTTGGCTTGCTCTCCCCGTTCAGCCCTACCGCTATTTTTCATTCGACAAGTTCATAGCCCTTGGACCCAGAATGTACTGCTACGTCAAGCTCTTTTGGCCCCTATCTATCTTTCTTCCTTCATCTCCCACACCTCAATACGTAGGATCATGGTGGCTTAAAGGTACATTACTAGAGACTTCTGCTGCGATATCAAAGTCCATCAGCCCTGTCCTTGATGTCCTGAATCTATCGGGCCGGGCTTTGAAGAGTTCTTGTTATCGTTCCAAGGTTAGAGACCCCTTACGCCCCTTCTTCTTTTGGACCCCAGGCTTTTTAACGTCTCGTCAGCTATCTAATGGAGATGATGTCTTGACGGATGATCTTGTTTCCGGCGAACATTAGAATCACAAACCAGTGCCATCTCTTGTCTGAGGTGTTTGCGAAAGACAGCGCAAACTTTTGGGCTGTGATCAAGAAAGTCTTTGATGATGAGAAAGCGGACCTCGCCTGGCTTTCTTCCACCAAATCCGGGGACCATGGGGGAGTAATTACAGCTTGGGATCCCATTCCTGTTAGGATACACCGAGCTAGACTGGGAACGTAGTCACAGTTTTCTGCGATCAGAAAATTAGGCATGAAGTTTATATCGGAGTGCTCCCTTTCCTGGCGAAGGTGGTCGACCACGTATCTAATCGAGCAATGAGACGAGGATGATCTCTTCCTAGAGGCAGATGGATGGGCCAACTACGCCATCTTGCTAGGGTGTATCGATTGATTAACTGTATAACTGTATATCGGACAAGATTCTGGCGATTCGATTCTCTGAGCACATGACTTGAGGTACAAAGTCGATGGGAGTATCCATTTTCGACTTTCCCAAGGTCTTTTCCAAGCCTTTGGACCATTGAGGCCGTTTTAACTTTTAAACACACCAGCAAAAGCTATATGGTATTCTCAAATGGGTAACTTGGCGGCACATTGCTGCGTGCTACTAAGGTTGCCCACTTGGATATTGGGCCATTACAGTTGATTAGCGCATACTATGCCTTTCTTGGGCTTCCAAATGTGGGAATAGTGTGATATCTGTGTACTCGTCACGCCGAGATTTTGCTACGAGTCCCCTCCTACGCTTCTTAAGAAAGGAAACTATCGTCGATCTCCTAATCGTGGGTGTGCAAATTATTTCTAAATGAGTTTACCAACGAAATGTATAGATATTCGACCTCCCGAGGAAGCCAGTGTGAATTTCATGGTACTCTTGTTGAGAACCCTGTAGGGAAGCCAGTTTAGTGACCTGATAGTTTGAAAATATGGCATGATGTTGAAAAGCTAGCCAACACGGCTATTTCAGCATTGTATAAACATGATTACCTTCAGGATCAGCTCAAGGTTACTTCAGAGTGATACCATACAGTAGAATTGCGAGCAGGAAGCTTGTATGAAGCGTCACAGAATCCCAAACAATCGTTTTAGAATGGTACCTACTTAGTAGTGTCGAGTATAGGTACCTGAAGTTGAATGGACCTCCACTACGCTTCCACTCCTACCTCCTAACATTCTTATAGACCCTAGGTCATACAAGATGCCTTCAGCTTACGTGTCGGCGAGCGCGGGCTTACAGCCGCCAATCAAGCCACCAATCAGCGAAATCGTCCAAGACCCAGTTGCTTGTATCTGAACGATCCCACCATTAGCGTTTCGATGCTGCAGAAGGTTAATCCTGCCGAGTTGTCACTCTTCCGCTCGTACCTGGGTTCATCATAAACCTTTGAGGCCGCCAAAGGAGATGTTCACACCTTCGGGATCTATGATTTGCTCGTCTCGTTGGCGTATAGATTTCATGGGCCTGGGATGAATTGAATCGACTTAGATGGCAGCTTCAAAGTATCATCATGCTTCGACGGGACCATCTAAAGTCTCCGGTCCTGTATGCCGGTCCTTTAGATACATTAGCGGAAATTCAGTACCATGTTCCTACATCATCCTCGAGCTTGTCCATAGCAAGACTTTGGGTGAGGTGATGGACGAAGGCGTCGACGATGAACGCATGTTCCTAAGCAGCCCGGCCGGCCGCCACTAACGTAGGCCAAGCCAGCCTGTGATTTAAAAGCCAGGCCGGCCTCAGATATCTGACGGCTTGCCTGCATATCTTTGAAGCTTGCATATATCTTCGAGGCCTGCAGAAGCCTGGGCCGGCCTGCAGATATACGGCGACTGGCCTGCGTATATCTTTGAGGCCTACCAAAGCCTACATATTTCTTCGAGGCCTGCACAAGACTTGGTGGCCTGTAGGCTACCTGGCGGCCGGAGCGAATATCAGGCCCGGCATCATGCAGGCCGGCCGGCCGGCCGGACCGGACCGCTTGGATGAAAGTGCCAAAGATCTCGCAGTAGGCCAGAATCGTTGGAAGCAGTGGTTACGCCCACCGTAATATCAATGCCGACTCATTACCAAGCATATTCTATTCTCCACCGACTGATCTAGAAGATTCTTTATAAGTTATTCTGTGCTCTGTTATAATTGGATAACTAGTCTGCGGGCCAGTCGTTCCTGTCTCAAAGAGCTCAGCTCCATGAAATCAAAGGCCAACAGCTGCGCCAGATCTAATTGCTAGATACTTCCCGCCAGACAATTTCCAGCTGGGAGTGAGCACTACCGACCTGGCCTGCGCCAAGATCAAGCCCTGTCCAGTCGCCAGATATTCGTAGACTTCATTAAAACCCCGAATCTGCAGGTTTCGGAGACTCATCCTGGCTGTTCAGGCTTCTGCAGGCCACCCAGATATGCAGATCGATCTGCGTATCCATGAAAGCTAGTCAATATACGGCATTTAAATGTCTTGAGAGAGCGGTATTACAATTGTCGTTCGAGGGCTCAGTTGTGAGAGTAGGAAGGAAAAGGACCTATAAGATGGTATTGCAAACACTCAAGTTCCATTAACTGTAAGATTTAGGGAGGTATCCGCCTTTAGTTACCCAGCAAAGCCAGCCGCCGCGTAAAGGTTGGTTCGTGTAAGAATTGGTGTCTGTAAATCACAAAACGAGTGAGGACCGAAGAACTTTATATCAACCACACTTTGTCATATTTAGTGTAGGTTCAGTACTATCCATAGCCACACAAAAAAAACTACATAAAGGTATAATTCTTTCCCATCTAGCAACCATCCCACAGCCCAGAAACCGAAAACAAAGATCGCCTCCATATATACCAGCGACTCAAGAAAAGCACCGGGGAAAAAAGTACATGAACTCCTAGAAACCGATGCAAACGACACGCTCAGAAACCTTCACATCCTGCGTTTTCACGACCTCCTAGCAGCCGGTCCACAGTTTGGTTTTGGTTTTTCAACCTTAAGCACCCAGAGGAGCAGATCTTCGAGGGGAACAAAAACCATAAAGATGCGATTGCAAAACAGTGAAATAGATGCCGTAAAGATAGCCGCCACAACATCGAGCCAGTAATGGTTCGCCGTCGCGACGATGATGGTGAGCACACTCAACGGGTAAAAAGCACCAAACAAGCACAGAGCCCACTTCCACAGTCTTGGACTTCTGTTGTCATATCCACATCCCATCCACCTGAAAGCACCCGCATGGTTCATACAAGTCACCCCGATGATGAACGCGTATCCAAAGTGCATACTCGGCATCGCCGCGAGATGGTTTACAAACTTGCCCGACATCCATACGCTTTCCGCATCGTCCCTTCGCACCGTGTCGATGAAGCCAAACTCCTTAGGTAGCAGTCGTGGCGGCATGCACGGATACGCTGTGAATATGACGAAGGCAAGGAGGTTGCACAGCGTCATTGTTCTTCGGATGACAGCAAAAATAGCATGATTGGGGGCGGCATAGTAGTACCACGCCATAAAATACACCGTCCCCGGGATATGAATCAGTGCATACGCCTTATTCAGAACCGTCAATAACTCAGGATGCCCGCTCAAAAACCACTTCTGCACTGTAATCTCCTGGACCGGAAAAAAGAAACTGAAGGCCGAAAATTGCTCAATCATCAAAACCCTGAACGCGTTTGCCTGGGCGAGATCCCATATTTCATCCGAAAACAATGCCTGGGAAAGGATATGGGTAAGCCGGTAGATGAAGTATGTGATGATCCAGTAAAACATCTCAATTAGGAACGGGAACTTGTACAGTATCCGTGAATGCCAACTGTTTTGAAACTGCGACGAATTTGGCGTGAGGATTATTGCTCCAAAGCATGACCGGCGTTTTGGTGGGTTCTTGATGGTAGAGATGTAGTCGGAGTCAGTATCTTCATCGTCAAACCGGGCAGAGGATTCGTCCCCAGTATCTGCGTCCTCGCCAAGCAGCGACTTGTAGGTTGATTGTTTACCGAAGGCGGCGAAGCTACGTCGGCGGGTGTAGTAGCAGGCTCCAAACAAGATGCTGGCAACGATAACAGGCTCAGTCCAGCTGGGGAGCTTCCATGCCGGATCGCTGACCCATTCTGGGGGTGCAGATGCGAGCGGAGTAGGTGAAGCGGTTGCCGTCTGGGTCGGGAGAGCCATTGTAATACGACTATAGATTGTTTCAAGGCCCCGTTCGGTGGGGTGCTTGCAGTGAGCTCTGTATAGTGTTGACTTATCCCAGAGTGAGTCTATGTTGTCAAACAACTTCAGTCAAAACAAAGGATAAATTAAGATGCTGAAAAGGCAGAGTAACTCGTACAGTATTTAAACTTTACGGAAAGTCTATCCCCGTCCGGAGTAGCAAACAAACGTGAGATAAACCGAAACGGATGGAGCTTGAGGCGGCCGTGAGGATGTCTGTCGTGTGCCTTTTCCTACTAGTTAAAACCAGCGGCGATGTTTTGATCGTGGATTGAAACGAAGGACCTAAGGAAAGTCCACAACACAAGACCGGTGCCCGGCTGTGATAGGATGGGCAGTGGATTGACGGTGGTAGGGTAGGAAAGAAAGAATGTCTAGGTGAGAAGGGGGTGGTGGAGTCAGCTCAAACAAGATCGGCGGGAGATTTCCTGCTCGCCAAGCAGTTTTTATGTAGCTGCAATCTGCTGCGTATTTCCAGATTTGGGAGCATAGCCTCCCCGGCTGTCACACGCCTAATTTTTCGGCGGCTCTAGGCAGGTCCCAAGCCACCTCCCTGCCTTGTTTTAGTGGATGGCTTCTCGGCTTGAATCTATTCCGGTCGCTCTATACGAATAGCCCTACTCAAAGAGGCAATTTTGACAGGAGACCCCGCAGAAGAACTTTGACTGAAGATTCAGATATCATTCGCTGCCTTGGCAGGAAGAAGCGAAATAAGGGACTCGGTTGTGGCGTACCCAAGTGGGCAAGTTAATTCGGATAAACAGATGCATTGTGGGGCGAAGTAATGAAGCAACCTCCACCGCATGCATGCTGTATAAACGATTGCCGTAATAACCTAATTGAGAGGAGTTACCCATCTAAGCTACATACGAACAAGCAGTGCACCAATCTCATCCGAACAACAAGTGAAACCTACATTGGCCTTTCAAAACACTGCCCCTTCTGATGGGTTTCAGGGTACGATTAGTGAGACCAAGCTCGCGAAGCATCCCCTAGAAATATTCTTTCGTATATTCTCTTCAAGATTCAAAAAAGGTAGGTTCGGGAGGTAATAGGAGGTCGGTGTTTATTGTCTCGTCAGGGCTTTCAATAAAGTCCCAACGGGAAGTCTCGTCCTGCCTGCGCTCCGAGGTCCCGGGACATCTGATACCATGAACACTAAAGCTGTGTCGTTCAGAAACTTAGAACCGCCTTCGAGCTTGGTATAACGCACAAGCATATCCAGCGGAAGAACTATTCTGCCGTCAATTTTCACAGTAACGTTTCCATTCCATGTGCTTGGATGTAAACGAAGCTGCAGTATATGATTGTTACTGGTCTCTTGCAAGACGCTTGTAAAGTTGTTATACTCGTCGAATCGCAAAGTTATCGGATACGCCATAAACCCTAACCTATACCAAGGCTTATAGGTGGTGATTTTGTAAGTAGCGTCAGAGTATTGGTGTGTGTTAGGGTTTATGACGTGTCCGATAACTTTGCGCTTCGACGAGTATCCTCAACGCTAGTTCACGTCCTATGGCTTGAGGTAGGTTTATTTACTCCTATTCCTAACACCGAGACCCAGTTGTAAGTTCGAGTCCTTCCTTTGAACGGCTCTCCGTTGAAACTCATTATATCGAGCCTCAATAGATACGACATCCGAGGTTTTGATCCTGCTGTAAACGAGAGAACAAATTAGTACTAAACAAACTTTGGACTTAGCACCAACAAAAGAATGAAGTGAATCAGTCTTTGGAGTAGCGTTCGATATAACCGTAGCCGTGCGAGAGAGCTTGTGCTGTTGTTGTCAAGTTGCTCGCTGTCCAATGGTTGGAACATTGAAGGTCACGGCGGTTACACAGCATGCACGGGCCAATACGCTTGCTTAGTATAGTTAGCGCATCTGTCGCCAGTCCGAAATCCTCCATGCAGCGTGCCTACGTCTTCTGCAACGAGACCCTAGAATTGTGATCCAGAGAGCCAGTAGGATGCATAGCCTGCCCGATAACAGCAAAATAAAAATAAATGAGGTAATACTCGGTTCTGTCAAACCAGGGGTTTTCATCCTGGAGCATATTATGGACTCGGTGAAATCACCAACCCACATAACTCGAGGCCAGTGACCGGAGGCTGGAGGCCGGAGGCCGGGGCTAAGGGCGGGGTCCGGAACTATCCTACGCCGAATCCAGAGTGGAATTTGTAAGCTGCTGCGGTTTGACAGATGCTTGCACTAGGTGTCTAATGCAGATATCCGAATTGTATGGATGGGTATCCAGGCGTATCACAGCCAGTCACTCGGGGCGAAATATTTTAATTGCTAGAAGACTGATCGTCTGGTGGCGAACAGAACATCCGTCCAGTGATGAATCTGCCGGTTTGTTGACGACGATTCTGCAGTTGTGGTTTGCCCAATCTTGGCGATTCGTCAGCGCCGACTCAACGGAACGATATTCGTCACCAGTCGATCACTGCACGAGGGAAACAAGGAACACTGGGATTGCATAGCCAGCAGGAACGCGTAATAAGAGTCGGTTGTTGATTGGCATTTTGGCAGTCTCATTGAATAGGCTGTTTCCGATTCTAGAGTATGGGGCCGTACCTAGATCTCGCCCTAGGCCTTAGGGAGTCGTCCAGGGGAATCACAGCTGGTCACTCGGCCAACATTGGAAATCGTGCGTTGTTAGAATTGCCCGCAAATAGATGGAAGAGGTGATTTGACTAGGAATAAGTGAAGAGATGTATATGAAATATTCCAAAGCAGTTAGATTGGTCCTTGACCGGGCCATGTTATGCCAAGGGCGGCTTTGAATCCCGATCTGACCGGCCTACAGATCAATGGATGCATGTCCATCTGTGTGGTCTACAGATTTACAAATGAAGAGGTGAAGATGTTTGGCCATCATCTCATATCGGAGGACCCGCATCGGCCGGGGGCGGAAGGTTTTAACATGATGGAAGAATTCGGGTGTCGCATCCCGAGAATCTTTCTGTTATATAGAGAAATAAACCTACCTATATCTTCAAGATATCAGTCGGCTTCCATAGTATGCTCCATATTTCGGTAAGCGCCAAGGGCTGCATATGCATAGATATTTTTGCCAAGGCAAATATCCGAAGAGCAACCGAGACATGGATAGGTATTCGGCCAGGCTGTGGTATAGGCACCCAACAGCACTCTGGATCACTATTACTGTAGTAGACGGTGAGGATGATACAGTCCATGGACGTGACATATTTTTTTGCAGATACACCACACGAGTGTCATTTTTGGGGTGATACATATAAGCTGTGACAGATGTAGATATAGACACACCGGGGAAGGTACCGGGAGAAATGTTGTAATGGGGTAGGATTCGTGCAAGATAGATAATAAGTAGTACTTAGTAAACGAATTAAGGTGTGTGAAAACAACTCTACTGCGAGGTTTCCCTGCGGGCGCTGAGAGCTTTTGCTAACTTAGTACTAAGCTTGCAAATTTGAAGTAGAGGTGACATTTTTTACCTGATACATATTCCCAGTGACACCTATTTTCGAAGCTACATTTTCATTGTGACGGTGACCAACGTATCTTATTTTGTGATACAAATACTCCCGGTGACAGGTGACGTTGTATCCTCACCGCCCGCTACAGTACACCATGAAGACTGTACTAATCAAAACTTCCACAGTATAAATCCTCCTATGGTTCTCCTCCTTTGGATAAATAGGGACTTTCATTTGACCAGCGGTTGTCGAGTGATTGTCGATATAATGTGGTGTTCATCACAACCAAGATCTGCTAGGATAGATACCTAGACTTCTTGACGCTCGACCAGACCAGTCCACAGAGTCTGTAGAGAACCGGGTGATCAATCTGACCGCCTGGGGATACTATTCATACGGTGGGAGATGAAATATATAAGAGATAGAGACCGATGGCTGAGACTCCGTCCGCAGCAAGCACGGCGACCTAGATGTAACGCGCCATGGAGGCGCCGTTCGATGGGGTTTTCGCCCACTGTAGAGCACCTGGTGTTGGTGGGCTTGCCACATTCGAGACCACATCCAAACCATCGTGCCTTTTGCACTGCCACTGGAGGCTAAAATCCCTGAATCCCTGGTTCAATTCTCTTTTAAATTTTTAAATCCTATTGTCCTAGTCAGTTCTTGGGCGCTGCCTAAGTGGGAGTGAGAAGAGCTCTATGCTAGTACCACGTCGGCTGTGCTGTGTGAGAGTGGTCACTTGGTGGTAGAGAAGCCGGCATGGGCTGGGACTGCGGAGGTAGAGCCCGTTAAGGGGTATTTAGATGGTGTGGGGAGCAGTGGCGTCATGAGATGTCACTCACTACCGGCTTCTGATGTTGTATAAGCATGATATCGATAACGGCGTTGTGTGTGTGGTGATAGATGGGTGGTACTTATAAAGCTTAGGTTGTCGTTATAGGAGTGGAACATGGCATTTGGTGGGTACAATGGAGACAGACCTGGATTTGAAACCCTTAGCAGGCGTATTATTCTCTCCAAGGTTTGTTCAATGGACGGTTTTATTTCTGCGAGTGCAGTGGTCGAACATCTAATTGAACTCGAAAACTAGCTGTCTGTTAGACGGAGCTTGTGAGCGACGAGCAAGTTTGGGAATGAGAGCACCATCCAATAACGAATACCGTCCATTGACGAATTCCAAACAAACTACTTGAGTAAGGTTGGGAAAACCTGCTGTAGCCACCGGCAACAACGAAAACAATCTATTAGATTCGTCACTGGACGATATTCGCTACCGGATGGTCAGTCACTGTAGGCAGCAGGAGACTGTCGATACTGGCGTCCTTGGTGGTGGATGATAACTCCAGTTCCCTGGTTCAATGCCTTCGACTAGTGATATACGAGAAACAACATGTCAACTCCGTTGCTAGAGAACCCGTGGAGTAGAGCATATATGGTGGCGGCATCGTTTCGGATAGGAATCGCTAGCGCGAAACTCATGATATATCCGGACATCCATTTACGCGATTGCTGGAACCTTAAAAAGAATATCTTTCTTATGAAGGCGAAATGGACTTTCCAAATCTTGCCCAAGCAGCCCAAGAACTGGGAAGTTGGAACCCAAGACTGGAGACGACACGCGGGACTAGGGCCAGGGCTGTTCCGGTGAATGGCGTTGTTGGGTCCTCAACAGAAATGAGTGTGCTGGTTCAACTTCACAGAATATATACAAAGAACTGGCGGATGCGGTTCGGTTACTACGCAAAGATTGCGGGCAAGAGGAAGTGTAGGAGGAAGAGATAGATAATTCCTGAAGTTCAAGGAGGAACTCGGAGGAGCAGAGAAGGCGTTCGGACTCTGGAGTTGGTGGTTACACAAGGGGCCAAACTTTTAGTGTCGTTGGGGCTCCGAGGTTTTCCCAACGTCCAGCAAAATCTTCTCGTAACCACCATCGCCTTCTTCGTGATGCTCCTACTCGTTGGTCCAAATACTTGTTGTATGTATAGGGTGTTCTCTACTCCATGCATCTTCCGAAACCAAGACGTTACAATTGGCTGTATATAGGTCTTTCATTCAGTGCTGGCTTGGCGTGTACAGTACTTGAGGTCCGGCATTGACTATCACCGAATCAATATCTTCACCACTACCTCCTCGCCTCCACGGTTCTTCTCTCCCCTACCTCCTCCCTTCTCCCCTATCTTCAACCAAGTCTTCTTTGCCGTGCATCACCACTATTTGCCCTTGCCGTTGTGTTCTTCGTTTTCCCGTTCGCTTCGCCGCCCTCATTGCAACCATTGCGTCTGTGCTTGTCATCCGTACTGCGTGTCGTTGAAGTCAATACCCGCGCTTAATTTTACTTCCTCTACGCAATCGTTTGGAAGTTTGAGTTTCTATCCTTTTAGATTGGCGTCACTCGAATTACACAACGAACATGGCAGAGTCATCAACAGTTTCAGGGCACTCTCGCTCCGGATCCGTTTATTCGGCGAGATTCAAGCTTCCCGATAACTTCTATGGAGGCAACAGATTAGATGTTGCTGCACCCAGCAAAGTTAAGGATTTTGTTGCAGCAAATGATGGACATACTGTGATCACGAAGGTATGCATATCCTATCTTATCGTTGTTCCCCACATTGCCCCGCATTTTAGACCTTGTTCGGCGATGAGTTATGTACAAACAATCCAGTGAAGACGTTAAACTGATCAATTGGGATTGTGGACAGGTTCTGATTGCGAATAACGGTATTGCCGCCGTCAAAGAAATCCGAAGTGTTCGGAAATGGGCATATGAAACCTTTGGAAATGAGCGAGCGATACAATTTACCGTCATGGCAACGCCAGAGGACCTCCAGGCCAATGCGGATTACATTAGAATGGCAGATCAATATGTGGAGGTATGTTAATTAGATTGAATATCTTCACTGGAGTTCGGGACATGGCAATTGGGAAGCTGACACTTCATTCTAGGTCCCTGGTGGAACTAATAATAATAACTACGCCAATGTGGAGTTAATAGTAGACGTTGCAGAACGTATGGGTGTTCATGCCGTGTGGGCAGGATGGTGAGTCTTCGAACCTAGTTGTTCAATGACTTGAGATGAAGGGTCATGTTACTAAGTGGGTTTCTCGTCTCCAGGGGTCATGCCAGTGAAAACCCATTGCTTCCCGAATCCCTTGCAGCGTCGAAACAGAAGATTGTATTCATTGGACCTCCCGGATCGGCAATGCGGTCGCTCGGGGACAAGATTTCGTCTACTATCGTTGCTCAGCATGCCAAAGTCCCTTGCATCCCTTGGAGTGGATCTGGTGTGAATCAGGTTGTAGTTGGTGAAAACGGACTGGTCACTGTGTCTGCTGATGTTTATGACCAAGGATGCACACATTCAGCCGAGGAGGCCTTGGAAAAAGCTAAGGCGATTGAGTTTCCGGTCATGATTAAAGCTTCTGAGGGAGGTGGAGGAAAAGGTATCCGAAAAGTCGATAATGAGGATAATTTCCACGCCCTGTACAGTCAAGTTGCCGGCGAGGTGCCCGGTTCGCCTATCTTTGTAATGAAGCTGGCTGGTAGTGCACGTCATTTGGAGGTACAGCTTCTTGCCGATCAATATGGAAACAACATTTCGTTGTCCGGGCGTGATTGTTCCGTTCAGCGGCGACACCAGAAGATTATCGAAGAAGCGCCGGTTACTATTGCAAAGCCGGATACCTTCCATGCCATGGAGCGTGCAGCTGTACGATTGGGAAAGCTTGTCGGTTACGTCTCCGCCGGTACCGTGGAATATCTCTACTCCCACGCCGAGGACAAATTTTACTTTTTGGAGTTGAATCCTCGTCTCCAGGTTGAACACCCAACAACAGAAATGGTCACTGGAGTCAATCTTCCTGCCGCTCAGTTGCAGATTGCTATGGGAATCCCCCTTCACAGGATCCGTGACATTCGCCTGTTGTACGGAGTTAATCCCAACACAACCAGTGAAATTGACTTTGATTTCTCCAAGGAGGGTTCCGAGACGACACAACGACGACCATCACCTAAGGGCCACTGCACAGCTTGCCGTATCACGTCCGAAGATCCTGGTGAAGGATTCAAGCCTTCGAGTGGAATGATGCATGAGCTCAACTTCCGATCTTCCTCAAATGTTTGGGGTTATTTCTCCGTTAGTACTGCCGGTGGTATCCATTCCTTCTCTGATTCGCAATTTGGTCACATCTTCGCATATGGAGAGAGCCGCAGTGCATCCCGCAAGCACATGGTTGTGGCGTTGAAGGAACTGAGTATCCGCGGTGACTTCAGAACTACCGTTGAATACCTTATTAAGTTATTGGAAACTCCCGCCTTTGAGGACAACACCATTACCACAGGATGGCTTGATGAACTCATCACCAACAAGCTCACTTCGGAACGACCGGACCCCATGGTTGCTGTTGTTTGTGGCGCCGTTGCAAAGGCTCATATTGAGAGCGAGGCCTGCATTGCTGAATACAAGGCCTCGCTGGAGAAGGGCCAGGTCCCAGCTAAGGATATCCTCAAAACTGTCTTCCCCGTCGATTTTATCTACGAAAACACAAGATACAAGTTTACTGCGACAAGGTCAAGCGCCGATTCCTACAATTTATTTGTCAATGGCTCCAAGTGTACAGTGGGTGTTTGGGCATTGTCTGATGGAGGTTTATTGGTTCTATTGGATGGAAAAAGTCATAACGTCTATTGGAAAGAGGAGGTCGGTGCGACACGACTTAGCGTCGATAGCAAGACCTGCCTGCTAGAACAAGAAAACGACCCTACCCAACTTCGAACTCCATCACCCGGAAAGCTCGTCAAATTCCTCGTTGAAAACGGAGACCATGTGAAGAAAGGGCAAGCATTTGCAGAAGTCGAGGTCATGAAGATGTATATGCCTCTTCTGACAGCAGAAGACGGCATTGTACAATTTGTCAAACAGCCCGGAGCAACCTTGGAAGCTGGAGATATTTTAGGTATACTTGCTCTCGACGATCCGAGCCGAGTTAGGCATGCAGCGCCGTTCGGCGGCCAGCTCCCGCAGTTTGGGCCGCCGCGGGTTGTCGGCAACAAGCCCCCCCAGCGATTCGCCCTTCTTACGAGTATCCTCAGCAATATTCTCGACGGCTATGATAACCAGGTCATTATGGGCTCCACTGTGAAAGACCTGATTGACGTCTTACGAGACCCGGAGCTTCCTTATGGCGAGTTCTCTTCCCAGTTCTCGGCGTTGCACTCCCGGATGCCACAGAAACTCGATCATATTCTTTCCCAGATTGTCGACAGGTCAAAAACGAGGAAGAGCGAGTTTCCCGCAAAACAACTCCGCAAGGCTCTAGACAAGTTCCACGAGGAATTTGTTTTACCCGGTGATGTAGAGATGATGAAACAGTCTTTCGCACCGCTGATCAAGGTCATGGATGATTATGCGGACGGATTGAAGGCACATGAGTTCAAAGTCTTCATTGGTTTTCTGGAACAGTATTGGACCGTCGAAAAGTATTTCTCTGGTTACAACACCCGCGAGGAGGATGTCGTTTTGAAGCTCCGAGATGAGAATAAGGATGATATTACCAAGGCTGTCAATACCGTATTTTCGCATAGCAGGGTTGGAGCAAAGAACAACCTAATTCTTGCAATCCTCGAGGAGTACCGTCCAAACAGACCGAACAATGCCCAGGTTGCGAAATTTTTCCGTCCCGTGCTTCAGAAGCTCACAGAGCTGGATACGCGATCCACTGCGAAGGTTTCACTGAAGGCCCGAGAAGTGCTCATCCAGTGTGCCTTGCCGTCGTTGGAGGAACGGGCCAGTCAGATGGAACACATTCTTCGGTCTTCTGTGGTGGAAAGCAGATACGGCGAGACTGGATGGGAGCACAGAACACCATCTCTCGAGGTCCTCCGAGAAGTCATTGACTCGAAATTCACGGTGTTTGACGTTCTCCCCACATTCTTTGCTCATTCAGATCCCTGGGTTTCATTGGCTGCACTGGAAGTATACGTCCGCCGGGCATACAGGGCTTATAAGATTCACAGTATTCAGTACCAGGGTACAGACTCCGACCCTCCATTTGTTCTCACTTGGGACTTCCAAATGAGGAAGGTCGGCATTGCGGAGTATGGTGCTTCCCAGCCATCTACTCCCGCCACACCCACCACAGAGGGCGGAAACCCTTTCTCTAAGCGGGTCGGATCCATCAGTGATCTTTCGTTCCTTGTCGCCAAATCAGGGGAGGAGCCTATCCGTAAGGGTGTTATTGTTCCAGTGTCTTTCTTAGACGAAGCGGAAGACTTCTTGGCCAAGGCGATTGAGCAGATTCCACTCCGCATCAAGAGGAGCAAATCGCCGGCGGTTGGACTGATGGCTAACCTGGAGGGAAGACGACGACCCCACCCATTGGCAACTGGCAACGACGAAGACGAGTCAATGTCGGCCGTCTGCAATGTTGCTGTCAGGGATGCAGAGTCGAAGGATGACAAGGAAGTTCTGGACAGAATTCAGCCTTTGGTCAACGATGTCAAAGATGACCTTGTCGCTCGTGGAATCCGACGGATTACATTCGTATGTGGACACAAAGATGGAACATATCCTGCATACTTTACTTTCAGATGGCCCCATTTCAAAGAAGAAGAGAGTATTCGTCACATTGAACCTGCGTTGGCGTTCCAGCTTGAGTTGGGGAGACTTAGTAATTTCAATATTAAGCCAGTATTTACCGAGAATCGCAACATCCATGTCTATGAAGCTATCGGTAAGGAATCCCCCAGCGACAAGCGGTACTTCACCAGGGCGGTCGTTCGGGCAGGGAGATTGCGCGATGAGATCCCGACTGCGGATTATCTTATTTCAGAGACTGATAGATTGGTCAATGATATCCTGGATGCTATGGAGATCATTGGAAACAACAACTCTGATCTTAACCACATCTTCGTCAACTTCTCCCCCGTGTTCCCATTGGGTCCCGAAGAGATCGAGCCTGCCCTTGCTGGTTTTATTGAGCGATTTGGAAGACGACTCTGGAGACTGCGAGTTACCGGTGCTGAGATCCGTATCGTTTGTACTGATTCTGAGACTGGTACCTCCTTCCCAATCCGTGTGATCATCCAAAATGTTTCTGGTTACGTCGTCCAAGTCGAGATGTATGCCGAGAGGAAGGCCGAAAAGGGTCAGTGGGTATTCCATAGCATCGGCTCGAAGTCAGGATCAATGCATCTCCGCCCTACAACAACCCCATATGCCGCAAAGGAATGGCTGCAGCCAAAGAGATACAAGGCTCATATCATGGGTACCCAATATGTTTATGACTTTCCCGACCTTTTCCGACAAGCTGTTTCCCAGTCGTGGGGGAAGATCATACAGAAATTGCCTGCCTTGAAGGACAAGATGCCGGAGGAATGTCTCGAATACAGCGAGCTCATTATTGACGAGAGAGGCGAATTGGCTGAGGTTCAGAGGGAACCTGGTACTAACACCCATGGTATGGTCGGATGGGTCGTCACTGCGAGGACCCCAGAGTATCCCCGAGGACGGAGGTTCATCGTCATTGCCAACGATATCACTTTCAAGATTGGATCCTTCGGTCCTCTAGAGGATAACTTCTTTAACAAGTGTACGGAACTTGCCCGACGACTGGGTATCCCTCGCATCTACCTCTCTGCCAATTCTGGCGCTAGAATTGGTATGGCGGAGGAGTTGATTCCTCATTTCTCGGTTGCCTGGAATGACCCGGAGAAGCCCGAGGCTGGATTCAGATACCTTTATCTCACTCCCGAGATCCATAAGCGGTTCAATGACCGGAAAAAGAAGGAAGTAATCACTGAACGCATTGTCGAAGAAGGCGAAGAGCGATACAAGATCACAACCATTGTTGGCGCAGAGGACGGCTTGGGTGTAGAATGTCTAAGGGGATCTGGATTGATCGCTGGCTCTACGAGCAGGGCCTACGAGGATATCTTCACAATCACGCTTGTCACCTGTCGGTCCGTCGGTATCGGTGCATACCTGGTTCGGTTGGGACAGCGTGCCATTCAAATTGAAGGCCAACCTATCGTGAGTGATTGATGGCTTTGAATTTCGATATATATATGCTGATAAAACTCTTAGATTCTTACTGGAGCTCCCGCCATCAACAAATTGCTTGGTCGTGATGTTTATACTTCAAATCTTCAACTTGGCGGTACCCAAATCATGTACAAAAATGGTGTTTCTCACCTTACTGCTACCGATGACTACGAGGGTGTACAGAAAATCATCGAGTGGATGTCGTTCGTGTCTGACCGCAAGGGAGCACCGGTTCCAATCTCACCTACTGTGGATGGATGGGACCGTGATGTCACCTTCGTCCCTCCGAACAAAGATACTTATGACGTTAGGTGGCTTATCGCCGGCAAGGAAGATGAAGACGGCTTCCAGTCTGGATTGTTCGACCGAGGTTCCTTCCAGGAGACTCTTAGTGGATGGGCACGAACTGTCGTTGTTGGCCGCGCTCGTTTAGCAGGTATTCCTGTCGGTGTCATCGCAGTTGAGACACGGTCGGTGGAGAACATCACACCGGCAGACCCGGCTAACCCGGATTCCACGGAGACGGTTACACTCGAGGCTGGTCAAGTTTGGTACCCCAACTCCGCCTTCAAGACTGCTCAGGCTATCAGCGACTTTAATTATGGCGAGCAGCTCCCATTGATGATCCTTGCCAACTGGCGTGGTTTCTCCGGAGGTCAGCGAGACATGTATAATGAGGTTCTCAAGTATGGTTCCTACATAGTTGACGCACTCGTCAAGTACGAGCAACCAATCTTCGTCTACATTCCGCCATTTGGTGAGCTCCGTGGTGGTTCTTGGGTTGTAGTCGACCCAACCATTAATGAGGAAATGATGGAGATGTATGCCGATGAGGAATCTCGTGCTGGTGTTCTGGAGCCTGAAGGTATCGTTGGCATCAAATTCCGTCGTGAGAAGCAGCTAGACACCATGGCACGATTGGACACTATCTACGGTGCACTCAGACGCCGGGCGGCGGCTAAGGACCTCTCCGCCGAAGAACAGGCCGAGATTAAGGCTAAGATGACCGAGCGCGAAAACCTGTTGTTGCCCGTCTACACCCAAGTCACCCTCCAGTTTGCGGATCTTCACGATCGTGCCGGACGCATGAAGGCGAAGGGCGTTATCCGCCAACCTCTGCAGTGGCAACATGCCCGTCGTTTCTTTTACTGGCGTCTACGTCGCAGACTCAACGAGGAACTCTTCCTTAAGAAGATGGCAACCGCCGACAAGGGATCTATCCGGACCGAGAATTTGGAAAGGCTCAAGAGCTTGGTCGTTGATGATGAGAACTCAACTGTCTTTGAAGATAACGATAGGCTGGTGGCCATGTGGTATGAGGATAATATGAAGAATGTCCTACAGAAGATTGAGGGCTTGAGGCAGGATAGCGTGGCCGCGCAAGTGGCAAGCTTGATTGAGGAGAATGGAAAGGCTGCGCTGAAGGGAGTTGCTATGGCGCTGGCGAAGCTCGGGGCGAAGGAGAGGGAGCAAATTTTGGGGCTATTGGCTACCCCTCCCCCGACGGCGTGACGGATTATAGAGGAGGAGGAGGAGGAGGAGGAGGAGGAGAACGAATTGGAATGTACAATTGAGGGAGGCTTTCAGGGTGGGTGGCTGGGACAGGGGCGTTTTGCTTTGCCGGTTTCATCTGTTAGATCTGTTTGCTTTGCGATTCTTATTTCTTTTTTGTTGGTTTATTGTGTAGATCTGTAAATCTCGCCATGAGGTGATGTGAAAAATAGATGAGATATGGGATATGATATGTTATGTTTCTTTCGGGTTTCTTTCGGAGAAGGGGGTTGTGGTAAGGTTGATTGATAGCTAGAGGACCTCGGGAATTGAAGGGAACACATACGCGAGTTCTGTCAATGATGGTTACTGCTTCGGACTTATGAATATCACATCCTGAGTGGGTGATAGGCGCCAACTGGCTCAACTTCCTCGCTCCACATCTGCTCAGCAGCTTGATGGTTTCCACAGAGTTGATGACTTGCTTACAGGGGAACTGGCGATGCAACCTACCTTGTGGCAAGGTAGAATCAACTTGAGAAAGCGAGGCTAACCACTCTTGTGGGGTCTGAGAGGGCAGCGAACGAAGCATGTGTGGCCGGTTTCCGACACTACTGGAAGAAGACCTCCCGGTCTGCAGGTTTAGGTCTGATGACGGTGGCGGGGCAGAGAGGGTAGGCGGCGCCCGGAATAGAGAAGAGGCTCAAGTTCGCAGAAATATAGCATCGAGAATACCCTACGATTCGAGGCTAGGCTTCGTTCACCATTAGACACACTAGCTTAGTTTATCCTCCGTGGTCTGTTTAATCTTAATACTATGATCCCGTCTCGAGAATGGATGGAAACGATAACGCCACTCACCAGGACACCAACCGAGGGTGACGTACTCTGGAGGGCTCCCCCATATTTTCAGCGTTCCGTTAGGCGGGGGGCTGGTTGAACCGCACTTCACGTACCCTATAACGGAAAGCGTGTTTTAGATCCAGAACCTAGGAGAAATAACATGCGATATTTTGGCTCTGACTCGAAGGATAGCTGACGGAGTGTTGCTTTTGTTTTGGGTTTGTTTTGGGGATGCTTATGACAGATACCACCCTGCGACGACGACAATACACTGGACACCAACCACTATCTCAATCACCGCTCCGTCGGAGAGAAAGGGGGTTTGTGGAGATGACGGATGGAAGGACCATATTCGAAGACCTAGGTTCTAGTTTCTTGGTTCGGTCCAACATTGCGACTACTCCCACCTTTCGAAGTGAACATAGACGCCTCGAGTATCATCTGCGCGAACATAACCCAGATCCACGACTTATTACCTCGATGACTTCGTAGGAGCGTGGACCTCTGGAAATTCGCACGGTCAATTTTGCTGTTGGGGCATTGTTTGGGAGTCTGTTACAGGGATGAACAGCCTACGGCAAACAAAACTGACGGGCAATCAATTAACGACCGGTTTGGCGGGAGAAATAATGACAGCGGCTCTCGAGCGGGATGAAGGTGGTGAGGTTGTGGGGACCCTCTACTGCCTTGGGATTTCCAGTCATATCTGATCTTACACTCAACATTCTCTGTGCGGAATGCCTGGGGCAGGGCTCAGCGGAGACGCTGTTGCTTTATCGGTCAGGCCAATGATAAATGCGATTGTGTCTTGCGGGAACAAATGGGAGCACTCTGGTAGAGCCGCATTGGTATGGCAAAAGTACATCCCGAACTCATGACCACTTATAGCTCAAAGCCCGCCAATCATTCCCCCCTGATTCACTTATGATCATGCCACTCTTCCACATGATGGGGCGGGCGTTCTCTTCGCCGAATCTAGTTCTCAAAAGCGGTGTCTGATACGATCAGCCGCCCAGTACCTTCACTCACGACTAGCCCAATACTCCGCCCTCTCACCGCTCTTACCCCCTCACCGCTCTTACCCCACCATTTAGCTTCATAATTTCCTATACTCTTCATGGAATTTATAGTCTTCTAAGTAAGAGTCATCCGTTTCTATAGTTAAACAGCCTGGAAGCCGCTTGAAATCCCCTTTGTGGAAACATTACGGGTTCGGGTTTATCGCTGTAAATATCAAGGTAGTTTAAAGTTAGAAGTTCGATAATTTTGTGGGTACGGTCGTGATGGCCTCATTTCCTGATGCCAAAGGAGCTTGAGGATTACCCGTAGCTGGCTAGAGTAGACAATGCTTGCAAATATCTCCCCGTATATGGATGCATGGATGCATAATATCTCACTCGCACATCTATGACGCTCGCAATTTGATCTCTTCCTTCTACGCCCAACCATCAAATTTCATTCCCTCTCCGATTTAGCAGTAGAAACAGGACCATGCAAGAATAAAGACACAACTCCATAGAAAAGGCCCCATCCTCCATCATAATCATCCATAATATCAATCATGGCAGAGCAGCAACTCTTACCAAACAGCAATAGTAATAGCTGTTCCAGATCCGCCACCGCCACCGCCGATTCAATATAAAAAAAAACGCAATGTGGAGGGCAAGCAACAATAAAATCAAAAAAATCCATAAAAGAATACATTGAATCGAATCGAATCGCAACTCAAAAGCACATGCAACAGATGAAGCAACCGCAAATGGTTCTGCCCCAGAGAAGCTCAGCCCAACAACCAACCACCCTTCTAGTAAGCACGCAGAAAGGAACAACTGTAGAAACCCCCAAACTCAGCAAAAGGCGACAAAAGGCGACAAAAGGCGACAAAAGGCGAAAAACTAAAGGAGCATAAAATGGCTACAAAGACCCCGATATTCCAGAAACTACAGTTATAAGAAAAAGCAGAACAAGTAAACAGAAAGGCAGTAACTAGTATCCATCCACGAGGCCAGCATAATGAGCCCACCCTTGTTCCAATTGATGGCTACTTTCCCACCTGCCATAGGTACTTCGGGAATAAATGGTCGCAATTTCCTTCCCCACAAGTAATCTCCATCAGATCGGCCGCGACCAACGCTGCCAAAAAGTATTCCCGCAAAATCCGCCCCGATACGGATGTAATGCGTATATAAAAGTCCCACAGCTTGCGGGACTATGATGTCGTTAGTCCTATAGCTCCGCCTCCGGCGAAGCTGGCTTCATGAAGGCCATCGGAGCCATGGGTGCAACTGGAGCCATAGCAGGCACAGGCATCATGGGGGCCATAGGAGCCACAGGAGCTGGCAAAGGCGGCATGGCTGGCTCTTCATCGATTTCGTAATCACCGTCCGCATCCATCTCGGCATCCATCAATTCATCGAATTCCTTGTCATCCATTTCGTGATGCTCATCAAGCATCACTGGATCAAGTTTCGGCTGACCATTCTTAGTTGGTCTTTGCTTAGCCGGCAAAGGCGCAATGGGCTCCGGTTCAAAAGGTTCGGCCGCTTCGGCGGGAGGAGGGGTAATGCTAGGAGTAATGATATCCAACAACCGGGTCGAGATAAGGTCTCGTAAGGCCAACAACTGTTGCTTCTCATGTTCAAGGGGGTCTGACGCATTCGAAGTTGAAAAAAGTGCAACAGTTTGCGGATTAGCTTCCTTCTAGAATTGACATTAGCATGGGATAGCCTCTAATTTTGGGCAATGAAGGTTCATACAAGTAAGCTCCGAATCAAAGAACCGACGCTGTCACCAGGCAAAGGAGCGGCAGCCGGGGGAATAGTCACTCTCTCCATTGACTTAAGTTCGAGTAATGCATCGATCAGTTCTCGATCCACGGGAGAGATGTCTTCGGGAATTGTTGTGACTAATTCCTTAGGATTTTGTGTAACCGTGGGTACTTGCGAAAGTTCTTCTGAAACCCGCAATCTCTTCGGAGGTTCTTCGGAGATTCGCACTTCAGACACTCTCTTGCGAGAGTGTGCCTTTTCGTTCATCCTTAAATATTGCGTAAGCTGCCCATACAAATATTTCATCATCGCCCAAAACCTACTGCTTCACTTTGTCCAAGAAATCAAGTTTGATACCACGTTCTGGTAGTCGATAAACAACGCCACTGATCGTAATGTCTTCAAAGTCGATTGAATCATCTTGTTCTTCCTCATTGTCGATTTCTATTAGGCCATCATTTCTGTGTCCACGGCGAAGGAGAGTATCAACCACAGGTGCATTTTTGGGCCGTCTTCTCTGCAGCTGTTTCAAGATCCTCAGCGCTGGAGTTAAAAAAAAAGGGGGCCAGTAAGAGCCATGTTCGGAACTTACCACCCAATCGGCGTGAGCAGGACACATCCACTTCCTCTTGCCCGAAGGCGGGTTTGACATAGGCATGGGTCTGATGCAGTCTAAATGCCAGCTCAAGGGACAGTAGTCACACGATATTATCTGCTGTCCATCCACGGCAGATTTTCCACAGTCATGGCAAAGAAGCGGGTTTCCTTGCTTGTCTTTGAGCCTAGACGTATCATACTCTTCAGGAAACCCACTTTTACTGTGATACCAATGCATTAGCATCATAAAAGTCATTGTCGGGGAAGTCGCTGAGGAGGCAAACGTACCTGAATTTCTGGGTCTTTGCATCCCGTGTATCGACATATTCTCCTAAAAGGCCCGTTTCGACACCACTGAAGTAATTTCGGATCGTGACTGGAAGTCTAAAGGAGGTCGGGTTCTGTCTGTTAATGTTATCGAGCAAAGCGCTGAACAATCCCCTTGGTTCCTTTGGTGGTGGGTTTGTCTGTGCTTGGCACTTATTGCAAAACCACATCCCTTCGGGTATGTCTTCCAACGGAGGATTCAAACAACTGAAGTGGAACGAGCGCGGACATCGCTCGCAGCACAAGAAGCGGCCGGCGCCGTTGCAAACAGCGCAAACATCCTCATTTTCCTGGATCTGTGTGTTAATTATCTCTCCGGTTGAATATCCCCTCTCTCGTGGCAGGGAGCGCTGGATAAAGTCGTCAAACATACCGAAACTTCCTCAGATCCATACCGAGCTCTACGATGATCAGGGACTTCCCCTATCCCCGCAGTTACAACGGTATTGTCCAACGCTGCAGCCTTCTTAATGGGCCTGTTTCCAGGAAGTTAGCCACGTGTTCCAGGGGCAAACACCCCAACAATACAACGCACACATAGAAAATACACAAAAACAAGATATTTCGGGGTATACTGACGATACTTTGGTTTTATTCGTTTTTGACTTTTTCTTAGGATGTTGCGCAAGAACAGGTGTTTGGGTTGTGGGAAACATCGTGGGTGGGGTATTCCCGGCAACCGCAGGAGCTGGAGCTGGCGATGGATGATTCATACTGCGTGCTGGACTAGAGCTTCGGGGTCTCTTCTTGCCCCTTGTCCGTGCCGGAGGTGTGGGTCTTGGAGAGCTATTTCGGATATAACTGTCCTGCTTCAACTCGTCGTAAGACGGGAGTTTTGATCGTTTGGAAAGATCAGGAACACCCACGAGAGGCTGTGGTGTGGATGCATTGCTTTGTCTTGCAGCTGCTCTAGATGATTCGTTGATCGTCCCTGGTGAGATAGCCGTATCTGAGTCTGTGCCGTCTCCCTTTGTGCCCACTTCCAGTTGCTGGCCTCCTATATCCTTCTCGTCATATTGAATCGTGCCATTCAGTCCCTGTGGTGTTGTTGGGGATGCCTCCTTCTTTATCTCTGCTCTTTCTCCGGTAGCTGCACCCTCTTTTTCTAGACCTGCCCGCGCATTAGTAGACGGCGGGCTCTGGGCATTCAATATCTCAGGATTCGCTCTAGCGGTGCGGACGTAGTTTTGGAATTGCTGGAATTGTTGTGGAGTAGACCGTTGAGCCAGTACCGCATCCAGTAAATCTGCCAAACTGAGGTCCGACAAAGACTCGTCGTAGAGCTTTTTAATCGCGCGCCCCATGTCCACATTCCCGGTTATCTTACTACGATGAACCGCCGCTTCCACGACCATTGATAATCGCTGCCGGCCTTGAGGGGTTTTGGAACTTGGTGCGTTTCCGTTAAACCAAGGATTCGGAGGAGCGGGCCGAGGAGTGGTCACTTGGGCCGATGGGGAACCCGATGTCCTCGCAGAAGCATCGGAGGATATGGTGGCAGATGGTGTTGCAGTCTTTGCTTTATCAGCTTGTACTGGTCGCACTGCTGTCACCGGTGCCACAGCGCCTCCAGAAGCCCCATTTCCATTTGCAGCTTTCCCCTTTGCTTTCTTTTTTGACTGGTGTGCATATGGCCGCTTCGTAGCTTCGAGCGCTTTTGTTGATGGCATCTCGCCCAGGGGGTGCATATGCTGGGTCGAGAGATTAGGAATAGCTTTATCGTCATATTCTTTGTAGGAAGGTTTAGTCTGTGCCGGAAGAGGTACTATTGAGCTTGAATTGTCGCCGGCAGGATCTGGTGGGTTGGGTTGAACTTTCGTAGTTGCACCGGGGGTGCTGACGGGAGTGGACCTCCGAGTCGATGGTCTCGAGTTACGCCCCAGCGACGGCGTAGCGGGACCGGATGTCGCCGACGGCGTATGTGCCGGTGAAGGCCCTCTCGAACCTTTCGTTGATGCTGGCATGTTGTGGCGGTGGACCCGATAGTCGCTGTGGTGTGGTGTTGGATATGCACCAGAGGTCGCGTCGGATGGGAGAAGAAAAGGTGAGTGATTTCTCTTGACGCAGCCTGAGAACCGAGTTAGCGACGCGACGGGGTATATTAGAGCACGGATTAATAAAGCAACAGCAAACCAAAAAAAATACAAGCGAAACACGACAAATTAAGTTCTCGTTATCAGGCAAGAGAAGAGGAAGGTAAAGGAATAGTATGCGATAAAGCACAATGATAATCGCAAGTTGTGAAGACGAGCGTGGATGTTTGTGCTTGCTGGGTAGTGATGAGATGTACAGCAAGCAGCAACAGCAGAGGCAGCAGTTGTAGTAAAAGCAACAAGGGAGTGAGGGATCGCCAAGGACGAAGGAAGGAGTGGTGGAAGTGGTGGGTGGTACCTTCGAATTGTATGTAGCAACAAGAAGGACCAAGAGAAAAGTGAGAGTGCGGTGCTGTGGTTGGAATGAATGGATGGATGGGATGAACATTGAGCCAACGGCCGAGTACTTACAATTGAGGATCTGCGATTGAACGATGCGATGATGAATCACGGTTTGGAGAGATAGAAAGAGCTGAAGCAGGTAGAGGAGAACAGAAAGAGGCGATGAATGATGAAGTTGCGTTGATGATGTGAGTAGGAAGGAAGGGAGAGATGGAAGTGGCAGAGAAAGTAAGTCGAGGGCTGCTCTCCGAGAGACTAGGAAGGTCAAGCCCTTCGAGGCTAAAACCTCTTCATTCACCGATTCTCCTCCAAGGTCAATCGCTCCATGAGAACCATTCATTTCTCTATTTATTTCTACTTTGTTCATTACATTCTAGATCACTTTTGTGGGTGACTGGAGATGAAATGGAGACCACCCGAGCCCAAGACTCAAGGGGAAGAAACTCAGAGCCTCGCACTCACCCTCCAAACCTCCAGACCTCCCACATTTCGTTCGCCTGACTGTACCTTACTGTACAAGAACGTGCACAGAGCACGAAAGCAATCTGCAACATTATCTCTAAGCACAAATTAGTACATACCCAAATAGACTCATGTGATTTCCGTCGAGTATATTCTTCCAGAGGTGATGACACGGTGTGAAAACTTTAGCGGCCAAAGCGCCACGACAGAACCCGAGATAGCCGAACGCAGGAATCTGAAGAATAATAGTCATTCTCAAAACCAAAAGAGAAATCCGACCACAAATGACCAACTGTATGACAGGACATACAACAGGCTATCCACCTCGATGTTCGTGATGAATGTATTCCTGCCATTAAGTGGTATGTAGATGTATCCGAGGAGAAAGAGTCCTTAAAACAGAAGGGAATTGGCATGCCCCACCGAGAAGTGCCCGCCCTAAACCGTCAACTCCGGTAACCCGCAATTATGGCCGTTGAATTCCCAAATTTAAATATCCACTACTGAGCATAACGCCAGACCCGGAAAACTTTAGCGATTGCTATCCTCTATTCTCCGTCCGAACAAATTCCAACCAACCTAGGTTGATAGAGTAAGCTAGAAGCTGCCATCTTTGTGGGGATTGGTGAAACCACTGCCGGCACCAGAACCGCGAGGCCCAAACCCCATGAACATGGCATCTAGATCTAGTCTTTAGTCGAATGAGCGACTAGGAAAAGTCCGAGCCAGTAAGTCGAGGGCAAGCTGTATAAGAGGGGGACATTCCAGGTCGAGAGGGAGAGATAGTGAATTTGGTGGCTGGCGGCGGTGTATTATCTGCCACGGTCAAGGCATCAAAGTGAGACGCCTCATACTGAACAGACATAAGCGGTACACAACTGGACGGTCTAAATCGCGTCCATCCCGAGCCGGTATTCCCGTCCAACCCCAACAACACGAGTACCACGTAAGTACACATGCTTCACCTTAAGTGCGTGCCTAGCAAGCTCTCCACACCCACGGCGTTGTGATTGCCTATCACAAAGTCCCTTTATAATAGCTCTCGAGTCCCAAACAGATTACAACATGGTCCTCACTTTGCCATCGCTCATGAAAGCTGACGGCTGTAGCCGATCAATGCGTATAGTTCCCATCCCGTCCACAAGGCCGTGGTTGATGGCGGTTTCCGAAAATTTTCGTCAGGGTAGTAGGTAGCTCTGAATAAAACTTAGCAAACTTGACCACGATAACCAAATTCAAATAAAGCACAAACGAGGCTCGGATAATGATGCCCAGCAATAGAATCCTGTATCGCGTGCATTCACATCTAACGCACCAAAATCCAGTTGTCATTAGACCGCTAAAGCCTCAACGTTTCGATCTCGTCCAAGCAGACCCTAGACTCAACCGCAAGATTCATCAACTTCGCTCGAAAACCCCACATACCGTAAGGTTAGCGGACAACACAACTTGCTGGTGTCGATTTCCGGCCCAATCACAACCGACGCCCTACCCCGATCATGAGACCCAACATGCAGTCGGTTTGTTACCATCGATCTGGTTCGGCGATAGATATTGGAAGGCAGCCCTGAGTAGTCAACAAGCTGTTGATGAGGATTTGGTTAGTTGTGTGGTGATGGTGAGGATGATGGGGCGGTTTGGGAGGGGCATGTGCGGAGAAAGAGATGATATTCTCCAAATACTAACCTTATTGGGCATGGCGACTCTTGGCGGTGCATTATTTCTCACTCGGGAGTTGAAACCTCCTCTCCTATGCGATTCTTGTAAGTCAGCCCTCCTTCTCTTACTCTCCAGACGGCTCAATTCATCAACGGTTTTGCCCAACAGACCGCCAGACTCAAGTGAACTCGGCCACGCCAGAACCCACCATTGTCTCAATGAGGTGAATTCACTTCCTACTAGTTTTGCGATCTCCCGCTGACCTGCTGTGCTCCTGTCATCCTACCATCTAGAGCCGGGAGGCATCCTCACGAAGTCGCAGTCATCACACTGTGACAAGAGATAAAAGATCCACCTCGAGATTCACTTGCGAGTGGCGAACGACACCGAAGGAGCTCTTCGAGCAATATTTTACTATTTCAGCCCTCATTGCGAAGTGACAATAGAATTGTGACAAGATAGAGTGTTTCGAAGCTTCACGGTACATACTGGCCGCCTATCCACTGTACTTCTTTATTCAGTTGATAGACATCATTCTGATTGAGGGTTTAAAGACTTGCGGACTTAGAAGGAGAGGTTTCTACGTTTATTCTACGTTAAAGCGACGCTAGAAATTACCAAGCTTAGAGATACTCTGGCTACCAAGATAGTGATTGGCGTTTCTCCAAGAGGATATTTCATATTCTATCAATACTTCCACAGGTCGTGTTTCGGAACAAGGCCCTGAGTTGAGGAAGTAGCTATGATTATAAGCCTTTTCATCATTCACCCAATTACACACTAGCGGCTGCGATAGACTCTGTGTAGCGGAGTATTCCGGTAGGTTGTCAACTAGATGTATCTTCGTCATTATTACCATGCCCAGCGATCGCGAGCGTCGTAAAATAAGTACCTCCGCCGGCGCCAACTATGTCGCCAACACTGCGAAATCGTCTTCTCGGGAAAGTTGAAATCATTGAATTGCTGGGCTTTTCGTCTGAGATTGCAGAAAGAATAGAAGCAAAGGCCTGGTCTCATCGTTGAAGTCAACGCGTGATTTGAGTGACACGATATGTACCGAGTGAGTTCTTATGCATGTCCGGAAGCACAGACGGTCACTCATCTTGCAGAATTTCACGCTCCATCTCAACCACTCCCTCTTACCACCACCATCCATGCCTTCACTCACCCTTCTCAGGTAATCACCAGAATTCTCAAGAACCTCAAATACCATCACTAGTCGTGCCTCAGATGCGTTGACTACCAGTGAAATTCTTTGTATTGCCACGCGTACTATTCAAGAAAGTTAGATCGGTTGAGCGGGACGAACGATAACCAAATTATTACTCTCTTTACAAGCCGTGGCTGTGGAATATCATAGAGCCACACAGCACTGTATCACAATCCAACCATTCCGGGTCCTCAGTCTCCACAGCTACCAAAGTACCTATTACAAGCAAAAAAGTAACCTCTTCAGTAAACTCTTCCCCAATACTTCTCCCATTACCATCCACAATTTAGACATAGAAATATACTTCCCAGGCGACGGTTTCGAACGGATGCTCAGCGCATTAGGCCATTTTCTGGAGGAAGGTTAGCGATTACAACAACTGAATGGGAAATGTTTGTTGAGATTTGAGAGCTTTACAAGGCGCTGAAATAAAACTAATGCTCTGTTAGATATCCATTGTCATCGTTATATGCTTCAAAATCAGCAACTCTTCTCCGTTTGATTTCATCATACCTGTGATCCATGTTGGCATTATAAAACTCAGTGGAAACCCGAGAACAGGCATGGGCCTGATGCTCAGAGTATCTCACAACAGCTGCGCATGCATAATCCTGATGGAATTTACGCAATATATTTCAAACAAATTCAATGTCTCTAGCTACATGTATACAAGACCATTAAGCTTGTTTAACGCAGAGGGGTCATAATCAATACTGGTAACGAGGATCATAGGATAACACTCGATGCACATCATTGACAGATAATTAGGAGAACTTTAATAACAACCGAAACATATTATAGAGCTATCTTAACTGTTGTCGTTGAAGACAACTATGTAACTTAAATCCACCTAAGTCGCCGGGCTTCTAGGAAATTTACAAAGTCGCACCCGCTTCCATGTAGATCGCCGTATACTCCCCCTCACTACCTACAATTCTTATGCCATGGCCGCTATGCGGCCGAATGCAAAATGATTAAAACAAACAAAACTACCTACAATTCCGCAGGACCTATCTAGCCCGACAACATCGCATAATTCGCCAGGATCACCTGCCAGCACATCTTGCCCAGCAGTCGATGGGAATGCGAAGGATACCCACAAAAACCCCGTTCTTTACCATATAAGTTCCCCACCACCATAATTACTCTACTTATGCTCCACGCTCTCAATAATTACGTCCTTAGGAACCTAAGTTCGGGAAAGTCCTTGCTAACATAGTTAAAGAGAACTTGCCGCTTCGCCGCTCGGTTTCTGGTGTTGTCGTCTCCATAAGCATTGAAGTTATAGAAACCAACAACATTGGAATACAGCTACTTACTACCCGATCACGACTCTGGCCGTATAGGTTTCGGCTCGGCCCGTCATTGATGTGACTCGCCGTCTTCCTATCCAGGTTCAGGAGTAGGTATTCTCACTTCCTTACCGCGGTTGCTATCGGGCGAGATAACCTTTCCCGCCCGTGCCACCAGTGTTGTAGTGTGGGCCGATTCCATTTCCATGGGAAACTCAACAGCATATTTTGGTAACCATCTCGATGTCAGTGACAATTTGTCCTTCAACAGGACTGATATCATCATGGTTTTCTTTGACGGTGTAATTGTACAGTACAATACGACAGCGCGAATCATGGATCGCTACAGTCATCTTACTCCCGTATCCATCAATAGATCGTAGGAATTGTGGAATCGCTAAACTCTTCCTCTTTTCTCGAGACTTGGTCAGGATAGTAGGTGAACACTAGCTCGCGGCTTGCAGTGGTCAAAGGGGTGTTAGTTGGTACTCATTAGATCTAGGATGATTAGTGTATTGAGGATGGACGTTAGGGATAACGAAAGCGAGTCAGCTGTCATGGAACGGCGTACCACACTCCGAGATTAAGCTATCAGGTGATGGGGCTGAGAGGTTGCGGCCAGTTGCACATTGTCTCAGCTTTGACTGATGATCTCAACGTATTGCAATTTACCAATACGTGATACCTGTATATGCCATTCAGTATGTTCTGGAATGAGAGGATGTTTCTGCTTCGTTGCTTACGAGCACTCGCACCCATGACTAACTACCCTCTCACGCGCACAGAGTGTATGTACATAGTTTCTTGAGCTTATTTTTCTCTCCTTTGTCGTCATTATGGACATCAGTACAGGCACACGCTTCCTCCCTTATATATTTCATATCCGCGTAAAGAGTGTCGAGTGACATACCGTAATATCCACCACCACCACCTCCCAGCCATCTCTCAAACCAAATATACCAACATCTCCCCCATAAACAATAACACAGCAACTTCCCTAAATTCATACAACCTACTATCATCGCGCTCCCATTTTCATCTAATCCACATTCGCATACTCAACCCACAGCCCCATAACCCAAACCGCACAACCAACTCCCTAATCCCCTACCCCCCCCTTCCAAACCTCGAGCGCCGGTATCTCTACTCCATCCACAGTATTATACCCGAATGACCTGACTACCATCTTTCCAGTCGCAGCATCTACCATCTCCCCTCCGCACACGAAGCCCACTGATCCCATCGATCGGCACCCCAAAGACCACATTGGAATTGTGCACACCCCTCACCTGTATTATTGCGAGAAACAGGTCTTTCGAACCAGAGATATTGAAACCTGTGGTGGGGTTGCGTTTGATGGTCGTTGTACCGGTCGAGAGAAGTGAGAGAGATAGGGCTTGGGTGGTGAGTGCAGCTGGGATGTGGAATGATACTACGTTGCTGTCATTGCTGCAGGTGATCCGTGTGTACGTCGGAGTAGTAGTCAGAGTGTAGATTATTTTCTGAGGTGTGACTTCGCGGGCAGACCGGGCAGACCGCTGGCGGAAGAGGTTGAAGTTCCGCATGGTGGGAAGACATCATTATTGAATTATTTGAGTATTGCCGAGAGATTAGATTGGATTATGTCCAATTACTACATAGTTAATCACCCGACAAATTTCAATTTTGTCGACTTATCATAGTGGATTTAAGTTGAGTGGTGCCAGGTAATAGTTTTTCTGCGTGCGTACGGTTGCGGATACTTCAGGCGGCGTAGGTCGGTCTTTGGCGGGGAGGTCGTATGTGGCTGTGAGAAACGATTAATATAAATCGCTGAGTTCTGATATTTCTGACTACCACTCATGAATGAACCTTTATTTCTACGGCCGAAGTACCGTAGCTCAGTGGGATTCCTCGTTGTCACCACTGAGTATGCCCACATACAGTTTCGTCCGAAGTATCTAATTATCCCAGGTATTTGGACGGGTTTGCCTAGAGCCAATTGCAAATATGTCGATTTTCACACCAACGTTCTTGATAGCGGAGACATAGGGCCGTTCAGTCTCTTATCTCGAGTCCAGCAGCTCGTCTACACATTCTATGCACTGCCAGCTGCCCTTCTCCCTTTTTCTTCCTACAGTTTAGTAGGTAGCAGAGATATAGATGCCCATATATTTGTTCCCTTGACAAGCTTGAGTGTTCTTTTGCAAACCAGATGGTACAATAATGGATATGACAATCCAGGTGACAGCAAGTCTGTCCAAATGTGCTGGATCTGGAGGGGGCAGGGAGCAACTTGCCATCATCCTGTCCCTCCGTCTCCCTACTTGATTCTCATGATGTCGTCAACAATAAGGCTGACGACGAAGCAAAGTCTGAGGGTGGTTGTCAAGGAGGGACAACGCATCATATCTATCTGATTCCTCTGAGAGGCAAGCCATTGGAAGTTCAGCTCGTATTGACAAAACCAAACGATCCTAGTACAGGATGTCTCGTCTTGAGGGTGTTCTGGGACTTGGCAATAGCCTAGGCTTGTCAAGCGAACCTATGTGTTGTCGACTATGGTGGTTCAGAGTGGACAAAACTACTATACCTGTCACTATACCTTCATACTCGAAGTTGTCATTTGCCGGGTTTTCTGTATGGCAAGTGGTAAGACTGTATTCCATAATACTTCATGAACTTATCGAATGCACTACTTCAGATGTGGCATATAACAGAGCGCCGTGTGGTAGAGATGGACAGCGCTTTCTTTCTTTCTTTGAGTTACAGAGAGACTGTATGAATCCCTTGTCACATCACATGGAATGAAGTTGTGACATCAAGTGCATTTCCTGTATTCTGTCTCCACCTCTCCTTTGTTCCCCTCATCACCCTCACATAACCACAGACTTTAAATGCAACCACACTAATGTCGCCAACTCGAGTGCTTTGTCTGGAGTCTCCCCAAGTTATGTAGTATACATGACTTGGAGTGGTGGAATCCTCACCAACCCGGATCCAGAGGTCATTAGGAGTTGAATTATGTACGGATCACTCATGGCAAGGCATCATAGTTCCGTTAGTAAGGACAAATTGTCACAATTGAAGTTGGTTTGAAGCATTGTGCTCGGTATAATACGCCTGGATCCTTTGATTTCTCGATTGTTAAGTGGGAGGACGTCTACCTAGAAACTTTGCTTTTGACATATTCCATTGCTCTTTTGATAAGTTGTAGAAAATGTTGGAATCCAGGTTTAATGACACAGGCGAACGTAGAGGTACTTACGTGGTGACAGGCACTCACAGTCCTTCAGCCATCAGTTCTCTGGTATAACCTCTATTGTTCACTCCCAACTAATTTGTGGCCAGAAGCATGAGAGCTCACGCAAAGTTGCACTTATATTTCCGACATTGCAATATCACTTTGCGGTTCTCAGACCATAGAAAAGAATCCCCAATACAGTCATCCAACTACCGAGTCATGTCGTTGATTTCCTCGTGGGGTCATATAAATGGCGGAGTTGCTATCAATAAGTATCGAAGGGACTTTGAAAGGATTGCTTCGAAACACGACGCGCGATGCCGTTCAAAGGGTTTGGGGAATTCTATTGTGCGTTTCGCAGTGACTCATAGTAGTCGCGCGCAAGAATTGGGCGTACAAGCGATTGGATATGGGCGCTCTAAGCCATAGTGAAGCCACGATGGCGGAAAGGCTGTGTGCTGCGGATTAGGGCGAGGTATTTATATAATGGTTGTTGCTGACTATTCCTTGTGCGGGGCTCAACAGCAGGCCACGGCACACATCTCGCAAGGAAGAGAACAGTCTATCATCAAGCATCACAGTTTCACACGCAAGTTCATCGCGCCACGTTCCGATTCATGGTTGATCGACTTTTTAACAATCTTGCTGTTTTTATGACGTAGAAAGCGACAAGCATTGTCAAGCTTCATTAGCGCATTACTAGTTCCAGGGGAAATACCGTCCTAGCGGGGCTAAGGGCATTTATTAAACCTGCGGCAGGTTACCGGAGAGACTACTACTAAAGTCTGGGCCCCTAACCTCCTGCACTCATCTACTCGCAACTTTCCGACACAGCCTGCTTCACAGAAGTGATAAAAGTAACGGTACTGACACCTAACCATCCAGAAGAGCATATCGACTATTTATTAATTCTATCGCTCTACATCTACAACATGCGTCAGTTGCAGCCTTTTCTCCAGTGTACTCATTGAAATTGACGACCTAAGGACTAGATCGGATCCAAAGAAGAGCAACCAGTGCGAGCAGGGAGGGGTCAGGAATCAACTTTTTCCGCCGGAGTCGCCCAGCTCGTCAGAGCATCCCCAGCCCAACGCCGTCAACAGAGGCTATCAATAGCAATGTATCACGACCACCTACCCAGCGCTCGGATACCATTCAGGCTGAAGCTGGCGGGCATAAGTATGCTCAGAAGGAATTCACAATCATGGGACAACTGAAGAGTGTGTTGATGACTTGGCTCAATTGTCTATTGCTCTTTGTGCCCGTGGGAATTGCAACACATTATGCTGGCGTTGACCCGTGAGTTATTCCCATCTCTAGATAGATAAGAGATTAACAATAGTTAGTACGATCGTCTTTGTCATGAATTTCATTGCGATTGTGCCTCTGGCTGGCTTACTATCTGCTGGAACAGAAGAAGTCGCTCTTTACAGCGGTGAAGTGATTGGAGGTCTCCTCAACGTAAATTGCCTCAAATAGTCCTGGCACCGTGATCCGAAGCTAACACTGTTTCAAGGCGACCTTTGGCAATGCAGTTGAGCTCATCGTCGCCATCTTGGCTCTTATCAAGCACGAAGTGGTGATTGTGCAGACCTCGCTCATTGGTAGTATTCTCAGTAATCTTCTCCTTGTACTCGGAGGTGCTTTTCTGGCCGGCGGTATAAACCGCAGAGAGCAAAAATTTAACACGACGGTTGCCCAAACTGCATCCTCGTTGCTCACTGTCTCTTGTGCATCACTGGTTGTCCCAACGGCATTCCACATGGCTAGCGCAGCGGGGGATGCGGGCATCACCCAACTCTCTAGAGGCACGGCCGTGATTCTGTTGATTGTTTATGCGAGTTATTTGGCGTTCCAGCTCAAGACGCATCAGGATCTCTACACCGTCCCATCAGAAAAGACGCCAAAGACGAATTTATTGAAGGACGAGAAAAAGACCGATCCTGGTACTATTGATGAACCACAGCAGCCGACCCAAGAGGAAGAGAAGGAAGAACCGGAGCTCACTCTCATATTCGCAATCATCCTTCTGGTCGTCTCCACCGTCTTCGTTGCCATCTGCGCCGAATGCCTTGTGGCTAGTATTGACCACCTCGTTTCGTCCTCCGGCATCTCGCGTGTGTTCGTCGGTTTGATCCTCATCCCTATCGTTGGAAACGCGGCTGGTATGTGCATCGTTCCTTCCCACCCGCCCTCCCGAGTTCTAATCCAAATCATCCGAGCCCTTCCCATCCCCACTACTAGCTTTCATTATACTGACTGATCCGCGCAGAACACGCCACCGCCGTCACTGTTGCCATCAAGGACAAAATGGACCTCTCAATTGCAGTTGCGGTGGGCAGCAGCATGCAGATTGCATTGCTTGTGATCCCACTGACTATCATTCTGGGATGGATTCTCGGTATCGATGAAATGAGTCTGTACTTTGATGGGTTCCAGGTCATGATATTATTTGTCAGCGTCTTGTTGGTGAATTACCTCATTCAAGACGGGAAGAGTAATTATCTCGAGGGTAATTTGCTGCTGGCACTCTATCTGATTGTTGCGTATGTCATTCGTTGTCTTGGAGTGAGGATGGGGCTAATGGAGAGGAATAGGCTGGCGAGTTGGTTTTACCCTGCCGATGGATCGCTGGCGCAGGCAGTGGAGAATAATTAGTCGGAGGTCGGAAACTGCGGCCTCCGAAGTCTGAGGACAGGAATTCTCACAGGTACTCAGGAGGCGAATTCGGGAATGTTTTTGGGCTGCTCCCGTACCGATTTCTATGGGAGTAGGGTTAGAACATTCCGATTCCTCTTCCATACCCGAGTGCCGCAGTATATGAGCAAAAGTGAGAATTCTAATATGGGACCCAGGGAAGCCTTCGTTACGAAGTTATGAAGTTACGATTTTTGTATGTTTAGGACATCTAGATGTCTATTCTTAGTGTCTTGCTTGTTTATGTTTAGTAGCGTGTATTTTTAGTTTTTACTTGCTTTCTTATTTGGTATGTCTTGTGGTTTAATAATATTAAAAGACTTTCCGTCGTTCTAACCAACTATTTTGTATAATAGAAACTAGACAGAAACAAGGTACTTCCCATGGATTAAAGTTAAGGTTCACTCAAGAGGGTTCGGATTCCTAACAATCATCTATAAAGTGTAAAAAGTTCTATAGCTATTCTGACACTACTCAATAGAAGATTATCTATAAAAGGGGATTGCCTGCCACCCCTATCTTAACCGTTAGAAATGATCTTTTCTAGCGGTGTTCTAATGGCACCCTATAAACGACGGGAAGTCCTCCATTGGCCACCTATAGAGTAATCCGGATCCGTTCGAAGTGAAAAGAAGCACCTTCAATTGGTTGGCAAAAGGGGAGAATGGCGATATCCTTCTTCATTTCCTCTCACTCACCAACAACAACAAACTAGCTGAGCTCCTCTAATTTTATTTTTACTAGGAACTACCTGCCACGGTAGGTTTAGGGCCTGATCAACTTGGGTTTGGGAATTTCCAATGGGCGACGTTGGGTCGGCCAATGGCTGCTCAGGGGAACTGATATTCTGTCAGACGGCTTGGTAGGATTTTTGGGCTAGTGCCAGCGACCAAAAGACTGGGGAACTGAGCCACGGAGAGTAACTATTTACGGGGACGGATCAATTCGCTTCCGTAGTGGGCCGTTAGCGGCAATATTCCCGCGTGCGGCATTGCGCCAACGTAAGCCGATGGCACCCGCAGCGCCGTCGCCGAAACCCGCGGCATCCGCTGTACTTCGCCCGTCGGCGGCCCCGTGGCGTCGTCAGCCCCCCAGTCCTTCCCGCTTACTTCAAACACTACCTCTGCCTTGCTTTACGACATTGATATGATCAAGCTGGGATTGTACGTGCGTGTTTGGGGCGCAGCAAAGGGGGGATTTGGGGGGTCTAACCGCGTCCTGGAGAATTCGGGCCGCGGTGGAAAACCTGGTACTCTGGCAGTAAAAGATCGGACACCCCATTTCTAGTAATCAATTTTGCTGAGAGACAGGGTGCTGACCGGGGGGTGAAAATGAGAGTGTGCTAGTTATTCCCCTTTCTATCAATGTGCTGATCGCGTTTTACTCAATACTACATGTGGCGTTCTCAAATATTGCCATTTCTGGGTGGCTCCTGCTGGGAAAGGAGCGTCCGATCTTTTACTGCCAGACCCGAGTACCTGCATCCGGCCGATCGGTATGTAAAAAACCTGGCGAATCGGGAGCTGGGAAGGTGTTGCGGTAGCGTTGTGCTTTGGAGGGCGGGCTTACGCGGCCTAGCTTGCGCTGGTTGAAGGCGCACGGACCACACCTTATTTGCACCGCCACTGGAGCTGCCCCGATTGCGTCCGCGTCAAAGGTTTGTAATGCCCTCCGCCGTCGAGGTCGGGGTCTTTAGGTTTGCCGGTGGGGTACGGTTTCTGCTGGGTGTCCTGCCATTGTGGGATCGACGATCCTCCGGGCATGTATATATATACGGAAAGAACGGAGTTTCAGCTCCTGGTACATCTCATGGGAAACATTTGAAGTCGTTCGATGTTTTATCCCAAATTGAGATCATCACTGGATATCCGCGCGGCTACCATCGCTGTGGGGCACTGCCCCCCTAATTTGCGAATTGTTGCGTGTAACTACGTTTACCTCCAGTGGGCGCTAGGTAAACCGGAGAACCGGTACCTCGGACGAGATATGTAGAGAGATTTGTTTGGCATCAGGTTAATCCTTGGAAACGAAGGGCATTGGTACGGAGGGACTTGGGTGTTGATATTGGGGCCCATCCATGCCTTTCCTTAGTAGTGGCATGTAGTGCAAGCTGGTGGTTCTTTGTTGTCTAATATGATTGCCGGAGATACGGATGAGCACGAAATACTAGATTGGTCGGGATATGGAGATGTTTTGGAATGTCCCAAGTCGATTTGAGAATTGATGGGTGACAGACTAATACAACAGCTGCTCTCTATATGAGCCTTGATTCTGGCTGCTAATTGGGTGGGAAGTGAAGTATTGGTGCTGGTAAACTGATGGATATAGAAGGGCGGCGGCGAGGAAGATTGAGTGGGCCATTGCTTATGGAAAACTACTAGACTTGTTTGTGAATCCGGAGCTGTTAGGTTTACTAACATCTCAGTTTCCAAACTCGCGGTTTGACATGTCGACAATGCAGATATCAAGATGTACGATTACATGTATACATATAAGCCAAAAAAAGGCCCTTTGACATTTAAATTTAACAATACTATAGCGGTCGAAAAGGAAAGTACACTGCCTCGACCTGACATGAAATCTTGCTAGTACAAATTGATTCTGACTAGTAACGTTACCAAGTACAGTCAAGCTCAATAAATATAAGGCAAAGTACAGAGTATATTCATGAAGGCTAAGGTATGGTACTGTAGTAGCAGTGGATGAGGTGTCCGACGATATTATTTTTGTGCTGCCCAAATTCCACATTCGCAGTGTAGATTCAGTCCATTACCTGTCCCACTTCGTTTTGAAATATCTGTTCTTTAATACAACCCGTTTCTGACATATTTGACAAGAAGTACAGGGCCCACCTGACCATGACAGTTAGATCAGAAATACAAGTACGTACACCCCATCTGACACCTGACGTACTTTCCTTTTCGACCGGTACAGTATGACGACGGCATGTGGATGTGAAGTATGCAATAGTACCGTACCACCACGTACCAATACATACTCTGGACTTTCTACAGCTTATAACTCGGATTGCAAGAATCCTAAGAGCAGATTTCAATGAAATATATCATAAGCAAAGTTCCCAGAACAAAACTAGGTACGTGACGGTACATCTAGGCACTGCCGTGACCTTACTGTTGGAAACCGAGTGATAATCTGTGGAATTATTGGAGCAAATTTGATTCGGGTGTACGGAGTGGTACTACGAATACCGTCGCATTCATCATCCATACTGGCAAATGTGGCAATGAAGCTCTGAATATACCGACAGTTACATATCTACTTCGACTGATATCAAGATCCGTACTGGGGGTCCTGAGGCCAGAGCGAGATATTACGGGCTTTGCTGTGACCTCATCTCGTTTCGTTTGTAAGATCCGTATTTGATTACTAGTCTTGATAAAGCTGTCGATGATTTGCCTCCCATTGGATTGTGATGCGTTGTCCGGCGTTTTGGCAACCAGCACGTCCTTTAGATGCTTTTTCGTTGGCGGGGGAGGAAGACCCAAGTGTGCTCTAATCCTCCTTGCTGGGTAGAGAATGGGAATGGTGAGTGGAGGTAGATTTCAAGTTTACTGTCGCGGGGAGGGGTGAGGGTGGAGTATCACGAAATGTCAATTCTAAAAGTCCCCTTTGCGCCAGTCACACAATAAGTCTCGCCATATCAAATACCAAATATCATGGCCGTTCCTCCGGGTATTCCCGTGAACAGTGGACCAACTCTTCTAGTTTCTGTTAAAAGTAGAGATAGAGAAGCTTGATTGTACTATCTAAGAGTCACAAAGGCCGTATATACGGTAGTCTATGTACAAATTCGTACGTAATTATCTATGTATAGAGACGGCTGAATACCATCAGCCCGTATCAGTACTGACCCAGTAAGCTGCCATACGAAGGCTGAGATCTATTTATGCAACAGTTTCTTCCAGTTCTAATTGAGTGATATTTCATGTGTAACTGCCTATTTCCTCACTCACTACTCGGACCTTATTTTTGGGTCTTTTCTCTTTGGAATTTAGATTATTGGGTGTCACGATTACACAGGGATTTATCGAATACAGTAGTAAAGGCTGTGGTTGACGTTTAGAAGGCGAAATTGTGGACCGAAAAGACTTTGGCTTTCAATGCTCTAGAGAATAAATCGTCCTTTATCTGATGTCTTTGTGGCTTTCTATACATTGCTTGCACTATACCTGGGGGTTTCTGGCTTTTTCCAGCAGCCCTTCAATTGTGATTTGGTGTCGAATCTAGAGACAAACTAGACACCAGAAACTACAAATCATATTCAGAAAAGTGACTTCTCACAAGTTTACGTGAAGCTTCTTAGCAACGTTTAGAAGGCTAATTCAATGATCTGAAGCTAGTCATAGTCATTCGTTACCCGTTTCCCAAAGAACAGCTTCTAGTTCGTTTGCATAAATACTTTCACCTTCTTCAATATCTACTCCACCACATCTTCATTACAGTCTCTCAAACAAGAGTTTCTTCCGCTGAACGCTTTTGCCCACTTACTTCACTTTCATCTTCGTCAATTCCATTATACCTAGAACAGTCCTTTTGAATGGATCCAGCCGTCTTTATCTCCAAAAACGCCGGACTCAGATATCCGGTCATCCTAGAACGAACTACGTCACACGTAGAGACTAGCAATCAGCGTAAGAAGCTGAAAAGAAGGCGTGAATCATTCGACCGATACGCTGATCCCAAACGTTGGTGGCATGTTTAATGTTGGCCACGAAACGAAACGAGACTAGACGAGATTCGAGAAGGCCCGGGACATCTTGCCTCTTGGAAGATAAGGGCTCATTTTCTCGGGGCACGTTGATAGTCTTGCCCGAGGTCCCGGGACATCATGGGGTTAACTTAAGACATAGGTAATATAATGCTTCAGCGAAAGCTTGGTCACTCCCGATGCTTCCTTCAACTAGTGTCCTATATCTACCCACACCGAATCATTATACTGGTGACAGAAGAGGTTGGGATTCCGGCGGGTATACTTAGAATGTAATTGCGGCCACAAACTCTGGTGCAGAGTTTGTCATTGGCTTCTAAATATCCGGATCATAAGATCTCACTCACAAAGCCCCGGGCCGTCTCGAGACTTGTCAAAAAGTATCCCGGGATATCTCATCCCGTAGTAGGGATAGTCTCGTCAATCCCGAGTTCAATACCGAAACGAAGTCTTGGGTATATTGATCTATGGATAGCATTAGGAATGTTTCTGACGAGCTTACCCGAATCGATCTTGACGATGCACAAGAGATACGAATACGGCAAATGCTCGCAGAAGAGCTCGCTTCCAATTATGATCTACCGCCGGAACCGTCGAAGAATTTATGTAAGATCCTCCTGGAGTTTCTGGAGAAAAGATAAGAGATCGTTCGAACAACAATCCACCTTTCGAAAAGCTTGATCGAAGCCCATGAGGCGCCAGACAGAGGCAGGAATTTGTGGTACTCAATTATTGGAGAATATATCAACCCCCGGACTATCAAAGCTACTCATAGTGTTCCCGGCAGGTCAGATCGGTCAGATGTGACCTGACCGGTTTGCAGATCTACGGATCTTTATAGATGATTCAAGTACAGATTCGACCTGCATCAAATGGTCATCGTTCCTGGTACTGGGGCGAAGCTGAATTCCAACAAGACCATTGATAAGTAAATTATCCGTATCATTTACTCGATCGACAAACTTCATGTTCCCACAGAAACAAGGGGTCGCATTCAGCCACTTTGACCGCTGTGAGTTAAAGTTCTAAACAGATACTCGTCTGGCGACACGTTATCTGTAGTTCTACTACATTTTGTCAATTCTGCGAGCCAAAAAGCACGGCCATACAGGGCCATTGAGGAAGCCCCTCTTTCATCAGTAAATCCTCTGGACTAGTCTAGATAAATGCATGCGCGAAAAGATATTCGTTGCAGAGGAAGGCTCAACGTTCTAGCGCCGCAAGAGATATACTCCACCGCGATTCTAGACCAGGATGCGAGTATCCTCGCCGAAAAGCTGATGAAAGAGAAGCTGGACGTGGAAGAGATCAATAGCGGAGACCAAGAATAAAAGCAAATGATTGAGTTTTTTTTACAGCTTGCTTTATCTCGCTCTAGTCTAGCGAAAAGTCTTAGGGTTGGGGTTATCGAAGAAGGTCATGTGATTTAAAATGATTCTTTTGATCGAGGCTTCCTGTCCGCTCAGCCATACCTGTAAGCATGGAATCGCCAGATTAGTACTGCAGTGCCTTCTGAAGACCACTATTACCGGTGATTTTAGGACCTCATTGGCTTATGACTCCGAGTGCCAGTCCGTCAAAGGTCCAGAGTCACGGCTGTGTAAACGTATGTAATATTGCACGAACGTAAGAGCCGCAACTGCAGTATTAATTCATTGAAACTCACCCATTCCCACTTGGTATGCTCTATCTCCTGCGGCCTTGTTGTTGTTGTTTATTCATACTGTATTTCTCCTGCGGCCTTTGTTCGGTGGAATGATCCTCCGCTTTCTTGTTCATCTGCGCGCAGCCTTAACTAAGTGAGATAGAGATGCTCGGTGTTAAGAATAAACCCCTTTGGTTGAATCACCGTCCAGACCAACTGAGACCTCTTATCTCTCTCAACCCTATGCTCTACTTCCCATGGCGTTGTTCCTTCGGTGCACTGATTCTTCCCTCGTTTGACCCATCTACACGCCTGAGACACGGCAACCTTGGCCAAGTGATAGGGATCTCGGTTTTAAGAACATATCTCCTTGGTGCGAATCGCCTTCCAGTGAAGTCCGAATAGAGATTTCGGTGTTAAGAACATATCTCCTCCATTGAAGTCGGAATACTGATATGTCATCTGTTGTGTGACATCCCGAAATAGGAATCGCCGCTATGATCTCGATATTGGGTTCCGGTGCTGGAATGGTCTGAATTTACCCGATGCCAATGGAGATGTGTTTGAAAATGCAGGTCGGCATGATGTAGAGCATGTGGGTTGTTACACTGCGTATTAGCACTTCCGCTAGAGGTTTGAAATACGGATCATGACATCACCTCCGAACCTAGAAACTTCCGTGGTTACATCTCGGGCCGGAGCTGCAGCTACTCTATCTCCGTTTTCCAAAACTATATAATCCCGCACCACCAACCTACCTGCAATTCAACATCCTCAAGCAGCTACACAAATCACACAAACAACTTACCTGCAATTCAACATCTTCAAGCGGCTACACAAATCACACAAACAACCACTACAATGTCCACCATCACCATCACTAACAAACCCGTCGGCCCCATCGGCTTCGGCCTAATGGGCTTCACCTGGCGCCCCACCGTCACCCCAGACGACCAAGCATTCTCGACCATGCGTGCGGCCCTCGCATGCGGAAGCAACTTCTGGAACGGCGGCGAATTCTACGGCAACCCTCCCGACCCCACCACAAACCTTTCCCTCCTGAACCGATACTTCACACAGTATCCCGAAGACGCGGATAAAGTCGTGCTCTCGGTAAAAGGCGGGGTTGACATGACAGTATTCCAGCCTCGCGGCGACAAAGAGGGTGTGAGCAAGTCGGTCGATAATGTACTCCGCATACTCGACGGGAAGAAATTCCTGGACATCTTTGAGTGCGCGAGGGTGGACAAGAATGTTCCCATTGAGGAGACAGTTGCGGCACTCGCCAAGTACGTCAAGGCCGGTAAGATCGGCGGGATTGGACTTAGTGAAGTGAGCGCGGCTACGATTCGCCGCGCGCACGCTGTGCATCCGATTGCGGCGGTCGAGGTTGAGGTCTCGATGTGGAGTACTGAGATTTTTTCGCCCGGCGGAGTCGCGGATACGTGTGCTGAGCTTGGAATCCCGATTGTAGCGTACTCTCCGTTGGGACGGGGGTTCTTGACGGGTTCGTTGAAGAGCTACGATGACCTCCCAGAGGGCGATTTCCGACGGCACTTCGATCGGTTCCAGCCGGAGAATTTTGGGAAGAATTTGGAGATTGTGGATGCGATTCGGAAGATTGCGGAGAAGAGGGGGGATGGTGTCACGTTGGCTCAGCTTTGTTTGGCGTGGGTTAAGAGTAAGGGAAATTCCGAGGGGAAGCCGACAATTATTCCCATCCCTGGTGCGACGACGAAGGAAAGGGTGGAGGAAAATTGTAAGTTGGTCAGTGTGAGCGAGGAGGAGCTGCGGGAGGTGGATCAGATTATTGAAAGCATTGAGATTGTTGGGGGGAGGTATAATAGCCATGCGGAGAGCCATTTGATGGTTTGAGATGATGGAGTTTGTTTACTGGAGGGACTTGCGGAGCAGGTACGGGAGAGCTGGTTGCGGGGATGTGTGGAAACTCTGCATCACAGTCCATCACTGGGGACTCAGGCGGAAACACGTGTTGCATATTCAGTAGCAAAGGTGGCAAAAGACCGCGCAACTATCGCTACTCTCTTGTACTATATATTTCGAGTCTTCTCTCTTCTCTCCTCACTATATTATAGAATCTACGCACACGGTTCTCTTTTTCTATATCGTAACACCACGGTAAGATGAGGGGGATAACTTGGTCCAATCTCAGGGTGGCAGGAGGATGGTATGTAAAGAAATGGATTTAAGTCATGGCTGCAAACGGTTGAATGCAAATGGTTATAACGATAACAGTGTTCCCAAATTTGAAGATAGTCAAATTGACCTTTTGGTAATCAGATCCTCAACCTTGCACCAGTATTCCAAGGACCCTCACTGCCGCCATTCGTGTCACGGATATCGATAGACATACCGGGCTGTGGGCTTCTTTGAAACCAATCCCAGTTCACATAGAGGTTTGAAGAAAACTTGCAGATAGGCTGGGAGGAGTTGTAAACATATTGCAACCCAGACCGTAGTAAGAGAATTGAAATCTAGTTTTAGTCTAAACAGAGTAATGCTTTGAGAGAGAGAGTAGCTCAACCAATAGCTCTGTATATAATATAGAAATCAAATGCCGTCAATGCGGCCCTTAATACCCGGATGTTTAAGTACTTACTTAAGTACCTACACTACGGGGGGCTCGAATAAGTACATAAGCCTCACGTGGGTTTGAAGTGAGGCTATCATGTTTTATTAGGTTGATGTGGTGCTGTTTCAATTTGCAGGCTGACATGTGGAAAACCAATTTGTTAGCAACATCAAAATGTAAGCCTGTCTGATTTGACAGCAGCCCAAGTCTGCAAAGGTTGGTAGAGTTGACAGGCTTGCAGTAGTGTGTAATGCTGGCACAGTGGTTAGGTTAATAGGTTTAACAACCTGACATCAACCTGTCAGTAGTAGAGGGTGTTGCTGTGATGAGAATTTTTTCGGTTACAGTATAGAGCTGCAGATTTCATCAGCTTCCCACCTTTGCTGCAGCATATAGCAGCAAGTGTTGGAATTAGGATGATGGGTTTGTCAATTTTAGGATCTACTTTCATCTCCAGATTACATTCCCACTGCTTCCATAATTTTTATGTGTATACATGGGCGCAAGGCATGCAGCTGCTGTATATGGTGGTGATAATTATGATGGTGATGGTGGTGGTGATGGTGATGGTGGTGAGAGTGGTGGTTGTCAATGGCAGAGTCTGCTGCGGCGATGGCTGCTATGGCGATGGCTGTTACGGTGATGGCTACTGCTGCGGCGATGGCTGCTACAGTGATGGCTGCTACGGTGATGGCTACTGCTACGGTAATGGCTGCTACGGCAATGGCTACCGTAGCGGCCATCTCTTGACAATCTGACAAACCTGACAGACTTGCAATGGACTGCAAGGTCAACAACTGTGATAGCTGAAAATACCTAACAGCCTAGGAGTGAGGAAAACATGTCAAACTAGGTTGTCAAAGATGATAGCCCCATGTGAAGTTCATGTCATGCTTACCTATTTAATCAAACCCCCCATAAAGTACTAAGTAGGTAAGTATTTGGCCACTTCCAGTAGTTTCGGTCATAATTTATCACTCACCAAATCCTGATACCTGCAAATGGTATCCCGGTATCTTATCTTTGTCACGGATCAGCTCCCGTGTTACCTTGCCTCACTTCCTAGGAGAAGTTCCAAGAAATCCTGCCTGTGAACAACTCTGACTGCCCCGATTCAGACATTACGGTGCAGAGTTGCTGATCTGGACTCGGAGATAGGAGAACTACAGACCAGAAGTAAAGACTAAGTTCAATACGACTCTGCTCCATCCATCGCATCGATCGAGTCTGTGAGTGATAGTCCATAATCTAGGTAGGTCACAAAATAGCCAGCGCAGGAAAATTTGTGTTCTACCCCTCCCCGCTGTAGCTAGCTATGAACCTGCAGGTCATGGCTTTATGACAAGCTTTTTTTCACTTAGCTGGTCGTGTATGATGTTAGATACACCAGATGCGAGTTCGAAGCTTGTAGATGTTATAAACACCAGTTACAAGGCTAAGTTAGGAAACTATAGTTCTTTGTACCTGAGCTCGGCTTGTTCAGATGTCATTTCTGCCGCTACAGTTGCTGTATAATATTCCGTGCACCTTCCTCCTAGTAACGCACGGTAAATTATGTAACAACTGCAAACCTCAAGATTCTGGGAGAGTGTGTGAGACTGAGATAGCCAACGAGATTGCTAACGAGACAGGGCGTCTTGAGCTTCCCTGCCAGTCTCGTCGTGACTAACCTCGAAAGGCTCCTATAGCTGTTCGTCCTACCATGCATGCTGTCTGCGGGGTCATGTATAATGTCAAGGATGGATTCGAAGCAGTAAGATACGTCCGAGGTTATGTTATACTCAGCAATACCATGGCGCCGGTTGGGTTCTTCCTTTACATGGCGGCAATGAATTTATCGATGAGACTGTGGCTATCTCGTTCTGGCAGTCACAATCCTCAGCATGCAGCATAGGTACTTCTAGACGCTTTCATATACTGGAACCTAGGGAAACGGTAAGTTGGGGTTCATTAGGGATGCACATTCCCACTACCTAGACTACAGGGTATGTGTGCCTATTCTGCAAGCAATAATGGACGGCAGATTCCAATTGCCACCAAACTATCTTCAAAGTGAAGTGGGAGGCGAGGGCTTGGGTTTGGAGGCGGAGGGGACGGAGAGCGGACCAGTTGAGCAAGGCCGCAAGAGGGTTGGAAACAGAGTTAATAGGCTAAGTTCCCTATAAGTAGCCGAAGAGCAATCCCAGAAAATGGAAAAATGTACTGCTATTTAATCGGTTACATTGGACTTGCTAGAGACTTGGTATAGCTGCGATAATCTCCTAAGCCCATCGTGGGTTTTGGCTGCCTAGGTATCTATGAGTGATTATTTGTGAGCAATAGGGGGTCCAAGAGCCAAGGGTCCCCGAGGATGAATGTTTATTGCTGCACTGAAGCGCTGTTGCCAAAGCGATAGGACTAAGAAGGTCACCGTGTTCAAGCGAAAGTGAAGTCTCAATCCAAATTTCAAAGCAGTGAAATCAGCGGTTGCATCGTTGGCGGACGTTCTCCGGGCAACGGTGTTACTAAGATAAAGCAAAGACAAGACAAGCCGGCGGTAGACTGGGATCTTCAACAACACCAACCGACGCCAAAACATCTCGTCGAGAGAGACACTCCCGCCCAACCACCTCGATCAAACTACTCCCTCTACGTCTCCCTCCTACTCCTCCCCGCATCATCCTCCACCTCGCTTTCATCTCGGCCCGCACATTCCTTCAACCGACACAGGGCTTTTGATCCTGTTCACTTTCAACTTCATCGTTCCGATCCCTCCTCAACCGGTACGCTCCAAAGAATCGGAACCCTGGATCTCTTCTCCAACCTTCTTTCACCCCTTCGTTCATCCAAGTCACACTCTCTGAGAGCCGCCATCACTTCCCGCTCGACTGTCACAGCGCCTCATGATCACACCCGGTTCAGCAGGCTAAGAAACTCGTTCCGTCAAGTTTCAAAGAATCGTGAATCAAAACAACACCCTTGCCCTTCGTCCCCGAAGAGCCTCATAGAACCTCCGACTGTGGCAATGCCGTCACCGACATCACCACAAACACACACCGTCGCTCAGTTTCGCGCGTTAATATGGCATTCGCTGGATAACGGCCTACTGGACACTGCACTTTTCACTGCCGAACGGTTGCTTGCGTACGACCATAAGAGCGCTGATGCAGCCCACCTATTCGCACTGTGTCTCTTCCGGGATGCTCAGTATCGCCAAGCTGAAGCCCTGACCAAAAACTGGCTTCGACATGTGGGATGTGCATATATTTATGCACAATGCTGTCTCAAATTAGGCGGCGGAAAGGAGAATTCCGGAATCAGCGCACTCGAGGGGTGCAAGCGGTCGTGGAGTTCTAATAACGGATGGAGTGAGTAGCTCTGCTCGCCCAAAGCATGATTGGTTTTCGGCTGTTTGCGCGTGTCCTCTGTCTCCTTCTAGGCTTTGAAGAATCGAAACTGACGGATTGCCATGATTTTCAGACAATCATACGGACATAGACAGGAAAGCCCTTCCAGACGCCGCCGCAATACAGTGCATGGTTGGAAAGCTGTGGCATGCCTTGGGCGATACCAAGAAGGCTGTCGATGCGTATGTGGCTGCCGTGAAGGTGAACCCATTTCTTTGGGAAGCTTTCACCGGCTTGTGTAATACTGGTAAGACCCGACCGTGGTGGTCTTTGGAATGGCTGTTCTGACACTAAATTATATAGGTGTGAACCTTCGGGTGAACAACATATTCAAACCATCTCAAGAAATGATTGAGTATTGCAAAGTGATGCCAAGTGAAGCGAGCACCGCGGCGACGGCGGAGGAAACCGCTACTCGGGCAAGGCACGCTACGGAGAATTACCAGAACGATCCATTTACATCAACCGCTCAAAACCGAGATCGATCGGATCTTTCGTACAATAACCACCCGTCGTTCTTTAACAGGCTGAATGAGGGCACTGGCAGTGCTAGCCACCTTGAGACACCTACCGCGCAATCATCAGGTTCTGGTCCGCACGATCTTTTTGCTGCTAACGGAGTGAATGACAAGCCACCGCCAGTCCGTAAGACCCGTGCGGCCGCAGCTGATCCTGCGATACGAAAACTTACAAGTAGGAGTACTCGGGATAACAACGCCGATATGAAACGACCGAATACGGAGCCTACGGCTCCCGCTGCACCAGCTAGGAGGAGTACAAGGCTTAACACACTCAAGTTCGGCAGCAAGTTGGGTACCGCAGAACGGGAGACAAGGCTGGCAGCTAAGGAACGTGAGAGGGAACAGAAGAAGCGGGCTGTTAGTGCTCGGATGCGTACAAATTTGATCGGTGGCGTCGCCATGGGTAAAGAGAAGGAAAAGGATAGAGGATCAAGTGAAGATGTCAATGTTCGTGGCAACCCGACTTCCCGCCATCGACCCTCCAGTTTAAATACTGCCTGCGATAGCCTTAGACAGCATAAGCGCAAAGAGCCTCCGGAATCTTCGCTAACACGAGTCACAAAAAAACAGATGTCGGATGTTACATCAAAAACGCTTCATGCTCCTCTGCCTCCCGCAAAACCCCAGACCGATAAAAGCAAAGAGGAGGCCCAGTTGTATCTGTTAGACATGTACAAAAAGTTTGGTAATGGGTACTTCAATCTCAATCGGTACCATTGCCCAGAGGCATTGCAGGCGTTCGGTTCATTGCCCTCCAACCAACGGGACACGCCTCGGATACAGTGTTTGATGGGGAAAGCGTACTACGAGATGGCGCAATACAAGGAAGTGTGTTCCTGAAATTCCCGCATCCGCAACGGCAGGAGTGCTGACATTTCGATGTGAAGGCGGAGCAGCTGTTTGTCAAGGTCCGACAATTGGATCAGGTCCGAACCGAGGATATGGAAGTGTTCTCGACAATCCTCTGGCATCAGCGGAAGGACGTAGACCTTTCTTACCTGGCGCACGAGCTGATAGCGCTTGATCGCAGTTCTCCAGAATCATGGTGTGCGCTTGGAAATTGTTTCTCCCTCCAGCGCGACCATGACCAAGCGCTCAAGTGCTTCAAGCGAGCAACGCAGCTTAATCCCAAACTTGCGTATGCATTCACATTACAAGGTCATGAGCATGTAAGCAACGAGGAATACGAGAAGGCTCTTATCAGCTACCGCAATGCTGTTGCAGCTGATAATAGGCACTACAATGCCTGGTACGGTCTTGGAAAGGTATACGAGAAGATGGGTAAGTATGAAGTTGCTGAGAAGCATTTCCGTACTGCAGCCAAAATCAACCCGACCAACGCTGTTCTTGTGTGTTGTGTCGGAATGGTCCTAGAGAAGATGAAGAACTATGACGGTGCGTTGGTGCAGTATACCAACGCTGTCGACATGTCGCCGAAAAGTTCGCTGTCCCGATTCAAGAAAGCGAGAATATTGATGAGCATGCATAACTATCATGTGAGTACTTTAAGCTGCGTTGGATTAATATACTGACGGCTATGTAGGAAGCGTTGGAAGAGCTCATTATTCTCAAAGACTTGTCTCCGAATGAGGCGACAGTGCATTTCTCGCTGGGAAGATTGTACAAGAGCCTGCAAAATAAGGGAATGGCGATCAAGCACTTGACAATCGCGTTGAATCTTGATCCGAAGGTACGTTCTGGTTCCGGCGGGTACTTGTCCGACCGCGTGCTAATAAAGCTATAGGCAGGACATCTTATCAAAGAAGTTATAGAAAACCTAGACGAAGATGACAATTACTCGGTAGAAGACTCCGAAGTGTACAAGCTTCTTGATGGCGACCAGTGATCAGCTACAGTTTACGATTCCATGATTACAGCCCCTTCCTTGGACTCAGAGTTCCTACTGTTGGCGTTTTACAATGAGCCTTTCACACTTCGTCTTTTTCTGGGTTTTCAAAATTTGAGGAGTTGATGCATTTTTTTCTGTTACCATCTGGGAACGGTTCGGCGAGCGTGTGTGTACCCTTTACGACTCTGCATTGATAGTGTCTCTTGCATAAGGAAGGTGGTTTCTGCATCAGTGTATCAGGTTTCTGTTTTCTTTTTTTCTTTTAGCATACACACACGCTCCCACTTGTTTGATGTATGAATTTAGGAGCGTCGGTTGGGCATGCGGTGTTATCGTTTTTCTTTCTTTTTTCGCTTCTTGGTATACTTAGGGATTTGCATTTTTTTTAGCCTTGACTCACTCTTCTTCGATCAAAGTCACTGCTCAATGGAAGCAACGGGGGTTTTCCGGTGAAGGTTGGGAGGTGTTACTGGTCTTAGATACGCCGAGCGAGTGTTGGGGATTTTGAGCCTTTCATTCGTGACGCATGGAAGGAGCGGAAACGGCGGTGGGAAATAGGTGTATAAAGATGATGGATTTTTTCCCCGCTAATTGTATGTGCAATCACTGATGATTGCAGCGGGATCATTGCATCAGTCCTAAGCCTTTTGTCTTCTCGTTCGTCTAGCTAACTACTAACTCGGCTGGCTAGCATGGGTTTTGGGAACCGGTGGAAGTTGTATTTATTGCTTAAATAGATCTCCAGGATATAGCATTATACATAGGGTTCTTATCGTCTGTGGTCGAAGGAGATGCGAAGGAGATGTGTAGGATCCAGGATGGCAATTAAGCTATGACGCTATGACAGCAATTGTTACACAAACGCGCTAAAGACTAAACGCGTCGCCCGTTCCCTCCACATCAAACCGCAGCCATCACCATCACCACAACCACCTCTACTTCTACCTCCACCTCCACCATGTCCCGTCGCCTCACACAAAACAAAGCTGGCCCATCGGGCACGCAAACACAACGCAGCCATGTGCTCCCAGCCTATGAACCGCCGATCCTCCCTCTCCACAGAACCGCGCTCGAAGTCGTCACCGACAAGATCCCCAAGACCCACGGCAGCGTCGAATCCCAGATCTCCGCAGCCCTCAGGGTCCTCACCTCTGTTGCATCTGACCTCGGAGAACGAACTATTAAGCGCGATGATCCCAATCACGCCGAGAAACAGAAGCTCCTCGTCGCACTCGAGCAAGCTGCAAGAGCTACTGTTGATGCGTCCATGAAGCTCCAGGATTCTAAAGAGATTCTGAAGTCGATTGGAGACGTTGAGACTAAAAAATATGATACTGCGGCGGCGGCCAGAAGGAGTAGGGCCCGTGCCAGGAGGGCGGCTGCAAATGCGGATAGTGGGGATGAGGAGGGGGAGGGGGAAGATAAAATGGAACCTGTGGGTGTGGGTGAGGGTCTTTGGGGTCGGTATAAGGCTGCTTATGCGGGAAGGGAGGAAGCTTATGAGGGAAAGTCGGATAGGGAGAAGTACCATCCCCACCCCTATACAGTCTGGACAGACTAACGATGTGGGTTAGATACGGGGGTGTGAAAGAGTATACCGACTTCCGCCGTACCTTGTGGGATGCACAGAACCCCGACGTTCCCATGCCGCCCGTCAGGCAGTGGTTCGGACCTGCTGCTGCCGATGAAGCCGAAGAAGATAGCGACGATGAGCTCGAGGTGGCGCAGGAAAGGATCTCCTACCAGTGCCCGCTTACCCTCCGCCCGTTTGTCGCCCCTGTCACAACAAGGGTGTGTAAACACAGCTTTGAAAAGGATGCCATCTTCGAGATGATCCGTAACCAGAGAGGAGGTGGAATCGACTGTCCGGTACCTGGATGTTCCCAGAAACTCACTGCTAAGGATCTAGTAGAGGATGAATACTTGCTGGCAAAGATGAAGAGGCACGAAGAGAGGATGGAGAGGGAGAGAATACAGGCGCAAATGGCAGAAGAGGAAGAGGGAGAAGAAGAAGAAGAAGAGGAGGAGGAGGAGGAGGAGGAGGAGGAAGGGGGAGAAAAGCCGGTGAGCAAGGAGATGAAGAGAGTTAAGAAAGAGAAGGTAGCACAGCCTCCTACTGCAAAGCGCAGGGCAAGGGCGCAGGTTATGGATCTGTCAGATAATGAGGAGATGGAAGATTAAGGGGTGTAGCGGAGTACCTGGATCTTCTAGTGCGAAGTTTGGGAGAGGTGGTAATGCTGCAGTCTGTGTCTCTGAATACCCAGCATTATAATACTCACAATAGACATCTGTTTTTACCCAGTTACGTGCTAGAATGGCAAGTGAACCAAACCTGGTAGTACCAGAAGCGAATTGCCCTGCTCTCGTAAACTAAACTTTGCCTCGCTCGCGGGCTCTTTCACGGCGCCAGCGAAAATCACATCATATCACCACCAAATATCAACAGGTGGTTTTCAACCCAACGACGTAATTAAGTAAACTCATAGATAGAAGCAAAGCGAAGCTAAAAGTGATGTACATACACCAGAGTATATCATGCTATTCTTTCGGAAATTGTCGAAGCTTCAGTCTCCTCGTATAGCAGCGACTTTACAGTTATCTGCAGCAATCTCTTTCTACCAACGCAAATCTAGATTCTGACAGTAAAAGTCGGCTCAGCACCCCCCCCACCCCTCATTTACCCTTTGGACCATCGCATAGCTATCTTTGTGTGTTTCGTGAAGGACCCGTAGAGTGATTTGCTTCAAGAGTAGTGATTCACTGCTAGGTTTACAATCTAGCACATTATCAATACGCCGAGACGTTTAATTCATTGTGGACTCCTATACCCATCACTCTCCATTAGGGCGGGGTTCTTGTTCATAAAAGTCCGTCACGCAAGTTTCCCACCTGCTCGAGTCATAAATTGTGTCGCTCCCACTCTTTCTCCCCTCCACACATTCTATCTTCCTTCACCTCCATCAACCTCATTTGCTCCATAGAAAATAACTAAAAAGCCAACTCCAAACAAACAACATGCCTCATCCTCTTGTCAGCCACTGCTACATGTCGCTGTGGGAAGTTTACATTGGTCGAGCCTCTGGTGCATGTCCCATTGCCAAATGTATGTCTCCTCTCTTCTTTGATTCCAACACTAAGGACCTTGCCTACAGCCCAATGCATCTGGGCCAATCCGTTCGAGATTTCCAACGCATGTGCCCAGGATCGTGTCTGGGCTATCGAGCGTTATGAAAAATGGCTTCTTTCTCAGGAGAAGGCTGATCTTGTCATCAAGGCCAAGAACGAGCTTAAGGGAAAGCGTCTAGCTTGCTGGTGTTTCCCTAAGGCTTGTCATGGAGACGTTCTTGCCAGGTATGTATGACAGCGGAAGAAGTTTAGAAGGATGCTGATGAGTGGCAGGGTTGCCAACGAGTCCATGTACGAAACTAACATCCGCCGTAAGGAGTTGGGGTTACTCCCTGGCCTCAATGTCCATGCCAAGGAGTTTGTTCCGGCCGCTGTTGAGGCTGCCAAGGGTACTTAGGTTTGGCGGTTTCGATTTACTGAGTCTGGAAATGTCTATGTTTTTCCTGCTCGAGTATTTGGCATTTGTTTACAGCTTTTCTTATCGATTTCTTGGTCTGTGAATAAGGGATAACATCAATGTTTTTCCTGCTTGGGTCTTTAGGGTCTTTGGGCTTTTTTGTACGGGTATCTCAGTTTCTTGGTTTGGGAAATAAGGAATAGAATGTTCCCCACTCGTGTCATAGGCATCTTTACGACCTCTTGATTACTATTTAAATCTTCTCAATACTACCCTCAATATCTGGGGACTGCATTTCCCGAAATATTGCTGGATGATTCAATGCCATTCGTGGATAGGAAGAGTTCGGTATCATTCCAGCAAAGCATTTCGATCATAACTACATTCCTGATTGCTCTTTCTCACGCTTCACCCCTTGGATTTTATGTGTAAGTATATGCGATAGAAGGTGCTGTAGATTACCGTCATCATATCGTTAATTCCTACCACTCTTCCTCAGGATCTAATTTGGCAAGCCTTGAGCCCTGGCCGGCCAATATACTCGTTACAGGCAGAGAAGAAGGGAAGGGGAGGCGCGGTATACCCCATACAGTATCTACTAGCTTGGGATATCAGCAGCTCCCTCGACGTCTTCCGTATGCTCGTCCCGCATTCTACCTATTGGAATTTTCAGCTTGCACCCTCGGCTTCATCATCTTTTCGTCGTTCCTAGTTGCCTTGTTAATTCGCCAACTTTTCCTTGGGGGTGTTATCCTTCATCTTTGTTTTGCAGTTGGCTCGGTACGCACGGACCATGTCGATCTCCCGTCGTGGCGATGCTAATGTCTTGTCCTCGTGCTCCAATCAAGCGCTGCACATAGCTTCCTATTGCTTTGTCCTTTCCAGACATATGTCTCGTTGTAATTCTTGTCGTCCTCTGGTCATTTAGTAGTAAGGGTTGGTTGGTTAACTTGTAGCTGAATGGCGATAGGTAGGAATTAGATGGAATGCTTCAAGTCAGTCGTTCACGATTCTGTCTATGCTATGGCTACTTCCATTTATGCTTGCATATCTTATATATCCACAGTTTCTAATTGGATACATCCATGAAATACTCCAAGATTGCGGCAATGAAATACATAAAGCGATCCACAGTCTTACCCCAAGAAAAACCCCAAATCAAGCATCAAATGACACCCGTCTCCCATTACCCCTCCGCATCTTCTTCACAAACCCCCACACCTTCTCCCGTAGCGCCTTATCGCCTACAACCTTCACCGCTTTCTCGATATTCGTGGCGTTGACATGTTCTTGGACAGCGTTTGCCGCCGCTTCTCCCAGGTGCTTTCGCGCGGCTTGTTTAAGCGGCGGTTTTACTATTTTCTCGATAAGTGAGGGGTCCATTTTGCGTGCAATTGATGATGGAAGTGTGTTTGCAAGAAAAGGTTAAGTCAAAGGTTCCCGCGGTGGGGAGTTTATATTCTACAGCAAAGTGGGGCACGGAGGAAAGTTTACAACACAATAGGTTGGCTGTGGATCTGGAAGTTAAAATCTGGTCATTGAATGACAAGTTGTTGGCTTGGTTGAATTTTCTGTACGCATTGTAGTTTTTCAGAGAGCTGTTTCATCCGATGATATATCCAGCCAGTTATCCAATACGTCTTAAAGCCTAAACGTATCTAACTACTCAAAACACTGTATAGATACGCCGGTTGTCCAAAAAACCCCGACTAGCACATACCGTATCATCAAATCTCACTACCACACAAGCCAAGCCAAAAACTCGGCTCATCCCTCGGCTCTCCAACCAACTGTGACATGCACCACCGACAATGTTTCCCCTCCGTCTCCGCCTCCTGCGCACAAAAGCCCGTACATTCACCACATCCCCGCTACTTTGGAAACTACAGCCGCCACCGTATCTCAACGAGCGCGAGCTCCACGTCTTCAAGAAGCTCGATGAGACACTGGAGCCCTCGCGGTTAGAGGTAGGTCAATGCCTCGGGGAAGATGAGAGGGCTGACAGCAATACAGGTACAAGATGTGTCTGGTGGATGCGGAAGCATGTATGCGATCGAGATTGCGTCGGGAAAGTTTAAGGGTCTGCCGATGATGCGGCAACACCGGCTTGTGAATGAGGTTTTAGCGGACGAGATTAAGATGTGGCATGGGGTGCAATTGAGGACTAAGGCTGAGTAGGAGTATATGATATTGAAGGGAGGGAAAACATCAGAGAGATAGAGTTGACGGATGTATTATACAAAGGCTATCGATCCCAAAAAAAACATGCACCAAAAACGCCTCTATAATATACACCCCCCGACTGAGCTACATCTTCTCCAAGGCTTTCCGCATCTCCGCAACATCCTTCTCCCGCTGCGCCAGCTTCTCCCGAACACTCCGTACCTGCTCCTGGACTATCCGCAGCCCCTCACCAAGTCTGTCCAGCTCCAGCGCCTCCGTCTCAATTACAAACTCTCCCCTCCCCTTCGATGTTGCCTTAGTTGGAAGGCTTACGCTCCCGTTGCTCGTAAGGATATCAAACATTGCCTCCGTGGGCTCGTTGAACACCAGCTCCTCGTAGATATACGACGTCACCGGTTCTCGCTGCGCCCTTGCCTGCTCCATCGCCCCCTCGTCACCCAGGTACGGGTGCAGCTTGAGGTAGTGGAATAACGCGAGTGGCTTCTCGTTGCTCTCCGGGTGGAAGAATAGTTTTATCTGGATCTCGAACTCGCCCCAGCCGGACTCGGTGACTTCGAAGGGGGGATACTCGAGTGCTGCTATGAGTTAGTAGAGGCGGAGCACAAGCAGGGGAGTTGGGTTACTCCGTGTTGGGTTTGCGTAGGTGTCCGCGTGTAGCTTGAACTGCACTTTCTTGATGAAATGCGTGATGTCGGCGCCGTCGACGCCTGCAACGCTGATGGTCCACGAATGTGTATGGTCTACGGGCATGCCGCGGGGGCGGTCGGACGGGTCGATGGGATACGCGATGTTTCCGTAGATTATGGGACGGAAGATACTGACGCCCTGTACACGCGGGAGAGAAACAGTGAGAAATTATGTTACTCAGGTGACGGGAGGAGGATAAAAAAAGCAGTAAAGCAATGCGAACCCGGACACGTTGATTGGATCTTGAAGCTGGTACCTTGACGCGCTTTGTGTTTGATGGCGGCATGTTGGGCGTCGGTAAAGAGGAGAAGGAAGAAGGAGGGAACAAGAAAAGTGGGATGATTTGCTGACGGGCAGGGATGAGCTCTGGAATTCTTGCGCTGAGCCTCGCTGCCTATAGTTGCCACGTGAAACCCTTAATTTGACGTCGCACACTTTCCAAGCTCCGAACAACCAACACGCTCATTCTCAGAACATTACAGCAAAACTACGCATCCTCTCACCGTCATCTACTACAAAGCACCTTATCACATCACACCATGCCTCCCAGCGATACCGAAAACTCACCTAACCCCGAATCCTCCACCGCGCGGGAAACAGCCTCCGCCTCCGCCGACACCACCGAAAACACTCCCGAGCCCAGCTCCTCCTCAACAGACCCCGTCAAAGCGCGCATGGAAAGATGGAAAGCCCTTCAAAACCGTGCCGTGAGCTCTCCCGCCCCCTCTCCTCCGCTCATACTAACAATCCTAGAAAAAATCCTCCGCCACCAACCTCAAAGAAGTCTACGCCGAGCGCCGCCGACAAGCCGTCGACCCCTCAACAACCTCTAAACTCCAGCGCAAGAAAGCGGAAGCCGAATTCAAGCTTGCGCGTGCCGAGGCCGCTGAGCAAGGCGATGACTTTGAGCGTAAGCGTGCGTGGGACTGGACAGTCGAGGAAGCGGAACGGTGGGATCGACGCGTGGAAAAGAAGAAGCGCCATGTCGAAGACGTCGCGTTCCAAGATTACTCACAGACCGCAAGAAAAATGTATAAGAAGCAGATGCGAGAACTGGATCCGGACTTGGAAGGGTATGCAGCTGAGAAGGCGAAGCTGCTGAAGGATGGGTCGGTTGTTGAGACGGAGGACGGAGAGTTGGTGATTGTTGATCGTGATGGAAGCTTCTATGCCGATGCGGATAGCCTGAGCTTCGTTGATAATAAGCCGAAGAAGGAGGCGGTGGATCGGTTGGTGGCAGATTTGAGGAAGGCTGAAGACGCGAGGATGAGTAGGAAGAGAGGTGGTGAGGATGAGGATGTTACCTACATCAACGACAAGAACAAGAACTTTAACCAGAAGCTAGCGAGGGCTTATGGGAAGTACACTAAGGAGATCAGAGACTCTTTCGAGCGGGGTACTATGATCTAGGGAGAGCCAGGGTGGGGTGGGGGATGGGGTTTGGGGGGAAGCGTTTGGTTGGTTTTATGGATTGCCTTTCTTAAATGGACTTTTTGGAGGCGTAATGGATGTCTTTTCTTTCTGAAGATTGTAGCTAAGAGTCTCTCTGGGTTTAATGATGAACCATGTATGATAGACTTCACAGGCATCCTCGTTGTTCGGTGTAGGGTATGTTCGATAAGAATCATCGATTACCCACAACCATCCAGTCCTAGGTACATGGCTCTGCTGCGCATGAACATGACAGTAAGAGTCGAGCGGGTCTGCATATAAATCGCGTGGTGTCCGAAAAGCGAACGTACGATATCATTGAGCATTCTTAATATTCGGTTCCATTCTGAAATCGTTCACTAGTTCAAGCTTTTGACAATGACAACCAACCAATTCACATTGATTGGAATTAACGAAAGCAATGACAACACCCAGCGAACGAGTAGAGTCTATTTACGGATCTCTGTGGCATGATCGTGGGCTGATGCCAAGCCCGATCTTCTGGTAGCGATGACATCAGGAGATCTTGACAGCTGTGCACCCAAAATGTCAAACACTTATAAAAGGTTCATCACCACCATCTTCGTAACGATTCACCGCACACACAAATGGCTCCAACCCGCACCCTCTTAATCTGTGGTGGGTCCGGCTTCCTCGGCTCCCGAATCTGCAAGATTGCTACGGCACGCAACTGGACAGTAACCTCGCTCTCGCGGTCGGGAGAGCCTTCCTGGAGCGCACGTCCCGAGTGGGCAGCCCAAGTCAATTGGAAAAAGGGCGATGTCATGAGTCCGGATACGTACAAGGATGCGCTGAAAAATGTCGACGCTGTTGTGCACTCGATGGGGATCCTCCTGGAAGCGGACTACAAGGGTGTGTTGACTGGGAAGGAACCGGTCATTGCAGGACTCAAGAAGGCGTTTGATTCTACTAGGCATACGGCGGATAATACGGTGCGCAGTGGACATGCGGCGTTGAGTTATGAGACTATGAACCGGGATACTGGCTAGTTATTCCCGTGTCCCCGAGTGAGCGTGAGTGCTAAGGCCGCATGCAGCTGTAACCCTCGCCGAAGAAGCCGTGAAAGCAGATGCAAAATCCTTCCTCTACATATCCGCGATCGATTCGTTCTTTACACTGCCGAAGCGCTACATCACGACGAAGCGCGAGGCCGAGGAGATTATTGGGGGAATTGGCGAGAAGAGCGGGATGAGGACAGTGTCCCTGCGGCCCTCATTTCTGTACGATTCTTCACGCGCTTTCACGGTGCCGTTGGCTGGGGTGATGGGCGCGGTGAGCGCGGTTAATGGGTTGTTTGGTGGGAAGCTGCCACTGCTGGGGGCAGCGGGGTATAGGCCATTGTCGGTGGAGGATGTAGCGGGCGCGGCGGTAAAGGCGTTGGAGGATGAGCAGGTGAAGGGTGTTGTTGATGTGGATGGGATCCAGACTTTGGCGACGAGAGTTTGGAGGGAGGGAATGCTGTAAAGGTGTCAGTTCATGGTGTCTGGTTGTATTTTTAAGGCCTTCCCTACTCTACTTAGAGTGATCAATTGACTGACTTCCCATCATCGAGGTTTGTTTAAACGGAGAGAGCCTGATGGCGATAATTGTTAGCCTTGCTAACGATGACGTCTGGTGTCTTATCTCGATCTCCACGCTGTGGCGGCTATTTCCGATCAAAAATTCACCCCCACCATCATGCCCCGCCACCCTCATCCCCATCTTAAAATACTTCACGTCCTCTTACCAGAGTCACCACCTCAATAACGCCCTAGCAATGTCCAAAACAACATCTCCAAAACGAACCGTCGTAATAGGCGTCCTCGGTACGCTTGTCCCCTCCTACATCTAACGTCCTCACGTTCTGACTCACGCCACCCAGCTCTCCAAGGCGCCTTCCATGAGCATATCCAGCTCCTACAGCGCGCCTCCAAACAACTCACCTCCCCGTATGAACTAAGCTTCACCCTCGTCCGCACCGCCCCGCAACTCACCGCCTGCTCCGCCCTCATCATCCCCGGCGGCGAGTCCACAACCATGGCGCTGATCGCCGAGCGCTCCAACCTCCTCGAGCCACTCCGCGAATTCGTCAAAGTATCGCGCCGGCCGACATGGGGGACATGTGCAGGGATGATCCTACTCTCGGAGTCCGCGAACCGGACGAAACAGGGCGGGCAGGAGCTAATCGGTGGTCTCGACGTGCGCGTGAACCGAAACCACTTTGGAAGACAGGTTGAGAGTTTCAGCACGCCGCTAAAACTGGAGTTTCTAGGGGAAACGGAGGAGCCGTTTATGGGTGTGTTTATTAGGGCTCCCGTTGTGGAGGCATTGCTACCTGCCCAAAAGGGTGTCCCGGAGACGGAAGAGGTCCATGCACCGAGTAAACAGCCCCGAGGGAAGGTTGAGGCTCAATTAATGGATGAGGGGAAGGTGGAAGTGTTGGCGGAGTTGAGAAGGGGCGTTCTCCCGAAGGTGGGCTTAGATAAGGCGGATAGACCGACTGAGGGGGTAAGTGATAGTGAGAGGACTAGGGAGAGGGCAGGAGATGCGAGGGTGGTTGCGGTCAGGCAGGGGAATGTGGTGGGGACTAGTTTTCATCCGGAGTTGACGGGGGATGTGAGGATGCATCGGTGGTGGCTAGAGAAAGTTATGGAAGATCTGGCGAAAAGGGAGAGGCTGGGGGGTGAGGTTTAGAGACGGTGTTCTGCTGGTGTTATAACAGATAAAAGGGGTGCTTGCTAGATGCGTGCTTTGGTTCTTAGACAAGTTATGAGGCTTGAATTTGACTTTTGGACTTGACAGCGCATGGATATCACTCGACGGTTGACGCCAAGCCAGAATGACAAAATTTGCGTTATGGAGGTTAGGGGACATCTCAACAACTTCGAACCCTGCATTAGGGATCAGCAGTGCCAACTTATCCGCTGCTTTGCCGGTTGCTGTTCCTGCACTTGAGCGTCGTACACAACAGAATCTGTCTTCATGAGCCAGCCAGCAGTCTTGTGATGCCTACTGTGCTTTAACATCTTCCGATCCTCCTTTTCGTTGCGAATTTTCACCAGCAACAATACCCCACTCCAACTTCTTCCCCACTGCTAAACCAACCTACCACGGCGAACTATCGCACTTATATAGTCTCGACCTTCGCATGACTAGCAGCTAAAAAGACTTCTATCTAACCGTCACATTCCACCACCCTTACTACCACCCGCCATCCGCCATCCGCCACCATCTTCCTACAACGAAGCCAAATAGGCTCTATGAACCTCCTGACCCTCATCCCCGCGAGCATCCTCGGCCTCATCATGGTGCTGTCACTCCTCGGACATATCTTCAAGACCTGCCGCTTCTTTGCCCGCATCTTCACTTGCTACATCCTGCTGGCCACCTGTGCTACCTACGGTGTTGTCGCGTCGGTTGCGCTCCGCCTCATCGGCAAGGTGTCGATTGCGCAGTGGGCTACCGCCAGGGCGATGAAGAATTTGGGATGTCCTATTATGGGTATTGAGTTTGACGTGGAGGGTGAGGAGATCCTCGAAACGAGACCGGCCATTTTCATCAGCAATCACCAGAGCGAACTGGATATCTTGTTCCTTGGAAGGGCGTTCCCCAAATATTGCAGTGTTACCGCGAAGAGGAGTTTGAAGTACCTGCCGTTTTTGGGGTGGTTTAGTATGTTGCCCTGTCAGAGCGATGGACGCATAGATGCGTGGACTGATGTGGTGTAGTGGCGCTGAGCGGAACTGTGTTTATCGATCGTGGAAACCGGCAAACCGCTATCAAGGCCTTCGACGGCGCGGTGAAGGAGATCAAGGGAAACAAGCAGAGCGTTTGGATCTTTCCAGTGTGTACCCTTTGCGTGATTAGGTGGATATCTTTCCCTGACGATGAGATAGGAGGGTACCAGGTCGTACTTTGGCAAACCTGATTTGCTGCCGTTCAAAAAGGGAGCGTTCCATTTGGCGATACAGGCGGGTGTGCCCATTGTTCCTGTGGTCGTGCAGAACTATGCACATGTGTTGCATCTGCAAGACATGACTTTTGAGCCCGGCACCATCAAAGTCAAAGTAATAAAACGTAGTCATACCGTTAAGGTAAAATTTGCTGATCAAAGCGTAGGTCTTGGATCCTATTCCAACCGATAAGCTCACGATGGACGATATCGAGCAAGTAGTTACGAACACCAGAGAGGTGATGCTGAAGGAGATCCAAGCGATGGGTTCACCGAAAGGCAACCTCAAGACCGAGTAAAGGGTGAGCTGAGTGGTTTGTGGCTTCTTAGACAAATAGGTTTCTAGTAGTGAGCGTAAGCAGGGATGAAGAAAGAAAGAAAGAAAGAAAGAAAGAGCAGGACGATTGATGGTATAAAGATATTTCACTGTATAGAAGCACTTTGGCGTGGTGGCGTTCTGTTTCTGTTCATGTTTATGCCTGGCAATTGTTTCTGTATGGGAGTTATTTGTATGCTAATGACGTTATATATATATATGATGAGGGAACGATGTAGTTTTATATACAAATTTCTATATATCGCCTCGTGTTGAAATTTATGGATTGGTGAGATTTTGTGATTAGAGCGCCACATTAATCAACCCCACCAGCCGCATTATTAGCTTCATCCGAACGCGTGCTCTTCTCGATAATCTTCACCTAACACGCGTTACCTCCACTGCCAATCAACCATCTGATCCACGAAACAACGAGGCCACCACCACCCCCGGACGAGTGTTCTATCGCAAACAACCTTCACTACGGGGCTGCGCTTCACTTTCTCCATCGTTTCGGCGGCGAATTGTGCTCACCACCACCACCACCGCAAACATGCACATCAAGCAAATCATCATCCAGGGCTTCAAATCGTGCGCCACCCTCCCCTGGGTTCCTGCTAGACTCTCGCAACTATCTACTAACCCTCCACGCCGCCTGCAGCTACAACGAACAAACTGTGATAGAGCCCTTCTCGCCAAAATGCAACATCATCGTCGGCCGCAACGGCTCCGGCAAATCCAACTTCTTTGCGGCGATCCGATTCGTGTTATCGGACGCGTACACGCAGATGGGCCGCGAAGAGCGGCAGGCGCTGCTACACGAAGGCTCCGGATCGGCCGTAATGAGCGCGTACGTCGAAATCATCTTCGATAACTCAGATGAGCGGTTTCCGACCGGGCGTGATGAGGTCGTGTTGAGACGAACGATCGGGCTTAAGAAAGATGAGTACACGCTCGACCGGAAAAATGCTAGTAAGAGCGATGTTATGAATCTTCTCGAGAGTGCGGGGTTCTCGAGGAGTAATCCATACTATATCGTGCCGCAGGGGAGAGTCACGACGTTGACAAATATGAAGGATGCCGAGAGGTTGTTGCTCCTGAAGGAGGTCGCCGGAACTCAGGTCTATGAACAGCGCAGAACTGAGAGTTTGAGAATTATGGAGGATACTGATAATAAGAGGGCGAAGATCAATGAGTTGTTGAAGTACATTGAGGAGAGGCTTACGGAGCTGGAGGAGGAGAAGGAGGAGTTGAGGGGATACCAGGAGAAGGATCGTGAGAGGAGATGTCTCGAATATACCATTTACCACCGGGAGCAAGTCGAGATTGGAAATGCGTTGGATCAGATTGAGGAGGGGAGACAAAGAGGGCTGGAGATGAATGAAGACTCCCGGGAGTTGTTTGTGCAGCGGGAGGGGGAGATTCAAAAGCTGGATCAGAAAATCATGGCTAGGAAGCAGGAGGCGGAACTTTTGAAGGTTGATAAATCGCAGCTGGAAGAGGAGCGGAGGGAGCATGTTCGACATCGCGCGCAGATCGAATTAGATGTTAAGGCTCTTACGGCTGACCAGGGCCATTTATTAGAGGCGAAGCGACGGTATGAGGAAGAACTTCAGGAACTTACTACCGCAATCAGAGAGCGGGAGAAAGAACTTGCAGAGTTACTTCCGGAGTATAACCAGAAGAAGGAGCAGGAGCAACTCCTTAAGCAAGAGCTCGCAGAGGCAGACGCCACCAGACAACGACTATATGCTAAACAAGGGCGCAACACACAATTCCGCAGCAAAAAGGAGCGTGATGACTGGTTGAGGAAGGAAATCAGAGAATGCCAGGATACTCTTACGAAGCGCAAAACCAACAGGGCCAATCTAGAGAAGGAAATCCTAGCAACTCAGAACTCCATCGAAAAAGTGGAACAGGAAATCGAACACGCCAGGAAAAAGCTTGATGGCCGCACAGAGGCTCTGGACGGGGTATCGGAAGCTGTCGCTAGCAAACGGGCCATCCGAGACAAGCTCATGGATGAGCGCAAGGAACTTTGGCGCAAAGACGCAAAGCTCGATAGTACCGTGGAAACAGCAAGACGGGAGCTTGAAAAGGCAGAACGTGCACTCTCGGCGACTATGGACAGCAACACCACTCGCGGCCTTAAGGCGATCCGTCGTATCAAGGAGCAGCTGAGTCTTTCAGGCTGCTACGGAACTCTAGCGGAGCTTATGGATGTCGAAGACCGATACCGGACTGCCGTCGAAGTCACAGCAGGCCAGAGTTTGTTTCACTATGTTGTCGACAATGACGAAACGGCCACCGCAGTCCTTACCCAGCTCAATAGGGAAAGGTCAGGTAGGCTCACTTTCATGCCCCTCAATCGTCTAAAACCCCGCCTAGCACACTTCCCAGTCGCGAACGACGTTGTTCCGATGATCGAAAAAGTCAAGTTTGGTGAGGAATACACAAAGGCATTCGAACAGGTCTTCGGAAAGACAATCATCTGCCCTGATCTTAATGTGGCGGCGCAGTACGCACGCTCTCATGGTGTGAGCGCTATCACTCTTGCCGGCGATAGAGCCGACAAGAAGGGTGCGTTGACAGGAGGATACCATGATCCCCGGCGAAGCCGTCTCGAGGCCGTGAAAGCGGTCAAACTATGGCAAGACACCTTTGAGACACAGAGTGCGGAGGCAGCGGAGATCAAGCGTGAACTCGAAAGAAAGGACCAGGATATTACCAGAGCCGTTGGCGAGCTACAAATGGCGGAAGCAGGACGTGCACAGGTTGAGAGCTCGTACGGACCTCTACGCGCGGAGCTCCAGGGGATGGTGGCGTCGTTGGGACAGCTCAAGGATAGTCTCGACCGCAAGATCAAGAGTTTGGAGAACGTCGACGCGTCGCTTAAGAGTCTGCAGGAACAGCTAGATGCGTACCAAGCCGAGGTTAACAGTGGCTTTAAGAAAACACTAACTACTGAGGAGGAAACGCTGCTAGAAGAACTTGCGCAACGGTGTCAAGAGCTTAGAAAAGAGGTCGGTGTCGTTAGCACTGAGCGTGCCGAGAGGGAGAGTAGGAAGTCTATCATTGAAGTCGAGCTACGAGAGAATCTACGGATGAGATTGGACCAGCTAAAGGGTCAAAGCATGGATAATCTTGAGACCGGCGATTCCAGACGTGGTGGCCGTCGTCGTGGTGACCTCAACGAAACTAAGAACGAACTGAAACGAGTCCAGGAGTCAATCGCGAAGATCGAGAAGAGCCTGGCTGATGTCGAGGAGGGAATCAGCGCAGCCAAAAAGGAACTCGACGCCCTGGAGCGGGAGAAATCCGAGCACCAAGTAGCGCAGCAAGACGAGGCCCGCAACATCGAGCGCCAAAAGAAGCGGATCGAAAAGTCGATGGCGAAGCGTGCACTCCTGCAGGAAAAGGCAACCGAGTGCTCAAGAAACATCCGAGACCTCGGTGTCCTCCCCGACGAAGCATTCGAGAAGTACGACCGCGTTGAATCTAACAAGGTCGTCAAGCAGCTCCACAAAGTCAACGAGGCGCTGAAGAAGTTCAGCCATGTCAACAAGAAAGCGTTCGAGCAGTACAATAATTTCACAAAGCAACGCGACACTCTGCAGAAACGCCGCGAGGAACTCGATAAATCCCAAACCTCGATCGAAGAGCTCATCCAGGTGCTAGACCAGCGCAAGGACGAGGCAATCGAACGCACCTTCAGACAGGTATCCAAGGACTTTGCGGAGATCTTTGAGAAGCTGGTTCCTGCGGGCCGCGGGAGACTAGTGATTCAACGCAAAGCGGATAAGAACCTGCACGACGATGATAGTGATGAGGATGATGGGGGACAGCGAGGGGGCGGTGTTGAGAATTATACTGGCGTCGGCATCTCGGTCAGTTTCAACTCGAGAGACGACGAGCAGCAGCGTATCCAGCAGCTCTCGGGCGGGCAGAAATCGCTTTGTAACCCCCCCCCCCAAAACTGGTTCTGCCGGGTAATGCTGACTATCTTAGGCGCCCTCGCGCTTATCTTTGCGATCCAGCAGTGTGATCCTGCGCCATTTTACCTGTTTGATGAGGTGGACGCAAATCTTGATGGTGTGTAACAATAACAGTTCACCCACCCCCCGAACTAGGGCTAACAAAGTACAGCACAATACCGAACTGCAGTAGCACACATGGTCAAGAACCTTAGCAGCCGCCATGAGAACGGCCAGTTCATATGCACGACGTTCCGACCGGAGTTGGTGCAGGTTGCGGATAAACACTATGGTGTGCTGCATAAGAATAAGATGAGTACGGTGGATGCGGTTACGAGGGAGGAGGCGTTGGAATTTATTGAGGGGCAGAGGGTATAGTAATACCACAGGAGGTGGGGAAGGGGAAGGAGAAAAAAGGGGGGGTGTATCAGTACTGAAGAAGTAAGTTTTCATGCTTGTATGAAATTTAGGGTTTTTTTGCTTTCAGGAGTGTATTTTTTTTTGATTGCTTTTTTTGTAACGGAAGCGGAAAATGGAGAACCCAAGGGGGAGTAATGATGATGATGATGTGATGGTGTCGTGTCGCTGGGTTTTGATATCTAAGACCTGTGAAAAACATCCCCGACTACGATAGTAGATGATATATTCGTACTATCATCCCGAAGAGAGCGCGGGGAGGTTCTAGTAAGTATAGAGCGTCACAAACTATCAAAAAATTTGGGACTGTGGGACACTGGGACGTCCGGGATGCAATGATCTCGGGAAAGTCTCAGTATATTGTACCGTGGACTCTAACTGGGCTTTAAGGTCAGACAGGTTGGGTTTCATGAAGGGGGTTCGAAACCACCCCCTCCAGCAGTGATAAGTAACCAGTCAAAGACAACTACTCAATCTACAATAGCTTTACCCATATTTCATCTACTGACTGTTGTAAGTTAGTATGTCTTCGCTCTTGAGCTTGTCGGATCTGGAGATCAAGCCGGTTTCGTAGAGGTGGAGAACTGAGATGCATACGGTACACGCCAACTACAAACGCTTCGAAATCGACAATAGTGGATCGAACGATGATTGTGCTGATAGGAATTGCTGGAACGGGCATTCTGGTAATAAGGTTTTCCTCGGGCGGTTTGCACAACACGGTAAATAGCGAGTACAATAGCACCATCGGTGTCCCGGATTAGTACAGGTTATCGTTCTTCATTCGGAAGATAATGCTCTCCAGCGCCTGTTCCTTGAATCGAGTCATGCAGTTGAAAGACGGCTTCGATATCACCTCTGCCAACAAGAAATAGTGAAGTTTCGCAGCTGTATCCGATATCAACAGCGGAAATTTAAGGGAATGGTTGTCCACATATTATTCGCCCAAAAACTTGGTCGAATTATTCAACTTTGGTCCGTTCCCGCTCTAGCTTTAGTTTTTAGACTGGACGAGTCCATGTAAGAAGCCGACCAGACAGCCTTATAGAGCCATGGCAACACCTTGTATTTCCCATAAGTTTTCTACGGTTATATTGATTGCTTCATTAGCAGAAGCGCGCCTTCGCTCTTCGCATTAGACCGCAAGTGTCTGTATCTATTAGTCGATGTCTACTAATAAGAATCGGGGGACCTCCTTTTGTTTTATTCATACTGTATGCACTCTAATTAGAGTATGACAGGACCTAATACCCCCTCCGCCTCCGGGCGAGCCGGCTAGATGGCGGAGCTCCCCCCCCGCTACCCTTCATCCCCGCTGATATATGAAACTTGAGAGATAGAACAAAAGCAAAAGCAAAAATGAACTGAACACAAGGAGAGGAAAGGAAAGAAACAAAAAGGAACGGATATCACCCCCATCGCCGCCGCCCCCCGCACCTGAGTCAGCCTCTGCGCCTGCTCCATACCGTCATTCATTTGGGCGGGAACTTCCCGACTTCAGTAGCCGCCAGGAAGTCCATCACCGCTTGGTCGCACTCTTCCATGGAAAACAGCTCAGAGATCTGCACGTGTCTGCATCTGCCCGCTTTCCAGCCCGTCGCCTTTCCCACCGCCTTCCATAGTGTCTTTTGCTGGTCTCTCCACCGGCTGCAGTGGTGGAAGAGGTGTTCCCGCGTCTGGGCCGCCGTCCTGCCTCCGCCGCCGCACCACCAGCATTTGTCGTCCTCTCGGTGGCCGAACCGTTTTAGGTAGACTCCAGTGGGTGCATGCCCGCACTTTAGTCTGTAGAACCTGGTAGCCAGCGACTTCACGCTTGTCATCGGAATAGGTCTCTTGGTCCCCGTCTTGCCCTTGAGCCTGTAGCTGAAGTGCTTGCTGCACTTGTCGGCCTCCCACTTTGCCTTGGCTGCTGACCTTCCCTCGGAGATTCGTCTAGCTCTATTCGAGGCCGAGGTGTACGGCCGCTCTATCACCGTGTCTCCGCTGGCGTCTCGGGCCAGGTTTGCCTGACGGTCCGCCTCTTCATTTCCAGGGATGCCGGAGTGTCCCGGGACCCAGTGAATCTCGGTTGCGATGCCGTGGGCGAGGAGCACCTTCGCTCTCCGATTGATCCGCCTCGCTAATCGCTGCCCCGGGCCCGGCTCTAGGTGTGCCGCTCGTCGAATTGTGGTTTGCGAGTCGCTGAAGACTGCCACCGTCTTCACTCCATGCCTTTGCAATGTTTCTCTCTTCTCGATCGTGACATCAAGCGCGAGTCCAATCGCCCACAGCTCGGCGTCGAAGACCTCCATGCGCCCAGAGCCCAGATAGGGGGGACCTCCTTTACAGCAAGAGACCATTTGATCTTCATCCTGGGTCCGAGGTTTGCTTAGACGACAAATGATGTGACAACAAGAACTACTGTATATCTCATAGGATGACGCTATAAACCAGAACAGCGCCACAGCTCTATTGCAAAGTTGCTCTATATTTTAGACGGAGGTTCTTGTCCTAAAAGTGATCTTTCGATATCTAACCTTGTCTAGGAAGAACATAGGCTCAAAACATTCGAAAAGCGACAACCAAACTTATTTTAGAGCATAAAGCCCCGCATTTTGAACGAGGCATATCAATTGTCAATACATAAGAAATAATTTGGCTCTATACAGGTATATGTTGGTGGCAGGCCCGGTTTTGCGGGTAGACCTGCCGAGTGAGATTATGTGCAATACTTAATAGGCTACGCCTCATGTGCTTTTCCTGCAATCTATCTTCACTCCGCTCACAAGAAGACCTTTACTCGTTGTAGACTGTTGATACTGCTTGGTCAATGGTGCGCGTGGCAAAGTGGCTAACTATTTTACAGGAAGCTATAGGTTGGGTCACTAAGGTACTTATGCGTCTCCTGTAGTTATTGGTGAGGTATGCTGGACTGACTTAATTCCGCTTTCTTTGAGAAATCTGTCAAACTACGGAATACGGAAGATATAACAGCTGATAGTTTGGCTTAGCTAATTAGCAAAGCTAGTGCCAGGGGTGCTATAAACACCCAGCGCAGGTTCGAAACTTGCATTGATCGCAATTCTTTTGTTCCGTTATTTTTCTTCAGAGTTCGCCTGCTGGTGTGAGAGATGCTGTAGCCTTCTCAGTACCCCAGCAGTGAAAACAAAGCCGTCTGCAGACTTCCTTCTCGCTATGGTTGTGATTCAAAGTCAGACACTCAAGAGGCAATGCTTAGCTTATTTGGCAGAGAGCATGGAGCTCCAAACGCTAGGCCTACAAGTGCTATAAACAACCGGTGCTATAAACGCCAGGTGCTGTAAAAACCACGTTGAAGGTTCAAAACCTGATGTGCTCTTCGTTTTCTCCGTTTACTTAGACATGCGGGAGTGCAATATTCCCTCTGGTCATCACCGCCGCCAGATTTACTCTGCCCTACTGGCCCAGATGATGCGAGTGCAACTAATTGTTGGGGACCTTGCTTTGCCTGAGCAAGGTCCAAACCCTCCAATAAGTAAGAGCTATGCCTAGCTTAACTGGTGTTATAAACGCTAGGTGCTGTAAACACTGAAGCCCAAAGCCTGTAGTTATACTCTTTTGTCCGCCTCTACTCGTTCTGCATGATGGCGACGAGTGATGCTGAACAATTGGATGCAAACAAGAGAGCATAGGCAAGTTGAAAGAAACAGAGGAATTTTCTTACATTCATCCTGTGTCCGTACTATAGCCCTGACCAAAGTATAGTAGAACTTCTAATCAGCTTTATATATAAGGCCCCTTTCATCGCAAATAGAAACTCAATAGACTCCTTCTCAGTTTACAGATGAATTTGTATTTTTCCACTTTGCACATAATCATCTATGAGCCGTCATCAAATACTTCTCGCCCAGAACCAACAGGTATGTAAGTCGGATTGACGTGCGTAAGTCGACGGAAACCCAATTTCGAGATATTTTACAGAACAGTAACACCAATGTGAATTAGGAATTTGCTTGATTGTCGGGCCAGCAGAGCACAAGGAGGTGGTTTCAGCTCAAGAAAACCTGTATCCCATTCACGAACGGTCATAAGTCGACCACGGGCATTTTACACATTGTCCATTGTTGCATGTGTACCTGCATCGTGCCGTCTGCAGTCTCAGGCCCGTTTGCTGGCTCTTAAGCGGTTGGTGTTTCGTCTGTATCAGGAGAGCGGCTCATATCAGTGCAAACGGATATGCAAACGGATATAGATATGGACACGGATATGGATATGGATATAAGAATCAAGTCTGTATATATAGGGGCATTGTGCTCTCGAGATCAGTCAATTAACAACTCTTTCTAGCATCTAAAGTAACATCCATCAAAACTAAAAATCGAGTGCGCATCTATGATAACTCTTCAATGACATCACCAACTCGCCCTACGCCGAACTTACAGCTGAAAATTGCATTTAAACCCTTAGGCAAAGTGATTGTCCGCAAGATTTATTGTTTTGCTCGCAGAAAGACAAATCTGGCCACCACCGTCAGGCTGTGGCACATCCCACCCCCGCTTGCCGGCGTTCATATCCCAAGGCACCAGCCTCTAACGAAGACACGCTTTTATTGTGTCTATTCTGGTTCAATGCCCGGACGAGTGTTATTACTGACCTTTCATCTCAACTTGGATACACCCCATATCTGGAGGGGGCCCGCCAGAAGCACACGGACTGTGGGGTTACCGGGGACGCAGATACGATAGGCCTGCAATAGATCTATAGATTGAGTGAGGCTGCGCAGTAAGACCGTTAAACACAAATCAAAAGAAGGGCATTCACCCTAGGCTAGTAATCATTCAAAACAGTCAGATAGGCCGCCGTCGATTCATAGACTGGTCAGATGAGACAGTACCGGTTAGGCTTTGTTACCGGTGTCTGCAGATATTCTTAGATACCGTATCTGTAGATATCTGCAGATGCCGGGTGGTATCCATGGGTACCTGCCGCGTCCCGAACAAGAGTACATGTTTCCACTTTACCGAAACTGGATTTGCAGGAATTCATCAGGCCTACAGATCTGTACAGAACTCTAGAAGCCGGCTTTGGTGTGGGTATATAACTGTACTTAGAAAAGTCTAAGTTGGCCCGGCTGACGGCCGGGCCGACCGCTTTAGAATACTGGTCCATAATCAGGTCTGGTTGGTTGTCATCCGAAGACATAATTATGCAGGGTGAATTCAGGCCGTTCAATCCCTCGGTATCACCGAGCAGTAATCATGACACGAACACCCCCACAACGCTGTGGACTGAGCAGTCCCCAAGATAGATCGAAGCAGTATCGATCTATTGAAGCCAAGATCGTCGATGAGTACATTTACGAGTTCATCCCAACCTGCTGTAACAAATGAAATGCTTCAGGCTGCCATATCTCAGGATTTTCCCACGTGTTCATTGCCTTACTCTAGAGCAGAGATATGCATGGTCAGCGGAGACCACGGAACCCGTCGATCGAGCTAAGCCAAGTTGTATCTTGGTCCGTGACACGATACCATTTTTCATTCCAGCCTGGACAAGTAAAGTGCACTCCATTGGGCACTGCCGGCAGAAACCTTGCGTTGTAGAGTAGGCCATTCACAGACAGAATCTTTCTACTGCCGATGTGAGCTAGGCAGAAAATCCATGAACTTTCTTGTGCATGAGTCACATACGAAAGTCCAGCTTTCATCCCAACCTCCTCACAGCTCAACCCGCAGCCAAACCAAGGATCTACAGCACATAACTCCGTATCCGGGAGTTGAATGGGGAAGCTGAAACGACTGGCGATATATGTCAAAAGCCACGTGGCTATATGCGGCGGTGGGTATCAGAACAGCACTTTGCTTACTGATTGTGTGTGGCATTGCATGTAGCAGATAACCTTACAAATGTTCGTTTGCGATGAAGCTCCAAGTTTGCGCCTCAAATCTGCACCTTCGCTTTGCAAACCAGCCACTAGATAAGCTGCGCTTCTTTTCAATACCAATCATCCGCGGATCAGACATCCGCGGCATAATCTCCCGCCGCGACCCGGCGGAACTACACTACAGACTAGCAAGTGTTGTGTTGTACGTAAATAAAAGGACCAACGTGCAGCACCGCCAACCAGGCAGCGTCCGTGTAGGAGCCGTCCAAGGCGCTTCAGTACAGCAGGGTCTAGACAAACGCCGGTACGCGGTAGTTGGTAGTTATGAAAAACTCCAAGCCTCAAGAACATATATAGTTATGTGTCTGCATTCTCGATGCTGTTTTTCGTCGAATCAAGAAAACAGATGCCTCGTTGTGATTACGGGGACAAAGGCTTGAGACCTCAGGATGGGATGTGATCTAAACGCGCGACGAGCGTCACAAGGTACCTGACACCAAAAGCCAAAGGTGTTCCCTACTTCGCTCCCAACATTCTACTCAGAGCCTCCCTCGTTCAGACTGCCCTCTCCATACCACACGCGCTTTCTACCCGAGTTCCCGCAGCACCAAGTGGGTTCTGGGCCCTGTAGGTTCCACTATCATTGTTCCTATCCGGCAACCGCCAGCTAGGTAGTACATATTTGATGCCGGATAAACTTTTGAACCGTTGATGGATGTTGTATTAATTGATGGGATGGGTTCATGCATGATGCAGCCATATAAAAAGTCATCACGCGATGAGCTCTCAAGTGGAGCTTTCTTCCCTCTCTGCTTCTATTTGAAAGTTTTGCTTTAGTACACGCTCTCTAGACAACCTGGAATTGTTGCCAGATGTGCCAGGCCCCAACTCCCGCAACTGGACACATTAGCAATCGTAACCTGCTTAAAGTAGTTCACATAAAGTGTAACTAGAAATAAGTACTTCTCTGATCGGACCGCCGGTGCTGCCAAGCCCTCATTACCGAGAATAACCTTGCGAGTGCCACTGCATTGTGAATACTACTGCAAGAGTTTAGGGATACCGTAACGGCAAAGGTTAAACTGACCTACCTAATCCACCTCATAGCAGCCAATATTGTAATACATGACCAAGGAAACGACCAAACCTTAAGTGCTAGATGAAAGCCTAGACCAACATGTTACACTATACACAAATATGCATGTTCCAGCTTATACGCCAAGAAATCTGCTTGTAAAGAAGTCGACTGCAATTCAAACAAGTCAACTGTTTGTTAAATAAGCTAGCTTATTTATCAATGAGGCAACTGTAAAGTTAAGGCGGCTTGTTTGGAAAACCAGCTGACTGGACTGCAAAGCATGCAACTTTATAAACAAGTCAACTTATATAGTACTTCAAGTTGCACAAACAGTTGGTAGGATCGCACAAGTTTTGCACCTAATGCCAAGCTGACTGTAGATTGTAACTTTGTGTACGGCTACATTTATGACTGGGTTGCCTACCGTCGCTAGCCCTGTCATCACTGCCATCGCCATACCGGCTCATCACTAGCATAAGCCAGAGTGGCCCAAATACGTATACCTACATGAATCTGAATTCCGTCAGACGTGAGCTACTGCAGATTCATCTAGAAAAACTGAGTCAAAGAACTACTCCCCCTGAGCACCGATTCTCTACCATCGTCAAGAATCCACCAATTAAAACCCTCATGAAATTCACAGGGATGGGATACCATGTTACTGTGGTATTGCTGCGGATTAGTATGCTATAAGAGACTGGAAGGATAGAGTAGTAGGGTATCCCCGGAATATATACTTTGGTCACCAAGTTGACTTATTTGTCAAGAGATCCACTTTGTGGTAAGTTGACTTGCTTGACAACTACGGTAGCTGTTATGCAGAGTTAACTTCTTGACAAACAAGCCGACTTATTTATAAAGCCGCCAGCTTTACATACTTATGTATAAGTCGGAACACATGTAAATACCTTGCTCTACTCTCTATGTGACTGTCGGCTAGCCAGTCATAGCTTCTTACATAGACATATACACGAGAGCCAAGACGGAGTCTCTCTTGATCTCCAATACAATCGTCTATCTCTAAGTAACACAACATACAAATTACAACCGAGTGATACTCAATGAACCTCGGCCCACAGCGCCGAAACGGGCATGAGGTATTATCTTCTCCGCTGTTGACAGCCCGTTTGCTTTCCGCTTGTCAGTGATAGAGCGGGAAGCACGCCATGGTGCATGGATCAACCCAGCACCCAATCGCAGCCGTCGACAGGTTTTTTTGACACCTGTAACATCCGACAAATTAAGTTTTGGCTGTTCTAGAAAACACCATTATCCGCCCTACGATACCCTGCTATGACACCATATTAGCTATTTCCTATCACAGTTGTTTGGAGAGGACGCTAGATATAGCGGGCGAGATGTTTTGATCCACATACCACCGTATATGGTATGCGAGCCCTAACCAACGGGATGTCCTATGGCTGCTCACACTCCTTCTGGTTGGCTGCCGCACTGGTACCAGAGCCAGGATTGGGGTGCACAAGCGGACATGACTTTCCCAATCCATCCTGTCCACGTAGGTAGGAAGCCGAGATTGCCTATCAAATCTCTCTACCTATCCCAGTAGTTCGTCCAATAATTGCTAACTACGCTGAGCGCGTTGAGACGGGGTGTGCGGGTGCGGCGGTATTGTTGTATAGTAGTTTAATGGTCTGATATTCTTTTGGCACACGGGTAAATACCTTCCCCGTGATGCAGGAGACAGCGGGAATTCCACTCCACTTCTTGCCCTGTCAAACTGCTTTGAGAAATAGAAGGGGTATTCCAATCTGCAACGTCTGCCCATTGCCGCGTGGCTGTGCGCGTGTGTATGGGATGTGCGTACTTAAGCGAACGTGTTTGCCGTCTTTTCGACCCTTTCCCGAACCCTTTGTGGCTCCAGGCAATGCTCGCAGCTTGTTGAGAAAACGTACGTCGACAGGAAGTAAGTGGATACTCCCTGCGGATGCCAGTGGTCGGTGAGCTAATCTGAAGGCAGAAGACGCACAATCCTGAGACGCACAATCCTGAGACGCACAATCCTGATATACATGTCAGCTGGGGTTCTATGAACTGTCATGTATCGCGTACAACCCGATCGTGATGCCCACATGCCGGTGTCCGAATAGCTGGTACGTACAAGCTTGATATGCCTAACTTCACGTCAAAACATCGCCTCCGGGGACGCTCTCAGACGGCGACGGCAAAGACCACCGGCGGGGTCAATCGTCGCCTCTAGGGCGGCTTCGGCGGTAATTCGACTCAACTTTCAAACAATCGCTATCTGTCGGAGTAATTCTTCGGGAAACAAACGCCATATGGTGCGTTGGCGTGGAGGTGGGGATGTTATCGTACGGGAGGTGGCGGGGGGTCTTGTGGTATCTCTCCAGCAAATACTTGAGGAGGTTCGCCATGGATATCAACCGGACGGCCATCCACCGAGCCATAGGTTACGGCTCGACATTTCGGTCCGACGACGGAAATCTCGGATGTCCAGCGGCTTAACACGGAATAAAAATGCCGTTCCACTCTACCGATACATCAGGTACAATATTATTGGCGAAGGGGCGGGATGCAAGAATAGAAGATTCTGTCCCTTACACGTCATTGGACATCTCTGGAACCGTGGCATAGATTTCAGGTTTCGGGCGGCGTGAAATTTACCGCGGTAGTCATAGCCAACCATTCTCGATTTCTTCAATGGCAGTTAGCCATTGGGGCGGCGATCATTCAAAGCGGCGGTCCAAAGGGCATTACGATATGCCTACCCAATATCGGGAAGTAGTCCGTTAGGTTTCCAGAAAGATCGTTTGCTTATAGATTTCTCTTCTGAATATCTGGCGCGCGATGCAGGTACCTACATATTGACGTTGCACTCTCATCATCCAGTCGTTGTGCATATCCCGGGAACTAGGATCCAAGACTGTACCATCGGTACCCCCGATTTGCACTTTCGGCGCATATCCCCAATGGCTCATTTCATCTACCGGCTGAAAGCCTTGTTGGCATTGGAGGGAAGAGTGACTTTCCATGGATGATATCGATCAGACCGACAAAATGGAGTGTTGAAGGCGAACGAAAGCGTACCCAGAGTAGGAACGGGGGCCTGTAGGCGGTCAGTTCTTTTGCTGAAGAGGAAGGGCAAAGTTGGCACTTCGATTGGCTGTTTTTCCTCACTAAGCCTAGATGCCGGCAGCATAGCACAGTGGCCTGATATTAGAAGATGCAATTCGATTGGAAACCTGAGTGAGCATTGACGCCTCGACGGCGGACGAACGCCCTGCGGGGCGCTGCGGTGGCAAGGAAAGTTGATGACTTTGTCGCATTCTTGGTTTGGTTACATGCTTCGCGTTCAGCTCCGAAGAAAAAGGTCAAAACATTAGTACGTTTGCAAGAGGTATATGTGCCTTTGAGCGGGTATGTACTTACTAAGGGCAGCCCCCCTCCTGTCAGTCGAAGGACGTCATCATACCTATTTGGAAACAGCCTAATGCATCTCCACCGGAGCGATGACAGCTTGTCAAGTGTCGGATCCACGAAGTTAGTTACCGAAAGCTTGTGGATAAATGTGTTCATCTGCACGCTGGGACGAATACCGCCTAGAATAGCCCCCGCCGTGCGTAGTCTGGTTCTTAGTGTGCAAGTGTGATACACGCTCTAGCATTTCCCAGCGCCACTAACATCTCTTTGAAACCGTTTCGGTCCTCAAAGTCAGAGTTAGTAGGAACGAGTACAACAGCTGCATGTAGAGACTCATCGTGCGCAAGAAGGGTGAGCAACTCTCGCAACCGGCCAGCACGCGCTAGCTGTCATCCAAGCTGGGCTACTCATCATAATAGGGCAGTTGAACAGCAGTTTGGGCGGGTTGCAGGCAGAACAAAATTCCTACCCGCCAATAGATATCGGCGCAAGGACATCCTAGACGCAGTTTGGCTGACAGTCGCAGCTCGCCTCTCGGCTAAGTTTGGACGCTTCCGGTGTCCACAGATCGGTTGCTTAACTCGGTCCAATATCAACTGCGTCCTAAGGATCGGCATCTCGTTCTGTGACAGATTAAATCTCGGTGGGCTGGCTGTGGCCTCCATTTCAACAAAAGATCTAGCCTGTCAGACGGCTTTTTTTCTCGCTAGGGCTACGCAAATGCCGTATCCAAGCCGACTGGCAGACTACAATAGCTCTTGTCTCGGATTGTCTAATGGGGGAATTCCGGGGTGTGCTATTGTTGGAGGTGCTGTGATCTTCGATCGGGAACCTTACCGATAGTTTCGTCAGCGACGATTTCACCAGACGAAATCCCCAAACCAAATTACCAGCTTTCGTGGGGTGGCGATGGCAGTGGCACGCTAGTCATGTGCATGTTTCCACTTTTGCACTTTGAATTCCGTTGCATACGGTTCGGACTGACAGCATTCTTCCCGCAGAGCGGTAGTTAAAAAGTAGCTCTGTTTACCGAATGAATCTGAAAGCAGCGAACGCAGGAGGCTCCCGCCGAGTAATAATAATAGCTACTGCTGTTGCTGCTGTTGCTGGTTCATATTCACCTGCGTAAACGCTTTCTCATCACCCCGCACCTTCCTCACCGCAGTATCTCATAAGAAGTGGTGGTCAACTGCATGCGGGTTTTGGCAGCTTTCTGAGACGTCCACACCGGTAACATGCCAGTTTCTTACCCAATAATCCCCACTACGCCCCAACACCTTCTGTCATGACCTTCCGTATGCGAGCACTCTGTACAACCCCCTTCCAATGGCATGTGCTCAGATATATTGTTCGACAGGTTTCGTAAGTCGACAGAAGGGCGGAAGTTGCCTTGGTAGAAGTAATTCTATCGGAAGACTGCTCGCACCATGCTGCGGAACCATGCAACTGGCAGCTCTTGACGGATGTTCCAGGTTTTCACAGAACAGGGATAGTCGCCCTATCTTCCACTACCTTTCTCGTGTTGGCCGCAACCCCTCATGCTGCCTCTCCGATTGTCAGTATTCAGTACCCAATCGGAACAGAACTCTGGATATAGTTGAGAGCCCCAAACGCGAGCAGTGTCGATCAGTATATGCAGTTAGAAATCGACCGGCCTATCTGTCTTGTTTGGCAGGTTTCGCTTCCTCCCGTGCGTATGCTTGGAACGACAAGCTTTCGAGCCTTACTGTCAGCTCTGTGGAAAGGCAGAGAAATCTGAGAATGAATCCACCGTACAGCATCATCGACAGGTATGACAACTGCTGTTTGTACCAGATGGATTTACAAGTTCTGTTGCCGGCATGAAGAAGAATTCCACCCGTCCGTGCTTTAAGAATTTGCCGATGTGGAATTTAATCAACTTGAGGCTTACGCGCTGCATGAAGAAACTGACATCCGGGAAATCAAAAAGTACATTCACGGCTTCGTGTCAGTTCTACGTAGTCGCATGATGAGCAGCGCTTAGAGACCACTCACGATGGTGCACAGAGAAGCAAGTGCGCGGAAATAAGAAGTACCAGTGCCCAATGACAATGGGAAATTCTTACGTTGATCGAAGATAGGCTAGTATTACTTTTTCTTATTGACAGGCACCATCACCTCGTGAGTTAAACCCAGGACTGCTATAGTTTGTTTTTCTCGTCGCCACGAAAACAGAAGCTGTAGCCAGCCACTATCTAAGCGTGTGCATCACCCAAGCGGCAAGGTCCACAATGGATCCTCTAGAAGAACTGAAACCAATGCACCATCAGAGTCGTACGGATAATTGATACAGAGCCAATAGGCTTGAGTGTGTATACGCATGTTTTATTAAAACAACCTCTACCATCCACCCCGCCTACCTGATTTGGACGGCAATAATATTTGGCTGTCTAGCTAGACACCATACTGTCGATTAGCGAGCATCCCTTTGGAAACTAGCCGGCGAAAAACGTGAACTCTATGCAGGGTGCACAAGATTTGAGAAGGAGGGGACTGCTAGCGGACATGAAGTTGAGGCCCTGCGTGCAAATGGACGTAATTTGCATGCGGATTCAGGGAATTTCACTTTCGATTTACTTCGTTGTAACTCGCAGAAAGTAGATATCCGTCGCCCCTACATCCTAGTAGATGGCTGTAGACGGACTCCTAACCCCATTATGGCTCGAATAGCGATGCGAGCCCAACAGACTATCATGTTCTATCGTTGTTAGTCAAGTGAAGTTCCGTGGCTAGAGTTCACCGAACTTAGGAAGGGAAGGAGGTCTCTCCATTTCACGGAGCTGATATCCATGTAAGTCGAAGTTGCTTTCGTCTGTTCACTCACCCTAGACACCTGTCGAATTGGCATTTGTCTCAGAATTGAGTGTGGAGAGTCGATACCGCTTATGATAGACGCAAGGCAGCTGACTGCAATTTCCCCCACCGGACAGGAAAGGTCGTAGAATCCATCGCCATATCCGCAGTCTCCGACCTCCAGAGTTGGAATGTGTAATGTGTGCGCAGTAGCGGTGGCAGGAAACCGAAGTGCTAGACTCAAAAGTTATTAATAGAACTTGCAGGTCGAAACTAAACGGCTAGATTGGTATTTTGGCAGCGCTCAGGAACGACAAATCTGTTGCCGGCACCCGTGAATGGCTTTTGCGAAAACAGGACGATGAGATGGAAGGGAAATAGAGGATAAGATGGTGTAAATACCGTAAATCCTGAGATACTGATACGGATTGTTGGGTTGCATCTGTGGAGATGTAGCGCGAATACCTCCGCGTATGTGTGTGTACTGCACTTGCTCCAGAAATGGTGATACGATATGCATATGACGATGGTGGTTGTCTCTAAAGTTGGTGTTGTGTTAGGCTTTCTTCTGGCTCCAACGACGATTCACTCTACGAACTAGACTAAAATAACTAGAAACTCCCATGTGTGGCACAAGCGCCGTCTTCCTCGTGGAGGCGGGCGGAGGTCACGTCGGGCTGCTTAGTGCCACTTTGATGCTGGACGTCGTCGGCCTTCTCGGTACAGGATCATCCCTGCTGCGATTCCCCGTCGTGCAGTGTTTCGGCTCGCTACTCAACCCCGTTCTGGGCTTCCTGCGTCGCTGTCATCATCGTCATCACCATCCATCGGGGACCCCATCCATCGTCAAGTGAAGCATAGTGCCCCACAGCGAAGGTGGCGGTTTAATGGCTGGTTGCGTACGTGAAAAGAAAAAAAGTGCCGCACCCAATCCCGCGAAGCACATCACGTCCACTCTCTCCTTTCGCTTGTGCACACTTAGTGCAATCTTAAGAGGCAAACTTCAACAGCTGTTGAATCCGTGTCAGCGGTTCCTGAAGGCGTCACAAACGTCGAACAGTCCGAAGCTGTCAACGCAAGGGTTGCAGTAGCTCGGTAGGTGGTCATCTGTGTATCTCAACCCCAGCCTAAAAAAATAGTTGGTGGATATAAATGATATATGATAGAAGTCAAGATCGAAACCTCCCCCCTCCAAGTGACACAAAGCTAGTCCCTACTTTTCACGATCGTCTGGAAGTGGTTGCTCCCCCATTTCGAATTTCTGGCGATCGGATGTTGAACGACTCCCGTGCATATCTAGAATAGCACTTCCCTCCGAATGGGCGTGATCAAGCTGAAATCGGGGGCCGGATAGCATGGACAAGATCATGCAGGACCCACTTTAAGCAGGTGCAAAGGTTTGTGTGCGTGTGTGTGTGACTGAGCTGGAGGATGTGGATAGTGTCCGATTGAACAATTGGACACGGGTTTGACAGGCGGCGGCACTGCAGGAGATGGACATGATACTATGGCATGCAAGCGGGAGCAGATTACTGTAGGAAGGTCACTGATAGGTGGTTTCGTTGTTGACTGCCGCGGGCGCAAGTTTTTTCTCTCGTCGGTCGCTCTCTGCTGCCGCTCACTGCTGCTGCTCACAACCCCTGGCTTAAACTCACAACAAAAACAGATATGCAGAATTTGGGTGCTTAGAGTACGCAGCAGAGTAAGGCGCTTCAACGGCAATCATGTACTTCTCTGCTGGATAAAGTCTGTGGATGTGATACTTGTGCTGTACTGTAGGAAAGAGTACATTATCTTGTCAGCCGATCCGATCCCGGGTTGGTGGAAAGGAACTAGCAGCGAATCCCAACCAGCCAACCAACCAACAACCAACCAACCAGTAAAATCGACGTCCCAAGTGTGACGAGACGCGCCGTCGCAAGGCCCCAAGGCGTGCCTACATTCCCACTAAATCAACTCGAGCACGTATCCATGTATCCATGTACCATAGCCATATGTCCAGAGAAGGGAGGAGAAGGAGAAGGGCTGGGGGACCGGGGTGATGAATCTGGAACTTGGAATTTTGGTTCTGCGAGACACACTTGCACTTGCGTCGGTAACAAGCGCGGAAGAGAAAAAGAGGTCATCATCCATCATCCCAGCTGCTGGATGTCAGCTTTTAACTTGACAGACGGCGAGCAGCAGCAGTAGCAGCAGCAGGAGAAACATATCCGTACATATACTCACAACCAAGCCCCCTTCTCGACGCAGGACAGCCGATTACCTACCCTATCCACTTATTCCTTACGGGGAGCTTGAGATCGTCGTTCGGTTGCTTGACTGCAAGCCGACAGGCAGACAGCGGATACCGATACCTTAGAGGCAGTGTCAGGTTAGAGTCGGTCAGTGACAGTGACAGTCAGTCGGTGGTGTCAAGACGGGGAATCGGACAAGAGACGCCTCTCCTGCATCTTTTATTCTTTTGCTGTTCCTTCTCTTTCTCCTCCTTCTCCCACCTCTCCCACAACCTCCTCCTTCGCAAAAGGTGGCTATTGTTTGCGCTACTCTGCACTTGCTCTGCACAACATCGAATTGTGTCGCTCTGATAGCAGAACCTTTCCTTTGGGCCCAGTCCACCAGTCAGACAAAGTTGCGCGCCGCCCGCTTGAGCTCACCTGCGATCCCTCTCCCATCGCTACCAGCGACGCCCCTTCGCTCAATACATCGGCTGTCATCGGATACCGTAACCCGTGTTCTGTTCGCGCGCAGACTTGTTGTGCTGGCGCTGGTGCTGTGAGTTGTAGGTGACGAAAGCGCAATCACAACCGTATGGGACCTCCCCCATCAGCCTCGCTGTCGCTCACAGACTGACATTGGGTCCGTTCTCCCTTTCTCCGTCTTTTAGGTACCTGACCATCGAATCGGTGACGTCTGTCACTTTTTTTTCCTCCGAGCTCCGACTCACAGACCTGGCCACCAATTTTACCCTATTGGCAATTGTGCTTTTTGACATTGTGCTGCTGTATATCACTGCCGCATCCGCTGCCTTTTCTGGTCTCTCCTTCGACTATACATACGTACAGTCCTGCCAGTTCCGAATACCTACTCTGCAAGACATTCTTTTCTTGTTTGCTGTCGTCTAGGAACAACTAAAACATTCGAAGCTTGTTCGTTTTAGCGAAACACTCTTTCCATCAAAGTGCGGCCGGTTAATTAGCCCTCGTCGGGTCATATTGCCTTTGTTCGTAAAAGAAACCTTCTACCAAGTCTAGATCTAACCGGTACGCTCTCTCATGCTCATCTTAAACACATTGGTCTCTTTTATCTATTCCCAAAAGAAGCATTTCATGCATAATGTATGATTTGACTGTCTGTGCAGCCTGGAATGCCATTCTGACCTAGTGGTAATCCTTCCCATGTCACCAGCTGTTTCACCCCAACCCTTGCGTTTCGTTCCCTTGTTAGGTGTGCTTATCGCACCATGTATTTTTTATTTTTATTGAGGGATATGACCTTTGTTTTACACCGGAATGGGGCTGTTTTTGTCTGGTACCTTTTTTGCATTTCGGACCTGTCAAATGTTGTACTCAGGGGTGTTTGAATAATCTCACCTTTGTTCTTGCAACCTTGACAAGGAAACGTGTATCAGAACGTATTGTCATCCGGCTAACTTGGACTCGTAAAGCAACGCATTAGTCGCCATTGCAATACATAAGCCCTCGGGATAACCCACCTTCAATAAGTTTAAGGCCCAGGATCTTAAGCTCTTGTTCGCTTTTTCTGGCTTGCAGGTCCCTTCAAATGTACATGGATTTATCGTCCTGGGACATTGAGAACCGAAGATCGTTTGAACAGACTGGCATGACCATGTCTTCTACACCAAGTTCCAGCCATTCAAAATCACTTCCTCCACTTCATCAGGTAGCACATCCACTCCTAATTGTATCAGCGGGACTCATGCTTATATCGATGACGGGAACAAGGCAATACCTGAATTTCATTCAACCAATCCACATCATGAGAGACGATCTTCAAGTGTCCCTCGAAAACTAGCTGAAGGGGGATCCCCATCCTTCAGACAGCCGCATCGAGTTTCCCCAAGCTCTTCGAGCGCAATGTCAGATGCCGGAAGTATGGCCACACTTTCTTATTTCGATTCTGATGTTTTTACGCCGAAAAAGTTTTATCCAGACCTCTTTCTGACAGACGGCAATACAGTAGCTACACCTGGTGAGCCTACAGAGGGCGCCTATGATGCTCAGACATACTTGTTTCCTGGCCAATTGGACTCGAGACGAATGAGCAGCATGTCGTCGAATTCCTCACCACATGTCATGGATCCGAGACCAAGCCCCTACCTCCCACCAGTATCATCCTTGACTTCCTCGAGAGGCTCGTCATTCGATATGGAACCCTCAGAAAGACCACCCGGGAGCTCGTCATTACCTCTGCTATACAATTCCCACCACCACCAACCACCACCACACTCTGGCTATGGGGCACAGTATGAGCACGACGCTGCAAGAAGTCAGCAGAGCACACCAGATTACCCCAGATATTCGTCTACTTCCGCCGTCTCCGCAAGTCCTTACCAGTCATCATCCCCGGTGAATCAGTATTCACAGCCGCAATACTATGCTCATTCGGGAACATATTCTCAACAACCCAGGCCCCAGACAGGATATGGCGTACGTCAACCGGCTGTAGCGGATGGAAGATCGCAATTTTCTACGCCTGGGCAACCTGTAGATCTGAGCATGGATCATTTCGAGCAAGGAAGGCCGGGGAAAAGGCGAAGAGGAAATCTGCCAAAGCAAGTGACCGATTTGCTGCGTAGTTGGCTGAACGATCACCTGCATCATCCATACCCTACAGAAGATGAAAAGCAAATGCTGATGGCCCAGACGGGTTTGACGATCCACCAAGTAAGCACTGTTCGGGGAAGAGGTAGCTCGGTGACAATGGATTCTAATAAACCGTGCTCTTAGATAAGTAATTGGTTCATCAATGCCCGCCGACGCCGGTTGCCAGCAATCACGAATTCGGATCCGAAGTCCTCTAGTTCTAGAAGGCCCAGTGCAGGCCAGTAGACGATGATCATGCGAAATGGTTCCATGTTTACGATTCGGTGTATATCTGCATACTTATAGACGCCCTTGGATACCTGTCATAATACTTATATTATTCTGCACGATTTCTCTTACATATGTCTTTCGGTTATACATTTCTTGGTTGCATATACGGAACGGCGGCCATCAAACGGGTTTTTTCAATGAGGACCGACGGGTTTAGGGTTTTAGGGGGTGTTCCGTGTGCCATTCTGCTTGTATAAGACAGTGACTTTTTTTGTTCCTCTAGTTTGGCTTCTTCTGTAGTTGTGGTCTTTGGCGCATATTCATGGGGTTGGCTGTAGCGATTTATTATTTTATTTTTTTATTTATATTTATTTCGGTGTGCTTTCCGGTTTTTTTCTTTGCAATTTCCATTGTATATGAGCATTCTCAGATGCTATTTTGATGCGCACAGAGAATGCAAAACTGTATGGTTATACGGCGTAAATGAAATCTACTATATAGGACAGCAAGATCGTGGTTTTTAACAACGAAGGATATCAATAATTTGTGGGGACATTTTCGATTTTCGGAGATACTTCCCAAAGGCATGCATGGAGTTCGCCCGCCCCACTGGATTTCCATCGGGTCGGGTGGGGGGTGGGCCGATTTTTTTTTGAGAGGGGGATCTCTCGTACGCACCTTACGAGATAGCCGAACGAGATCGGCGTGTCATGGTGCTTGGAAAAGAAGTTCGACGGAATGTCAGGGCGGGGGGAAAGAACGGGGGGTGGGTGGTATGGGGAAGGTCCTCCCGAGAAATACAGATGGCGGCCACGTGTCTGTACTGCGCGCTTTTTTTTCTATTCTGGAATTTGGATGGAAGTACAGACATTGGACGTGATGAAGGGTTTTTTAAGGACAACAAACTGTACTGACGATCTCATGGGCAGGCGCTATGCTGAGGACTTTCTGTTATGGTGCTGTGCTGGGATGGTGCTGATTGAAGTGGCGCCGTATATGCTCAGCTGGAGCCTAGTAAGTAGCTGGGGGGGCGGAGGATCGTGCTGAATTGTAATCATCCATCTTTGAGTTGTCCCTAAGGTATTTGCGGGCATGGTCCAATCAGCCTAAGGATACTTCACATATCCATGGCGATCTCCGCCCTGAGGAATTTCGGAATCCCACCACCCATTCCCCTTCCGCCGAGCCCCTAGGTTGTTGATTGTTTATCGGCTGGTTATGTTGGCGCAATATATCTCGGTAGATATTTAGACAGGCAGGGGGGCTAGTGAAAGTGTCGTATGTCGTATTATCACTGAGTTTTATGATAATCGTGTACCTATAGCATGCACGAGACTCCACCCCTCCCGCCAAACAGTCCGAGGCTTCTAGAAGATGAGGATATGTACCTACTCGAATAAGTTAAGATGGTGGAAGCTGCCCATTGCTTTTTGTGTTGGGGTTTTCTAGAAGACGGGAGATGCGTATGTACTCAATGCAAGGTGACGATGTATCCCCCGAAGGCTCTTGCAGCGGACTGGCGCGAAGAAGCGCAGTATCCATTGGTACCGAGTGAGTACTTCTTCTTATAGGTAGCGGTTGATCTCCCTTCTCTTCCAGTAAGGAAGGAAGGAGGGTTTGGGTGGATCCGATCCGGGTTCCCATCACCCCTCGCTGGTGGGGTATCATGCCGCAATTTAAGCGGAGAAACCGGGGTTATTATCACTATGTATTAAATAGAAAGAGGCATTCTTGCTTCACGTAGACTCTAGAAGTGCCAGTTAGTTAGTGAACGGCAGTAGACCCCCAGGAATGTGAGATATTGTTGCACAGAAACAAGGCGGAAATAAAACCAATTTTCCATCATTTCAGGCTTTACAGTGCAATAAATGGCAAAGCCGCAAATTCGAAATATATGCAGAATGACTGTTGAGAAGCAACATAGTGAGATATCATTTTCCAACCGTTTTACAGTAACCTCCGTGAACTGACAGGATGCAAGCACCTGTTTCTGGTGCACACACTAACATTAACAGCCACTTTGTGAGAAACATAGCAGCTGCCAAACTATACTCGGGACCACACACGCCTGACACTGACAGATCGGTCATCGATTCGCAATTGACCCTTGAATGCAATCACCCTTCTCCGGTGTTAAATGAGCTGAAACTAATAAGAGCAAAAAAAAAAACTCTATCAAGACGTTTTCGCCAAGTTTATTGTATTAGCATCCAGGTAAACCAGGTAGGGATTTTGTTTATTCGGAATTAGCAAGGCAAAATGTGGGGAAGAGGAAGCATATTGTACAGCTGCATGGGTTCTTAGAGAAAGTCGGCACTAACAAGCTTTCTTTCCTCCAGGTACGTTTCTAAGTTTGTTATTCTGCTCAGCTCGGACTGGCACATCGTCGTCAATACTGGTGTCCAGAGTAGCCGTCAATGCCGTTTCATTGATGCTGGCACCCGTGGTAAGCGAGCTCCGCTGAAAGTAAACAGTGTACTTTAGATGCACAAGGAAATTAGGGAAACCGGGGTTTAGAGTGCTATTTTGCCTTACACACTTGTTTGGGCAGAGGTCAGCTGCGCTGGATACGCTTGCAATATTGACCTGAAGTCTTGCAAAACCAATCATATTTCTGGTGGCCAACTGCAGCCAGCAGCAGCAAAGCCGCCTCAGCCGAGCGCGTATGTACTCTAGGGGGTAAGTAAATAATGGGAAATCGAGGTAGCCTACCATGGTTTGGGGATGGGATGGGTGTGTGCTTTATGCGGGGTGTGATAGTGTTCAGCTCTGATCATGACTCCAGCTAATAAAACACCTATACTGACTGTTGAGGGCCCGGGTGGACGGTTCAGAAACGGGGATAATGTTTGAACGCCCGGTTGATATCTACCAGCCATGCAAAAATCCGTTTATTGACATCCTTTCACTATCGGTAGAAATTGCTCGGTGAATTAATGACAAAATATGTCTCCCCTTTTCACAACAGTAGACATCATCGAGATGGGATGTGCAACCGCCGGGACAAAACCCAATCTAACTGGCAGCAGTCTGTCTTTGCAGAAATATGCGCCCATGTCAAGGATATGGGTAATTTCAACATTTGCCTCCCGGATATGGCCTGGTGAGCTTGTCTAGATCTGCATGTCTGGTCCCGCCAGTGCCATTCTAAACTCGACCATCAGCCGCTCCGTGCGTGTAACTAGTTACTCACATCAATCTACGCATAGCGACGGACACAGTTTTATTTAACGTTCCGACGTCTGGTCCCTCCCATCGACCAGCTGCAAGTACTTAACCCATTATCTCCATCCTCTCACCTGACTAGATTTGGTTCTAGTCTACGACTGTCTAGATGGACGGAAATGCCAGTAAGTTCTGTTGTGAAAAAGGCTTGGTGAAAAAGGCTTGGTCGTTCAGACTGTCGCCAGAAATGGAATCAATTCTGGCAACACGCCAAAGCACGTCAACTAGTGGATTTTGGACAGCGGTTGGACATTGACCGGACATTTTTCACAATTGATCTTAGTCCGAACTATCCTTCAAAAGTTAGGTAACGTCCAAGTGAGTTATGCTTTTTCGTAACAGTTGTTTTGTTACGCGCGTGCATACCGCCACTCTGGTACAATTGCAAGTTACTCATTTCCACCGCGAACGATGATCCCTTGCTCACGGCGGCTTCAGTTACTAGCGGCGTAGGACTACCGGAGGGCGCTCCTGTAACCGCCTTTGTCTTACGTCACCGTAGGACAATAGTTCGGCGAGATCCCCAACATTCCCGCCGGCGGGCCGCCCCGAACCTTCCCCTACTGCGGTGGAGAGGCCCAAAAACTGGTGCTTTCTCACAATACATGCTAACATCTCTTGGCAATTACCCTGATGATCCTACGACAACACCACGACAAGAACGTATGACGAGAAAGAAAGATCAGCGACAACAGAAAGGCTCCGGTAAAGAAGGAGTAAGTAATCACACATAACAACACGAAGAGACCTATCTGTGTGCTCCCTCAAAGCTGCAGTTACTAACCGCTACTGGCATTCATCCCAGACTCCTGATTTCCCGGAAGCTCTTCTCGGACCCGAATATCTTCGAATACCCACAGATATCTTCACATGGATCTTGACTCTGCAGGTTTTCTCAAAGAGTTGCCACCGGCCTACTGTACAATGAGGTTCAGACAGCGGCCAGTGATTACACACTTCAGACCCCGATTACATGATTTTGGATTAGTACATAGATGTGGCGCAAGATGTTACTGACTTCGGCCCCTCACTATCGAACAGTTTTAGAAGAAGCATGGAGCGGCCGCCTGAGAATGTCATATGAGGATCTGGACAACTCAGATGACGAGGCTGACTAAAAGCGAGATAAAAAACCGTGGATGAAGAGGATCTCATAGGTACCAGTAGATAATCATGATTACATGGGTATTTCAGTACCCTTGTGATTACCAATTACAAACCTGCAAATATAAAGCACAGGACGGTGCCTGATTACTGATTATGTCCAAATCTCATAGCACGGTACAGAATGCCAAAAGCGGCGTCAGAAATTGTGATATTATCTGGCCGGTCTGTGACCGCTTAAGAATACTGGCCGCGAGAAGTAAGTTGGGAGTATTCGAAAGCATCATTTTGATTCGGATGCCACAGTGGTAGAGAAACCGTGCGTCATCGGAATGCAGATCGACAAGAAGTCATCTATCATTGCAAACTATTTCTTCAACGATGACCACAACGCATATACTATCTATTTAGACGAAGAGCAAGGGTGCAAGCCAAAGATAAATTGCATCTGTTGTATGATTTGTATTCAACGACTGGTCTTGTTGTCTAAATGGAAATTTTGATGTGCTCAAGCGTGTTAGACATGCAACCGGTAAAGCTAGAAGGGAAAAATGGGGCAAAACAAGATGAAGTCTATTGCATAGGCGCCACAAGAGATGCTGGACCTAGCCGCCGTTGTCTTACATCACCCTAGAACAATGGTTCCACGAGGTCTCCAACTTTCCACTGGCGGGTCGCCCCGAGCCCTCCCCTACTGCGCCGCCCAAGTGGCGGAGCGGTTGCAGCCGTCCGAGAAAAAGGAAGCCCACAGGAAGTCGCCGTAGAGTTGCCTCGGAGCAGAGGAAAAAGTATCGAGGCTTCTGGCTGGGCTGCTTGATATCGACTTCAGAACTTTGGTTTCTGAATATCGACTTCAGAGAAGTCGTCCACCAGGTACGTTGCGGTCAGAGTTCTTGGGCTGGTTCAACTCCACCACTTGTCTCCCGCCCATGGCTCGGCCCGACCCAAGGGTCATCCCTCGGTGCCCATCAACTCTGGCTCCCTCCACCCGGCGATAAAACCCCACATTTGTCGCTAGTAACTGTCGACGTCGGCCACGGCGCCTATTCGACCATTTGCCCGGCGCTCGCGCTACACAGCCGACGCAGGGTGTTCCATGGTATTTCAGGATCCGCCTGATAGCTTCGGTACCACGAGCAAAACTCCTGGCAGACATGGTGTTTGTGCTTGAAGGTTCCAGGGATTCTGGAACGCCGTTTTGAGGGGGCGAAAGATTGCGGGAGAAGGAGCATAAGGATTTCATAAGGTGTTCGAAGTCGTGTGAAGGAAGGTGGTGAAGGTGGTGAAGGAGATTGATTGTTCACCCCATAATTTCCATTGGGACTTGGGAATCGTCAGTAGCCATCAACCAACCGCGGGACCAACCGAACCATAATCCTAGGGTCCCAAATAGATTTTGTGCTGGGGATCCCGGGGACGAATTAAAAGGATGGCACGATGCCTGCAGTCCGGTGAAATGTTGTTCGTACTTGTTGTGTCCATGGCATGATTCGAGAATTGAATGCAATTAGAAGGTTTCATATCAAAGCACTCTGAAGGATTAGGAATGTTGCAGCTGGGGCAAACCCATTGTGAGAATATACAATTGCTGTTGTTATGAGGCGTGGCTAGGAATTGTTCATATGATAGCTTTAATGAGTGCCAGCGCCTGGTGTTTACCACAAAGGTCACCGGCGACCGGTAAAATGACTTTCAAATGCTTTATCTTGTAAAAAATTAGAAGTCTTTGCCATTGATAACCGCGCCGCCAACAGCAGTCGTTGGGGCGGCTGAGCGCTTGTCGAGGGTGGTTGGGGAAGAAAAAACGCCCCGGACGTTTCGGGACTGGCGGAAACGGGTTCTTGGGGTGTCTGATTCTGGGGGTGACCAATGTTGGAACCGTCCGCATGGCCATGGTTCCTTCGGCTGCATGGGATATATTGCGGCGTTGTTGGGAAAAAGGTGCCCGGTGTACATATAGGTAATATCGTGAAACTAGGCGTAAACCTGGTAGTAGGGAATTGTGGTTCGTGATTGATTGCTTCTCATTAGAGTTCTCTTATCGTGGGACAGGGTTTGTTAGTATTCGTTCTCGTTCTCGGCTGCCAGCCGCGCTTGTGCAGAAAGATTGGCAGTACTCGGTGCATAAAGGGTTCATGAAAAATCAACTTCTTGGGGCGTTAAATTGTAATATCTACGGGCCTGTGCAAATTTGGAGCCGGGGAAGAGGAGCCTGTCAGACGGCTTGGTAAGATTTTTGCGGTAGCCCCAGCAACCAAAAGCCGTCTACAGACTAGGGGAGGAAGCAATTTATTCCGCTGCCATGGATCCCTGGGGTTCTCGCAACCCCGCCCGAGTTTGGTGCTCCTCTCGAGGTTCCGGGCTTCCCAGTGGCCAAGAGTATGCGTGTTGTGCAACTGTGCCTGACACCTTACTTTCGAACTCGTTCTCTCGGTCATCTAAATAACCACAACCACCGTCACTTCCTTACATGCCAAAGTCCCTAGAAATGTGTCACTAATTATGAACCAGACCTGTGTTCAAGTACATCTACAAAGCTGCTGCAATTGCAGCTGAAAAGACAGCCTAATAAACAGTGCACCAAACGATCTTGATTGATAATAAAGTGCCGATTTTTTTGTTGGAAACTAGTCTCAAATTCAGTTAAATTGTAAAATACTGCTAAGCTGAGCATTTCTGTACTATTTGTCTATCAGAGCTTATGGTTTGTGAAGAGTTTTTGTGATTGGACATTGTGAAAACGTGAAGTTGCAGAGCACCCACAACACGCATACTTTTGGCTACCGGCAATACTATCCCAGGAAAAAATTTGGATCACAAGTGGCATCACCAAGGTTAATATGGGATAAATTTACCGGTCAGTTCTGTCATCAATTTGATATCATGATGCCCTTGCAAACGTATATTGATTTTATTATCACTTTAGTATAAGGTTTTGATCCTCGGGCCCCCGTACCTATTTCGGGACTTCATCGCCTTATTGACTACTTCACTCTCCTCGACAACGCTAATATAATTCTCGTCTTCCCAATACCTCGCAGAATGAACCCCCGGTCCGGTACAATCGCGGTATTACCTTCCGCGTCCGGTTTTTCGCTATTTGTTAATTTGGTCGTTGTAGATGCACTTCTGGTCATTAATGCCGCTCAAGGCGATGATGACGGCGACGATAATGATGAGGACGACGAGGTGGTTCGCTACGATTTGGAAGAGTAGTTGATGATGGTCGTACCTAATAACTCTACCAACAAGGAAATGTTGAGGCGTCGACAGGCTGATCGTATGAAGTCTATCAAAAACTAGATCATAGGCGTTTGTCATTTCTATGCCTGGGATCTGGGGTTTGTGTTCGTATAGTCTTTTGTTCATTTTGCTGATGTCGTTGGGAAGATGGGGTTAAGTGTACTTGGGAGCACGGGGTTAATTTCTGTTGGGAGATCGAGATACGGAGCTCAATGGCGGAGATGGTACTTGTAAGGTTACATATGACAGTAAGGCTGAAGGGCTATACAGGTTGTAAAGGCTGTAAAGACTGTCGGTATCAGAAACGAATTGACCGCTTACTGGCCCTAAAGACCGCAAACTCCCATAAGACACCCTTCCGCAGATACATCCAAAATCCAGACTTTCGATCTGACACGGACCGTGAGTTCCAAAGACTTATTGCATCAACTCCACCGTGATCATTCGGAAGAAGCCTGAAGACGAATAAAGTGCGGCTCAAAAGCTTATTTCAAGCTCCTGTCGCGCATTGGCTCTAGCGTCTACGGCGTCTATCTTTCCGCAATCCACCAAAGAAAAACCAGTATGGCACTCCCGCTGTCAACATCCTCACAGCAACAGTAGCTATCGACAACAAATCCTTGTCTGCATCATATACGGAGAATGACGGTGGGAAGGCGAATTCGGCGATTGGGAGCGCGCCAGTTGCTTCACCGATATACAACGACTGCAAAGGAACATGCGACACTGAAGCGCTCGAGACTAGGTATCTACTCTACTCTAGTTACAAGATCCCTGCTTGTTTGGATTCGCTGTAATGTACCGCTTGAGACCACCTTTCTTGCTTTCATGACGCTGACATTGAGACTAACACTGTTGAAAAATTCATCGCCTCGTAAGTGTGAACATATTTGACGTATGCCCCCCGCGTGCTTGCTAGCATGTTCCATGTTACCCATTTTCATTTTCAGGGAAATGTAAAATAGAGTTATACTGTACTCTCGGAGTTCGGCGCCGGGTGTGCGCTGACATTGCATATGTCACCTTTCCATACCGAGGATTATGTATGGGTGAGAACTAGTGAGCATTTCAGTCCAGGTTTAGAATACCAACCTAACCCTCAATCGCCCCGTACGAAATTTTTTCCCCTTTTTCTCAACACAGCATTGTTTGGGGGAGAATCAGAAGGTTTACACGAGGAAAAGAGAAAAAGTAAAAAAGTCATGAACAGAAGAAACGCCGCACACCATCGCAACCCTGATGTTGCTCATCCCATCCCAGCCTGGAGTGGCAAAGGTAGGGTAGTACTGAGGGGAAACGAGACTACATACAGGTGGGTCACCGAGAGGGTGGGAAAAATTACCCACTATATATAGATATGTACTCACTTTATCTTTATATTAGACAAGGTTTGCCATGGACGACAGACAACTCAGCTCTGGCGGTAAAACATTAGTTTCCGTATGGCTATCCCATCATGCGCTCTGATTAACCCTACCTCGCCCGTTTCGTACCCACAGACAGACGTCGGTATGCGCCTATTTTTTTATCCCTTTGCCGGTAACCGGGTTTGGGCCCATAGATGGGCCGGCTTTTAAAATACACATCACACAACCACAATCCAGCCAAATGCCCCCAGAATAAATAAAAATACTCTACATATGTTGAAATTCATAAAAACAATTTCGTTTGGGTGTGAAACACAAAGCCTCATTGCAGTCCTCACACTTTATGCTGGTTTTCATGCCTTCTCCACTACCACCCTGACTTCTTCTCCACCTGCAAAGGAAACAACCTACTCTACTCTCCATCCAAAGTGGGGAATGCATTCCTGGTACCATTCGGCAGAGGGGAAGGGGGGTGTGCTTGGTAACTAGCCTGGTAGGCAGTGGGGGCAAGGCAGATTGTGTGGCAGGAGCTGACCGAGTGATTTTTTGTGAAGCCGGAATGCGGGAGGAACTTTTCATTGTTGATGGACTTCCAGCTTGCAGAAGGTCACACACAATGGAGAGACAGAAGTCAAAGTGCTCCACAGTGTGCTCTTTGTTTGCTGGAAGATCTCGATAGATTATGAGGCTATTGATGAGAGCCAACAAGGCAAGCCTTCAGGAGTTTCAGTTGGTGAATTGTATGGAGACACATGGAAGAAGCGGTGGATCTCCTGAAAGCGAGTCTTGCCAAGGTAGGCTGCTGGTGGTAATCCATCCTTGGGAAGGTAAACTCCATCCTTCATCCAGTACCTCTCAGGAGGAACTCCAATAAGACCCATATGAATTTGAATTGCCAGCCAGAGATAAAGCTCCTGAGCAGTAACTGGCTGCCAGGAATGCTGCCGCTCCTTCTCTGGCCCAAGAAACTGCTGCTGGGCATAGGAATTGGTGTTGGCTACAAGCTGTCCCATAATGGAGTTGGTAAAAAAGAGTTTGAAGATTTGAATTGGAGTAATGGCATCCAGCTCAGAGAACGAGATGGGCAATTGGTTCCATGCTTTGTGAGGGGGGACAATAGGTTGTAAAGGGTCGAATGTGGGAAGCTCAGGAAGATCTGTCAAATTTTGAATTGGTTTTTTGAGTGTTTTCTTACGCCACTTGGCCGAGTGATCAGCTGTGATCGACCCGGCTAGTTCAATATATGCTTCGTCTGAGGAGCTATAATTATCGTCAAGGTTGAGCATTGCAGGTGGAGCTTCAGTAGTGGGTGAAGACACATCAGCTATAATGGCAGGTCGGTGCTGTACCACTGTAGATGGTAGTGGTGGTTGGGAGGAGGTGCGCTTTGGACCAGAGTGATCGTCCATGATGCGACACTTGGCACTTTGTTTTTTAACATTTTTTGGTGAGGATGGTGGAGATGAGAGTATAAGTGGTGGGGGCAGGTAGTTGACATTAAGATTCTGAGGTCTGAGGGCTTGTCTGCTCATGGTTGTTGTGGTGTGGTAGATGGGAAGTGGGAAGTGGTTGCTGCTGGGCTGGAGGATGGTACTCTCACAATCTCCAAAGTACTGCTATTTATATGCAACTCAGCACCACAGAACTTGTCACACTGCCACAAGAATTCATAAATAGAAGCTTCTACTAGTTATCTTTCAATTCATAATATTCTAGGGGGGGTTTAAATGGGTGGCTGTGTTGTTATAAGCGACAAGGCGCAGCACACACGAAAGTGGGCCCTTTCGTGGGCTCGCTACCGGCAAAGGGATACACCTCAAATAAGAGGTGAAGATTCATACGGTAGCACTCGGGTGGGCCACCTGATACATAATGGAGGACTTCTCGTTTACCTTGAGGGGGGGCGGGAAGAGATAATAGAGCTTTCGTATGGAAGGGGGGTTTGTGGCACTATAGAATAACTCATCCTCGATGGACGAAAGATTTGGTGTTCTGGACTGGCATGCTGTGTTGGCTTAATAATAGGCAACTGTGGTAAAAACTGTGTTGAAGTGACCGTCATGAGTTTCTGTGACGGGAATATACATGTTGGTATAGTGGTGCCTTCCATACGGTAGTTCCAAAACGTGAGCGGGACCGAGCATCTTGACTTGATAAAAAAAGGTACATAACACACCCATAGCACGGCCACGTATCTACTTAACCCCGCCACAGCATTAGTAAGGTATCTACGGTTATTATGGGACCCAGCCCACTAAGTACAAGCTCGCTAAAAATATCGACGTTGATGGGAAGGCAAAATGTGAGAAGAGGTTTATTGAACTTCTATTTGCGAGAAGTTCTCCAGTAAGGTGAGTCATTACGGTCACTTCGCCAAACGATGCCCTATTGGGCCGTAGTTCTTCCTTCACAACTTAGTTAAGTACTTTAAAACTTATTGCGCTTGGCGTTTGATCGAGATTTTTAAAGCCAGCCGGAACTTTAGGAACTTGAGCATTAGATTGCTAAGTATCAACCCAAACAGAGAACGAATCCAGTTCTTATGGTGTGCAGTAACGAGAGCTACACTGGCGATTGATGGGGCATTGTTCGTTTTCTGCATGCTTTTGAGAGCATTTATGCTGCTAGCTAAAGCTCCACTTTCTTCTGGAGCAATCGAGATATAATACAAAAGGCCACACTACTTCTTCGTCTTCCCTTTGAACAGCTTCAATGGGTCTCTCCCCTTCCCTTTCTGCCCCGCATTCTTCCTAACCCTCTTATTCCTTTCCCTTGCCTTCCTAATCCTATTCTCCCCACTCTTCCTCAACCCCGCACCCCCAATCGCTGGAGCACCCGACGTGAGTGCGCTTGTCCCATCCTTCGGTAGCAAATACTCGGGCACATGTTTCAGATGTGGTTGAATTCTCGCCGTTCTTAGCTCTCCATCATGTCTCAAATGTTTTAGATCTTCAGGATTCTCTTCAAAATGCCGCTTCAATTTCTCGCTTGCCAACAGCTCCTGCCTCAACTCCCTTGTCCGAGCCTCTCGGATTACTGTGCGAGTGACAGCACGTAAGGCGTCGTCCATGCGGTACCTGAAGCTCTGAACTTGCTCCATGTCGAAAATGTAGGGTTTCACCTGCTTTCCCTTCTTTGTCTGATGCTGGGTGATTTTTGCGAGCACTTTTTCATCGTTTTTGGTGGTGAGGATGGAGGTGGGCTTGTGCTTCCCGTGGAGAGCGGCAGGGACAACGAATGACATTGCCATCCCAGATTTCCCGGCACGTGCTGTACGGCCGATGCGGTGTGTATATGATGTTGAAGTTGTGGGGAGGTCGAAGTTGAGGACACAGGCAACGTTCTGGAAGTCGATACCACGAGAGACACCGTATTCTTTGTCGAGGCGAGGCTTCTTGCGCTTCTTCTTTTTGGAGGGGAGAGGTTCAAGCCCCTCGTCTGCCTCTTCTGTTTTGTCGCCGCCATCGTTTTTAGATTTCTTTGGTTTTGGTTCCTCCGGAATTTGATCGTCCTCCTCGTCGCCAACGACCTCGTTTTCATCCGTGGCGATGATGATATCGTACACACCCTTGTTAAACTCCTCGACAATGTGGAGGCGCGAGTTGACCGGCAGCTCCGAGTTGAGAACGCAAGAGCGGATGCCAAATTGTTCTAGGAAGAGCTTGAGACGGTAGCAACGGTCGATCTCACCAACAAAGACGATGCATTTGCCTTTTATTAGTTTAAGCTTGAAGATTACGTAGATAAGTAGAAACTTTTCGTCCTCGGCGCATCTGCTATCTGTCAGTGTTATGCGACATGAGCTAATCGGGGGGAACAAACTTTACAACATACTGACTAACACCCTCCCCTTCGTTCTCCCCGTCGGCCTCCTGTAACCGCAATATCGCCGGATTCCGGCAAAAAAGCTTCTTCAAAGTCTCGACCTCCTGCGTCAATGTAGCGCTCATGAGAAACGTCTGCAGACCTTTCGGAAGTGCCTTCGCTATCCCCTGCAGGTCGTCGTCATAACCATAGGACAGCACCAAATCTGCCTCATCAATAACCAGATGTGAAACCTTCTCGACCAGCTCTTGGCCAGAAAGACTAATATGTAACAGCGCTTTCGATGGTGTGGCGACGACAATATCGGGGTTCTCGGCGAGTAGAGATCTTTGCACCTGATCTGACACATTCTGTGCAATATTGACAACTCGCACAGCCTTTCCACAAAAGAGCGCCAGCTTCTCCGTCATCTTCAGCACTTGTTCTGCCAGCTCCTTCGTAGGTACCAGGATAAATGCGCGCGTCGCCTTCTCGTTTAGTGATGCCTATTTTTCTCCTCACGTCCCATCAGGTTTTGCGCAGACTAACGATGACACCCTTCCCGAAGAGGAACATACCTCTTTGGCTTTTAATATACCCTGCAAAACGGGCAACAAGTACGCCGCCGTCTTCCCGGACCCAGTCTTCGCCCTCGCTATTTACCGAGCCGTATCAGCACTCCATACTCCCATCCCACGCACCGTAAACACTTCATAGCGTACCCAGAATGTCCTTCCCTTCCAGCGCCAGTGGTATCGCCTTCGCCTGTACCAACGTAGGATTTGCGAATCCGAGTTTGGCAATGCCTTGTAGTAACCGCGCATCGAGGCCTAGCGACAAGAACGATGTATCAGTGTCGGTCGCCGACTGCGATGCGACTGCAATGGCGGCATTGTCGTCTTCTAAGTTGTGTTTTCGCTTCATTTCGAGTGTTGGTGTCTGGTAGCGGCGGTTCGAAAGTTTTTTGTCGCGAAAGTGAGCGTTAGCGCGATAGGGTAAGTGCACGTGAGGGCTTACCCCTAACCCGCGACAACAGTATGGTCTATCACTCTATTACTATTCTCTAGACACTCAAAATGATCCACAACACTCTCCTTCATCTTCATGCTACGCATACTATGTGGAGTCAGCAGTTAAAACAGCAGGAGCGTCTATGCCGACGTCAGGGGCTGATGGCGAGATTACCGAGGAATTGAAATACTTCAGATAGCTGTCACTTAAAGTTCTATCCCCCGCAGTGTTTGATAGTTGATATGGCTTCAATACGGTGCTGTACCAAAATTAAGATTAGAGACTACTTTAGCTTTGGACGACTCCCGCTTCCTTGGTTTCTAATTGGCTGCTCCAACCTCTTTATCGCACGGTACCGTTTTGAAGACATGAACACTGCAGGAGATAAGGAAGATAACTTGTAGCAGCTATGGACTGCCGATCCGTGGTTGCTGCCACTAGGATCGTAACTCATTATGAAATATGGCACTCGTTCTCCGACTATGTACAAGAATCCGGTTGGGCTGACGGCAAATATACACGATCCATAGTCAAATTTCAAGAGGTCTAACTCTTATAGAAAAGGTCATTTAGTCCGAGATCCCAGTTCAGGTCCAGTACAGGATGCTGGAAATCATTCCATCTACAAGAGCTGATCCCTTGGTTCAGCTGGTGATATAAACACCGGGTGCTGGAAACACCGGGTTCGAAACCTCATGGCGCTATAACCCCAGAGCATGGATTCATGGTGATGTAAAAACAAGGCATCCCCCACTGGGTGCGGTAAACAGCCGAGATTCGAAACCTCATGGCACTACAAACGCCACGCTACAGGTTCAAAACCTGCGGTACTCACGCTTTTGCCTCTTAAAATACTAGATTAGGTCTGAACAGGATGGTGGAAACCACTGCATTTACTAGAACACGTAGCTTGGCCAACCGGCAAAGAATGGTGTTATAAACACCAGGCACTGGAAGTACCGGGGTTAAAACCCTCGCGCCAGGCCGCGGGTTCAAAACTTGTAGTGCTCAGACTTTTGTCCTACTTTTTCCCTTCAAGATTTTAGATTAGCACCTGTATAGAATGGGCGAAATCATTCCATGTATAACAAATGATGGCCTGGTTTGGCTGGTTAAAGTGTGTTGTAAACACCGAGATTCAAAACCTGATTTCTTTTGTCAAAAGAGCTCAATCATTTATTGGATAAGCCTACTCAATAAACTGGTAGCCGTCAATGTTGCTGGAGGCGAGAAGGTCGCCATACGCTTTTCTCGTGCCCAAACTTAGGTGGATGGCGCCTGTTGAGCCTCAAATCCTCGCAGGCTCGGATTTTCGACTCAGCACTGCTTCATCTACCGGATGTCTGGGTTAAACCCTCTCCGAAAACCCTAAGTGGGCTTTAGAGAGCTGCGGAGAGTGTTGGACTATGCGGAGATCTCACTGCTCCACCAGTACTTCCTGAATCTACTCCGGGAGTCTATAAGTGGATTAAGGAACCTCGCCGGAACTATATACAGTTTCTCCAAACAAGATTGAATAAACAGATCCCATATTGCCATTGTGCGAGTGATGTATCATGATGTTACATCGGAGATCTCCCTGAGGTTGCATACTTCATATTACAGTACCATAAATTGCGGCAGAGTAATACCGAGGTATCATCTGCATCTATAGCAACTCCGGTGGTAATCGCTTGTAGTTGAGGTGTGTTGTTAGCCTACTGAAGTTCTCCCTAGTAAAACAATCTTCACCAAACCACATAAAAAGGGCACCGGAGATATATCAATTCAATTTACACATCTGAAAGCATCAAATCGGATATACTCTGGGATGTTTCAGTGAATTTATTGATTTGTGTGTGCCGGTCGTACTTTGCAGAGAGGGTTTATTCCAGACCTCCTACGGATGTCTGGGCACGAGATAAGCCATACGCGTTTGTGGGCAGAGATGTATTATATCACCGCCAACGGACACGTCAGGGTAAGTTGTGTGAAGATTAAAAATTGTGGTCGAGTGCAGCCTTTGCTATCGACAAACTGTGGACCCATACTCGTACGAATTTGGGTGGCGGGTGAGTAGAAAAGGAAGAATAGACATCAAACCCAAAAATATTGGCTCTCGTACCCAGACTTTTTTGCCTCGTTCGTAAGCTTTTCACCACGAAGTAAACTGGAACGAGTGAGTTTGTAAGTGAGGTGAAAAAGTCTAGGCACGAGAGCAGGTAAGATACAGAAATAGGTCACAGCCTTTACTCAAGTACATATATGTTCCGACCCATTAGCGAACCCTCCAGTTCGCGAACTAGACTTACCGGTTCCCAATATTTTGTCCCGTTCGCAAACCGGACAAGAGGTTTGCGAACTGGTTGATTTATGCGAATTCTACCCATTTAATTGTCTCAAGCGCTGGGAAGCCCCATTTAAAGACACTACAATTTGCATGAATGGACATGATACTAGATAACTATAGCTGGCTCAACAACTTCCATCAAAATTCAGCATGATGCAATCTCTGAGTCCTTGTCGAGTCACTGCCACTATCAATGTATTACTTCATGTAGTCTTCGTCATAGTTCCTATATTATGAATATCTATTGGACACTATATGCATGAAGTCAGGACTAAATTTCTCTACCAGGTGCAGGGTCAAGCAGATTTCCAGCACTGTGAGGCGCTTAAGGTTGTTAAACTGACAGTTATGACAGTCTGTGATGATAGAAGACTGAGCATCGAAATTCTTGGAGCAGTTGGGACGCCAAGTATACATATCCCAGGTCTTACACTATGTTTATTGTATGGTTCCCTTTGTCTGGTGGGATTAAATCTCGTACTTGGCAAGGTCGCATACTGGGTCCTCAGTTCGCGAACCGGTCAAAATTCGCGAACTGGTCCGTCCAGTTCGCGAACGGGCAAAGTTCGTGTATCGGTCGGAACATATATGCGTACGGAGGCCTGATACAACACAGCCATCATAACTCGGTTTTGGACTCTCATATACCACCCACCCAACCGGTACGTTCCGATTTATGATCATCATTTTTTGCTCGCTCTTAGGCGGTTGCACATGCGCAACTATCCAGTCTCCTACGTAAGTAGCCTTTCCCCAACTCGTCTCACGAAGGATAACCCGCGTCCTAGAAAACAAGGTCGCCCACAACATAAAAACGCGAAACATGAAGTCGCTGTTCCTGCTGCTGTTGACATATTGACGTCTCGCATCTTTGGAGGGTTTAAAAACATCTGCAACCTCATAAATTCTTATTTTTTTAGTGAACCACATAATTTGTTGAGCTTGTAAACGTTTTCATTTGGTCCTACTCTGGCCTCAGTGCGATGTATTGAAGACTTAATCGGAGTCAAAGCTCGCTGTTCTGGATCGGTCCAATCGGGTAAATTTTCGTACGAATGATTTACAGATTTTGGTTGAATACCAAAACTGTGATTATTCAGTGTTAAAGGTCAGTCAGCCAATCAGCTCAGTATTTGCGAGTTTGTTTTGCGAGTACTTTGCAGCACACGTCACCACTACGGGGAATAGATATGGATGCGGTTGTGCAGCCTTCCTCAAACGCCAACGTGCAACTGTAGGATTTATCTCCATCTCCCATTTTGTTGCTAAGTATTCATGGCGACTTTCGGCTATTCCGCAGGGGATTTCATTACTGCGTCGGACTGATAGCAACAATCACAAAAGCTTTAAACGATACTAAGGGAGCGTCGAACAAATACCAGCTCGTTGTGATTGAATTAGAAGCTTTAGAGCGCGTTCTCCGCCAGCTTGAAGCCCTCGAACCTAATGAAGCGAACATCGGACACATCAACGCGGTGAGAGCAATGGCTCTCACCTGTCATTTGCCGCTGCAAGACTTTATAAATAAATTGGCGAGGTTCGAGAAGTCGATGGGTCCTGGAATATCACGGAATGCCCTTTATACCTTTAGCAGGAAGGCGCAATGGGCAGTCGTCATGCCGAACGAAGTTACTAACTTTCGAGTCACCATTGCGGCAAAGGTCGCGAGTATTCATCTCCTCCTCGGTGTACACACTGCGTCAGTTACCGCATAGCTGTTTTAATGCTGAACTGAAATGTGTACTGATGCTAACGATATTGTAGGGCCGCCGCCTCGAGGCTTGAACGTCAAGGGAATCAAATACAGGATAAAATTAGTTCGCTGGAGAAAGAGAGTACGGCGTGCCGACTGGAGACACGAAACCAACTGGTAGACCTCCAGAAAACCGCAGCGGCGAATAGTCGCACTCTCATGGCTGTCCGATTGGAGATGTTCCCTTGACTCTTCTCTACTGCTTAGTCTGCGGCAATCGCCTTAGGGTATATGCGTTCCAGGATTGATATGCTGATTTCAACGTAAGTGTGCAAGTGCTAATCAACAGAACGCGAGCCGGATGCTGATAACTCATATTTCGCAGGCTTCAGAACGTACCTGCGGAAATACTTCAGCTGCTGCGGAAGCTTATGTATGCATGCTTTCGATATCTTTGGTACCAGAAAAGAGCCAACTGACTTCTAGGCTAGGATGATGAACCTGGAGATCTACCTCCTCCTCTTGAAGATTCACGAGTCCATGCCGCGGTCACCAACGAGATTAATTCAGGATAACATTGTATTCGACGATGCTTTGGGCCGCGTTAAAAGCTTGAGTTCGAGTATTTCCGGCATTGGAGGGTAGGTGCTTGCTATTGTTGATATCATTTACTACTTCAGATAAGAATTCGCTGATGCAGTCAAAACAACAGATATTCCGGGAATGGCTGCATTGCGAATTCGGTGGCTTGCCTGGGGGTGATAAAATTAACAAGGGATTGTACCGTATACGGACGATAAATGGGAATCGACTGATTGGCCAAAATGAAGGTGACTGGACAAGCCAGGTCCGGCCTGGAATGAGACTCGAGATGTCAGTTGTGATGGAAAGATTGTTTAAGAAGAAGGACTTATGTCCGCGAAATGGCTGTACCGGCAAGGATGATACACCGTCAAATACAGACGTTTGTGTGCAGTGGTAAGTGTATACCGTACCCTTCAACTATAAACCCACGTTTCCCGAATTTTGACTTGGAATAGTAACAAATGTTGACTCTTATACACCGTGCAGCATGGTCGTGTTGTGGGGATTGAAGATATGGAACGGTTCAACTACCACAAACTCCCAAGGCAAATGCTCTAGAAAACAAAGGAGATACCTCAAATAGATCTAGACTTAATGAGGGTTATCGGGGAAGACAAGGAATGACTAGTAGTGATCGAACCCAAGCCGGAAACATAGTGGATGACGAAAAACAGGAGGAGAGAGAACGTCAAGAAGTGTCGTATTTCAAAAGAATTCAGATCTCGGAAGAAACCGTCGGTGATAATGATGAGCAGGTTAGACTATTCCATAGATCAGAATACCTAAGTCCAATTCCCAGCGCTCCAGCGTCAGCAAGTCCAGCCCAGGAAAATGGAAACACTCCGCACCGTCAAAACAATCGAAGGACAAAATATTACAACTGCCGATACATAGGCTTCCTGTGGAATGCGCTTCTTCACAGAGACAAACAGCATTCGACACGAGGAGTCGGTCCATGGCGCAGCTAGCCCTTACAACTATTGCCACAAACTGATTATAAACCGCTCAGATTCCAGAAAGAGGTATGAGAGGACTTGCAAAGTTTACCTGAGCAACCTATAATTTACACTTTTGCCGATGTCAGAGTGGATCTCCTGGTGTTATAAAGAATTTGCCATGATTTTCGTGCCTATAAATACAAGGAAAATGACTGGGGGTCCTTGGTTGTATGGGAATATATAAGGAAATTGGGTAGAAAAAATGTGAGAAAACATTGGTTGTATGTGGGGAATTGTGGTGATGTTTTTAAAACTGGTGCACTATGGTGTTGAGGGTTTTAGTGGATTCTAGAAACCATAATTTACCTCCTCTTAAGGGGTTGTAACTCACTTTTGGGCCTGGAATAATTTGGCGCAATTTCCAGTATTTTCTTTCTGCGGGTGGGTACATGCCATATCGGCAACTGCTACCTACCGATCGTGGTGGAGTTTGTTTGTAATTATATTGTATTCAGCCGCTTACGACCATGACATACATTTTCCTTCCTTTCCCCGCCACCGCCCTAAGGAGAACCCTTCGAGTTCAAGTTGTGACTTCCCCACCCACTACCGCTATGCAACGGAGGACACAATGGGCATCTTCATCTCGAATACCACAGCCTCTAAACCCATCCGCCTCCCTCGGTGTTAGGTGTGGCGATAGCGATGGCCACACAAATACATGCCCAATTTACCCCAATATCTACTTGCACTTGGAGGGAAAGTGATGGCTTATGCAGTGGTAAATACAAGTTTTATATGGCGGGAAAAGGTATTTTCCATAAATAAATATATGTAGAGTTACCTTATAGCTTTTGAACCAGGCAGACCGTGTATCTGGTCTCTTTTTCAGTTTCAAACTATAGGTTATTAGGCTTGATAGGCTGCATACTATGAACTCAAATTCAACAGCTCGCTATCACATATCTCTGAATAATTCCTTGATCTTCTCATATCGATCTCAAGCCAATAAGCAGCCTCTGACAATGACAGGACATCAATCACGGCATCTTCCCCCTCGGTTCATGATACTCCTCTGTAATGCACCGGGTTTGAAGTGCAATACACAGTGCCATATACTGCACTATCATCGCTTTCGCATTTCTCCATTGCACTTAGGTGCAATAGCGGTGTTTCGATATTTAAGTGAGGAATCTCGTCTATTGTGGGGAACCGGTGATGGAGGTACATCGCTCTATGAGCATCGAAAGAGGCTAACTTATCTGTAGACTCTACAGAAGGTGGACAGTATCTCGAGGAGAAGTAATGAATTTTGGCAGTCTGATCGGTCGAATTTTGGGCTTCCTCCGTAACCAAGGTTCTCGAGTAGATTATGTAGTAGGTTATTGACACCAGTCAGATAACTTTTGTCCGTTTCTCGATCGGGATCCGAAAAGCCCCTCTGGATGCCCATTCTTTATCGTAACTATTCATCCATCGTCGTAGTAGATAGTTATTTCCTTCGCTTCTGAATGACGGACTGACTCTTGGAAGGGCTCTTCAGCAGGCCTATGCGTTGGGCGCAGTTCGTCTGCATCTTTGATCCGGGGATTAGTGTCTCGACTAGACTTCCGATACTAAGGGAGTGGTGTAGCTGCATGTTGAATCGTTAATGAATGGCTACCCTTAGATAGATGACCGAGGGGAAACTAACTCTCGACGAACATATGGAACAGAAGAATGAGTGTAGGCAACAAAAAGATGTCCGATACTCGAGAGCATCACACAATGCCTGCCACCTCTTAATCTCCTCATGAACCAATGATTCGAGCCGCCAGAAGGAAGTGGCAGCTTTCAGAATTCGTCTAGATTCCTTTGTCGCACTACGCAAAACGTTTTCAAGCATTTCCTCAAACCAGTCAAGAACTATGTTTGCGGATGCAGGCCCGGACATTCTGCCGAGAAAACGGAATGGGGTCTTCAGCCCACTCTTCTAGTAGACGACGTTTCTTTTCTTCATGGATGTCTAGCCAATCCTCCTCGGGCTCCTCGGCACAAAGTTCGTTTTCTGCCTATAGGCTTCCTTGCTTAGCTAGATAAGGAGTTCACATTAGTGTGTTGATATTGGGACCGGAACTACATCTCTTACCTGACGAGCAGCTCAGCCTTTTATCTCGGTCACATACATAATGGCCGTATCAGTATAGCTCCTTCCTGGTCACCGGGATCACCAAATGAAGACGCTCTAAGTATCTCTTGAATCAAGAGGTTTGTGAAAATAAAGCTGTGGGGTTTTCGAAATTCATATTTCCGACGTATTCAGATTCCGGCGCATAGCAGTAGTGTTTCCATCCTGGTGGGATGTACATGGCTGTCGAGCCAGAAGTGATTGCAATGTAAAGGGTGTGTGGTAAAGATACCACACACACTTCCACTAGGGAGCCTGGATCACCATCTTGGAATTAACCTAGAAGGGACTTTGCCCTCTCCTTATGGAAGAATATCTCATTCTCAAACCCCCCACAGTCAGGGGGAACGTTTCAGGCTGCCACTCCTAACGACTACTCCCAACCGCAAAATTTACCTAGCCTCAAACCGATGGCATGGCCACCCCAAGGAGTTGAACTGGCAAGTCCAGAGATTAACGGTTATGATTCTCGCTCCTAGGTCTGCAGTCGACATACGTCCAGTGACCCAATAAGCACATCGTATTCCGCTAACACAGCATCAACATTGCCGTATAAGCAAGATATAAGCGCTGTCCTGAGGACTGAGGTGCGCTCGGAATCCGGCCGCTTTTCTTGGCGCAAGCTTGCGAGCGACTAAACCCCAGGAACAAGAGCAGGGCTGAGAGTACTTGGGGAGCCACGTTATCGTTCCGCATTTCCAGGTCGCTTTCGGAATCAGCAAGGTCTGAGCCGGACCATATCTGCAATCTAGGCCCGACTTTTCGCAATGAATGGCTGCATCGACCTATGCGGGATCTCCATCCGTTGTAAAATGTACTGTCAACGGAGTAACTCTAGCCAGACGGCCAGAGGATCTCTATCCTGCACCCAAAGACAGAAAATGTCACCCCGGCCCACGTGAATGTCCACAAACAAAACTTGGGTGTAACATTCCACGTTAGAGGGATCTATTCGGTAACCCCATAGCCTCTGTGGCATTGACATCAAGGCAGCATTCAACCTCGTTCAAGGCCAGCCAAACGCTGCAGGTCGGACAGATATCTGCAGTCCACATCTCCTGAATCGTCCTAGACTAGCTCATGCTAAGGGGTGATGGTCTGTATCTGACCAGCCTGCGAATCTGTGGATCGACTGAAGGGAACGGGTTGTCTGACAGTAGTTGTCGGGGAGGGGAGGACGTGGGGCGTCCCCGCCCATTAACATCGATATGACGCAGGTGCGCGTGAAGAAGTGTTTCTGTCTTCGACCGTCAAGAACCCCAACCTAGCCCATCCGCTTGTTGGAAGCCCCCACGGTGGCGGGTTCAGAAGCGAAGCCCTAACCCTTCAAGACGACGTTCAAACCAGCCTTGCGTGTGCACTCGCGGTACAAACCCGGATATCACAGAAAAAGCCACCACTTCGGCGGGAGCAATCCCATTTCACCAGCACATTTTGCAGCAACGGGGTGTGTTGGCGTGGGATTTCCTGTTGTTTTCTGGCGATTGTTACTGGTCTAAGGTGCGTCATTTGCGGGGACTCTGGATCTTCGCGTCTAATTGGGTTGTGCTTTGCCGCGACTGGATACGTCAGGGTGGGAGGAAATTCGGTCAGAGAGACTGTTTGGTTGTGTTTGAGGACGTTGTGGGCGGTCATGGATACCCTGCGTTTTGTTCAGTGTTGAGTTTGTTGCTTTATCCACGTCCCGGCGTGGTTGTATTCGAGTGAATCATTGCGTATACAATGGGGTTTCGTGTGGAAACTACCATCTAGTGCTATTGATCGATTGATTCGGGCGCTATTCGGTTGATTTTGGGAAACATATTCCTCTCGTGGTGTCATCGGTAGAGACTAGAGATGGCAAACAAACGAGATGACAACGCATGAGGAAGCATTCGATTGACCGCCAGAATTCGGGCGCTTAGGACTATTATTTCCAAGCAATACTTACAAAATACACCCCAAACCAGAGATCCAAAATTTGTAAGGTTGAAAACCCCCTAGCAAACGAACGTGCCATGGAGGATGTCGTGATACACCACGATGTTGACTTGATATCTCTACACAATCACCCTTCGTTCCATCCTCGGTCCGCAAACTCAAACATTATGGCTTACAGCGAAACCTTCATGCCTAGTGGTGAACAATAACCTTCTCCCTCGCACATCACCTGAACTTAATACTGTATCCGGCAAAGCACGCCATTGTCAGGACCAATGTCGAAGACTCGATTGGTCAAACCTTCTATTGATTAGTATGCGGGATTGATTATCCTACCTCCCGCTGAGTGGTATAAGTATCCTCCTGTCAGCTCAAATAACATATCATATTCTTGAAGATCAAATCTCTACCCGAGCCCCAACCCCTAGTCGTGTAACGCCGCCTTATCGTGTACTCTACAACCGTTACAAGGGTTCCCAGATAAGTCCTAGCTCCCTCAGCTTGCATCACACGACCGTTCCGACAACCAGGTTCAGCACAGCTCCTGGGACCAAACCCCAGGTCTCTGACCACATGCCCAAGACACCTGAGCTCCTACAACCTTAAGGAACGCTCCCTCAGTATCTGGCTTCCCCCTCAAAGCTATCATTCACACCCATCACCGCTCCACAATGTCCCCAAAACTCAGCACCCGCAATTGCGACCCCGACGCCTCCAAACCACTCCTACCACCCCCCAGCACCACCCCGCACCGCCGCCGCAGCGGGTGGTACCCATCACTTTACGAAAAGCGAGCCAGCGCCGGGTTCGCAACGCTCCTAGTGTGTCTGGCGCTGCTATGCAGCACCATAATCTGGAAAACCGCGGGGAGTGAGTCAATTTTCCATTCAGCAGCAGAGCTGGTGCGTCGGGCGGTACAGGAGACGGAGGTTTTCATATTTGACGAGAGCGAGGTTCTGCAGCACGGGGTGGTGCGGGCGGGGGAGTTCTGTAATGTTCTATGTCCGTTAGGGAGGGGGAGGAGGGGGTTTCCTTTGTCTTGGATTTCCTCCGTGAGGCTGGGGTTCTGACGGCGTGCGCAGCAGACCCCTACATCGACGACTCGGAGCTCCTGGTGACGGCCAGGAACGGTGTCGTCAGCTCGGATGTCGACGTGTGCAGCCAGATCGGCGTGGATACGATGAAGAGGGGCGGGAATGCCGTGGATGCGGCTATCGGTATGTTGCTGTGCATTGGCGGAGGGATGCGTCTGACGGGCGAGTAGCGACGGCCGCGTGTATTGGGACGGTCAACATGTTTGCGTCTGGCGTTGGGGGCGGCGGGTTCATGGGCATGTGGTTTCCGCTACTCTCACTGCTGCTCTCGAGGCTAACCATGTGCAGTCGTCCGGATGGCAAACGGCGTCTCGAAGAGCTTTAACTTCCGCGAGGCGGCCCCTGCCAATGCGTCCCGAGATATGTACCACGGTACGTGTGTTCCGGTGTCTGCGGTTCGGAAGCTGACGCTGTGCACAGAGGACGAGCAGCTAGCGCGGACTGGGGGTCTTGCAGTGGCGGTACCGGGGGAGGTCAGTGGGTTTTCGGCTGCGCATCAGATGTTCGGCGCGCTGCCTTGGAAAGACGTCTGGGAGCCTGCCATCAGACTCAACACCGATGGCTTCCGCGTCACCCCGACCCTGGAGCGTATCATGCTGCAGTCGGAGCAATTTTTCTACGATAACCCGCAGGACTGGGCCTTCCTCTTCAACGAAACGACGGGGAAGCTAGTCACTGCGGGCGATATTATCAAGCGGCCTGCCTACTCAAAAACCCTGGCCAAGATTGCGTATGGCGACAGTTACGCCGGCGTCGAGGATTTCTACAACGGCACGCTTGCAGCCCGACTGGCCAGCGTCATCCAGGCCGCTGGCGGGATCGTTACAGAGTCCGACTTCTCAGCCTATCACACCGTCGTCTCGGAGACGGTAAACACCACCTTCATGGGCAACTCGGTGATAACCTGTCCCGCACCCTGTTCCGGCCCGGCCATGCTCGAGGGCCTCAACATCGCCGAAGGCCTCCCAATGCGCAACCCCGCGGACCCCGCCTCGCACCACTACCTCGTCGAAGTAATGAAATGGCTCTCAGCGGGGCGAACCGAACTCGGCGATCCCACCGACCCCATCGTTTCCGCCAACGCCGCCCGAATCGCCGAACTAACAACCAAGACCTACGCCGGCGCCGTGCGCGCCAACATCTCCGCGTCCACCACCTACAGCTACCAACACTACCACCCGGCGTACGCGCCCAACACGCCGCACGGCACGTCGCACCTCTCGGTCATCGACAAGTCTGGCAACGCGGTGGGGCTCACCACAACCGTGAACCTGTACTGGGGCGCCAAGGTCCACGATCCCCGCACCGGCGTCGTGCTGAACTCGGAAATGGACGACTTCTCGATCCCGGGCCGCGACAACGCCTACCGGCTCCACCCCAGCGTGTACAACTACATCCAGCCCTTCAAGCGCCCGCTCTCCTCCACCACCCCCACTATCATTGTCGATGCCAATGGCCAGGCTAGCATGGTTGTTGGCGGGTCTGGCGGGAGTAGGATCGTCACGGGCGTGTTTGAGGCTATTGTCAAGAAGCTGGTCTGGGGGTACACCCTGCTCGACACGATTAAGAGCCCGCGCATCCACCACCAGCTTATCCCCGAGACGGTGTTTGCTGAGGATGGAGTGAGTGGTGAGGTGGTGAGGCAGTTGGAGGAGCGCGGACATGAGGTTAGTAGGAAGAAGCGTGGGGAGGCGGCCGGGGGCAGCGTCTTGCAGGGTGTGTGGAGGGATGCGGAGTCCGGGATGATTGAGGGTGTTGCGGACTGGTGGCGGAAGGGCGGGAAGGCGAGGGGGTACTAGAGTGGGGGGTACATACTGAGGAGGGAGGGGTGTTTATACCTGCTACAGTAGAGTAGACTGATTAGACTTGGGTTTGTTTAGCATTCTAATGACTTGTGTTAGCTATAATGATTTATTACTACGTTGGCTGTGCAGTGGATTTTGTCGGTAGATCTCCACAGTTCCACAAGGTAGATGCTGTTGGAAGTAAACTCCATGGCTGAGCATTTGGCTCACATCGAGCTTCAGATGGCGCGGTAAAGTGGACAAAACACCACTTCAACGACGTCGTGCATGAAATTAATAGAATTGGGATAACTTCAGCACACCAAGACCCAATTTCAGTAGTTACATACCGCGCCACAACATTGTGGTATGACTTTGTGCAGTGGTCATGTTGCTTTGGATGGTTCGGTGACATCTTGATTGGCTTGTTGACTGAACTCCCTCAGACCTCGGACCCGCATATGTACAAGCTCCCATCATATCCGTTTGCATACGCGTTAGCACTATCTTGAGACGCTCACCCTGATCCTGATGCAGACCATGCATATCCTCATACAAGCCCCGCCGTCAAACCGAGCCGAGACTCACGATGCGGGTACACATGCAACGGGTCGAACATCATGTACCAACCAGCAGAACCCAGTGTCTATGCACATGAACTACGAATTTTGGAACCTGATGCACATCAGACACTAGATTTTGCAAATTACATTTGAAGCATGATTTAGGGGGGTTTCAGTATTCAACACACATCAGGTCCCAAAAGTCCTTATTCATGTGCACCAACACCAGCACCAACTTCTACAAGTTCATGCATGATATTGTCTGCTATATACGGCATCATGCTATGTATGATAACATAAATTCACAATGTCGTGCATGGAATTGGCAGAATTGGATGTTGGTGCACATGGATTTACCTAATCTCGCTAATTCTATGTACGACGTCGTGAAATGGTATTTTGTCTACTTTACACCGCCATAGACAAGTGGCGGGGCGGGGGAGGGACAGACCAGCCATTCCGTCAGCGCCTCCCTCCCTCACGCACTCATCACAGCCATATGGGCTCTCCCCACTTTCTGCAAGAGCCCGTCGACAGGGAAGACACAGACGGTTGGCTATCCTAATCTGTAGACGGCTTTTGGTCGGTGGTGCTAGACTACCGCAAAAATTAAGCCGTTGACAGACTATGGCTTTCCACAATCACTACACATCACCCAAGTAAACAAAAAACCCACTAATATTAACTGTCACGCGGCCAAAGATTTAACACCGCCACCGTACTGGGGAAAAAGAAACTGAAGCAACTATTGCAGACACACATTGCGAGGTAGAAAAATAGGATTCCAGGCGGTGAACAGACAGACAAGACAGTACAGATGCAAGAAAACAAGAGAAAGCGACCGCCAGGATGCGCGCACACACAGAAAAACCAATCCCGCAGCCCTTTTTTCCATCCCTGGGACTCATACACGCCGTCCCCACAGCTTTTCTTATACTCAGAACCTAGCTATAGGCCGTGCTAGTCCTTGGCCTCTTCCTTCCAGTCCTGGGCGTCTTCGCGGCGCCAATAGGTTCCGTCGACTCGTCCCCGAGAGTCGGACGTTGGTGTCGGTGGTGCTCCTTGTCCTTGTCCTTCCCCTTCTCCTTCTGGTCGAGCACAATCGACAGGATGTCGTACGCAAACTGTGGGAACTCCAGCACCATGCTCTTGAACTCATCTTCAGCCTCGTGGCGGAGGACATGACCTATCCTCATCAGCATCTCTCACTCACACACCGTGGGTGGGTTGGGGGGGACCTACTCCTATGTGCCCAGAAGCTCGCAATCGGTTTACGAATAGTATCGTCGTCCCTGGTCGTATTCTCGTACACAAACTTAGCGTACTTCAGCTCGCCCTTAGCGGTAGAATTGATGCGATGGATCTTGGAGTGCGCGAGGTGCTTGAGTTCCGGGATCCGCAGCTTCTCGGCGAGCGTATACACCTTTGCATGTTTGAGCAGACGATCGCCGCCCTCGTCGAGGTCCGCGTCGCCCGCGTCCTCAAGAACCATATCCTCAGGCTTCCCTGACGGCCCCGCAACCAGCCGAGGACTGTACTCCTTCGTGTACAGGTACTCCAGGAACGCGCCGACCGCGTCGATGTCGTCGTCTGGCAGGTGGACTGTGCGCAGATACGTCGGGGTTTCGGTGGTGTAATCGGCGCACTGGTCGTTGAACCATGGGGAGGATTGGAGGAGGGCGAGATGCGCCGACAGCGTGGTTTCGTGCGGAGGGGAGCCGATCTGGAGGGTGATTATCGGAGACTTGAGGTATCTGTCGATCGAGGGAGGGTACGACATGGTTAGCGGGATGGTTTGCCTTGCGGTGGGGGAGGTGGTGGGGTGACGGAGGGAGAAGTGAAGGTGGGGGGAGGGGGGAAGTTTATTTTTTAATGCGAACGTAGAGTATCCGTAAGAAGAAAGAAGCTCGTGATGGCCCGCTGCCGCTGCCCAAGGAAGGGTACTCACTCAACATATGACATTTTCTTTTCCATGTCCATGTCATCCTCCCACCCCTCCTGGGGTAGTGCGTTTCCATCCTCTCTGCCTTCCTCGTCGCCGCGGCCTAGTACATGATCAATTGACTCCGTGCTCTCAAGGCCCTCCATCGATTCCGAAACGTGAAGCCCAGTCTCGGCTATCTCTACCTCGACCTCGATGCTGTGAGCGCTGTGAGAGGCGGGCAGAATGACATTAGGTGATTCGGATCCCATTGAGTCAGTCGCGTGTGCTGTTTTTACACTGACAAAAGGTGGTGAGAAGACACTCGGTAGCGTGCAAAAGGATCAGTGAAGGATGAGCGAGCGATGGCGATAGCGGGGTAATTGGACTGAAGAGCGAGCGATGGTGGCGATTGGGGTGGGAGTCTAATGAGCATGGGTATCGTCCGATGGAAGAGGCTGGGAATGTGAGGTGGTTGGGGGAATATCAATATGCATTTAGCCCCAAGACCCTTTTCGGTAACGTCGCGCGTTTGTCGAGCCGCAACAAACCCCATCCCGCACATCCCGCACATCGTGCGTCAACATCAAACTATCTACCGAACGCGTTACTCTCAGACGCCTTGTAGCGTGCCAGGCGGCTGTTTTTCGCTAGTGGACTACGTGCTCGAGCAGTATGGTAAATTTTATTGTTTTTCAGATCCCTTTAAAACTAGGCCCACAAAAAAGGTATCTTGTTGTGGTAATGTCACGTGCCGTGTTGCTATGAACAACAATATTCGCCCATAGCCACTGTTGTGGCTACTGTCACACCACAATTCACAACCTGAGATCCTTCCGAACAGCCTCCCTGATATGCAATTAGCCTGATCTCGACGATATTAAGAGTAACTGCGAGCCTACCTGCAGATGGGATGGTAGAAATTCGCATTCTTCCTGAACGTATCCACTGCCAAATCCCTATCACAGTCATTGAGCAGCCTAAACAGCGGCCTCACAAACTTCATCCTGCCCCACTTGCCCAACGCCTCTGCCACAGCTGAGTAAATCTTCTCATCCTTCGCCTTCAAGCCCACTGTCAAGAATCTGCTCAAAATCTCCGCATTCTTGGATTCCAAGAATTTGTATGCTACTTTCATCTTCTCCACCGACTCCTTTGAAAGCGGCGATGCAAGGTCGGTAATGGCTTCTAAAAAGACAACGAGCTGACCAGAGCTCCAACCTGCAATATCTGCTGGGTTAGGCTGGAATTGGGCGGAATCGATCGACTCCCAGCATTGCGCGAGGGCGTAGCACACATCGACCAGAGTAGTATCAAAGTCAGGCTTTGGAGGCAGGCCTGGAGAGTAGAATTTGGTACCCCAATCTACGGTTTTTAGTGCTGCCGTAGCTTCTGGATCAGATTCAAAGAATTCGATTAGAGTATCTTTGAAGTCGAAGGAGGTGAGGGACTTTTGTTGGTACGTTTTGAAGTACTGTCATCCAGTTAGTCGTGCTCCCACCACGAAATCTCAGGACACCAACATGCGGGATAAACGTGTCCCACTTCTCGCGTCCAATTAGACGATCCAAGTAGTACAGAAAGTTGAAACCCTTCTCGTAGGGTACGCTACAAAATGCGTCATCTGGATCCTTTCCTTTCAAGTCGACAACCATCTTGGTAAAGTCGTGTCCTTCTCCGTAACGCTCCACATCCTCCTTGAAAGCTTTCCATCCAATGATTGCCGAAAAGTCGAAATACTGCGGCCCGTGCAGCGCTGCCTGGACCCTTCGTTCTAGTTGGCCATACCACACTCAGTAGCTATTCGTTCAGACTTGCAATCCTACGCGCCAGGCTTACCAATATAAGTTGTCCATCCCTCATTCTATATCGGGCATTAGTGATATATACTAGTACATTTTCGGGCGGCTTTTCCTACCAACCAGAAATGCTCCCATGATCCATTGGAAACCAGGTTCCCACTCCAACTGTGCGCCAATTCATGAGCAATCACGTCCACATTCGATTTATCACCGGAAATGATGGTAGGCGTAGCAAACGTGATGTTAGGATTCTCCATGCCACCATAAGGGAAGGACGGAGGCAGAATGAGGACGTTGTAAGTTGTCCACGGGTACGGATATATCAGTTTTTCGGCAATTTGGATGAACTTCTCTACATCTTCCTCCAGTTCTGTTTTGCATTTTAAAAGTTCTTCCGGACCAGTATACACCAACGACCGGGGTCCTATGGACGCCGATGCAATGTCCCCAGAGGCAACGGCAAATAGATATGATGGAATTGGGATGTCCTGCCGAAACTTGTAGGCAAGTGTTCCGTCCTCGAAATCGCTGGTTCCTCTAGGAAGTCCTGATGCAACAACCGGAAGAGGAGACCTGGTAGAGGGATTAGCCATTATATGCCTCCACCAAGAATGAATGAGACCTGATGGAAATATCGAAAACAGATTTCACCGCGGGGGTGTCCTGGCAGGGATACAGGGAGCGGCCGTGAATTGCTTGACATTGCGAGACTGTCTCCCGGTGTCAGTAATTGAATGATAGGCCACTGAAAGAGGAGACCAACACATGTAAGGGTGTTTTTTGTTTGAAGTCTGCGAGGGTTCCATCCACTGAAGCGCGGTGCACTTGTCAGTCGTGCTGTAGGATATCTAAACAGCTTGTCAACGATCGAGACTCGAATAACATCTGGACGGATTGCCCACAGTTGCCTTAACGGACTCTCCCGCCTTTATCTGTTCGTCCAGACAGATCTTGAGAGCACTTCCATACGGCTCTATCCGATCTTCAAGAGTCCATGCTGCTTCCTTGCCATTGACCGCCACTCCCCCGATGTCGAGGCAACTAGTGTCTAGTACTACCTCTCCAACTCCATCCTCCAAAGCCTTGAGCGTTAGAGTCACATTTCCAGACACGATTGAGCTCTCGAAATCCAAGGTGACGTCGACGTGAGTAGACTGGGTTACCACCGAATGATGGTTGGAGAGCGTGTTAGGGTCAGTGATGGGTGCCATGTGTCTGAGTGATGTGGAGAAGTGGTAGCTGGTGCTTCTAGCTACGGGACGAATGCGGGGAAGTTGCAGGGGGCTAGGGTTTCCAGCAATTCCGGATTTTGATAAGCGAGTGATAGATCTAGCGAACGTTGACGTTGACGAGGCGAGACGAAGAAGTGGCAGTCGGCGCAGGGCGAACATCATATCAGATCATATCATATCACATCAATATGGGGACCGAAACCGATATCTTTGTGCGGACCCTAAGCCCATCGCTAAGTTTAACTAGACCGTCGGACAGTCCCTACGTCATGTAGTGAAGAAACATCAAGAACACGCATAATTGGCGTCGTGAGAACTGCCTTAGCAAGGGACACAGCAAAAGCCATTTTTAGCATTTTCTCATATAAGAGGCAGAGGAACGAAAATCCTTCTCGCAATTCCATTGTCTTGGCAATCATTACCCCGCCTGTTGTGCTACTATTGCCCCTCTCTTGCCGAACAAACAATCTCCACGACACAGTCGCTTCCTTCTCATCTTCGTCTGCAATTCCGTCATGACCGACAAAGAAGAATCTACCCAGGCCCCAGCCAAGACTGACGAAGTCGGTATGTTGGCTGCTTTCTGCATTGCTGCCACTGTTCCATCGTGTTTGGTTGACGCTTGAACCATCAGACTACACTCTCAACAACTCCGCTACCCTCACAAAATACAACAATGCTGCTACTATCACCCAAAAGGTTCTTTCCGAGGTCACCAAAGCTGCAGTTCCCGGCGCCACCATTCTGAGCTTGTGCCAGAAGGGAGATGAGTTGTTGGAGGCAGAGACTTCAAAGATTTACAACAAGGGAAAGATTTCAAAAGGTTCGTCTGCGCATCCCCAAGTCTGGCCGTCTCTCGAATTAAATTGTTATCGTTGTTGATCTCCTTTGATGTCTGTGGTTCTAATTGTGTCGTGTGTTCCGCAGGAATTGCTTTCCCTACCACTGTGTCCGCCAACGATATCCTGACTCCCTACACCCCGATCGCAAGTGATGCTGAAGAGGCTGCGATCCAAGTCAAGGATGGAGATGTTCTCAAGATCCAGTCAGTCCTTGGCATCGTTTAGGTTTCATAACATATGTTGACAGCTCGCAGGCTCGGTGCTCACATCGATGGACTGCCTGGTATCGTGTCCGATACGGTTGTTGTTGGAACCCCCACCCCCGATCAAAGTGATCTCATCCTCGCAACGCACTACTCAATCGAGGCGCTTCTCCGCCTTCTCCTTCCCGCTGAAGTCCACCCTTCCAACACCGAGGAGAAGCCCTACAAGCCACCCACCCCATATGTCATTACGCAAACCATCCAGAAGATTGCCGACGCCTACGGCTGCAAGGTCGTTGAAAATACGACCTCGTACCAGATCACGCGCAATGAAATTGAGGGCAAGAAGAAGCTTGTGCTGGCGCCAGGTGAGAACATGGCTAGGTCTGAGGGCGCACCAGAGGTTGGAGATGTATGGGGTGTTGAGATCTGGCTATCCAAGGGCTCTGGGAAGTCCAAGAACCTCACAGGAAAGCGGGCAACACTCTTCAAAAAGACCGATACAAAGTGCTCGCTCAAGAGAGAGTCCGCCAGAAAGACGTATAACGAGATCCAGAAGAAGTTCGGTGCCTTCCCCTTTGGTCTGAGACAGCTCGAGGATGAGAGAACCGCCAAGATGGGTGTGATAGAGCTCGTCCGAAGCAATATTTTGAGACAGTTCGAGGTGCAGGGTGATAAGGATGGCGCGATTGTTAGTAGAGTCTATATCACCGCCGGTAAGCCGACATGAGACTCACCTCCTTTGCAGAATATATTCTAACTGTTACATCCAGCAATCACTAAGTTGGGAATCACCAAACTCGCCGCTCCCCCAGCAGTTGACCTCGAGAAGGTCAAGAGCGAGCACAAGATTGAAGACGAGGAGATCCTAAAGCTGCTTGAGCTCCCTCTTAAGGTCGACAAGAAGAAGAAGAAGAAGGCCGCCTCAAAGAAGGAATAAGCGCCATCAGGGTGGTATTTGTTGGGCTCTCGAATATCATCAATGGAATGATTTACCGGAGAGAGGGTGAAGAAAAAGCCCTAATATGAAGCCTCTGGATGCCCCACTATTTGTATCCGGGGTAATGTATGTGCAGGGAAATGAGATTAATGTAACTTGCTAAGGGATAATTGCAACAGTTACCCTGAGAATATGGGATGTCGAGTGCTGGGTGGTGATACAATCAACAAAACGTCAAAGCCCATTGTGAATCCGAAAACAAAATTCCTATTGATATAGCTTTCTGTAACTTTCCCATGGTTTCCTGTAGGACTGGTTTGGTAGATTTGGAAGCAGTAAGTAATGTGCTCAAAGGGTTCCGAGCCTGCGGATATTAGGAAGGAGAGCAGCAGAAGAAGCAAATTTTCCCGAAAACTATTGGGTGCACTCGAACAGGTTTCATGTGTTCTCGATTCCAATTGTTGCAGTCTCGTGCACGGCGTCGTTTTCGTAAGACCTCACACGGAAGCGAGGTCTTCAAGTTGCGAGACCGTGGGTTGGGAGGGTCCACAAACTAGAAACTCGAGTGATGATAGGATGCTTTCGTTCGCAAATTTTCTCATTCCGCTGGCCGCTGTGATAGGGTGGATTTGGTTGTTCGTTATTAGCGTGATTTGTAGTCTAGCTGCAGAAACCCGTACCTTACTGGTAGAGTACATCACAAAGCTGCAAAAAACTTTAAACCGATTGGAGGCTCTGCTTCGACGGCAACAACATCCGCTCTGCGCTGGGCCTGGAGCTAATAAAAATGGTTCACCACACACACAGTTCATCACAAGATGCAGCAGTGGAGTATTCTTACTCGAGTTGCTCGGAAAAAGAAAGTGCTCCGAAGACGTCATCCTTGCGATAAGACTCCTGGCGTAACGCATAGCGGAAGGTGTTGATGTCGATCCTGGGAAATTGGGCATAGCACCGGCGCTCTACCGCTCCCATCACTTCGCCTGAATATCTCCGTCTTTGCCTGTGTGATTGACTTTCGCCTCGGTCGAATACCAAATTGCTTACAGCTCATCCGCTTTGTTTCAACGAGCGCAGTGCAGCAGTCGGTGTACTTGAGTATTCCGCTTTCAGCGGTAATGTACGTACTACAAACAGTACCACTTGGTCCTCCCCCTGGCGCTGTGTGTTAGTTAGTTACCTAGGCAATAATTCCTACAGACCACTCTGCAGTCAGAAAACGCCGTGCGGTACGGGAATTTTTAAGCCACACCTATGCGGAGCTGAGCAGCTCTTTCTCCAAGTTCGTTCCCGTCGACTATCCGTCGAGTCCTCCCTGCCTCAAACTGCCCACCATTCAGCCCTCACGCCCCCTGCAATCACGGGTAGTGACAGATACAAGACGATGCAAGGATAGCGGACAATCTCGACTACACCCCGCACCGTCTCTCACACACCTCTCACCGCAGTTTGAAGATTTGTCGAGCCCGCCGCTGCCGCAGTCGTCATCGGAACATCGTCACAAAAGGCAGCGTACCACTCCGTCACCACTCCGTCACCACTCCGTCACCACTCCGTCACCACAACCGCCATCAGGATACGGAGGACAGATGTCCACTGGGTCCTCTCCTTCGATTGGTTGCAACACCGCGCCGCTACCCCCGCCGCGGACTTCCCGATTCCTGGGAAGCGTCTCTCAGTTCTCTACTGCTTCGTCACCTATTTCATCAGCAGCTTCAATACCTGTGCTCGCCAGTCGGGGTGTGAATTCTTCTTCTAACTCCCTGGTGGGGCAGTTACTGAGCGTCTCTGGGAACGCGGGAACGGTAGGTGCAACACCGTATGGGATGATCGTTTCTGCTAGCACTTCGTTGGTTCCGGATGACGCATCTGGGGATAATGAACAGGATGATGGGGGAGGAGGAGGGGGAGGGGGAGTGGAGCAAAAACTTGATATGCGGCGACATTCCCACCTGGCTGAAAATGTGCCACCAGAGTTGAAGATCCCTCTTGTCGCAGGATATACCGATCTGTCTGCTGTTTATGCGATTGTACGTCCGTCTCTCATTAGGTCGGTGGCTTATGTACTAAAAGCAAAATAGAACCATATCCATGTTTATCGAGCAAGGTCTTCCTTTTCAGGTAAATCGGTTGTGTTGAAGCTTTGTACTGTCAACCATCTGGACACACTGGCACGCCTCCGTTTAGAGTGGAAAATGCTCTCGGATGTCTCAACGTCTTCATCCAAAGTGTCGTCTCTTCATTCCGCTACGACATCGTCAACACTAGATTTAGAGCATTATGGTGGTTCCACATCTAGTTCCTTCTCGGCGGCGACGCTAGCTAGCAATCCAAACGTTATTCGGCCCTTTGCGTGGGACTACTTACCGGAAGGGGGACTAACTCTGGTATATTTAAACGAGCCATTTCATATGACTTTGGAGGAGGCTTTCATTGCGTCATCGTCGAGTACTCCGCCAAGAGATCCTCAAGCACCAACCGCAAAACCCCGCACCCAGTCCGACTTGATTCGCATTCTCAGCGTATTTTCCGAAGTTGTTGCAGTTCTTGGCTGCGCACATAAGTCAGGAGTAACTCATAATAATAGTATGTTTATTGGGTCGATTGGGGGATGTGTCGACAGTCCTGGTTGGGGTTCGAGGGAAGCTAATTGTATTTAGTCAACTCATATTCCATATTGGTTACGCGTGCATCTAACAACAGCGGGATCCAGGGAAAGCTAGGGGGATGGCATTTGGCTTCCAGATTAGAGCGCCAAGAGATGGGCAGGAGCGCGGGTGGTGCGATGTTGAGAGGAGAGAATCCGGCGCCGCTTCAGTACATCGCTCCAGAATGCACTGGAAGGATGAATAGATCAGTTGATTACCGCTCAGACTTCTATTCCCTTGGGGTGTCCCTCTATGAGTTGGTTGTTGGATTCCTACCATTCCGTTCCTCAGAACCTTTAGAGCTTATCCACGCTCACATCGCGCAACCGCCACGTCCACCATCGGATGTCAATGCCTCTATTCCGACTGCAATTTCAGACATTGTAATGAAGTTACTCCAAAAGAATGCCGAGGATCGTTATCAAACAGCGTCGGGATTGAAGGCGGACTTGGATTTAATTGTGCAGCTCCTTTCCGAGGGGAAAAGCTTAGAAAATGTCAAGATTGGTGAACTAGATACAACCTCCCAGTTTGTAATCACCGAGAAATTGTATGGTCGCGAGGAAGCCGTTGCACTACTTCTTGATGCGTATAACAGATGCATAAACCGCGGAGGCTGCGTCGTGGTGACAGTGCAGGGAGATCCAGGGATTGGTAAGAGCCGACTGGTCAAAGAAATTCAGCGTCCGGTTGTCGAAAACAAAGGGTTTGTAGCTGTTTATATCACAGCTGGACAGTTTGAAATCTGACTGCTGCACAGTTTCTTTACAACAGGAAAGTTTGATCAGTACAAACGAGACTTCAGCTTCTTTACGCTCGTTCAGACTATTCAGGATCTTATACGCCAGGTACTATCAGAGCCTCCACAAACCCTCATACGATGGCGGACGGAAACAATCAGAGCTTTCGATGGCGATGCGGCAGTCCTTATGGGTGTCATTCCGGAGCTAAAGCTGTTACTCGGACCTGATTTCAAGGTGGAGCCGTTGGCAAATCTGGGGCCCGTGGAGCGCGAGAGCCGGTTCCGTGATGCTTTTGGTAGGCTTTTGGCTATTTTTGGAAGGAGGGGCGTGGTTATATTCTTGGATGATCTCCAGTGGTGTTCATCGGCCGAATTTATGCTCATATCCAATATCGCTGAAGAAGCAAATAGGAGGGTGCGAGAATGGGAGTATGGAGAGGAATTTCGAGCTGGCGATAACGCCCAGGGAAACGGGATGAGACAGAGTACGGGCCCTCTGGATAGGGGTTCGAATTCCAATTCCGTACCTCTGTGTTCACCTTAAGAATTTGACTGACGCTGTGCGACACATGCTTTTAGGTATCTTGATTCTTGGAGCGTATAGAGATTCAGAAGTTACCGAGGATCATCCTCTCATTGGGATGCTTCAGTACATGAGGGATCTTTCGGTTCCGGTTGTTGATATCCATCTACATCCACTAAACCAGAAATCAGTACGGCGGATCATTGGTGACACACTTCATCGCAATCCAGATTCAAGGCGTGTTAGGGATGATCCGGAGATGCAGACCCTAGTAGAGCTTGTCTACGCAAAAACTCAAGGGAACCCATTCTTTGTGATGCAGCTGTTGAAGAGTCTCCACCGGGGGAACCATATTACTTTCGATTTTGCGGCAAATCAGTGGAGATTCAATTTGACCACCATGGAAGCCAGCGACCTGCCTCCGACCGTTGTAGAGTTACTTGTGAAGAGCATGCTCAAGCTTTCGGACGACACCAGAACCGCGATGATGTTAGCGTCATGTATTGGAACCGAGAGGATATCGCTTCGGACATTATCAACAGCTGCTGGGAAACGTATCGAGGAAATGGCAGGCGACCTTTGGGATGCGCTAGATGCTGGGCTGATTTTACCCACTGGAGGAAATTATAAGATTCACTTGGCCCTGGAAGGCGCCGAATATAGAGGGGATGCGGGGTCTGAGCCGGATGGTCAATCGCGCACTGTAAGGCTAGCAGGGAATACCGATGAAGAGGAGGCAACGTATCGATTTCTACATGATCGGGTTCGACAAGCTGCTTACAGTCTCATACCTTTGGGAGAACAGGCCGGGCTGCATCGCATGATTGGAACGAGGATGTTGGAGAAGGCGACAGAAGAGGACTTGAATGAGGGAATGATTTATGAAATCGTTAACCAACTGAATCACTGGTTGTCGCCATTGGGGTTCGAAGACCGAAGAGTGCTTATGGAGTTGAATTTGAGGGCAGGAAAGAAGGCACTTCAGGCTACAGCATTTGCAACAGCATTAAGTTACTTCTTGATAGCGAAAAAAGTGTTGGATAATCCCGATGGAGACGAAGAATACGAAGGCTTTCGGAATCCGTTGAAGCGACTATCCTTTGGCTACAATAACTCCATGACCTTTGGGGATGCATCAACGACTTTACAGGCTTATCAAAATGGAACTCGCCCATTGGATGAACTTGGTATTGAAATCAACATTTCACTGATGGAAGGCTATTTTGTGGATGTCAAGTATGCGAGTTCTATCCAACTTTCATCGGAAATCTTGCCAAAGTGTACGCAGAGTAAAGACAAAGTTCGTTGCCTGATCACGAAAATGAATTGTCTCCTCATTCAGGGGCGCCTCAATGAGGCCATTGAAGCGGGCTTGACCGGTCTTAGTGTTCTCTCCTGGGAAGTACCGTTGGATGATGAAGAAGCAATGCAGCATGCGCACATGATGAGACCGAGGATCCTACTCGAGGTGAAGCAGATCACAGCGATTGCAAAAATGCATCAGGTACAGAACGAAGACCTTCTGCTCCTTCAGGAGATCATTTCGACACTACTTCTACCGGTTTACATGGCTAGACCAGCGCTTCTTCCGGCGGTCTGTTTCACCAGTGTTGCAATCACCTTGGAGTTTGGTATTTCCATGGCTGGAGCGCTGGGCTTGATGATGACTGGAGTTCTCCTAGGTAATGAGGCAACACATGAGAATTTGGCCAGAAGCTACGCTTATGGGCAGGTTGCCATCAAACTCATTAAGAATGGCAATACGCGTCATCCTCTTGCCCCTGCAATCTATCAGGTGTATGCGGGTCATATTGGAGTGTTTCACCAGAATATGGAGGAAGTCCAACGATGTCTTCAACAAGCTATTCAGACTGGACTGTCGGTGTTTAATGTTGACTATACAACGTTTGCCATAGCAAGTACTTCAAGTCCCTAACATTTCTCTATCCTAACATTTATCTTCAGGTGGAATCCACATCCTTTGGTATGATGAGTGGAGAGAGCCTTGATATTGTTCACTCGAAAATGATTGCCGCAAAATCGAATATACGACGGTTTAAACAAGAAACGGGCATGTGGTGGTTGAGTGTACCGCTGCAACTTGTTCTGAATCTGAGAGGCATGGGCAATCCTGATCCGCTATGCTTTGAAGGAGAGGCACTCGGCTCCTCCAAAGATCTTGCACGGCTGGCTAGTAGTGAGAGTTTGAGTCATATCTATATGTACCATATGTATAGGTTAATCATTGCAGCGCTTTACGGTTCGAGGGTTCAATTCCTGGTTTTCATAAATGTCTTCGTGCTGATAACTCTTAGGTTATTGGGAACTCACGGCTGATCTTGCAGTCCACTGCTGCCGACCTTTTTCTGTTGCCGTGACTGGATTTTATTCTGGCTTGACGGCATTCTACTCTTCAATTGCGTTCTTAACACTACCTAAACCAATGTCAGATGAACAAAGGGAAATTCTCGAAAGTAACATAGCCTGCATAAAGGAATGGAGTATCAGGGCAACGAATACATGGTTGCACAAGAACGTGCTGCTCGAGGTCGAGATGAAGATTGCTAATGGCGCCCAGCAATTGGAGATTCTGGATGGGTATGATCATGCGATAGCACTTGCGAATAGAAGTGGTTTCGTTCATGATGCCGCTTTTATCAATGAACGGTGTGGTACCTGGATACATGATATTTCAAAGAAGAGATCTATTCCATACCTGGAAAATGCCTATCGTTGTTATATGACATGGGTATTTTCATTCTTATCCTTGTCTTGTTAGCTTCATCTCAAAGCTAACGGTAATAATGTTAGGGTGCCACTCACAAAGCAAACGAGATTAAGAAGAAGTTTGGCGAGGAGATGTCACTGGTTAAAGGTATGATCCACGATATCAGCCACGGAGAATGTAAGCGGCTAATAATGCATAGATTATCGCGCTCTGATCTACAACATGGATGGCGACAGTCCGCTCAGAGATCGAGAGTCCCCCGCTCCCCTGTCTCCAAAACAAAGTCCGCGATGCTCCAGATTATCAATGGAAGGAAGGGACTATGGATTCGATTCTGCAATGCACATGCAGTCGGGTGGATCTTTATCTCCCGCAGGAGGTGGCGGAGGCATCAGAGATATCTTTCCTACCTCTGACCAACATGACGACGAAGTGGCATCTCACTGTTCTTCCACCAGAAATAATGACTCATCTTTGGGCTCCGAGTTGGATTTCAGGACGGTTCTGAAGGCCAGTTTAGTTATCTCCGAAGGTATTCACTTGGAAGAGGTTATTGTTAGCCTCATGACCTGTGTTCTACAGACTGCCGGTGCAGACTATGGTGTATTGATCTTGATGGAGGAAGGGAATCTTCACGTTGAGACCGTCGGCCTTCTTGACCAGGTCACAATTCTTGAGCATGAGCCTCTATATACGCGACCTGACTTAGTTCCCGTCTCTGTCGTCAATCTTGTAGCTAGCCTCGGCGATCAGATTCTGAGGAATGGGGACGATCCAAAATTTGAGCTCACATATGGCCGGGACATGTACTTCCGCGGCAAAAACCCTAAGGTTTTATCCTATCATGTCCTCTGGTTCGGTTGCTAACATGAAATAGAGTTTACTCTGTATGCCAGTGAAAAATCAACTCAAGACAATGGGTGTCCTGTACCTGGAAAACAAATTGATAAACCATGTGTTCACCCGCCAACGTCAAGAATTGCTCAATTTGCTTTGTACTCAGGCTGCGGTGACAATTGATAAAGCGCGGTTGTACAGGCAAATGGAGATGGCAAAGAAAGAGGCCGAGGAAGCCTCGAAGGAGAAATCAACGTTTTTGGCTAATATGGTTAGTAGCAAATCACTTGTAATTTGTGACATATATGCTGACAGCTGTTGATAGTCCCACGAGATTCGAACACCATTCAACGCACTCCTGAGTTGCTCGACTTTCCTCATGGATACTGCTCTGACGGAACAGCAGAGGGAGTATGTTGAGATTATCCGGAGCTCATCGATGCTAACATTGAGCATCATTGATGGAATTTTGGACTTTTCCAAGGCTAGCGCTTTGGTTCTTCAAAAAACACCGTTTTCTTTGCGGAATTGTGTTGAAGGAGCGTTACTACTAGTTGCGGAACCGACAGCCACCAAGGATTTGGAATTGGCGTACAGGAATAATTGTAGCAACATCGAATCCATTGTGGGGGATATCACTAGGTTTCGTCAATGTGTCATAAATTGTTAGATTCCTTTCCATTTCTACCGCCTAGAGCTTCTAGCTAACGATTTGTTGTAGTGATTGGGAATGCGGTTAAATTCACGGAAGAAGGTTATGTTGTCGTCACATCTCAAGCCGAGCAGCTACCAAATGATACAAAGTGGAGGATACAAGTTTCCGTGAAGGATACTGGCATTGGAATCCCACAGGGCTCGTTCAACAAACTGTTTCGGGCATTTTCCCAGGTTGACACTTCAAGTCGGCGAACATACGGCGGTACTGGGCTTGGCCTTGCGATTTCGAAGAAACTAGCGCAGATCATGGGCGGAGATATCTGGTTCGAGAGTGAAGAGGGCCATGGTACAACATTTCACTTCACAATCATCGCAGACATTGTGGAGAAGGTGTGGAAACCGGATCCCCGGCTGCAAGGTAAACACGCGATGGTAGCAGACGCTCACCGGATATCATCGAACATCCTGGCGGACGAACTGGAAGTTGAGGGATTGAAGGTCACTAGAACAAGCGATTACCAATCCACCCTTGATGCCCTTGAGAAGGCTGGAAAGGGCTTCTTTGACGTAGCGCTGGTGGACCTTTCAGTCGATGGAACCTACGACATCTTTGATAGAATCCAGCAGTTCGACCCGAACATTAAAGTCATCCTGATGTCGCGTTTCGGCGCAAATATCCCAGCGAATGTCCTCAGCAATAAATGCACGCTCTCGTTCGTTAGGCCGGCTCCAAGGAACCGCTACGTTTCAGCTGTTCATGATGCCTTGGATCCCACGCTACGGAAACAGGAAATGACAAGGAAAGCACCGGAGCAGGAGATGTTGAAGACGCTAGCGACTAGACACCCGCTGAATATCCTCTTGGCGGAAGATAATCCGGTCAATACGCGGGTAGCACTGCAGCATCTTAAGAGGATGGGATATAGCGCGACACATGCAAAGGATGGCATTGAGGTGTTGGAGCTGTGTGAAGCTGCGGCAGCTAAAGGAGAGATGTTCGATGTGGGCCCTCACCCGCACCTCCTTCACCCTCCGCACACGAATTAATGTGGAAATAGGTCGTCTTGATGGATATCCAGATGCCGCGCGCAGACGGAATAGAAACGTCGCTGGAACTCGGTCGACGATATGCGGACCACGAACGCCCGACAATCATCGCGTTGACAGCCAATGCGACTGCAAGCGATCGGGAGAAATGTCATGACGCTGGGATGCGGACACATATTGCGAAGCCGATCTTGCCAAATGATTTGGTCACCGCGTTGATGAGTATCAGCCCATTGAATAGACCTCCTGATATGATGGCTGTTACGTAAGAATGTCTACTTTTGACTGCTACTTTAGAAGGTGTTAGGGGTTTGGGAGCATCTACTAGAGTTTTTTGGTTTTCGTTTTGCGTGAGTATCTACCGTGAGCTGTCAAAAGTATACCCGGGTGACGAATGGTGTTTATTTTTTGTTATAATGGCGCTGGGATTTATCTAATACTGTACTAGTCACAGTGGTTCGGACACTTTTTTTGTGCTGACAGATTTTTTCAATCCCGAATGGTCAAAAACCGATCAAATCCACAATAAAAACTTCTTCGGACACTCCATTCTGACTGCTGACGTCCGAACCACTGTGACTAGTACAGTAGTTATCTAATAGTTATACACTTGGTTTGTCTGCTCGAAGCATTCTCATTGGTCGGGTGAACTTGCCACGTGGCGCGGGTGGCAGTGGCAGATACAGTGGCGGGTACAGTGGCGGATATCCACATGTTGACTCAGGATTTATCCCGAAGACCTACAAGTTTTTAGAACGCCATCAAAGCTGCTAGAAATGATTGGAGAGTGCTTGCTAATGCACTGAGTCATTTGTGTAGACTCATTCACAAATTTTCACTCGCCACCCGCCATTCGCCACTGCCGGCGCCTGTAACGGCACGGCTGCACGTGACGTGTCTAGGGCCGGGTAACACCCGCTTTATATAGTCGGCTCGCCACGAGCCTTAGATCTCTAGCGATAATCTTACCTTAACTACCTTTATACTACTCTACAACATTGACATCCACGTTTGCAACCGTATCTACTGATATACCTTCATACGAGGCCATACACGGGCGTATGCCTTTACAGCGCCACTCAACCATCTCCAGCGAACTTCAAATTTCTTAGGCATATAAAGGCATGGATTCTACCATTAGATAGTTCGGTAGACAATCACTTTTGTACGATAGATAATTCAATCTCTCTTTGTACTCGATCACTCTCAACAATACTGCAGACACAGTGGCAGATATACCGTGGAGGATATTCAGTAGCAGATATATATACAGTGGCAGATACACAGCGGCGGATACAGTGCCAGATATACAGTACTGGATCAAGATACACATTCACAGGGGCAGATACACAGGGGCAGATACACAGCGGTAGTAGATATACAATGGCAAAAACAATGGCAGATATACAACACAGCAAACACAGTGGCAGATACACGGCAGCAGAGGGGCTGGCCCCGTGGCGCAGTGGTATCGCTCCTGAAAGTATAGGCGGGGTATACGGTCACAATGCTATGGGTTCGAATCCCAGTGCCAGCCCCCCGGTGTGAAGGGGACAAAGGGTAGTGGGTGGGGAACTCCGCCATTTAACCGGCTTGCCCGGAGGCGGAGGGGATATGGGGCTCTGTCATACTCTAATTAGAGTGCATACAGTATGAATAAACAACAAACAACAACTACACGGCAGCAGATACACTGTGGCAGATTCAAAATGGTGGATATACAGCGGCAGATACAGCAGTGGATATACAACACAGCAGACACAGTGGTTGATATACAGTAGCAGATACAGTGGCGGATATACAACACGGTAGATACAGTGGCAGATTCACAGTGGCAGATAAACAGCCGCAGATCCACAGCCGCAGATCCACAGCCGCAGATCCACAGTGGCAGATACACAGCGGCAGATACACAGCGGCAGATACACAGCAGCGGATACACAGTGGTAGATGAACAGCAGCAGATACAGTAGTGGATATACAACACAGTAGACACAGTGGCGGATACACAGTGGCGGATACACAACGGCAGATACACAGCGGCAGATACACAGCAGCACCAAATCAAGATACACAGTGGTGGATACACAGTAGAAGTCTAGGTGATCTGCCTGATATCGTAACAAGTCCACCATGCTCAACGTTTCGAATCCTGGGGGCGGCAAAGCCGCCACCGATGCTAGTATATACTATACTTTCTTGTGTAGATATATGGTGCGTTAATTTAACATTCATGTAAATAGTTTTTTCTTGATGTGAGTGTTGGTGAGCAGAAACATTGGATAAGTGATGGAGTCGGCGATTCCTGTGATACATATGTAAGTCTAGTATGCAGAGACTCGAAGTTCAGTTTTGGAGAAGCAAAAGACCCGCAAGGCTCGACGTTCTCAGCTTACAGTATGTCACGCGTTTGCGCACGCAGGCGTATGCCGTTGTCTGTGGGAATATGTAGCATTACAACTGGGGTTTACCAGCTGGGGTGGAGGAAGAATCGTGCCGTAAAGGTATATTGCTTGGTCAATATCACAATGATCTTGGATACACTGACTCTAACGTTGAACTGGTAAAAGAAATATTCATCTTATCATCTAATAGTTATACACTTGGTTTGTCCGCTCGAAGCATTCTCATTGTTCGGGTGAACTTGCCACGTGGCGCGTGTGGCAGTGGCAGATACAGTGGCGGGTACAGTGGCGGATATCCATATGTTGACTCATGATTTATCCCGAAGACCTACAAGTTTTTAGAACGCCATCGAAGCTGCTAGAAAGGATTGGAGAGTGCTTGCTAATGCACTGAGTCATTTGTGTAGACTCATTCACAAATTTTCACTCGCCACCTGCCATTCGCCACTGCCGGCGCCACTCTACCATCTCCAGCGAACTTCAAATTTCTTAGGCATATAAAGGCATGGATTCTACCATTAGATAGTTCGGTAGACAATCACTTTTGTAAGATAGATAATTCAATCTCTTTGTACTCGATCACTCTCAATAATACAGCAGACACAGAGGTAAATATACAGCGGTGGATATACAGCGGCAGATACAGCAGTGGATATACAACACAGCAGACACAGTGGTTGATATACAGTGGCAGATACAGTGGCAGATACACAGCGGCAGATAAACAGCAGCAGATACACAGCGGCACATTCACAGGGGCAGATACACAGGGGCGGATACACAGCGGTAGATATACAACGGCAAAAACAATGGCAGCTATACAACACAGCAAACTCAGTGGCAGATACACGGCAGCGGATACACAGCAGCGGATACACAGCAGCACCAAATCAAGATACACAGTGGTGGACACACAGCAGAAGTCTAGGTGATCTGCCTGATATCGTAACAAGTCCACCATGCTCAACGTTTCGAATCCTGGGGGCGGCAAAGCCGCCACCGATGCTAGTACTTTATATAGACGATTGTTAGATCCGAAACCCTTTCAGCTAGTACTATGTCTACAACAGTTATAATTATGGAACTGTGTACTTTGACGTCCATCCTCGGGAATCACTGAGTACTTGGGAATGATGTTGGTGGTTAGGAGATCTCCTTCTCTGTATTAGATTTGTGTCTCTATATTCTGATACCCATAACCCCCAGTCGAGTAATGTTGCGGATGGCAGTTTGTTAGTCGGGTGATATTGTATGAGTTCAGGCCATTTTGCATAGGACTAGTATGCCCTTCACACCTAGCTAGATATGTGAGGGACTAAGCGCAGTTAAAACAGCATGCCTTGGCTATGGACATTCTTTCTCCCAAGTCATAATATTGCAATAACGCCCTTTAGCTTAGGAAAAGAGTCAAGCTATTAAGTACAGAAACGCATACTAGTTACACAACCTTCCACCATACGTACTCTACACTGTCATAACGGATACTATACGTCGAATCATTAACGCCGGTAAAAGGCTTTCCCCAAGCTTCCGTTCACACATTCGCTACCCCTATAATACACCTCCCATAGTAATCCAATCGCTATGCACCCAAATACACGTGCCCGCTACGCAATGCCAATCTAATTGCTACTCCAAACCTCCTTAACCATCCTCCTCATCGCCGGTTCTTCGTCCTCACTCTCATCCTCGAGATCGTATTCCTCCTCCCCCGGGACGGTTCTTCGCGGTTTCCACGGTCTCCAAATACCCTCGGCATCTGAATCAACATCATCTTCGTCGTCATCATCATCGTCATCGTCGCTATAATCATGGATTCCATGGCCGTACTCGTCTTCCTCGTCTTCCGCAAGTACAGGCTCGTCGGGGTAATCATTCGTGTGGTAGTCCTCCGCTGGGTGCAAGTTAGTATCCTCCCAAGGCACAGACAGGTAGACACAAACCGTTAGAGTCCTCGTCATCGCTCGCATACACATCACTATGATCCTCCTCCTCATCGGCGCCCTCATACCACCATGCCTCATCTTCACTCTCAGCAAACACAATCACGCCATACGCTTCCTCCCCCTCCCCGTGCTTTTTCCCCGCCGGCACCTCCTCGCGGAAATAAACATCATACACAAACCCATCCTCATCCTCCTCTGCCATGGCAACATCCTTATCCTTCTCCGCCCATGTGCCGCCTCCCACGCCACCGCCAATCCTATCCGCTGCAGTAGTAGTAGGGGGCAAGTTCCGGATCGCGTCATTCGTGTCGTCATCTAAATACTCCAGCACAAGCTTCTCCATCTCTTTCATAAGCTTTACATCATCCTCATACCCCAGCGTAAGTCTGTCACCACCCTTCTCCCGCGCCGCCTGCAACGCCGCCTTTTCCTTCGGATGTGTCTGCGGCTTTTTTCGCTCCTTGTTCGTTTCTGTCGGTCGTTCTATAGGCTCTGGTGAGGAATCACGCATGTCCTCGTCCTTGACGAGCTCGAACACGGCGCCGGCGCGCGGGGAGTACGGGTGCGGGTGGCGTGTGCGCGCACGTTTCGAAAGCTGGTATTTTCTTACGGGAGCGATCTTGCGTTTCCGCGATGGAGGCGGGGTGGCGGAGGGAGGTTCCGGGAGTGGGATCTCATCGTCGGAGGGCTTCGGCTGGAATGTTACCCCCGGTGGAAGCGTGTGCGCAAGCCGGAAGACGTAGGAGGGGTTTAGCGTTGAGTCGTCGACGTCGGAGGTTTTGATGCGCTTTGTGGAACTGGTGGGGACGTCTAGGCTTGTTAGTAGGGCCGGGTGGGAGGTAGGAGGTGCGTACAGAGTGCTGGAACAGGGGCTTCGTCGCGGGCTCGCTTGATCCGGATTGTGTGCGGCGGGATGAGGGGGGGTGTAGCAGTCCCAGCGGAGGCGACGGTAGTGGGCTGCGATGCGGGTTGTAGCTGTGGTGTCGACATTGTTTGTGCGGTATGGTGAGGGTCGGGTGGGATGAGAGGAAGAAGGTGCTGAGAAACAAACCGGGGCTAAGCGCCATGCATGTAACCGCTGAGACTTACCCGGAACGAACCTTATGTTAACCTCAGCTCAGCCCCCAGTTCAGCCCTACGAATCCTTCTTTGGGACATCTTAACAGGCTTGAAACCTGTTCTGATCATTCACAGTGTTGCAAACACCGGGGTCGCAGGCTTAAAGCTTCCTCCGATCATGATCACTCGCGGTGGTGTAAACACCTGCAGAGATTACTCTTTTGTTCTGCGGAGTCTACCTTTCGTAGAAACTGGCCATGTACCCAGTGTTAGCATTGATTTAAAGTTTGCAGTCTTCATGATCATGGCCAAAACGCTGCAGAGATAAGAACTGATCATTTAGCCTAACCGGTAGGACACGCATATGGCGCTATAAACGTCGGCGGGCTCAAAACTTGCTCCGATCATGATCAATCCATGGTGCTGTAAACACAAAGGTCGCAGGTTTGAAACCTGCAGAGATGACTCTTTTGCTCTTCTTTTAACCTGCAGTAGAGCCTACAGTGCCACGATCACTGGGCTGTTCACGGATTGATTTCGGGTATTTACTTCAATCTACAGCAAGTGATCTTGTTTAAAACTACCGCATATACAAGAACCGATCGCCTAGCCTAACTGGCAGGGTGTAGCGCTATAAACGCCCGGTAGCAAGCTCGAAACCTGTTCTGATCATGCACAGTGCTGTAAACACCGGGCTCGCAGGCTTAAAACTTACAGAAGTCATTCTCTTGCTGCTCTTTTCTCAAGCTCTTACCGTCTCTTCGTAGCGGCTAGGTACTTAGTCTTAGAACTAATATAGTTATTTAAGTTATGATCATGGTTGTAATCACCGCAAATATAACAACCGAGTGCCTAGCCTAACTGGAAGTGTATGGGTATGGTGCTATAAACACCAGGTAGCGGGCTCGAAACATGCTCTGATCAATAATTCACGGTGCTATAAACACCCGGTAGCAGGCTCAAAACCCGTTCCGATGCTGTAAACGCTGAGGTCGTAGGTTTGAAACCTGCGGAACTATTCTTTTACCCCCGCTTTTCCTATCGTAGATTCTGCCTTAGTTCGTAGCATAGTGCTAGGATTGATCACAGCACTAACTGTGATCATGGATAAACACCGCAGATTACAAGAACCAATTGCCTAGCCCAAGGGACAGGTCTTGGTGTTACAAACACTTAAGTCCGCAGGCTCGAAACCTGCTTTGATTAACTCACAGTGCAGTAAACACTACTAAAGTCGCAGGCTTAAAATTTACTCTAACCATTCACGGTACTTTAAACATTGGTGTGCAGGCTCGAACCTGTTTTGACTATTAACGGTGCTGTAAACACTAGGCTCGCAGGGTTGAAATCTGCTTCGATCAATAACCCACGGTGCTATAAACACCAAGTAGCAAGCTTAAAACTTGTTCCAATTAATCCACGGTGCTGCAAACACTAAATTTGCAGGATCGAAGCCTGCTCTGATTAATCGCAGTGCTGTAAATACTGAGACAACTTCTGCAGGTTTGAAACCGTCAGAGTTATTTTTTGCTCTTCATTTCCCGCCATCTTCGTAGCAGCCGGTCGCGTACTTTAGTGCTAGTGTTGATATCTCAAGGTTAAAAACCTCAGACACAGGAACTGATCGCTTGGTCTAATAGGCATGGTATGGTACTATAAATGCTAGGCAGCAGGCTCGAAACCTACTCTGATCATACTGTGCTATAAAATACTGGGGTCACAGGTTTGAAACCTGAAGACATCATCCATTTGTATTTCTTTTGCCATACCTAGCCTAGGATGATCTGTTAGAAATAATCGACCGTGGAAGATAATCTGATAGTGAAGTACACAGCAATGCCATATTCAGGCTTCTCGCCACAGAAATCGCTAGTGAAGACACATAATTAAGGGAAACGCCATAACCCCTACAGTAACATATGCATATCGCCTAAAAACCTTGCAGTAACCTCGTCTGGTATTTCGTTACCACCCCCTCCACGCTTCGTGAGTCGGAGGAGGAACTCCAGGTCCGGTAGATTCCTCTAGGGCCATCCCACGAAACACGCACCTCTGATCCGCATTCCTCAGCCCAATCACAACCACCGCGGCTCCAGTCACCGAAATCTCGCCCACAATATCCCTCAAAGTAGCATTGGGGTCAATCTACACCAATCACATCAGTTTCATCCAAACCTGTGCACAGAACTCTTCTTACCGCCTCATTCCCTTCTCCCCTCCACTCCGCCGCCCAAACACCGTTTCTCATGTACCCATCCCAGCCTAGATACCATTTATCGTAGATATTCAACAATCGGCGCTCAATTTCCTCCCACAACTCCTCGATATTCTCGTCGCCGGTACATTCACTAGAGGACATTATGTTGTTCCGTTGGATCTTACAGCGTCCGGTTCCCTCGGCGGCCTTGATTTTCTTGAGGAGATTCAGCGGCGGTGGGAGTGTACACTCCCACTCAAACAGAGGGTGGAAGTGGACTGTGCCTGTGAGGGAGCTGCGGACGCACGGTATACGGAGGAGGATCAAGGGGATGGCTGACCCAGTATGGTCTTCAGCGGCGGCTTCTTCGTAAGCTGGTGGTGGAGTGAGGTTCCGGAGAGGAGGGTGGCTATTGATTCTTTCAAGAGGATAGCCGTTGTCATCTGAGTCTTGGGGGATCGGCAAGCGTCTTTGAGATCCGCCGGGACTATCGCCCGGGACGCTCAGCAGCAACGGATCCACGGTTTGGTCATTCTCGATAACTGTGTGGAGCGATGGTGTCTTGTGGGAGATGTAGTTTAGTTGGTATTGCTCGATGTGAAGCACAGAAACACCACCATCCCCGTCTGAGTCTTCGGGGCCGACAATCCTGATTTCCGGGGTAGAAGTACTCGGCGCCTGGGTATTGGGGGGTTGCTGAATGTTTTCGTTTTTCTTCCCCGTTGCGGCGGGGATCTCAGCGAGACTTGCGCCCGCAATCTCACCCAAAGTCTTGGGAGAAGGCATTTCTTCGTTGTTATTGTCGGCCTCGATATCGGGGTTCATAACTTTGAGAGGGTGGTCGGTGGATTCTGCCATGGTGCGTATTTAATAGTGAAAAGAGGGGTAGCGGAAAAAAGTGTGTGGGAGGTATATATTAAAAGTGTGTGAGAAAATTAGTGATGAGGGTTGTAGGTGGAATTTAAAAAATGAGGGTTCAAGATGGGAAGTTGGAGGAGGTTGGGGCTCAGTTCGAGGACCGTTATTTAAGCCTTATTCCCCGCTATTGCCTGTTCCACAAGGCGTAAGTAAGGCTGTCCCAAGAACGAACCTTGCTTTTGCCGGGGCTATGAAAAAGCTTAATTAGAGGCAAATCGAAGCAATATTTAGAATGATTAAGTTTGCATTTTGCGAGGCGAAGGTAAGGTGGATTGTGTCATCACCGTCGGTCACCCGTTATGCTATGGCATTCCAAACATCGCAATCTGTTTACCCACTATCGCCTCGCTCCATCCCGCCACTAATACTGGCTCCCTACAGCTTTGTTCAACGTGACCACATCAATACGATTGCCCATCGAAGAGTGCTGTTTTGGATGAGACAAGTTCTGGCAGCGGAGTTCGTGAATTTCGTGTCTGACAAAGCTTCGTGGATAGACGTACAATATCAAGCTTCAATTGCTTGAAGAGCAGGGAAGCTTACAGTACCCCGTGTGGTACGCAGCCTAGTGTTCTAGGAATTCGGAAGCGATCAATGTAAAACTTTCCATGCCCCATAGAAACGGTTCCTGGGTTAAGGGAAACGAGACAGACGCATAAGTTACCGCCACCGGCTTCATCCATGAACGGTGGCTAGAGTGCGAGGGTTAGGGGTCTCATGCGGAATCCTGGTATTCCAGAGACATAGGCTCCATCTAACACGTTCATTTGGTAACATCTCATGTGACAGTATAGGGGGATTCGCTAGGCTGGCTCGTTGAATGTCGTAAAAGTCTGGAGGAGTTGTTGTGGCGAGTTTACCCTCATGAACACTGTACTTCAGCATCACCAGATAGGCTCTTAGAGGGGGCATACCCGCAAAACTTCTGGGTATGAACGTCGTACTCTGCAATCTTAGCAATCTCGGCTGTTATTGAGAGTATTTTGGTGGTGGTCGTTGTTGCGAGTGCTCAATCTTTATCATTGTTATTGGGCTGAATTTTGAGCGTTCTGACACAGAAGCTGTAATAGGCGCAGATATTGGTCAATAGTAGAGGACAGCAAGTGAAGTGCGAAAACTTGAGGTTGATGGATAGCAGTGAAAAATATGGGATGGCTATAGGAAACCGCGCCTGTCAGGTGGCCGCCAGGAGGGTGCATACTCGAACTAAGGGCATAATACACCAAGCAGGAACCAGCCAGACGTCAACCCCAATTCTTTCCCTCGGTGTCTCTCTCCAACAACCTTCCTACCACCCACATCCATCTCCGCCCATCCCTATCCACCAACCAATTAACCGCCATGCGTTTCGATTATCTCCTCACGCTCCTTCTACTCCGACTCCCGTTGGTGAACGGAGATTGCACACCATGCCGTACGGAAGCTATCCAAGCACTGTGCCCACTTCCAGGTGTTGAGTACAACCATGATCCCTTATGCCTCTGCCCTAGGATCGGGGAATACAGGAGCATTCTCAAAGGGTGTGTTGGGAGAACTGGTAACTGCAACAACAACGACTACCTGTACGAGGAAGAGTACATGGACACTGACTGCGGTCAATATGAGAAATATTTCAGAACGGAAACAACCACCTTTCCGACTATCACCGTCATTCTCAGGGGTTTCTCCACTGTTATCACTGGTACAGACTTGCTTGCTGCTGCATCTGGCCCGACTGCTACCATCAGCGACGTACAGGGGAGCGGCACCAGTGTCTACGCCCCGGAGAGCTATCCTACCTGGACCTCCGAGGTGAGCAATGGCATGTCACCATGGAAGATCGGCACCATTGTCGGTGGTATTCTCGCAGGGCTTCTTACGGTTGCCCTCCTCGGTTTCAGCGCTTTTCTGGTTGCGAGAAGGAGAAAGCGAAAGGCTGCAGTGAGAAGGTTAGAGGTGTCACCGGGGAAGGAGGACGATGCTGCTGCGGGGGTTGCGGAGTTGAGTACTTCCGCTGCGTTGAGTCCTCTTCCTATAATTCCAGAGTTGGATACCTCCACTGCGGTTATGGAATTGAATCTTCCACCCAATATTAGAGAGCTGGGTCCTTTCCCGAGGGAGACGAAGCATGAGCTGCACGGTTGAAAAGGCAAAAGGATAGGGTGTCCCAGGGTGAAATTTTTTGTGAATAGGGAAGGAGACTTACGAGCTGGCTCTGACTGGTATGTAAGGGAGGAAATGTACCGTGTTGTACTGTACTGAATCTGTTGGAACAAGCGTAATTTCGGAAGAGATTGGGGAGGGACGTCTAGGTGTAAGAATCTACACGACTAGTACACATTCCTACCGGTGAAGGTTGCAATATGAAGAGAGCAGTGCTTGTGTATAAACTATGGTAGTAAATACATCATATCTCCTATTTGCAACCATGAAAACCAACCGACAAGCACATGAATCGCCCACCATCGCCGTACATACCCTTCGGCAGCCAGTACTATCACCCCACATTCCGTAATGCTCTGCCGATGGGAAACTAATCCTTATCACTGCCGTGAAATTTTGAGCCTAGAGATGCAGGTAGAAGCGCGGAGCAACATTGGTGTGTTGGATTTGCATTCACTAGGAATGCGCACCGAATCATTAATTATCACACTGTGACTCGGTACCCCTTAGCAGTATACCTGCGATTTGTCACAACCATGGAAGTCAATTAATCAGTTGTTCAATCAAAGTTTTGAAATATTGCGTACAACCGGAGTTCCGATGCACATGTTGCATGATATTAATACACGCCACAGTATTGCACCGCCACAGATGTTCCGTTCGGACATCTATCCACCTGCCAATTAACCCACGACCGTTAGTTAATCGGAACCCTTATTTTCTCCCTCCGAAACTACGTTAGCCGGGAAAAAAGGGATGGCGGGTGGGAGCTCATGATTTCCAAGCAGATCATAAGCAAACCCCCACAAATCGTGAGTTAGCGGAGTTCCTGAGTTTGTGCTACAACAAAACACGGATGATGGAATGCTGCCAAACCGCTACCCCGTACGCCTACGCCGCATAGTACCTGGGGAATTTTTTTTAGCTTGGCTTTTGGGGCCTAGGAGAATTCGATGGAAATATTGTAACTTGGGCTACCAGAGGCAGAGGTTTAAAACCAGCCCCATTGCTCCTCGGAGTCCAGCATGTTTTCTCGATCCATACTCAACATTCTCAAGACCACTACAACAACAACTTCCAAACGCTTCACCCTCTCCACACGCTTCGCTTCATCAAATCTACCGAAAATGTCGTCCACTGCCTTCCTCGACGCCGTCCGCAACCGCCGCACCATCTACGGCCTCGAAGCAAAGTCTCCCATCCCAGACTCAAAGATCATCGACATCGTCAACGAGACCATCAAGCACGTCCCCAGTAGCTACAACTCGCAGTCCGCCCGTGCTATCGTCCTGCTTAAGGCTGAGCATGAGAAGCTGTGGGATATCGCCATCGAGGTCTTGAAAGCTATCGTCCCTGCCGAGGCTTTCCCGCCTACTCTCGAAAAGCTTAATGCCTTCAAGGCTGCGTACGGAACCGTTCTCTGGTTTGAGGGTGAGTTTTATCTGTTGGGGGAGGGGATGTAATGCTGATAAGAGAAGACCAGGACTCTGTTAGGGCTATGCAGGAGGCTTTCCCGCTCTATGCCGATCGCTTCCCTGAGTTCTCCAACCACGCTTCGGGTATGCACCAGTTTGTGGCGTGGACAGCGCTCGAGGCTGAGGGCTTTGGTGCTAATCTCCAGGTGAGTTCACACGTTCGGAAGTTTTGATGAGGAAGAGACTGATTTTGGTAGCACTACAACCCCTTAATTGACGAGAAGGTTCGCACGGAGTGGAATATCCCTGAGAGTTGGAAGTTGCAGTCGCAGCTGGTTATTGGAACTCCTACGGTCCCCGCGGGAGAGAAGGCTTTTAAGCCGTTGGAGGAAAGAGTCAAGATTTTTGGTGCTGATGCGTAATTTTTGTTATTTGCGTGAATGATGGGTTTGTTCCAGCGGTTTGTTTTTGTTTGATAGAATGGATATATCAATTATGGGTCATCAATGCGGAATAGTTAGTGAAGTGCAGCTCATTTGGTGTTTTGTTTGTGGGTGAACTTGAAGTTAGTCCAATAGATCATCGATTTTGCTATCATTTGAAGCGCTTATCAGGCCCATCTATTCGACGGCCGAAAGCAACAATTTCTGGGTGCCGAATACACCGCCATTTGTGTCGAGAAGCTGGGCGGTCGGAGCAGAAGTTGGAAGTAAGGTTTGTCACGCGCCTCTGACCGTATGCAATACCGTAAAAGCTGAGGTGGCAAGCGCACCTGAATACAGACACCTTTCAGGTTTTGGTCGTCGTAATCCTCAGGCCCGGCACCAAATAACTTGTGGCATGCCCAAAAGAGGGAATAGCTAGATAGGTTCCGAGACTAGGCTAGGTAGTGCACTGCGCTACCAAGTTAGGGTATGTCAGTTTCCATTAACTAACGCTCGATATTAGTTCAAAGTGGCGAGTCGTGACCGAGCCTGTCCCTCCAGTCGTTAACGCAATCTCACAGATTAAAACGGCATAGTCTAAATTTTGCCTCCGGTGATTTCTTGATTGCGAAAGCGGTTCTCGATTCATCTTTTCAGGAACTGTATTCTGCGCCCTTTAAGAATTCGGGCCGTTGACGAATACCGGGTTTATTATCCGGCTGATCTGTTGCCTGCAAGGGTGTTTTAGCACCTTCTGTTTCTTATCAGATCTTCGGGTCTAGGAATCCGTTCAACACTCGACCAAGCAGCTGGGTTCTTGATCATGTAGACTTTGCTTTAGTGTCGCTCAATCCTGCTTCGACATTCCCTTCCCCACGTGTTGACTTGAAGTTCCTTCTCTGCATCTTGGGTCGACCCTGCGATATCCAGTCGCTGTTCCTTGGATAGAAGAAGTAGGCTGCTATCATTCAACAATCAAACTAAGAGGTATACTCTACAGTAGTGTTGCCATGATGATGCTCGGCTCTTGATGCCGTCATCGATACCAACAAGATAGGTTAATCTCAGTATGAGTTGTTATGACGTAGCTTTAGTGTTTTAAGTCTGTTCGGGGATGGGGAGTTGGAATAAAGGAAGAGGTGAATGGGTGGGTCCGAATTACAGTTTTCAACAGAATTGAATTTCGTTTTGCTACAGAAGCCAAGGGCAACTCTGTTCTTGCTAGCCAGATTTTCATCTCACTCGCAAGTTCGTCCGTTGCGAAGCGGGGGGGTGGAAACGTCTGGTATAAGAGAGTAGACCAACTCCTGGTACGGTGTTTGGAACTGATTTAATGCAAACTGCTCAAACTGACTTGGTCTGTGATATAGTGCGGGCTTAGGGCTGTTAGCCCTTTGCCATCATACTGTGTTACTTTGGATGCTAGAAAGACTTGTTGATTGACTGATCTTCTCGAGGCTATAAGGCCCGTATATATACAGACTTGACTCCTATATCCATATCCACACCCGTGTCCATATCATATCCGTTTGCATCTCCGTTTGCACTGATGAGCCGCTCTCCTGAGGCATATCCTCATACACCAACTGCATATCAAACGGACCTAAGGCTGAAGCTCGCGATGCAGGTACACATGCAACATACTGAACATCGGACAGACAGAAAGAGTGAGAGGGGAATCGGTCTTTGTCATACTCTAATTAGAGTGAATACAATATGAATAAACAACAACGACAGAAAGAGTGATTGATTATGATTGCCATGGCCGATATCAAAGTAACCAGACGGTCTCTAGATTGATTAGATTAAATTACTCGTCATAAAAAGAAATGGGTGCAAAACTTCTATACATAGCCTCATTATACCCAAAACAGTTTGTTATTTAAGGCAATGTCTCAGATTATTACCTAAATGGGGTGTCCGGACAATTTAGACATCGGTGAGTAGAATACAAAACACCGAGCTGCAACTGCGAGATCTAGGCTAACTGCACTCCGCACCTCTCCTCCCATCCTCCTGTAATCTCTTCATGCCCCCCTCCCCCTCCTCCTCCTCCTCCTCCAGAGGCCCCCACTTTAATGGCTCTAACCCCAACTCTTTCCTCCTCTCGTCAATCCTCCCACACCTCTGCCCAATATCCTCATTCCTCACTTTCTTCAGCGCCTTACTCATAGGATACGGATACCTCTCCAGCCATTTCAACCACGCCTTATCACCCTCAGCAAACCTAAACCCATGGCACACTGGGCACGCCATCAACTGTCCACAGCTCATGACAAGATAATCAAAATTAAATGCAACTCCACATCCAGGACAAAACAATCCTTTTCCAGCACAGAACGGACAAACCCCCCAGTACTGCTCTATTGCCTCGGGGCCGGACGGGTTGACAAATAATGTTTCGTCGGCTGCGGGGGGAGGGAGGAGTGATGGAGCAGCGCAACGCGTCTCGGAGGGGTGCCAGAGTTGTTTGGCAGAGAAAGGTATGTAAGTGCATCTTTGGCCGTCGATGGTGAAGCGTCCGATATCGTATATGTAGGAGTACTTTGGCTCGATTATGTACACACCTGATGCGGTGACGGAGGTGACGAGGAAGAGCTTGTGGCGCGAGATGTCGGTGGGGCAGCGCCGGATTACGAGGTCGCCTACAGAAAGCGGTGGGAGGTTGGTGGTTTTGGAGGAGCTTTCCTCGATAGATGGAGCCTTCGGAGAGGCTGCGGTGGTGGGAGGTGATTGCTCGGGAGTTGTCATAGCTAGAGGGTTTGTGGAGATGTTTGGTTGGTGAGGGAGTGATCGATGGGATTTGAAAGAAAGACGTGTTCTTATACGGGCGAGACCATGTGTGGAGCTTACTACCCCAACCAATTTTATTCCAGTCTAATGTACTGGAGCACCTGTGTTTGTATTTGAAGCTTGAGTTTATTCTTGTGAAGATACTCATCTAATCTAATCTTATCTATCACATCCCATGTGATCTTGAACTTAGCTATTTCCACTCAACTCATTAATTGGGTTTTAAGCAACATGGAAAGCCGAGAGTCTCCCAAAATAATTGGGCGTTACTGGACTACTATTGAAACAGTGGAGACCCCCTCCATTAGAAGCATATAGGAGAGGTTTAGAGGTACACTCAGATCCCAGCCCCCAAACCCTAGAGCTCGTCTCTTTTTTGTCAGCCAACAAGCATCCTCAAGTCCATAAATCGATAGAGAGTAAACTAAAACGATGCTTACACCTTTTGGCTTTACACCACGCCCATCAAATTCATGAACACCAGTTGTTTAGCGTCACTGGAGAGGAGAATGGCAGAGAAATATTCCAATTGACTTCGTTACAGACATGACAATTCCACAAGTCATATATGCATAGTTACCATCAAAGAGCAAACAAACAGATATAGAAAAACCCCGGAAAAAGAGCAAAAAACTATTAACATCACCACACAGCCAGAGACTCATATAACAGTCTGCCATCCTATTTCACCACACCACATGTGAAAACTTCCACCAACCCTATTTGACAGTGACCAAAACCTTCGCCTTTGAAAGCTGCGCCGCAACATCCTTCGAGCCAGGAAACGGCCGTCTCACCAGCCTCCTTGCAATGATACAGCTCACGACTGCATGGTTCTGGGATTCTTCGTCTTCGTCGTCTTCGTCGACGTCGGCCGTATATGTGACATCCTCCATTGTGTCCGGGTCATATCGAACCCCAAGCTTAATGCTTTGGTCGATTTCGTAGAAGGCACGCTGGCATCGGAACTCTGCTGCAAGCTTTCTAGCGTAGCAAGCAAGGTCTCTGAGTGATTCGTATGCCGAGTCATCGAGCCGAGGCGCATCAACTTGCAATGCGTGGAGATGGGATAATATATACTGCATTTCGTGTTCGACTTGTTCGAGGTTACGCTGGACCTCAGAATTCTGGAAAAGAAGGGAAACTAAGCACAGCGGGATCAGTTTCATTACTTGGTTCAATCGATAATTGCTCACCAGTGTATGCCCTCCAAAATTCCGACTTCTCGTGGCTGCTAGATCGGTCTGATCGACGTTAGAAATCATGGATGACTAAATTCCCCTTTCCTCTCTTCTGTGCAAAGGGGAGTTTCCTACCGCCAGCACTAATCGACTGATGAAGGCTAGTCATATGTGCAGTTTCATTCCTATCTAGGGTAGGAAACCACACCGAGAAAATGTTGTTTTCAATGTATTCCCAAGTCACTGTTTCAACGAGCTGTGCAAATTTCAGTGTGGCGATTGACGAAACTCGAAATGTTAATTTCCCCAGCAAGACATCGTGTAGCTGTTCCGGGGGGCAAACTTGTCCCCTCGGTTTCGAGGCCTTCCGCGACCACGCATTAACCTGATATCTATGAGCGAATAATATCAATTAGTGTCAGGGCTGAGACTGACCTTGTAATGAAGGGCACGAAGTCTGGGTTCGAACTCTTCATCTGTAATATTATCCAGGCCAGTGCCGACGCTATTTACCGATTTGATATACGATGCCTTTACGCCTTCAACCTTGCTTTTGAGTGTATCCATGTCGTTTTGATGTTTTGCTGTTGTTTCTACAAAGCGTCGTTTCTCATCGGCTAGACTGAGTTGGAAGTTTTCAGCCCTAGTCTTATATTTACTTCTTGAAGCGTAAAGTTTCTTGTTTTGATCCACTAGTTTCCCGTTTTCATCTTTCAGAAGCTGATATAGATCGTGCCAATAATCTGCCTCCTCATCGAGACTCTTAAAGCGGGATAACTGTCTCGTAGCCTCCGGCGTTGGGCTAGATGCGACATCGGTTGAGCAATTCACGGTGTGTTGTGGCGGGGGTTTCATGGCTTTACCATGGGCGTCGTAATATTTTCCGATATTCTGCTCGTCGTGTTCGGTTCCTTTGGGGGTTTCAATCGCTAACCCTGGTGAAGACTCCACTTCCTTTGATGCCTGCGGTCCATCCTCGAAGTTCTTCTTCAAAGCTTCTACTCGTCCCACTTCGTACTCACACCGTGGCGCTGCACTGCCGGACCCCGCACCCGCGGTAATGGTATCATTGCTGTTATCGGCGTGAGGAGAGATTTCGGTCGGTTGAGACTCGTTCTGAACTCTCATGTCAACATAAACTTTCCCAGCAGCTACGTAGTGTGTATCGGTACCTACTTCAGACGCTTTGCGTTGAGTTGGGGATGGCTGTGATTGAGAACGTTTCTGGGTCTGTTGTACTTGTCGTTCTTGATTTCTAAGGTAAACACTTGAACTGGTTTAAGAGGAGTAGTACGGATTTACCCTGGAGGCTTAAGATTCCCCAACCGTTCCGATACCATCGGGAGTGCCTGGTTTGATCTGTGCCCATGTTCTAGACGTGGAGTTTGTAAAAAACTAAGAGCTCAGGGCGTCGTTGAACTTATATACGGATTTGAAGAGATTCTGGTTGTCAGACAGACAAAAGTATATCGTAGTGTCTGTATGAGGGAGTGATTGTGTGTCTGTACGAGGTAGCGGGGTTAGGAATGATCTTTAGGCTTGCTGGAGCGACAAACTCGGGCGCCGAGTGCCTATTGGGTAGATCGGCAGTAGTGTGCCACCCAATAAGAATTACCAAAACCACGGCTTTATTTCGGTAACGTAATCCTAGCCTCGTGTATGTCGCGAAAGATGACAATACAAGCGGTTGTGACTGTACAGGATCCAGGTCAATCTTTAAGCTGGACAGATAGAGGAGGTGGTTGGAAGCGTTATCGGGGCCCGGGAATTGTGATGCCGGGATGTAGACGCGGGGGCAGGAATGTGGCGTCAACGTTCACTGCCTGCTGTCGAACGCCTGCGCTTACGCATGATATCCCGTTGACAACACACCAACTTTCTGCAGATCGGAGCGCCTACCCGACCGGCGAGGCTGCGCTTGGAAAGTGCAGATTATGATTGCAAGGAACAGAAAAGGAATGCGTTTCAGCTGGCGGGGTAAGTACTAAATGCGTATCAGTGCAATGTACTGCAGTCTGCGTGACTTCTGTTCAACGTCCATGCTCTCACTCCATCCATTCCCCGCTGAAACGATTAGCCATGCGCGTCCCATATTGTACTGTAACACAATTCTTAGGTCTAGAGACTGTTAAATCATTCACTCCCCAGTCTTTTTCTATGACTGCTTCCAACTACCACATTTACTCGATCAGCTGCACAACCGAAGCCCATTACCTCTACCACCTCACATACTCCCTACTAAGTACGGTACCATCGTAGAAGATGGGGAAGAGAATCGCTCCCTCTACAGTACTTCCGAAGGACGATCGGTTTATAGTTGGGGTTGATTTCGGAACAACGTAGGTACTCGGCGCTGCCTGTGGTCCTATTTTCTAACGCAATTCTTAGTTTCACCTCGGTAGCATTTGCCCATACCGCTAGCCCAGACGCTGTAAAGCTCGTAGACACTTGGCCAAACAGCAGTGCGGGAAACAACTCTGCCAAGCAGGTTCCCTCCGAGCTTCACTACATTAATCCTCGAACAAGGGAAAATTGTTGGGGTTATGCGATTCCCAGTAAGGGTGCATCGGCTCCAGCGCCTTTGCAATGGTTCAAGCTCTTGCTACAGGAGAAAGCTACACCGGCGATGCGTCAACAGCCAGCTGTACCGTTCCGGCGAGTAAGCAATGCAAACCGAAGAGGGAGGATGACACTGGAAGGATTCCTCGGCGACATGAGCCTTTCCGGGCCATCCCAAACAGCAGGACCGTCCGACTCCTTCACTCCGCCGGCCAACACCCCCGCTCAAAGTACGGCAAAGAAACTTCAAGAGCTGGGTCTCACTCCTGTTGCGGTCATTTCCGACTTTCTCTCGGCTATTCGAGAAACCACGGTGGCTAGTATTGAGGGAACATATCCAGCTGACCTTGTCAGAGAGACCAAAGTTGAATATGTATTGACCGTACCGGCTATGTGGTCCGATTCTGCAAAGAGTCATATGGTGCGGGCGGCAGAAGCAGCTGGTTTTGGGACACACCGCGTCGACTTTGATCTTGTTAGTGAACCAGAAGCAGCTGCGTCCTATACCCTCAAAGTCATGCAACCCCATAATCTTAATGTAAGTTGAGTATTCCAGTAATCTATTTATTGTATCACGAGGTTGTATTGACTAGCTTAGCTCGGGGACACATTCGTCGTCTGCGATGCGGGAGGAGGAACTGTGTGAGTCCACACCCGTTTGAAAATACTACTGAACGGCGGATAGTAACAGGGCAATCAGGGACTTGATTTCGTACACGATTACCAATTTGGACCCACTCCAAATTAACGAGAGTGTTAGTGGCGATGGTAATAGATGCCTACAATTATAATCGTTCCTTTCGGTTCTAAATGTACCCAGGAGAAATGTGCGGGTCGGTCTTTTTAAATATGCGTTTCGAGGAATACATTCGGTATGCCTCTGCACCCTTACCACCTTAAGGCGTCCTCGCTGACAATGAGGTAGAGGGATGATAGGAGACAAAGTTTTCGATGGCTTGAAGGTACAATCCGTAAAGTACATCACAGAACTATCACTCACCTCCGTGTTCAGCAACGCTCGAAGAGACAAATGATGCAAACATGGGAGGACAATGTTAAGTTCAAGTTTGGGAATAACGTTAGTGGTGAAGAATACGAAGTTAGCGTTCACGGGGTTCCAGACAACAAAGACAAGAAGATCGAAGATGATTACCATATCATACAGCCGTAAGTGAAATCTCCTCAGACTGTCTCCAAAGCGATTTCATCAGGGATAGATATCTTCTACTGAGTTTCAAGCCCATATCCAAATAGCAAGGCTAACTACACTTACGTATAGCCACGAAGTGAAAAAGATATTCGACCCTATCGTGGATTATATAATTAAGTTAGTGAAAAGACAAGTGGCCGATGTGAAACGCCAGGGCCACAACGTTGCTGTATGTCAGACCTGAGTGTTACCAGTACGGTGTCACACGGGCCAGCGGCCCGATCAGGGACTGGGAGCGGTTAATGATCCACAGAACGAGAATGAGCTGTCATTCTGATTTCCGGGGCTCTGCTGCCGTTTTCATTCCCATCGGGTCGAGGCTCGTCGTGATTTTCCCCAGTCACTAGCCGCCGAATTTGACAGCTCACAAAATCCTTAGGCTATTCTTCTTGTTGGCGGGTTCGGCTCATCCCAATATCTTTTAAGCCGGTTGAGAACTGCGAATTTTGGACCTGGTAAATCCATCGAAGTCCTCTCGCCACCGAATGCGTGAGTAATCTAATTATTTACCTCTACTAATATAACTGACATTGAATGGATGCAGACGGACTGCAATTGTAATATTTAGTCCAACCTGTTTCAATGAAATCCTGCTAAATCTAACAGGCTCGCGGCGCGCTCTTACGAGGACTGGAAGGCTCCATCGTCAGGGAACGGCGCGCGCGAAAAAGCTATGGATGCAGTGCCTCAGCTCCATACGTGGAAGGGGAAGGTCTGGAAGCCCAGATGTGCTGGCAGAGTGCCAGCGATAGATATGTAGTTAATGGCCATATGGATTGGTATATTCAACGGGTAAAAGCCTTTGCGCCATTTCCTTTCATAGGGCTGACTTCGGGCAGGATATGGCAATCGAAGACACATTATCGACTTCGATTAGTTTTTACCGCATGGTTCCGGTCCCATCTGGTGGTCGTAATGCCCGCCCTTGCCTCGAGTTTGAAGACGAACTTCTTGCGTGCGATGATGAATACCCACCAGATTACTCATGGAAAATTCCAGGTGGTGCGTACCCCTGTGTTTATGACTTTTGGCAACCTATTGGCTAACACTTGTTTATATAGCTGTCTATCGCATTTGCACCCTCCACTCCGATCTGTCAGCTGTACAGAACAGAAGGTTCCCCAAAGTGAGCAACTCGCTCGGGCAAATGTTCTACCGTGTTGAGTTCGAACTACGGATGACTTTGGTGTCGGAGGTAATATTGTCCCCCAGCGCTACTTGGCTATTGTTGGTATTAATACGACTTCAGGTCCTCAAGTTTGAGCTGCTGTTTGATGGGAGACCGTATGGCGAGGTGACAGCAAAATTCGAGTGAAATTGATTGTGATTGAGGAGGATATTTGGTGATATCAGGTACTTTTTTTGTAGTTAGCTGTCATGTTAATGTATTTTTTGTTCACTAATTGTGCCCTTCCTTTGCATTGGGAGAGGTGCTAGGATATTCTAGGCCTTTTGGCAGTACAAAGGGTCAGGAAGCCTGGTAGAACAGAAGATTAATCGTATTGTGGTTGAATGAACCTTAGTAGTTATTAGTGCGTATATTGATAGTTTAGCAATGCTTTTTGTGGGAACTTTTAGCTTCATCTATTTACAAGTGCTTCATTTTTGTGCCTCTTTTTCAAGTAGTGTCATTTTCCAGTCCCAGTCGGGAGATTTGTATTGAACCTCGCTCAACGACGTAATTTCTGACTACCAACCATCTACTCAGACCATTCAATGAAGATGCCGTTATGGCATTCTTGTCTCAATGCGCACTAAATACATATTCGTTATTGAGGAAGTGTTTTTGTAACAAGCTATATTTAGTTAGTCTGCTCTGTAGAAGTTGATAAACGAAACCTTATCTCAACCTCAATACTCATCCCCCCCAGTCTCGAACTTTTACTAGTGCTGTACCCGTAGGTAGTCCGAGACTACTCGCCCCGTACAGTTCTTTCGTCCCTTTCTCAAGTCCACAATTCTCTTGATGCAAGCGGATTAGTCATTGGTAAACACAAGCTCTCAGAACTTAAGGTAGTGAGGGATGAGGAGTAGAAAGATATGAACCGGCTGTTGAAATAACAACTTTCGATATCGAACAAAGGGCTAGAAAGTATGCATCGCGGAAAAGCATGCAGTTAGTCGACTAACTGGCAAAAAACAAACGCACTCAAAGACTAGCTAACAATGATGATGCCTGTCGCCCGCTAATAATGCAACAGCGTTTTGGTTTGGGATGACAAGTGAAAGAAATTTGCGTTCGCTTCTGAATGGCTAATTGTGTTTATAAAGACTTTCTCTCCTTCCAATTCAATCATCCGCCTCATGTTCAGTATCGTCAACCTTTTCGTCCCATTTTCCATAGGAAAGTCCACCTTAAAAAGACGCACACTCACTCTAACCATCCACGGTCCATTAAGTTGCGTCTGCTGCTGTGGCATCTAGTGCACAGGACATGTTGACAAGACTGGGGTAGTGTGATCCTGGTCAGACCCAGCTTCTGCTTCTGCTTCTGCTTCGCTGACAATAAACTTCGATATGTATGTATGTGTTCCGACTGGGTGGCGAAGAAATCGGCTTTGTGAATAAGTCGGCTGGTTTGTGAATAAGTCGACTGATTTGCGAATAAGTCAACTTTGTGAACCAGCCGACTGATTTGTGAATAAGTCAACTTTGTGAACCAGCTGACTAAACAATGAACCTCAGTCGACTGGGAGATAAAGTCCTCAACCTTACCATGCAGTTGACTGTACTATAATATCAAACATCATACTACACCGGCAAAAATGACCTTATATGTAGAGCAGCTTATAGTAACCAGTTTTTTCAACGGCATTCCACAGGAAATTTTGCACGTGGGTACTATGAGCTCCTATGGACTGCGTGTGAACATTGGTACTATGTTGTCAATTGCACATTGTGGCTATGGAGCATGGGCACATGGGGAAATGGCAAATATGTGGGCATTGGCAATGGCTCAATCTGGTGATCTGCGCGGGAACACTATGAAGTACTATGGATCTATGCAGCCCAGTAGCAGTGTTCAAGTTCCCAGTGGGCTGGGCAGGACAGTTTCAGCACATAACTAGCCAGGCTTGGGCCCGGCCAGTTAGGCTTTCTGGCTTTTACACAGCTTTCCCGGTTGCAACAATTATCATTTCATAGCCTTCTCTACCATACACCATTGTGTACATGGCACGTTTATATTCTCTATCTATCATGCTATCTTTTGATGTAAACTCAGGGTTCGCCAGGAAGTGCTCACTGCTCATGGCCTGCTGGTGGCTCTGCTCACGCTCTGGCTGGAGACGGCATGGGAATGCTCTTGGAGATGTGAATGAAGTGCTGTTTGAGAGGAGACAGCCTTGGTTGAAGATGGTGATGCGCTTAGAGACGTTAATGAAGAGCACTTTGAGATGGAAGCAGGCTGAAGATGCCGCGAGCTGGAGACAGTGCTGGTTGGAGATGGCACAGGCTGCAGACGGCGCCGGTTGGAGATGGCACTGGTTGCAGATGGTGCTGCTCTTGGAGACATAAATGAAGTGCACTTGGAGATGGAAGCAGGCTGAAGATGCTGGTGCTACTAAAGCATACCACTTTATAGTACAGTCGACTGCATGGTAAAGTTGAGGACTTTATCTCCCAGTTGACTGAGGTTCATTGTTCAGTCGGCTGGTTCACAAAGTTGACTTATTCACGAATCAGTCGACTTATTCACAAAGCCGATTTCTTCGCCATCCAGTCGGAACATATGTGTTCTTTCCGGATCAAGTATAAGAGATAGGGTATACTGGCTAGGTACAGGTATGCCAGTAGGGTATAAGGTATTATGATAGGGCACGGTACCTTATGCATATATCGACAGCCTCTCTTTCCGTATCCCCTACAGGCTCGTTTTCTTCAGATAGGTTGCATTTCCCGTTTAGGTAACAGCATATGTCTATGAGTCAGAGAAAACTGGCAAAAGCGACCATATTATTGGCCACTGCGGCTGATAGCCATTTCAAAATTGCCTAAATAGTAACTGCAACCTATCTGAAGAAAACGAGCATGTAGGGGATAGATAGACATCATTGAGAATCATCATTTCAACATGCCTTTTGTACCGCAAAGAAGACAGTACGAGGACTATCTCCTTGCGCGCTTCGCCTCGCTGGGAAAGGAAACTCCGCACCCTGAGATAGTTCTTCCGGAGACTTTAATGCCGCCGTAAACCTTAGCCGAGTCGAATGGCAACAGTGTCACGAAAGTCAAGCAGAGCTACCGTGGTGGAGAAGTTGATTTCAGATGCTATAACATCTCAAGAGTTTCAGCATCCTTTTACGTCAAATGATCTACTCGATGCGCTGTAAATGGGCGCGCCTTCAGATTGTGAATCCGCCAGGCCAATTTTGTGTTTTTGGGGCGGGCTAGATCCGGGAGTATGCAGTTGAGTACAGTTGGCATCGACCGCACTGGGAGCTTCAAGTAGAGTGCACTTGGAAGCTGGGAATCAAGTGCACCTGGGAGAACTCAACACAGTATCCAGCACCGTGAATAGTACCTACCTTATGGCTTATAGCGGGTATGATAAAAGTGCTGAGCCTTATAAAACTAAAATCTGGCTATCATCCTTAGTGAAGCATCCTATACGCTATACATAGTCATTTACTAAGGCTTTCATAATCCATATACATAAAGTTTAGTTTTATAAGGGTATTATATTTTATCGAACCCTATAGGGTACCTTATTGGATGTATGATACAAGTGCTGAGCCTTATAAAACTAGAATCTGGCTATCATCCTTAGAGAAGCATCTCATATGCCACACAGAACCATTCACTAAGGCTTTCATAAGCCATATACACAAATTTTAGTTTTATAAGGGTTTTAAGTTTTATCGAACCCTCTATAGGGTGTGCATCTAGCGCAGATTTGTTCCTGTGTAGCATAGTTATCTAGTCAATGTGCAAGTCCATAGGACTTCAGTGTCCACGCGCAAAATACCCTATAGAATACCGTTCGAGAAACCGCTTGCTATAGAATGTGCGTCACGTAAGGTGATTTTTACCCAGGATATAGAAGGTCTTTCTGTTTAAGAGCCAGGAAACAGAAAGACCAGGTGAAGCCTTCACCGATTGCAGGTGAGATTGGTCAATGAGAATAGTTAAGGGGACGCGTGAAATTGTATCGGAAATTGGTATAGAGGAACTTAGGAACAAGTAATTGATACCACTCAGCCACTCAGTTCAGTGTGTGCTTTCAGAATTGTCCTAACTATCCCTCTGCCGTCGTATCTTCGAATCTCGTGCCTGGTTCACGCGCGCCATTGAGGCTCCGAGTGAGCTAGGTTAAGATAAGGTTTCGCTTATTACTCTCTGCAGAGCAACTAACTAACTAAATATGGCTAGTTACGGAATACCACCACTCACCCTGTTTACTTCTTTCGTCTGAAGGGGAGAAGGGGAGAAGGGTAGAGGAAGGGGATCTCCCCCACTTAGCGGGGCCATCCGGAGGGGAAAGGGACAAGGGCACTGTCATACTCTAGTTAGAGTGAATACAGTATGATTAAACAAACAGACACTTTCGTCCACAATCCCCGACAGTCGGCGACTTTTGGACTGAATTCGGTCCATAACTGTTCATTTCTAAATGTATCAACGCGCATTGAACTGGATACAGCACCAGGTGGAGTTGCTTGAGATCAGGCTGTATAATCGTAGATATCCCAGGCGCAAGCATGAGCATTAAAGGCTGCAATAGTGTGCTAGTAATTTCTTCATTGAAGTTGACGACTGTATAGCGGCGTTTGATCTTTCACACAGTATTGAATCCGGATCACTAACGAGCAGTTCCCCCATCGGCGTCTATCCCACTGGTTCCGGGGAATTATTCTCGAAATGGGCTTGATTATGATAGCAATTCTGAAAAATAACGAACCGAACGAACCGTGATTACTGATTACCGGTCGAACCATTAAGCCCGGTACAGTATCAGTGCGCGGAGAAATAGCGTAACTGGAAGAGTAAAATGAAGCAAGTGAACTACAATCATGATGACCACTAACCGCATAAACGACAGCATCCGTCCTCCCCAAACGTCCGAGTAAGTTTCAACTCCATATTGCCAAATATCCTCCCCTCTTTCAGATCTTAACAATCATAATTTACTGTCACCTCACCACGCGATTTGCCATCAAACATCAGTTCATACTTAAGAACCTAAATGATGGTACATTTTAATACAATATAGCAAGGTAACGGGGGGAGTAACATTACCTCCGACACTATCATTAGCCGTAGTTCGTACTTAACCTGGCAGAATTGCTGCCCGTGTTCATCGGTTATTTTAGCAAACTTTTCGTACGGGATATCCGACATATCCGAGTGGATAGTGCAAACGCGATAAACATCTATATAAAAGAGTGTTAGCTAGTAACATACCGAAACCACCGACTCCCAGGATACGCACCATCTGAGCATGAGTAATCCGGGGGATCATCGAGATCGCTCGCAAAGATTTCGTCATTAAACTCCAAGGTATAGAATGGAAACGGGACCAAGCGGTACAAAGATATCGTAGCCAAAACTTCGCCTTCAAAAGCCATGTTCTGCGCGATTGTCAGCCGTATTTAGGAGGCGACTGGATAGTTTGCTCTTACCCGACGAATAAACCAATCTATATCACTAACCATAAATTTACATTCACCATTCTGCCAGTACTTCCGATCTTCCGCACCTTTCCTTTCCTCGTATGGAATTAAGGTGCTAAACCCATAGCTTCGGCGTGCGTATCGTACCATGGAGCTTCTTTGCAATTCTTGTAAGAGGGCACCGCGAGCCTGCGCAGTTTAGTAGGTGTCGCGTTCATCTGTGACCGGTTGGATTGGGTATTACAATAGCACTGCGTCTAAGTCCGTTTAATATTAGTTAGATTGGCGGAAGTGGACAATCAGCGTTATTTACCCATTCGGTGGTTGAAGTACTTCGATGGATTTCCCAGCCCCATAGTTCGCACTTTTCAACCTGTTAAAAAGATATGGAGATGAACCAAACTCGCCGATAAGAATAATAGCCTAAGAGTTTATATGAGCCATCAAATTCGGTGACTAGTACGTCCATAGAAGGTTTGAGGAGAAATCTGTTCGGTCTTGAACCGCGGAAGTGACAAACACTGAGACCGGAGAATTCAGAATGACAGGCCATTCTCGCCTCAATCCACGATGGGTAGCTGTCCCATGCGAAACACCAATGGTGTTGACTTACAGTAACTTGCTTGCCTTGTCTTCTCACAGCGGTCAATTGCTCGTTCACCAAGTTGATTATGCGATCTACAATGGGGTCGAAAATCGCTTGGATTGTGTCTCTGCATAAAGATGGTTAGGGGACCTTGGATGCGGGACTCGACCAAGGTTATGCTTAATAGTAGAACTTTGGGAGGTCAATCTGAGGGGCTTGTATGTACTTACGGTTCCATGGTATGGAAACCATCTTCGATACACTTTTTCGGGTCGTCTGGAACCCCGGAAATTATAACCTCGTAATATTCATAACCATTATTCCCAAATCTGGGCTTAATATTTTCCTTCCAGGTCCGCATCATTTCGTTCCGGGCACGTGGCTACACATAAAGGTAAGTAGTAGTTCGGTGATGAATTGTGCAAAATATACCTTCAGACCATCAATAACCTTGTCACCTAGTACCCCTCTATTCATTGTCAGTAGGAACGCCAGAGGTGATGTGAAAAGACAAGCATACCGAATGTATTTCTCGAAACGCTGGTCCAAACAGACCGACCCACACATATCTCCAAGACGCAATTAGAATAAGAAAATGACATAGTTGTTGGAATTTGTTACCTGAGCCTGGAGCGGTCTCATCGAGTCGGAGCGGATGTAAATTGGTGATCGTATATGAAATCAGATCCCTGGTTACCATGTAAGGATTCAGCAATACTTTTTGATGAACCTGTACTCACACGGTGGCTTCTCCTGCATCGCAGAGGACGAATGAGTCTCCGAGCTAGTTTCGTCAATTCTACCTCGAAGCATAATTGGTACTAATGAATCTAGCCTACTTTGAACGTATTTGGTTGTATGACCTCGATGGCGTAGAGTGCAGCTGCTTCTGGCTCGCTGATAAGGTTGAAGTCGACGCGATGTTTTCCAAAACCAGCTCTTTCTACCGCCTCCACCATAAGGTCCTTTGCGGAATTGGACCACATAGCCGGGACGGCCAGTACATACTCGATTTTGGTCCCCCTGACATACTCGGCTGGGTATGATCTCTCAATGTTAGCCACTGTGGTTCTTCTAGTAGCCGAAAGAAAATTGGTGACGGCTGTAACAGGTAGAATTTTCATATCCCGAAGCTTTTGTGCAGCTCTCCCAGCCGGAGTCATGGCTGGTGTAAGGGATGAATCCAGTGCACTACTGGGATCCATTCCTCTTCGACTTGCATCGCTTTCACGTAGGGGTGGTGCAGCAGGCTGTTGACGTATCGCCGGTGAAACTGCTTGCTCCTGTAACAATAGCTTAAACCATCGTAAGGGTTCTGCAGCCGATGGGGGAATCTCATAACCCCAGGTGTATTCTCTTTTCACAGGATTGGTATAGTGAATCTCGGAAGGAACACGGTATGCGTCAGAGTTTCCCGGGCGGTTATTCCAAGTATCTACGAGCCTTATTACCTCCGGACAGGTAGTATGAGCAAATGCTGCCGAGGTAAACCTAAGGATGTCGTTAGAAAAAACGATCGGTCGAGACCAGGCGCAGAGCCTACGATGTCCCAAAATCAACCCCTACTATAAACCGTTCGGGTCGATGCTTCGGAGGAGTAGGGTAAGAGTATACAATTCTATACGGAGCCATCCTCTATGATGCCAAGGTACGAATGCAAAGTGTTAGGGTGATAGCACTTCTGTGTGCTCTTGGTCAGGTAGAGGTGGTAGTTGTTTGTATTAAGTGATGGCCTTGTGGTGTGATATTAGGCGCGTGGACTCTGTTTTCGCACTGCGGGGTAACTAGGGTTAATGCTAGGAATTCCCATAGGAGCAAGGTACGTAGCTGGCATAATATAGAGTGCACTTTCTACCGAATCAATGCAAGGAGATATCAAACTCTTACCCCGCTTTAGATGCACTATTTTCCGTTTCTGTATAGTCTCGGAGTGTGGTACACATTTCTGCAACCAGTTTCTGTTATCAAGCTATTATAATTAGACAGCTAGTACCGGTGTAATGTTGTTGGTGCCGCACTCCCGCAGGGACCTCCACATCACCATTTGAGGTCCAAAATGTAAAAGATCACCCCGAATATACTTGTTCCTCGAAGGTCCCTACTAGCTTGGAGCTAGATAAGGGCGCAATATGGGGGCTTCTGAACTAGCTCTAAAGTGCTCGCGACAAGAATCTTCAACGGTCATATTGAGGCTCAACTAGATATCATACGCATGCTAGGCAAAACAGAAGGAACCTTAACCAAGCTAATGAACCAGTAGGTATGATATATTCCCATGTTTATAAGTATAGGAGTATTTAAAATTAATTGAAAATTCTGTCCAAATTTTACTTAAGTCGCGTACACCGTTTTAAGGTTAACTAAGTTGAGCCCCAAGAAGCGTACCGTAGTTCCGCAGCCGGCAAAAGAAATATCATGTTCCACGGCCTAAAGTTCATTAGATTGCGCTGAATCCCATTCACCGCCTTTTCAACGCGCAACTTGTTTGCAGTGACGAATCCCATACAAAACTAAAGTTGAGGCGAACTCGTTCTCACGACTGTAGTCGCCCAAAAAAAGTGTTAGGCTCGTCGCTGGATGGTGTTCACCATCGGACAGTCAATACTTTATTCTCATTACATTTAATAAAGGTGCTGACGAGTCGGGTCATCAAAACCGTGATGGTCTCCGCATCCTCGCCAGGAAGCCACAATCACGCTTTTACATATATCATTTTCAAGGACACCCACTGTTGGTATCAGGAAAGACTAAGTTTTACCAGCGCTTTCTGTCAGCTACTATAGCTACTATATACCATCGTGGGATGCTAGGTATTTCTGGGATTAGCTAGAGTGGGTTAGTCTGCTCTCTCGGAGGAGATAAGAGAAACCTTACCTCAACGTCACCACCTGTTCGAATCTGATCTCACTCATCCCGTTCGCTTCTTTTTATCCTCGTGAGAGAGCCCCAAGTCCATAATCCTTTTGTATGACGACGGGATAGAAGGGGGGCTACTAGTGTGCATTCGTGTGTTCTGTCGTTTGCAATCTGGTGGAATCCAACACTTGGATCCTGTTGGTGCACCTAGAAAGATGAGGAGCGCTGGTGAGGTCTAAGATGACGATGGGAACAGCGGGGGGGTAGGAAGAAGCAAGAGGGGGCTTATAGTGAGATAGAATTCTGTTTTAACTCTTCAAGCGCGACCGCGTATATAAACGGTGGTTCTGAAGACACGCAAAGAAAGCGAACTGAAGGTCTGGGTGATAGGATCTCTCTACTCGCTACAATATAGGTACTCCATCCTCAAGCATACAGCTTTTGTTGGTGGCCTCTCTCTTCTGGCCTTAGTGCGAGGTTGAGCACTTCGAATCACTCTTTGAGGTCTCTTTCTACAACTACTTTTAATGTTGTTGTTGTTGTTGTTGTTTATTCATATTGTATTCACTCTAATTAGAGTATGACAAAAACCGATTCCCCTCTGCCTCTGGGCGAGCCGGCTAAATGGTGGAGCTCCCCACCCACTATCCAAAAACGAAAAATTCACCCCCTCTCCTCTTCCACCCCCATTACCCCAGGGCACCATATTCTAGTCCTCCCCCAGAAATGTAATTGTTCGGATCCAGTGTCGCATTGGCCAAGCACAGGGTGCCATATGATGTGATCGCAGAGGAATACCCAAACCGTACTCCGTAGGAAGCACAGTGCTGTATGATGTGTCTACTGATTTTTGCTATTTAAGTGGGTTGATGCATCCATGGGAACAACTCATACTGGTGCTTGTGTACCTGTAAAGCAGGTCTTTGTAGCCTCTCCAAGTGTTGTGGGTCAGAGCATGCTGTCCTCAGAAATACTCTTCATTGAACTGCTGCGCATTCACACCCTAGTTATCAAGTACTGTATGTCATAAATTGTTGTAACTGACATAAAACAACCGAAAGAAGGTGAGTGGCCCCAGGAGGGGGACTACTGGTCAGTGTCAATGCTGAGTGGTATCGAGTGATGCAAAGATGAGATACACTCCCTAAAGGTGAGTGGACACACACAGGTATGTGATAATGAAGCCAAAGTAAAACCGCAACCTGCCCAAAAAAGGGGAAGTCTTGGCAAATGTTACACCTTTAGGATTGGTCACGGTTTCGGGGTCATGGACGATCACTCGATGATGCTGTCATGTAGCGATCGATTAAGGTTCATCAATTATAAGCCAGCACTATCGCCACACCAATGACCGCCAGGCACAAATTCCTCGACCACATCATCACCACCCACCCTCGAGTGTTGTCACAGTTGCAATGGTATGTTAATACGATGCAAACACACATCGCTATATTCTCTATGGATAAAGATAAAGAATGACGCCAGCCATCGTCACCTCTATATGAAGTAACTCTCGATCAGTGGCATCAGCTGTGGCCAGTAGGATAGAGATACTTGAGCACGATGTGGTGAAACGGCGGAGCTAGAAGGCAGAGAGCCCATCATCAACACTCCGCCGCACCTCTCGCGACATTCCAAAAGGAATTCGTGAGAAAGAGCGGTTCTGGCTCAAGGAGCATAGGAAGAGGGTGAGAAGATATGATACTACCCGGCCGCGAGGATCCATGCAATTGCGTGGATCCACGAAATCTCAGAAAGTGCAAGTGAGATCAAAAGATGGGAAAGATAGAGTGTGTAATTTGTTGTATGATAAGATGATATGAGATGAGATCCTATCGACCCCGGGGTCTCCCGAATATATACTCCCCGTCGCTCCGTCCATCTCCGTCATCCCTGTATCTCCGTACACCCGCCGTAGCTCAGTCCTCTGCCAAGCTGAATGGCGGTGGTGGTGAGAAACGGATTTTCCCGCCACAACGATATGAAGGAAGGCTATTGAATGGTACAAAGAGGTAGATGGTCCGGAAGACAACAGTCCGATGGATACCAATCAGTCTGGAGATGTGTATCAGAAGGATACTGTTGGTCCGGAAAGACTGGAGGATTGAAGGGATACCATTTGCTCGGAGGAAGTTCAGGCCGACTGGTTATCAGAGCAAGGGGATTGGAGGACGAGAGGATAGTGAGCATTTATCTAGAGGAGAGCGTAGTTAGAATTAGCAGTTAGAGCGCAGAAGGAAGAGGTATAAAGACCTCTCGATTCTCCGCTGGTATAGAGGGCAACCTTCTCACGACGGAGAACAAGCCTTAACAATATATTCGGATTGGAAAGCTATTCTACATTTATTCTATTCTGATTACTTTCTGCGCCTGAGTGAAGCTTCGAAGTGAACCTACTATTAGTCCTTGTATAAGTCCAATATCAAGTCCGATAGTGAGACAAGATAGAGGGATATTTAGAAGGGATACTTCTAGTTGGGTGTATCTTGGAGTTGATTCCTCACGCGTTACAGCAAAACTAGGCGGTGAGGTGTGTTGTTGAAGGTGTGTGTCTACTTTTAATGTTGCCATGTACTTCCAAGGCTATTGATTCAGCAATCGAACCAGGACCAACGTGACCGCCGGTGGTTTGGGAGGGAGCGAAAGCAGTTTGCGTTCGCTTCTGAATGACTATTTGTGTTTACAAGACTTTCTCTCCCTAATTCAAATCATCCACCTCAGTATCGTCGTTTTTTACTCTACTAGCTAGCCATAGCAAAATCTACCTTAATACATACATTCGTTTATAATCATCTACTATCCGTAGAGTTGCGCCGAAGCTGTGGCATCCAGGACATGTCAACAAGAAATTGCGGTATTGAATCTTCGGTCTCATGTTCAGCTCTCGCCTCTCTGACAGTAAGCTTCGATGTATATATGTTTGAATTCCCCCTGAATTAAGTCGAAGCCATACTGATTCATAAGGTTATCCTGTTTAGTCAGTGTTATTTTTCCAATAGACCCTATATGCCAACACTCGTTTAATTACCATATTTTGGTGGTTGTAGCAATATCGGATCCTCCTGATGCATCGAGCGGTGATGAAAGCGTCATTCCCTCCTCGGTTCGATATCTAAAGTTGCCATTTTCAACTCCTCAACCTTCGCTACTATTACCTCCATACCTATTTCCTTTTCCTCTAAAGATGAATACCGCCCCCAAATACTCAAATGAACATATACAACCGTCTGCTACGGCAGCACCTCCTGGCCGGAGACTTTCTAACTCTAGGTAGTCCTAATGTACCGAGCATGACGGTTCTGGGGAGGTTTTTGTTGTAACAGGTCTTTCAATACCAAATGGCCAAGAGTGAGCGGAATCCTCTATAAAACCTCTTCGAGCGGAGCTTTTGTGAAGCGTGGCGTCCGAAGCATCGTATTCGGTACAGTATTTCAAATTTGATAACTATGATCACATGAGAGGGTTTTCATCCGTGCTAGGACTTAAATAATTGCTAACTACAAAACTATGAGAGGTCTTCGAGGTTTCATTGATTCTAGTTTCAATTCTGCCGTGTGCTTACTGGTTAATCAATTGAAACCAAGAGTTCAAGGCCGAAGTAACCACATGTGATCGAAGTAATCCTGGCTCCCGAGGGTTAGGGATAGTTACAAGTTGCCCAGAATAACCCGCAGAGCCTCAAAAAAACCTTAGCCTCTTCTCGAACGACATGCAAGGCCTGATATACATGCGATAAGCCATTCGGGAACTCTCCCGCAGCTCCTTTCCACCCGGTCGTATCAATTCCACCAGTGCAATGGGGAAGCGAAAGTCTTCCAGCTCCCACGCATCGCCCGCCGCTTCTTCCTCCAAGAAAGGCAAATCCTCCGCTTCCCCCACGGCAGCGCCGACACCACCGGAAGACATTAAGTCTGCCTTCCGCCCCGGTCTCTTTGATGAAGCCGTGCTCAAAGAATACAACGAGCAATACCATACATCCGGCCCGTAAGTTGTTCCACACACTCACCACCACCGCCTTGTGCTATTCCACTAAACGTCCCGCAAAGCTACCGCCACGCCATAATACCCACACTAATCTCGCCGCCGCTCCTGCACGCCGTCAAATCCGAGATCCTTTCGCACCTCTCCTTCACCCCCAAAGAAACCGACATCTACCGTCTCCACCAAACCGGTGACCTCGCAAACCTCTCCGGGCTTCCTCCGGAGCTCGCCGCAAAGCTCCCATCCCTCCGCCGCCTCCGCGACGCGCTCTACTCCCAGACCTTCCGCGATTATGTCTGTGCCGCCACTGGCTGTGGCGCGCTCAGCGGCACAAAAACGGATATGGCGATAAACGTCTACACCCCCGGATGCCACCTGCTGACACACGATGATGTGATCGGGAGTCGCCGGGTTTCGTATATTCTCTACCTCTGCGGGAGTGAAGAGAAGCCGTGGAAAGAAGAGTGGGGGGGATCGCTGAGGCTGTATCCAACAGAGACTGCGGAGGATGGTACGAAGGTTCCAAAGGCGGAGTGGAGCCGCGTTTGTCCGCCCGCGTGGAACCAGTTGGCGTTCTTTGAGGTTGTTCCGGGAGAGAGTTTTCACGATGTTGAAGAGGTATATGATGGTGCGGACGGAGATCGGACACGAATGGCGATCAGCGGGTGGTTCCATATTCCGCAGCGCGGCGAGGACGGATTTGTGGAGGGTCTGGAGGAGGAGCTAGGAAAGAAGAGCTCGCTGGCAAGCTTGCAGAGCAAGAGCGAGAAGTACGATCGCCCGCAACCGCAGGTGGTTCCTTACCATGAGGGGAAGGGAAAAGAGAAGGAGAAAGTAGTAGACGAGGAGGAAGACGACGGATTCACACCGCAGGAAATCGACTTCTTGCTGAAATACATCCACCCCACCTTCCTAACCCCCGATACCCTCGAGGAGTTATCAGAGCAGTTCGCAGAAGACTCGTCCATCCAGATCTCAAGTTTTCTGCGTAATACCTTCGAGACCGCACTCCGACAGTACATCGAAGCAAACGACACTCAGCCAAGCACCTGGCCCGTCGCGGTCCCTCCTCACAAACAGAAATACCTCTACCTGCAACCCCACGATCATACCAAGGATCCGGGAGAAATGTCGCCAATGGAGGAGCTACTAAACATCCTCTTCCCCTCGTGCGAGTTCCAAAAGCTCCTCCAACACGCCACAGGGCTGAAACTAACTTCCCGTAACGTCCTCGCCCGTCGGTTCCGGAAGGGAATGGACTACACCCTCGCAACAGGCCTACACTCCTCATCTCCCGCAGCAAACGAAGACGCAAACATGCAACTCGAAATCACGCTCTCCCTCACCCCGTCATCGGGATGGGAACCCTCCCCACCATCTCCCGTAACAAAGTCGAAAAAATCCAAGAAAAGCCGCCTCAACCCTGACCACGTCCCAGAACAGAAACAGCGCTTCGATGACTCTACGCGCACCCTAGGGGGTTACGAAATGTACATGTCGGCGGAAGACGACGATCCCACGAACGATCCGGCGGTTTATAAGGCCGGAGAGGACGGGGATGATGGCGTGCTGTTTATGAATTACCCGGCGTGGAATACGCTGAATGTTGCGTTGAGGGATGAGGGGGTGCTAAAGTTTGTTAAGTATGTTGGTGCTAAGGCGAAGGGGGATCGGTGGGATTTGGTGGGTGAGTTTGGGGTTGAGGAGCTAGATAGGAGTGAGAGTGAGAGTGGGGGTGAGGTGGGGGGTGAGAGAGGTGCGGAAGAGGGAAGCGAAAGTGATGAGGGGAAGTGGGATGAGGAGGAGGAAGAGTGGAAAGGGTGCTCGCCTTGATATGTGAATAGTTAAAGGCTACGGATTGGGTGGAAAAAGTTTTGATTTTTAGGGGATATCATGTACAAAGGGGTATATCATGGTTACAAAAGAAATACATAGGAATAGTCATACCGTGGCTGATTGGTGGCCGTATCGGTGGGAGTATATGGTGACTTGGTTTTTGAATTGGCCGCAATCGTGAATGGGATTGTCCTCTGACTAAAAGGTCAAAGACTTTCTTTCCCCTAATTAACCATCCACCTTAGCATCATTCCTTTATCCTCCCTCAGCATCTAAGCAAGCCCACCCTAAAACACTCGGCCCTCACTCGTTTCTGTTTCGAGTTTCAGTGCTTAGTCACGAAATACCGCTTAATTTAGTCATGCGTGATATCTATTTCCAGAACTAGGGAAGTAGGACTTAGTCTGGCCTAGGTGATTGTCTCTCAAAGTCAGATCGTTGAACAGTTTCCTCTTCCCATGGCGTAAATATTAAGGACCATCGCTATGTGCGGCTACTGGGGATGTACGCCGGGACAACTATGGAAATAAAGCCTAAATGATATTGCTATATACATCAAGTGCATACACCTAGTTACATTCCAAAGAGAAATCGCTAGGAAATCCGGGGTATCTTGGTCGTACCATTCAGGCTGTTAATCTTTAGGTATGTGCTGGAGGGCGTCAAGATGTAAGCTGTAGATAGGATCGGCATTTTTTCACCTGGAACCACCGTACATGACATTAGGGTAGTTGGACAGCTCCACTGTCTCCTTGATCTTGCATAGGACAGAATTTCTATGGCTTGAGCCGCCCCGTGTAGGAACCAGCGGGGAATTATGTAGTATTGAACACGGCAAACTCCACCAAACTGCTCTTGTACTCAGACTCTCTTAACTCCTATCACTCTTGCTTCGTTAAGATTGCTCGCTCAGAGAGTCACGCGTTAAAGTCTGGTTTTAGAGATCCCCACCAAACAACACGAACATCTTTCCCTCGCTCTTTCTCAATTCCATATTCCGCCGACACTCGTCTTTCCCCTGTACTTTCACACTTTCACAGCTCCACATATAAACTCCCATCTCTCTTTTTCTTCTTCTCTTCTCTACATACATTCTTGATTTTCCAACCTTAAGTAGCTTCAACAGATGGGCTTAGTGATGGTGGTGATGGGTACGGAGTTGTGTTGGAATAAAGTGCACTATGTTTGACAAGAGATTACATCTTGGGGGCGCAGCTAGCTTGGTAGCCGCCTATATTTTATATCCACGCTGCTGACAAACTAGAGCGTAGCAGGAAATAGATGTGTATACTACTAAAGTTGTTTTGGATATGAATGCTCGTCCGTCCTTCTTTCTGATAACAAGGATTTTCACGTGGGCTCTCGCTCTAAAACTGTTCAGTACTTACTGATAATGGTCGGCGCGGTCTCGATTAGACGCTCACGCTTCTGCACAGCGGGAGAAAAGCCTCTGACTGAGACTAGAATCTGCGGCAGCACTAACTATTCTCTCATCAATATGCAGGGGTAACGCATTAGTCGAAGATCCACGCACACGTGAAGGGTTCAAGCATTTACTTCTTTTAGAGGGCTCCATACACAGAGGAATGTGTGTTACAATCATACACAGCTCAGACAGCGGCATGCATGGAGTATAAAAGTATCCAGTCCTCCACTCGGCAAATGTGTCTACCAGTCTATTCAGTTAGCCCACTTCTCAATCCCTCTTCCCCATCATGAAGTCCTTCGCCTCGATCCTGGTGATCCTCGTCCTGAGCGTGCTCACAGCCGCGCTCCCCATCGACCTCGAGAGTCGGGACACGACCGACCTCGCCCGTGACATTCTCCCCCGCGAAAAACCCGAATCGCTCTTCACCCGAGTTATCTCCCTTCTCACCAAGCGCGAAACCGACCGCGAAGCCACCGACCGTCTACTATTTCAGACCGATATCGGCACATTCTTAAACGACAGGGCCGCCCAGAATCCGAACACGCTAGACTGGTCGTCGGATGGCTGCACCGACTCACCCGACAACCCAGGCGGGTTCGACTTCTTGCCGAGCTGCCAGCGCCACGATTTCGGGTACAGGAATTACAAGAAGCAGGGACGGTTCACGGACGATAATAGGCTCATGGTTGATGACAATTTCAAGAAGGATATGCATAACAAATGTAGACCTTATGGTGTGTTTAAAAGGGTATGTTTATTATTGCACGAACGGGAGGAAGAGAGTGGGTGTTTGCTGACAGATGCATTAATTAGGACATTTGCATGATGTTTGCCAATTCGTATTATGACGCTGTCAGGGCTGCCGGAATATTATAAATTGGCGGGGACAAAGGGTGTTGGTAGGCCCCGGAATCCGGAATGTGCCGCTCGGCTATGTATATGCTCAGGTATGAGATATAAGCTTGTGCACTCCCGCTATGTGTGTATACCATGTAATCGATTACGGCTGGACCGTATGAGAATATTGGCAAAACCAAATATATCTACTAGACTAGGCTAGCTCGCCAGAAGTAGTCAAATCTATAGCAGCCATGTTCTTGTGCACGTGGATCTAAAGTAGTGAACGCAAAAGTATCTTACAGAATCAAGAAAAGGGATGTGTATGGAGTTGGGAAACCCGAATTGAATACACAGTCAGCGGTTGTGTGCTTTCAAATGCACATTTTATAGCACATAGGTGAGAGATGACGTTGGATTTCTGGAGATGGAAGGTTAGGGATTGATATTGTGTGAATGCACAGACCATTAGTTCTCAGCTTCCAGATTCCCTGGTCGCACAGATAATGGTACCGGTGCCTACTTAATACGAAGCTTAGCTCCCGCATGCTCCTGGGAGCCGCGTCGGATTGAGGCAAGGAGGAAGAGGAAGAATCTAGACAATTGCAACCACACCGCACAGAAGGGGGTAAAAGAACAGCATTTGCAACGGTGAACAGGCCTCTGTTTCACCATTGAAAACCACAAAGTGTATATCATATATGAAAAAAGGGAGTCAATTTTCATGATTTACATTTAGATATTTAAGTAGTTTGTAATGGATCATCCCACCGAAACGAAGCCTGACCGGGATCTTCTAATCTGGATAAAGCGGCTTATGAGAAGTGCTTCCAAAGTTATAGAAGTAATAAATTATGTTCCCTGAAGTACTGTATTACAAAGGCCTGAAACTATTCGTGACGTTTGACACAGTGTTTATTCAATACATAGACCATCCTTAGTATCATTGGAACGGTGTTCCTAGGCTCAAAGTAGAAGCTCTAGTTATTTTCGACCAATTTATTCCCAACCACACTAGCCACATCCTCGTCTCCGCGAGCTGTAAAATGGCTCAGCTCGATGCTATACACGTGTCACGTGACCAAGATGCCTTTCGAGGCATGTAATTATGATAAAGCTCAAGGTAAAGGTCGCCCTCCGGAGAATCGGTGCAGTCGGAAGCCGGGCCGCCTTAAGTAGATACTAAGTACTTTTCATTGTCGGCAGGCCCGCTGTAAACTTCGACTTCCCACGACGGTGAATGAGGGAGACCTCATACTATTACTAACTTCTATCCTAGTCCATTTTTTAAGGAAAAAATAGAATTACGAACCGTAACTTAATATCTTCGCTAGCACTTACCTTAGCCTTTTCTCTAACTAACTTTCAATTTAACATTGTCTCCGAATTCTTCACACCAATGGATTACTTCTAACGCATGTTTGGGTAGGGACTTGAAGGAGGAACCTCACCTCCTCCAGCCTCCTAGGTTTGACTTCGAGCAACTCAATGCTCCCTGGCGATAAATTTTACATACCGGCCAGAGCTTCATTCCGCATGATCCCATGGCCCGTCTCAATTTAATAACGTATTTTACACCATGCTTCGAGGACTATTTACCCGTTCCTTATATAGAGAGCTCGAGTGGCGCAACTGCCCCAGAATTGCAGTTCCCAGATGCGCGAGAAGACTAAGATAGTGATAAGGGTCGGTGTTCGTTTAGTACTAAATATGTGTGATCAGCGAGTGACAGGAACTCGATTGAACATCTCAACGGCTATCTTGGGATGCATTTCTTGTTATTTCCACCCAAAGTACTTCCAATAAGTTCATAAGTCATTGATACTCAAACAGTCACCACCTGGACTCAATCATTAACGTTACATTTCACATCATACCCGTGTCATCTGATCCCTACGTACAAATAAGCCCTCACTACCCTCGTACCATTGCAATATCGTCCACCTCACCCCTGAGGTTTATATTCAAACACCGCCCTGTTGTCCTCATGCCAATTATCCACAGCCTTCAAGCATTCACCAACACTTTCGAATACCCTCGCGTGATTGGCACAGAGCTTAGCCTGACTGTCCCAAATCTGAGCGCGACTATTACAAATTTCCGCCGTCAGAGGCGGGCCCTTTTTCTGTTCTTCCTGCCCTAGTACCTCCAACGCAGCGCATGTATTCATTGTATCCTGATACCTCTCCCAGGAATTCCGAAGCTCCTCCCGACGAAAAACAATCATCTCGCTCGATTTGAACTCGTGAAAGTTTCTGACATGTCGCATCCATTTATCCAACATTTTCATAAACTGCTCAGGATCGGTCGCATTTTTCATCTCTTCTCGGGCTTCCCTGATGCACTTATTGACGTAGTTGTGCCTATATAGAGGGTTCTTTTGTACGCGAGGAGGAATCGGGGACGGAGAAAAACAGGATGGTGAAACACGACGTCGTTTCGGGGTTCTGGGAGGCTATCGGTAAAAATTATGGTTAATTACTTCTCCCATATATCAAAGCAAGCAACCTCCAAGGGGACTCAATGGGAAATGGGTGAGTACAGAAGGATGATTAAGAGTCTGCGATGAGCGTGTGGAAGCCATGGTCCCAGGTGTGAAGTCAAGATCGGAGACGAGCATTGTGCAGAACAAACAGGTGGGTGGGAGGTGAAGAGGTATATAAACGCCTGAACCGGGAACCAACATCAATTTTCTTGAAGCAAATGTGTTGTGCTACGTCGGTTGCGCCGTCAATTCGTCCACGTGTTGATGCAACGGCCAGTTACCTAGGTACGCGCGGACTGTTTTGCCCGCGGTTGGGCCAAATGTAGCCCTTTATTCCTCATCTGACTACGTCAGTTTTGCAATCGGGATCCCTCGTCGAAGTTCCATCCCTGGTACTCTTCGAATCGTAAGGCGTTGACGAAGTGCAAACACAATGAAACTAGTGAGCGATGCGCTGTGGAAGCATGTCCTTAACATCAATAGTAAGGTTGGAGCCTCCAACTAGTAATGTTAATTGTACTGCTAGATCCAAGGCGTTTTGTTGCGCGTGAGCAATAATGTCGTCGGTACACTTTGATGTGCAATAGTCTTCCATATCACCGTTAGATAATGCCAAAGTCATTGGTGGCGCCAATTGCAGTATACGAGCGTTGGATATCTACTCTTCGCGTGTAGTAGCTGAGAGGTTTGCTGATTGAGCAAGATCAATGTTACTGCCAGCGAAAGTTAACCTGAAGCCGAGTATAGGACCGAAAATCTCAATTACCTCAATATCGTACGCAATGGGCATTACAGCTGTGAGCGCACGTCAACAGACCGTCTACTGGTTGGATAAACTTGTGGCGAGGTTATCATATGGGACAATTGCGCAACATGACCGGGAAACAGCTCCAAGTCAACACAACTCACCAACCACGAGTTTTGACTACTTCAACTTCTCAAGGTAAGTCTAAAGGGTTCTAATAACCTCTTTCTGACCCCTGAGTGCTCTTGAACAGTGATTGGCGCACACGTAGCTATACAAGTTTAGTTTCCAGCGAATGGTAGCTTGTGGGAGTGAGTTGCTTGGATTCATCGTGTTTCTTTCCTACTGTCTCTATGCTCTCTTGTTTGCGTCCAGTTTATTTTACATACAGCATCAATTATGGTCGCCGCCTAGGGGAATGATTAATTATTCCAAGTCATAAAAAGAGTAATAAAAAAAAAGGGCGGAAATACAGGGTTTAAATCTCAATATTTACAGCACCTGAACCTTGTGTTTTTTGCACTTGGCGTTTATAGTGCCAGTTAAACTAGCCATTAACTCTTGTTTATTGACTCTAGTCATCGCTTCAATGCCAGGATTCCGACTATACCCCACCCAGATAGAATAAACTGCTGGCAATGATGTCTAGGACCCGGGGGAAGATAGACAATGATAGTGCACGTTACGGGGCGAAACCGAGCTTTCAATGAAGAGTCAAAGTGAAAGTCAGTACTCAACAGTGGTATCTAACCATTGCGCCCCAAGGTACTACAGACTTGACGAGCGAAGATTATTGTTTAGTATAATCATAAACACAATGCAACACGATCTTGCCCTCGCCCCTATGTTCAAGTACTATCGCTCTGAACAGAGTATTATAAACAAGACCAGATCCTAGCTCATGCTGAAAACACGCAGGCCGGGTGCTTTAAAGTTTAAACACCACAGGTCGTAGGCTCAAGCCTTGCGCTGATCATCCTTTTACTCGGGTCCGGACTCTAGTAGCTGGTGTTTGGTCGTACTTATTTTAGGTTTCCAGCAATGATTCTAACGGTGCGGATGATCCTTGTCTGAGGTAGGGCTCAGTACGGTCCGGTCCAGCGGGGAGGGCAGACTGGACCAAGCCATAGACTGGCAGTCCTGCACTGGACGATCCTGATGCGGGCCAGTGCCAGGATCAGATATATTGAGAGGCGAGTTCAATTTAAGCTGAAGTCTAGTTACATGAATGCTCCACTACATAACATTGAGATTCATATCCTCTTCATCCTCTTCATCCTCTTCTTCATGCTCATTATCTCTTCATTCAGCTGCTCACTCTCCCAATGTGCTGCTACTGCTACTGTACCGAGCTTGTCCACGGCATTTTTTAATCACATGAATATTTCCACTTTTTCAGCGGCAATCTGTGGATGCGCCACACATCTCATGAAAATTTTCACTCTGAACTTGCCACGTCAACTTTTCTACCTCGGTAGTGGCACACTCGCCAGCACATGAATATTTCCGTAATTTCAGTGGCCAACCGAGGACCCGCCACATGGTAGCTCTGGGCAAAGTCAAGTCTCAGTGAAATCACATGTAGGCACCAGCCTAGACCAAGCCCAGGCCACCTAGTCCGGTAGAACCTCAGACTGGCCCGCTCCCAGTCTAAAATTTCTTCGCACTGGACTGGACTGTACTAGGACGATTCCCGTTCCGGACTGGTGCATGGCTGGACGGTTGGAATCATCGGTTTCCAGTGAGGGATGCTTGAGGTTTGGATTTTCATTGGATTTCTATCGACTTGCTCCTTTGTAGTCACCAACTAAATTGGGCGTGAGTGATTTCTATACATTTGTAGCAAATAGAAGCAAAGAATGAGTACTCGAGGTTTCGAACCTTGAGTATTTACAGTACTGTACCGAGCATAAAGGTTCGTACGTCACACGTCACAAAGGGCTGTCCGGTACGTAGAAACACCTATTTCGTCACGCATTGCGGCGATTCTGCCCGTAGTTGCTAGGGTACATTAAATGGTTGTCACAAATGCGTGAGTAGTCTGGGGTTGAAGAACTGCGGCTGATTGCTGTATTATCAAAGTGTAAATGAGCCCTCTCATAGGTCATAATGTTATGTGAATCTTTCACTACACAGGAAATCTCTGTCCTATTTTCTGCACTTTGAAACTAGTGTTTAACTATGGTTCCTTAAGTAATCCCAAATCGTACTCATCTAATCTTGTCCGTACAACCAGAAATTTCATGTCACACTACCTCTGATTGACAATGAAAGATGTCACGGAGGGGCGATCTAAAACAAAAAGCATCAAGGCCGACAGCCCGTCCGGACCATTATGCTCGGTACAGTATCTGGAGCGGTGTTTATAACACCTGGCATTTATAGCATCACACTCTACCCCCTAAGCTAGGCATCAATTCCTGTTTATTGACTCCGACTCGTCGGTTCTATGGCAACAATCAGTTGTACCCGCGCTATTAACCTGGCGGCAGTGATGATGAAGGAAAACGTACCGCCACATATCTAAAAAAAACGGACGGAGTAAAAGAGTGAATGTTTACGTATACAACATCAGCGTTGGGTTTGAAACCCTTGGTGTTTATAGCACCAGTTAAGCTATGAATTAGTTCTTGAACTGAGATGATTCGGATCCTGCTCATGGAAAACAAGGCTTCCACCATACAATTGTACGGTACAATGTTACACCTAGACGAGATAGAGTACGTAGGACTATGAGACACCCAAGCAACTTGCGGCAGGGGAGAAAATGCACCTTCTGCGAGAAGAGAGAAAAAGACCAAGTGCTATAGGTTTCAAAGTATAGTGTTTATCCCCTACATGCTCGATTTTTGTAGATAATTACAGAACTTCGTTCTAGCAATTAAACTTATCAACTAGCTAAAGTGCTAGTTTACCATAGATCGGCGTCTGAACCAATCAATGATACTCTTATCCGCCACCTGAGTTCTGCAGCCAATCTACTCTACAAAAACCGAGCGTGAAGGGGATAGTTCCGGCTGGTGTTTACTTATCAAATTTTCAAGTATGGGGACCCTGCTACATTCTAAACGCTTGGAGCGGGGTTGGGGGTCATGTGGTTCCATATTTGAAAATTTAATGAGTATAATACGCAAAGCGCACGCTGGTTGTCTCGCACCAGACGGGTCGCACGTAATTTTGAGCCTCGTACCTATCTCCTAAATCGCGCGCTCAACTCGTTGCAGGTCGGCTAAACTCTCAACCCTGCGCAGCGATTTAGGGTTGAGGGTTTAGTCAAGGCCGGGTAAAACGTCTGGTGCGAGACAAGCACGCTGGCTAAGCTACTCAAGAATGCCTCGAGGCTTTGGCCCCCGTTTTTTGGCTTTGATAATTCTTCCAATATACCTACCGATCTACCTTAGAAACAGGCGCATTCGCATCTCCCGCTTCTGCTCCACAAACCTCTGAAAGTGGAGGCTTGGTATCCGTTGTGGAGCTCTTAGTTTCGAACCTAAAAATACCACAGCTCCAAAATCCAGTTCCAGATACACCTCATACATAGTATCAACCTTACACTTCACCTTCGGATCCTGCACATTTCATGACGTGCCTTACTTAAAATTAGAAAAGCAAAGCCCCCGACCATACAAGAGCGTCACCCCGTCAGCCTTATGCGAACGGGGAAGCTTGCGAATAGTCTGCAAATGAGAAAAACAAAAACGGGCCACTCTAGATGCCTACTGCTACTTGCTTGATACGGCGATTATCCACTCAGAATTACCTGTTCGAGCAAATTTCAACCAATTGTATGCCCCAGTAAATGCTGGCCTTGTCGCCTGAGTGCACCAAAAAATCAATTGGTTACTTTTGCTAACCAGCCATTCAATCATAAATGATGAGTACGGTCGCTACTCTTTTCTACTCCTAAGCGACTCGTAGGTACTATGTGTATTGTGGGCCAAAGGCAAAAACTACTCCTTTCGCAACACTTTCGAACGGCAACATACCTACCTAGATTTGATCCCGACCATTTCAACCCACCATGATTGCAGACAGGAAAGTTGTGGTGATTAGCGCGGTCGTTGTGATGGGGTTTGTCTCGGGCATCGGAGCCGCCGCCGCGCCCAACTCTGACAGCGGGAATGAGTTCTCAAATAACCTGTTGTCAGACTTAGCACCGTACGCTCACCTAACACCTTTTAAATTTCAAGGTCTTCTACTGACTATACCAGGCTCCTTGCGCTCTTTGGGGAACAATTCGCAAAACAATTCATGAGCCAGTCGATGAGTTGGGCGGACAATATTATTTTCGCAATGGCTCCATTGGGTATTCTTACCGCAATCATTGGCGCTATAAGAGTGGGTGGGCCTTCATGGTTGAAGACAGTTATCGGACGGGCAAGGGAGACTCAAGCATCCGCCGAGCTTGAGTTGATGTCATCTACGTCGCACGAGGTTTGCGAGTTGTGGAACGGTGAAGCAATTGTCCGAGTTATGGGGTCACCTTTGATTCAAGAACTATTTTATGTGGAAGCACTGGATGACTCGGAAAAAATGGAGGTATTAGATAAAGTTTTTGGGATATTCACACTGGACGACGCAATTGCTGGCGAATACCTCCGAAAGAAGGGTAAGCAGATCAACCCTGCTGCTTCTAGTGACGGGATTTTGCTAATCTAGTGCAGAGGCATCGGTGTTTTCCAGGTTCCTACATATGATTTTTCTTAAGCCGCTGCTCAATCACGACGAGGAAAGGACTGAGCCACATTCATCTGATTCGTCCCAACCAGAAATCTCACCCAAGAGGAAGAAAGATGCACCGAACATATCGCTAAATCTCAATTCCAAGAGGAGTACTTGGGAGCTTTATTTAGCTGCATCACTTGGCATATTGGTACAACTTGCTGTTCTGGTAGTAACAGGATTGGGAACATATTCCCCTCATTGGAAGGTCACAAAAGGGGAACTCCCAGCCAAATGCTACGCGTATCCTTTAACAATGGTGGGGACCTTGGTCTTAGTGACTGGGATGTTCACTTGCGCCTCAGTTGTGGAGCAGACCACCGATGAAGATGAGTGGGTGATATCAATGCCCGGTAAGAAACTAGATGCTCGTATTCTATGGCTACAACGAAGCCGTACTGTCAATGACCAGTTCTTTGATTCCTATGCGGTCATCAATAAGGATAGTTGCCAAGGTATTCTGACATCTCGCCGTTATCGGCGCGGTAACTCTGGACCCGAAAACCGTCCGAGCGCGCGTGAAGACTCGTTAATGACGTCATCCGGCACCTCCCCAGATACGCTCCCGGCTAACCCTACCGCTCTCTTCGAAGCAGCCACGGTATTCGGGACAATTATCAGCATCTGCGGGTTTGTTGCTCAGTTTATTGGTTCGCGAGGAATGCACTGGTCAGCCTCGATTGCACAACTAGCTGCAACTTTCTTAATGACAATTGTGAGAGCGTTTGTACGCCGCGGACTTGCTAAAAGACCACATGCAGAACGGGTGCCCGAAGAACACGAGATGGACTGGCTTGCTACAAGCATTGCCACTGACCCGGAAATACTTTGGTCGCAAGATACGAGAATTGATCTCCCGAGATGGAAGATCGTGACCGGAGGGGACGCTAGTGCGTGCTGGAGCCAAGACCGAGGAAACCAGAAGATGGTGAAAATACGGCAACGCCTAGGGCAATTAAGCAAATGGAAGGGGCCAGCTTCAGGCCCATCAGTATCTGTTGCGACCGCGATCGAGGAAGTAATGAATTCTCTAGCTCTCCCTAGCCTAAAGGATGATCAAGATTTTACTTGGTCATTGACTTCCCAAGTGGACAACAAAGATGCGGAAATACTCCATCTTACTATTAAGAAAGACATAGAGAATTCTTGGACTGCCAATGCGGCCGAAATTGAAGCTGTTTTATCTCTTTGGCTCTTCCATGTTCGCGACTTGGAACGATCATCACATCATAAACTCGGAAAGATGAATAGTGGAACGCTAGATGACGATTGGCTACGAGCTGGAGATCCTGCATCGCGGAAGCAGAACATACGATTTCTAGGCCCTGATATGGCGCCTCTTCGTAGGGATTTGAGATGGTGGACCCCTGGGGCAGTCAGTAACACACTGTTGAAAGTGGAGAGTTCTCAAGTCGATTCGGACCCGGCTTGCGTCGAATTCAACCACCACCCCTTCGAATACCATAGAATCACCGGGTTCGCCGGTTTGCGGTCGGGTTTTCCTAACTCTGAGAAATCCGCCAACGCTAGTGATCACTCCCACTTCCACAACTCTGCCCAATCAACCAATTCTGTTGTCATGAAATACGAGTGTCAAGAGCTGTCTCTTGATGCCTCCAGCATAGGCGCATACGATAAACAGTCACCCGGGCATTCGCTTGCGGCAGTTGCAGACACTCGCCTCGAGTTATTATTTGCGCAGCATATATTTTCAGCGTTTATGTGGGCTGTTGCAAAAAGGGCTGACCAGATCGATGGTCAAACAACAGCCCAGCAAATGGATGCGCTAAATCCCACTGCATGGGAATCGTTCAAGCTCAATAATACTACGCTTTCGAGGATGGCGCTAGCAGTACAAAAAGCCGGACTTGGAAGCTTAGAAGAAGCGTATCAACTTTTACTTCCGCCGTTGAGTTTGGCCGATAAACTTCCAGTCGACGCAGCGGTAAACACGGTGCTTGGCCATGTCAAAGGTCACGAAGCTAACGGTAACTGGGAAGAGGCTACACAAATTTACTTGAAATTGCTTGAATTTGGTACAACATCCGACTCGGCCTTGTGTCCGTTCAAAGTGAAAGCTGTGGCCGCTGTGGTGGAATTTTCTAGATCGATTGCACTCACCATAGAACTCTGGTCTCGACAGGAACGCGATGTTGAACTACTGGAAACGTCAAAGCAGGCGCTACTGGGAAAACTAAAAGCTTCCGTTGAAAGGGACATCCTGGACGGCCTCCAGTTGATGTATGATAGACAAAAACGGTCCAACGGATTGCTGGATTTGATGCCAGAAAACCTACCACCTAGTACAAAATTTCCGGAATATCTAGGATATACACCATTGCACAAGGAAGTTATCTCCGGGCAGTGTCAGATCACAGATCCTATCAAGAAATATATTAATAAGAAAGACCTTCTTGGCTGGACACCTTTGCACTACGCAGTAGCTACAAGAGATCAAAAAGATGTTGGGTATGTACACCAAAAATAGCTCCATACACGCTCGCTGACATCTGCCGATTTCTTAGCGAATGTTTGGGAAATGGTGCGGATCCGAATACAAACGATATTATGCTATGGACCCCTTTGCATTATTATGCCTCGAGAACGGATGCAGGATTGGATTTACTCTTGAGATGCGGGGCAAATGTGGCAGCTCGAGGAAGAGATGGAATGACGCCGCTGCATTGTGCAGCGATGCACGGCAATGGTTACGTCGTCAAGGCGTTGGTCAATGCGAGGGCTAAAGTAGATGTCCAGGACAATTCTCAACGGACACCACTGCACTTGGCTTCATATTATCAACATAAACCTATTGTTCGTTATCTGCTTGAAAAGGGAGCATCCACAGCGGTGCGCGACGACTATGATCGGACTCCTATGCACCTTGCAGTGATGGGCGGAAGTTTGGATATAGTTAGACTGTTAGTGAGTGGATCAGACCCGGAAGCCAAGGATAAGACGGGAAAGACGCCACTGTCCTCAGCAGCATCTAACGGCCACGATGAAGTTGTCCAGTTGTTACTCGAACATGAGGTCGATAAGGATACCAAGGACGCCGACGAGGGGACGGCACTGCACCGGGCCGCTCGCAAAGGCCATGAAGCGGTCATTCGAGTACTATTGAAGTATAACGCCGACAAGGAGGCCAAGGATACCAACGGGGAGACAGCACTTCATCAGGCCGCTCGCAACGGCTACGAAAAGGTCGTCCAGCTATTACTGGGGCATGGTATCGATGAAGACGATAAAGTCTTCGGCTTGCCGATGGCGGCTAGAAATGGATGCAAAATTGCCGCCCAGCCGCCGCCCGAGTCCAAAATCACTAAGTCCGATGACGAAGGGGAGATCAGCGTGTCAACGGTGCTGTACCTTGCGGTTAGAAACGGCCACGAAGCAGTCGTTCGGCTGCTACTTGAACACGATGACATCGACAAGGACACCAAGGACACCAACAAAGAGGAGACACCACTACACCGAGCCGCTCACAACGGCCACGAAGCAATCGTCCGGCTACTACTTGAGCATGCGGCCAATAAGGAAGCCAAGGACGCCGATGGGGAGACAGCACTGCACCGGGCTGCTCACAATGGCCACAAGATGGTTGTCTGGCTGTTACTCGAGCATGGTTTCAACAAGAACGCTAGGAGCACCAGCGGGTCTACGGCGCTTCACTTTGCCAGTCGCAACAGCCACCAAGCAATCGTTCGGCTTCTACTCGAGCACGGCGCTGACAAGAACGCTAAGGGGGCCAACGAGAAGACAGCGCTGCACCTTGCAACTAGCCGCAGCCACGAAGCGATTGTCCGACTGTTACTCGATTACGACGCTGACAAGGATGCAAAGGACACCAACGGCGAGACCGCACTGAGCATGGCGGTTCGCAGCGGCTGCGAAGCGATCGTCCGACTGCTACTCGAACACAACGTCGATAAGGACACCAAAGACACTGACGGAGAGACGGCACTGAGCTTGGCGGTGCGCAGTGGCCGCGAAGCGATTGTCCGACTGCTTCTCGAACACGGCGTCGACAAGAACGCCAAGGACGCGGACGGGGAGACGGCGCTGCACTGGGCGGTTAGTAACGGCCATGAAGGAGTTGTCCGGCTACTACTCGAGCACGATGTCGATAAGGATGCTACGAATACCGACGGCGATACTGCACTGAGCTTGGCGGCTAACTTCGGCCGTAAAGATATCATAAGGTTGCTCACAGGACTTGTCTCCAGTCGTACCCGCCCTCTACCCACACCTCTATCTTCGTGATCTCCATGAAACTTGAAGAGAACTTTTCGAAGTTTCGGTTGAAAGTCACCACGTACCATGATTTGTGATCGGTTGACAACACCGAGCCGTTTTTTCTAGCTGTGATAAAGTGGTTTGGCAGGATAATATAGATGTTGGTAAAAAGGAGTTAGTGGTATTGTCACTATAGTTACGAGCGATCATCTGTTTTCAGTCATGTTCCTTAGTGTGCGAATCTACACTCAGCAACTGGAGAGCCTAAGCAATGAACAACTTTATGCTTGTAGTTACTTTCGGCTATAATTACAGCAGCTTCTATGTCTACTCTACTATAGGTTTTCTGCATTCACAAGATGTAAATAGCTTGGTCCCCTGTCACGCTTGTTCCAGGCAATGTTTTCACTGAGCCGGGGGTGGACCAGTCCGGACCGGAACCGTCCCAGTTTAGTTCAGTCCAGTACAAACATTTTATGGTCCGGAACCGGATCAATCCAAATTTATTCTGGGCTGGAACCGGCTCAGTCTGGACCGGTCCCGACTTCCATGTTGAAAGTAGCTATTACCACTAAATCTCCATGATTATTATTAGTAATTGTTCAATGATGGAAACAATATCTAGAATCTTTTTAAAGTCATAGGCATGCTTAAAGTGGCACTCGCAGTGGCAAGTGGCTGGTAGCGGGTAGTTGGTGTTACTTTGGATGCTAGAATGACTTGTTGATTGACTTGATTGATACTCTCTATCTCGAGGGCCAAAGGCCCGTATATGTACAATCTCCCATATGCGTACGCGTAAGCTCTATCTGACATGAGACGCATCACCCTGGTCCTGATGCATATCCTCATACAGCCACCATCTTCATACAAGTCTTCATTCTCATACAAGATATCAGACGATGCTGAGACTCACGATCCAAGTACACATGCAACAATTGGTGGGTGGCGAGTGGCGAGTGACACTTTGTGTATGAGTCTATGAGTATGAGTAAGTCATGCTGCTGGGGTAGCTCATTTCCTCGAAATGAGCTGAAAGTTAGTGATGTAAACAACCCGATCTTACAGGTGCCTTGTCAACTCGTCAACTTCACTATACCATGAAATAATAGGTAAGGGAGCGTTTCTCTGCATTTATTTGTACCATTGGACGAGAGTTACAATCTAGCGGATGTGGAAGCAAGCTGGAAAAGGCAAGCTGGAGAAGAGAAAGATGAAGGCCAGGACAAGGGAGACCAGCTTGACTTGCCCGTTTTGAGGGTTTCCTTCGCATGAGGGAGACCAGTTTGACTCACTGGCTCTGAGGGCTGCGACTTTGATTCCTTTGGACAACATCACGACCGAGACCACAGCCGTTCTAGGAGCCACAAAGTCGATTACTTGGACGAAACCGCCACCACTATCGAGACCACTGCCGCCCTATGTAGTGTTGCACGGCTAATTCGGGACGAGACCGGCAGGGGGACTCGAGACGTCTCGTCTCGTTGGCCATCTCGAGCTCGGTCTTGAAGTCTCGGAATATGGGATAGGTTTCGTTCGAGGACTCGAGATCTTCCAACTATTACATAATACTATAGTGGAGAGGGTGGGGGTGAGGAGAGTGAAAGTGGTGATGGAACACCGATGGGGTCGCTGTCTACTTGATTAGTTGGATCATAGGCCATCATTAATTCAAACTCGAGCCTTCTTGAGACGAGATGGGTGGGGGTACTCGAGACATCTTATTTCGTAGAGTGTATTTACCTAAGTATCTCTGATCTTGTCAGTCCCAAGACAGCTTGTCTCATGTGCAACACTAGCCCTAAGGGCTTTGTGCATCAAGATCGCCAAGGCAGCCGTTACTGCAAAATAAGTCATCTCAGTGTATACTCTAATCTCTATTCCAACGTAATAATTAACATTCTAACAAACTAGTATCTTTGTACGACCTCGATGGAAGTACCACCAATGCGGTGATGATTGCCAAGAGTATCGATAGCGCGTACAATGAATTGACGATGTGTCTGGGTTATGGTGGATTACGGGGATAAGGCTGTGGCGATTGTACCGTTAAAATATCAGATACCTTCATATCTTGCTAATTCAGCTCCCCTTCAGACCTCCATAAACATTTCCACTACCACACGAGAGAGAAAGAGACGGTATGATAGAGACAAGGGAAGCATTATTGTTGTAGTTTCACCTTCAGATTATTCTTCTGCCATCACAGTTGTGTTATTGTGCCAACATACTTATGCGATCGACCAGAGTAATATACCCAATAAACATAATGCTCTAACAAATAACTTGGTTAAAAAGAAAAGAACCAAAAAAACAACACACATTGTTAAACCACTAAACACACCACCTCGCCCCCCTCCCCTAGCCTCCCTCCTCCTAGAACGCTCCTGATGTGAGGAGTGAGGCTAGCATCTTCTTCCTCTTTTCCTTGGGGTCCTCATTCACATCCTTCTTCTCCTTCTCCTTGCGCGCTTTGAGCGCCTTTCGAGAAGTGATAAGCCTCTGCCGCATCTCTGCAGCGGTTTTCTCTTCTTCTTCCTTCCTCTTCCTCTCCTCCTCCCCCTTCTTCCTCTCCTCCTCCTCCTTCCTCTCCTCTTCCTCCTTCCTCTCCCTCTCCTCATCCTCCTTCCTCTCCCGCTCCCTCCGGAACGCAAAAATCCTTGCATTGAGCCCCTTCCGTTCCTGGAAGCGACGCCGTTCTTTCAGCACCACCATTTTTGAAAAGCTACAAACCGACACCTCAAGATGGGTGCGAGCGCGGGCGCAGGTGATCAAAGCATTGCTGGCTTTGGGGCTGGCAGTTCTGCGACGAATCTTTAATGCAGCGATCAGGACGTCGTGCGAGGAACGTGAGAGGACAGGCTTGAGGCGGGGGTGGAAAATGACTGGTGTACATGTGTCGGTAACGACGATAGGAGCGGCCGCCGTGGTCTCACCCGCTGTGATATCGTCAGCTGTGGTCTCACAATCCTTACGGAGAAAGGAAGAAAGAGAGAGGAAGTGCTCCTGTATAAAGCCCAGGGCAGGCCAGACGCAGTTATCGAACAAAGAAGAGAGCATGATTGTGAGGGTTGTCAGATGGAGGGAAAGGAAGAAGAAAAGAGTAGAAACAACAATATTTCTATTGAGCTGGGGCTAGTGGTTATCGCGGGTGGAGAAGGAAAGGTGGATGTGCACGAGTCTGAGGGACTTGAGTGATTGATTGTGATTGCAAAGAACTTTCATACTCTACCATATTGTTCTATGAGGAATAGTGAAGCTGACGAGTTTCTCTAGCTTTGAAGATTGACTGAATTGTTTACATCACTAATTTACAGTCATGTGCTACTCTAGCAAATCTGTTACTATACAGCTTGCTCTACACAGTCCTCCCCTCGTATATCTCATTCACTCCTTCCAGTTCAGCGCACGTGGAACAACAACTTACCTATGTATTCTGAATGTAAAAGGTTTGTATAGTAGAGCAATGGCAGCCAAAAGTAACTAGAAGCATCAAGTTGTTATTGCTAAGCTCTTCGATCCGCACACTACAGAACGTAGCTGAAAATAGATGACTTCTTTGTGACTATAGAAACTACTTATCACAGCTGGAACGGTTCGGCGTTCACAAATCATGCCAGGTGGTGACTTTCTACCAAAATCTTCGAAAATTTTCTTCAGATTGCAGTTACATGAACATTATGAAGATAGGGGATATGTGGGTAACGGGCGGGCATGGTATTTGAGCTTGTCATCGTTGCCCATGCGGGCAGCTGAAGTGACAAATGAAGCAAGCTCTGGTTTGCCACAGATCGTCGTGTGAAGTTGGGTTGACCAATCAGTGATGCTCGTATTCCCATTTCCGAGCGTGTAGGGGATACTACTGGGTGTCCTGCTTTGCCACTCGTCGTGAAGGGCAGAGGTTTTATCTACCGCCATCTTCTTAGATCATTCCATTGCTCTTGGAATCATAACATTCACTCCAACTTCTAGTCTATGCCTCTTGTGCACGTGAAGAAGCTTCTATTAGTGTACCACCAGGCAATTGTAACTTTAGGAATATGCCTATCACTTGCCGTGTGCGGTTTTGTCTAGCAGAAACTACTTAACAAAGGGGTTTCGTTAACCGGATGCAAGCGAGGAGATATATAGTGGAGACGTTACATTACAGCTCGTGTTCTTAATTTCACTTCTCCTAACAAGATGTATCTCCTAATCATGAATCATACCAAACCACAACAAACAAAAACCCACAACTTAATTCAAACGCCATTCCCGCCCAAGATTAATAATACCCCCCCTCGGTCGTATTCCTCTTATATGCACCCGGCACCTCCTTCTCCTCCTCCTCGTCACTATCCCCCCACCCCAGCACCTCCACCCCCTCCGCAAGCTCCTCAACACTCCGTCCAAGCATGCTCTTCTTCTCCGCCGCATCCAGCGTCGGCACATCCCAGCTCTTAACACTATGTACCTCCCTCCCCGTCGGGATCCTAGCCGCCAACACAGCCTCCCCCTCAATCTGTTGAAAAAAGACCGCATCATTACTCCGCCTCCACTTTTCCTCCAGCCCCTCTAACACCCGCCCCTCCTCCAACCGCCCCGCATCCATCCCCCACGTCCCATCCCCCTTCTCTATCCCCCTCGTTTCCCGCCGCTCTAAAAACCCGCGCTTCAACTTCGAAGTAGCGGGCGTGAGGATCGATCGCGCGAGCACAATCCAGCCGATCCCCTCGCCTACACGGCCCGACGCTTCTGCGTCAATCGCAAGAAACCGACACGCCTTCGCCCGCGCGACGTGGTGGAGCGAGTCCAAGTACTTTCCAAGCTCGGGCGCGATGTCGGATGGGAGGATGCCGAGTGCCTTTTCGGCGTGTTTAGAGGCGGCGATACAGATACGTGCTAGAAGAAGGGCCTTGACGCCGGTGGGCGCCGTGGGGGGAGTGTACATATATTCTGAGCTAGATTTTTTGCCGGAGGAGAGGGCGAGGTAGCTGGGGTAGGGGTCTTGCTTTGTTACTGCGAGGAGGGTTGCGTCGGCGAGGGAGAGGGAAGTGAGGGCAGAAAGGGTGGCGGAGGAGAGGTCAGGGGGGAAGGTGGAATTGGGCGGGAGGGGGAGGGAGAGGGAGTGCGTGAAGATTGAGGTTGAGGTGAGGAGGTGCTGGATTGCCGTGTTTAGGAGCTGCTGCTTTTTGTCGGTGGGGAGGAGGGGAGAGAGGGCGTCGTGGAGTTGCGAGCGTGCGAGAAGTGTGTGCGTGTAGGCGAGCGTGGAAATGGTGAAGGCGATTTCGTATTCGAGGCCTTCATATTCGACACGTTTTGGGGGTGCACCGGGGAAGGCTGGGGCGGTGAGAGTGGTGCGCCAGGAGGGGGTGAAGGACGTCGGAGAGTCCGAAGGGAGGACGTCGCCAGAGTGGAGTGATGAGTGGAGGAAGAGGAGGTATGGGAGGTAGGTTGAGAGCGCACTGAAGAGCTGCGGAAGGTGAGTGGATTGTTGCGCGGGCGAGAAGCGTTTGAAGTTCTTTAGGAGGTTGCGGACGGTGCCCCGGTGCTGGGTTGCAAGGAGTGGGAGAGAGGGGTAAACTGGAGATGTATAGTGGGGGTTGAACAGAGAGAGAGAGGTGGTGGGAAGAGTGTACGGGTAAGGCATTTCTGCGCAATATCGTCTGCATCAACACTGACGCATGTGGTGTCGCTTGGAGCCGAGGCGGGGGAGCTAACACACACAGTCCGTTTAGCGCTTGCTGATTCATCGCACTCTAACTCAACCTCCGATCGCATCACAACTCCGGCACGCCCGCCCTCCACCACCGTCAGATTCTCATACACCACCGCCCATCCTCGCTGCACTACAATCACAAACCTCACAATGCCAATCCCTGAATCTGCCGCCTTCCTCGCCAAGAAGCCGACCGTTCCACCAACCTTCGACGGTGTCGACTACGACGACACAAAAGCGCTCAAGGCGGCCCAGGATGCCATCCTCCGCGAGCAATGGATCAAGAGTATGATGGTACGGCTTGTCCGTGAGGAGCTCGGAAAGTGCTACTACCGCGAGGGCGTCAACCATTTGGAGAAGTGTACAGATTTGCGGGGTGAGTGGAGAGTGCTGATTCAAGGGAGTGGAGGAGGAGGGAGGGGAGGGAAGTGGAGCATGTGCTGACAAGACCTCTGGTTAAAGAGAAGTACTTGGAACTGTTGAAGCATACGAAGATCAAGGGATACTTGTTCGCGCAACACACCCTGCCACCGCAGAAGTAGACGGACGGTGTAATTGGTGGGGAAGGGATGGAGATTGGGTACGGTGTATCATACGAATACCGCGTCATTCGAGATTAGAACAATGCAATCGTCAGCTTGCTGGCTAGATCCACTGTGTTGGAGAATCGATATGGGGTATAGTTGGTGGTATGGCGGCTCAAGTGACGACAACGCGATGATTGAATCTCCGTTTTCATGAGTTAGAATATAGAAGCTTCCTAATTCCCTCTCCTCTATGTATATTTCAACAGGACACAGATTTGTATGAACCTCATGAGCTTCATACTTTATGGAAGCCGGGTAATCGCATCACGAACTCCAAACGCGAAACCCCGGGATGCCACCATAACACGCGCAAACACCCAATCCCTCTCCAAAACATATGCCACCATCACCATATCTCACCTAACACCCACAATGCCTCCCTCCGCCCTCACCCCCTCAATCCTCTCCACCATTCCCTCCCCCGGCACCCCCACCGAATACCTCGACTCCACATCCACCCGAACCTTCTCCTGTGCTTTCTGCGAGCGCATCCTCGCGGACTCTTCCCATCTCCTATTCCAAAATCATCAACGCACCCTAACCTTCACCCACATAATCTGCACCGTCTCACCCGAGCGTAAAACCTCATACAGCGACTGGGATGAAAATTCCACCTACTGCGCCATCCACTGTTCCAAATGCAGTACCCCGCTAGGCCGCACCTACCTCGGCACGCCGGCAGAGCTCGTCCATCTCCAGGGGCGGTTCACGGTCGATATCGAAAACCTTGCCGTGTATACACATGGCGACACGGAGCCGGCGGCAAAGGTTGTCGAGAACCCGGATGTGGCGAGGTTACTTAACCCGGACCAGGACGAGGTTGTGGAGGCGATTTGTAAGTTGCAAGGGATATGTGTGGCGCTGAGTGAGGGGATTGGGGAGATTGCGAAGAGTGTTGAGAGGATTGCAGATGTAGTGGGGGTGCGGATTGAAGCGACGGGCGGGGAGCTGGCGGAGGATGGGCGGGGGGAAGGGCTACTGGAGCGGGTGACAAGGCTAGAGGAGCTACGGATGAAGATTGGGGAGGGGGGAGTAGCAGGCGATGGAATGGAGGAGATTGCTCGGAGAGTGGAGCAGCTTCGGACAAAGCTGGAGGAGCGGATGGCCGACGACGAAGTGGAGGAGATTGCAAGGAGTGTAGAGCATCTGCGGGCAAAGCTGGATGGGCTGGCGCAGTTGGAAGCGAAGGTCAATCACATCGACACATTGGAGACGAAGCTCAGCAACCTGGAAACCGATCTCCACCTCCTATCACCAAGAGCAGATAGCACCGTCATCGTCTCTATCCCTGAATCAATATCGTCCCCAAACCCTCCAACCCCTATGCTCCCCTGCGACAACAACAAATGCCACAAACGCAAACTCGGCGACTCAGAACCCCTTACACATGACCCCCCACAAAAACGTACCTCGCCCCCAGAAACTCAGCGCTCAGTCGTGCCCAACTCACAGTCCACCGAAGGCGAAGGCCCAGAAGACCCCGATAACTACGCGCAGAGACGGAAAAGTAATCTGCAAAAGAAACCCCGTCCCGACCCAAACGACCACGAATTTATACCAGAGTCGGACGAGGAGGAAGATATACGACCGAGAAGAAGACATACTGGGATCACGAAGGGCCAGAATTTCGGTGTTGTGGTGGCGGGTGGGGCTGCGGGAAGGGTGACGAGGAGAAAGAGTGGTGGAAGATAGACACCTTTGATTTGTGTTTTGGAGTTTTTGTGGGTTTGGTGTGAGGCGCATGGGATTGTATTATTATATTTTTGCAGCAATTGGGGGGGTTGCAATTGATGAAGTGTATATGATGTACTTATCAAGACAGTCTTATACGTACGGACGGCAAGGCCTAGCTTCTTGAACATGTCCTTTACATTTGCACAATGTCGTCTGAATCCGGTACAAGAATACTGAACTTATACTACCAATTATTATACTCATGAAATAGGGAAGAAAATAGCATTGACACGCCTGCACTAGACGTAAAAGACTGACGTACATGTCGTTTATCTCGTACCCAGATTGCGAAAATAAATCTAGTCGAGCGAGCTTGCGAGCTAGGCTAGAAATCTGAGCACGAGAGAAACATGTAGGGCTACAACTCAATTTCGGATTTCGGATTGGTTGAAAAATCTGGCCTCAGATTTAGAGGGCAGGTAACTAGAGTAGCGACGAGAGGAAATCTCAGTGAAACATATATCCGCTGCTTGGCGGCCTGTAATAGCGGTCGCCTACAGCAAGCCTGGAGACAATGACTACCGGAAACCCCGAAGACTTGGGGTGATTCTAGGACTGGTGGTTGCCGGAAGAAGTCATAGTGCTACTAACTCGGCGCGAAGTTTCCCCCTCACAACGCCTTTTCCCCAAAATCGTGAATAGTCTCTTCTCAGTCTCTTCTTAGTCAGCCGTACACACTGGTTAGTACCTGTTGTATCCTCGGAGCATGATGCAAGTTTATTCCTCTCGAAATATCAATCAATCATCACGTACGTACATAACAACTTCTTTCGTTAGATCTCACCCAACATCCTAATTACCATGGCAGTACCACTACTAACTAGCTAGCTGAAAAAGTGTCTGACCGAGACTAGACCTATTGTGTTCCATTCTTGCCACGTTCGATCGATCAGCTACCATTGGCAATCCCATAGTAAGCGCCGGCGCCTACATAGCACGCTGTAAATTCACCTACTGAGCATCATACTAGCTGATTCTCAGTTAAAAGCCTTTCTGATCACTCCCCAGAGAGTTCATAACTATTCACAAAGGCTAAGTTTGTGCCCTTGACAATACAAGCCGTTTAATGTTCATTTACTCGATACTTTTAGCCACCCTGTCATAAGCAGTACTTTCTTAAGGGAGCTACACTGGCCATAACTTTGGTCTCCGGTCCGAACTGGGACCCAAATAAGTACAGAAAATGGCAGGTTGGGTGGTCACTGCAAATAAGGGGACGATATTCGGATGGCCAGGAAGTGACGGTCCGGAGTTATTGTAATTATATTGGCCGTTAGTGGCCACCGCCCTGAGAAAAATCCCTTCGAGTCCAAGTTGTAGCTTCTACCCACTACCGCTACGCAATAAAGACGAGGGTACAAAAATACGGTTTTATTCAGGATATATAACCCTCGGGGAAATATATTAGCAAGATAACTCTTATTTTTAAAACAAAGCGCGAGAAAAGGCTCCAGGGGAGTCAAAGCTAATGGGAGGAGTTCAAGAGTTGGAGGCAAAGGCTAGAGCAAGGACAGAGAGCATAAGCAAGGACGAGGAGAAGTAACTGAAGTTCAGAGCGTAGATATCTAGAATGTTCCCAAACACTCGGCGGACTTTAGACTACAGCATCCATGCAATCTAGATCTGCGTAAGGCGTCACGTCACGAAATATTAAATCCGAACTTTATTTTGTCTTTACTTGCATTTTGGCGTCTTTTCGGTCTTAAGCTAGCTTCCGTCCGAAATTTCAACTTAGCACTTTTTGCGGTGAAGAGAAATTATAGTGGCTTGACACTCTTAGCCCTGCAGACGCCGGACTCTAACGGCGTCGGTCCTTATCGGCCTCCGTAGACACCGACATCACCGAGCACTCCACTTCCGACGTCACGTGTCACAGAGTCACCGTCCGAAGAGACCTTGCTGCAATTCCCGCCCACCTGTATTAAAGAGATCTGTCACAACAGAAATCTCATTTTGAGCAATATATTATGGACAGGGGGCAAAGGAGCAAAGGAACCACAGATTTTGAACCCGTGGACTGGTGTTTGTAGCGTCGTGAGACTTCGAACCCTCGGTGTTTACAGCACTATGTCCGGCTGGCCAAGCTGAGTTATCAGTTCTTGTACTCGAAGAAGGGTTACTACCAGAAAAGTGGGGTGTTTGGTTGACTGTGAGTATTTCATTTATCCTATGGAATGGTTGTCAAATTGTCTGAGAAGCATTTGGAAAATTTGAGGAGCAGTTGGAGAACGGTTTCCTGATAGTTAGTAACTTCAAATTACTACAATCCGCGTTATAAAATACCCCAATTTTTCAAGTAGTATAGTACATAGAGTACTATACCAAGTGTCAAGATTTGTACAGCTGGGCGTTTCGCCATGACACTTTTGGTTTTTGATTTGAGCTCTTGTAACACCATTTTACACCTGATTGATAGTGGCTCCCAGCTGAACGTCTTCAGAGTACCGACATGAGTTGGTAGTCTGTTCAAATGGCTCTTTCAAGCTGGTGCTTAGCCCGCAAAAATATTACTAAGCTGTCTGTCAGACTAAGGAGTTAGCTCGAGATTCCGTCTCGAGGCTGTGAGTGACATCACATGGTCTGAACGGGCGGGAGATAGCATTCGCCCGGCAGATGGAAACCTTTAACTCCGTTTCCTCTTTTTTTCGTGTTTCACTCTGCAAGCTAGTTATTATAGTGAAAATGGCGGTTTTTTCTGTAGTATCTAAAATATTAAAGGATATTTTCGCCAGCTGCTCCCCTGGTTGATAAAGTTGATAAATTCTGAACGGTTAGCCACCACAACTACCATAACCATAACCACCACCACCACCACCACCATAGCCACAATTATAACCACTTCTTCTTCCTCCCCCATGGCAATGTTATGGCTATAATAAAACCTCGAGGCCCTGAACGAAACCTAGATGGCCAACGAGACAAGACGTGTCGAACCCGTGAATGATGGCTCATGACCCAATCGGCAGAGTTGCCAACGAATTGAAGTCTTAACTTCGTCTCCTCTTTTTTTGTTATGCATCCTCTTCACCAGTTATTATAGTTACCGATACCTTTTCTTGTGGCGAGATTATCTATCCAGGCAGGCTACGGGCTAGCTATGGTACGACTGTACCTAAGTACGTAACCGTTTACACGCTCCAAACCGCAACGCAAAATGGGAAAGTCTGTACTAAGGTCAGTATATGTGGTTAATGGCCCCCCCTTCTCTTTCTCTCCTTTTTTCTCTATCTTGTGGTGTTGGAATATCAAATGTTGTGGGCTGGCGTACGTACCACACAGCCTGCTCAGAGATAATCTCGCCTCAAATACAGCTTCTACAATAGTTCAAGGCAGGATGTCTTCGCTAGCTCTCTAAGGAGATTTCCCACCACAACTATCACCGCCACCACGTCCTCCTCTTCCTTTTCCTCCTCATCCTCCTGATCTTCCTCCGTGGCAATATTATGCAATGGCTACAAGATCTCGACACCCCAAGCGAGGCTTCTCATATGTCCAGAGACTGCAAGACTAAGATAGCTAACGAGATGAGACGCATCGAGACGCCTCGTGTGCAACACCATTCACCCTCGTCCTCATCCTCCTCCATGGCGGTATTGTACAATGGTTACAAGACCTCTTCCATCCCGAGATTACAAGACCGAGATGACTAACAAGACGAAATCTCACGAGCCACCCCGTCCCATCGTCTCAGTCGGTTCGCGTATAACACTAGTCTACACCATCTAAGCCTCGAGATGGTCAATCCATCCCGTGTGCAGTACTAATCTCCAGCGAGAGGCTGACGAAACCCACTGTCGCAGCTACTCACTATTGTAAACAATGGCTCCCAATCGAACTTCCTTACATTCTCGACCATCAGAGCGACGACTATGGCTGCAGCTACTTACTCTATTCAACAGTGGCTCCTAATCGAACTTCCATACATGCTGAGCCACTCAGAGCAACGACTACGGCAGACGATTTAGGCGTTCGGGTATCCGTGATAGACTCAGCACCGGAAGACATTCGTCCTGTGGGCACTTAGAAGAATACATCGACGATTGGTATTTAATCCTCACCCGAACACTTGCATTCGTCGACATTCCAGCCTAAGATACCGACGCGACAGGCCCAACCGCATATGAAGTCCAAAGCCTTAACATTCCTTCCTTGCAGGTATTGATCATAACTACCTCCTAAACTATAGCAGAACCTTGAATTCTTAACGATCAACAACCGGATTATGTGTTGAACGATTGAGAGAAAGGTTTCTGGCCTCCGCGATCCCCAAACTGATACTATTTAGGGGTAACGACTGTCGTGCACGAACTCATTTATCTTCAGTTTACACAGCCTATCGAAAAGGGGCGCTTTTTACAGGAACTGATGACGAACTCAGTAATGCCAAATCATTTACTTATTGAACGAACTACATTCACGGCTTATGCACTATTCGGAAAAGGAGACAGTGCATAGTGTCTTGTTACAAGACCATCGATCAATATGACTGGTCCATCGTCGTTGTAGGTGCCAAGGACTCGGAAACTACGGAATAGCTATACTAAGATTCCTGGTGGGTTGATGAGGGATTTGGGCCAGTGACGACGAGCCCAGACCTCTCATTGATATGAGGATTGAGGGAAATCACCACATCGTTGGCTAGTATGTCTAAGTTGATTAGTGATATTACCGCACATATGATGCATGAAAGATGGTAGTGGTATTAGAGATACTGATTCCCAAAGCGTACAAAGGAGAAAGAGAAAATACTCACGCTTGCTTTCCACCGGTAGAACAAATACCCGACTGCGCGGCTATTCGCTGGATAAGCCCTAGACCGTATGTACCGTATCGCACCAATCAATCGGGGATATAAACCAGGAGGTTTACCTATGAATAAGATGGTGAGGAGCAGTGTTGATGAAAAATTTCCTGCCCGTGTACAAAAAGAGAGACTTTGTGAGCTGAGGGATAATCCATATCCAACCGTTTGGCAGACCCGAGAGAGCTATATCTGAAGAATTAAAAGGCTCGCGAACTTATATGGCTTACAAGGGGTTTGAGAACTAGCTGCAGTCTGCAAGCCAGATACACGTAGTTCAATCTATATTACCTGAGTGATGTATGTTATAATGTTACTAAGCTTGTCATGTTAATGGATATGGTATAGGTCCGTGGCTGGTACGAACCCTCAAGGGTTTCAGCGGCCCGCGGTGACGTTGATTGAGATCAACCCCAATCAAGAAACTCTGAGTCCCTGGGTACTCATTAGCAGCACAGGCCCTTGATATCAATTCTAGAAGATTGAACCCTCAAGCTGTTACGGGGGACAGTTGGTTTCACCATCTTTAACTTTCAACCAAAAGCCCCCAAACATAACACACTCCCCACAAGATTCACAGGCAAAATATGGTATATACCCCCACCATCTAGTGAAAACACTCCTAAATCATGCCACCTACGGGTATTTATCCTAAGTTTTCCCGGTTGTTGGAAGCTTAGCACAAGGCGGGGGCGTGCATGATGCTATGGTCGTACGATGGGCAATGAAGTGAGGACTCTATGTTCTATATCGAGAAGCTTACTTCTAACGATGGTTAGGGCGTCAAGCAACCCCCATTTTTTCTTCTGTCGATGCACGGGTTTCATCCAGTTGGGGTGATCCGGGAGTTTTGCTATTTTTTGGGAGATATGAGTGGATGGTGACTCCTGGATTTTTAATGAGACATTTAGGAATGTGTTATGTATTACAGAGGGAAAAAGATCCTACTCCAAGGACTCACTGAGGTCAGTTAAACGCTGGTAAGGTGCGATTCGCGTACTCGTACCCTGTCATCGTATACTGTTCTGACGGGTGATATTTAAACGTCATCGGCCATCGGCTATGATCTAGCTAGGAAGTGACATATCAGGCTGGTTCATAAACAAGATTATTTTATCATCTTGTCATTTCGCTCTGTGGTAGAGTTCGAGGATGATGAGATTGTGGGCGGTCTCGCCACAACTTTTTTGATATTCTTTCACGCCACCAAGTACTTTTTGACAATTTATAGTACGTTTTCCCCTAAATAAGAAACATTTCACGCTAAATATCACTCGCCCACACGAGCCGTCATTTACCTAGGTTCACTCACCAGCACGGTAACTTCACTGCCGTTCATAAGCAAAATCTGGCATTTTGAGGGCGATGTTCCAACCTCATCTGTCGGTATAGAATGGTTTAGAGGGTGGTGTAAGAATCTGTGATGCCATTCAGTATACGATAAAAACTAATTCAATATATTGATGGATTATTGCATGTATTTTATTTACTTGTGATATTAACTTTTAATGGTGTTATTGTTGGTATTCAGGAATGTATGGAAGGCGAAATCGATCGGAAATGTTCTAGATTCGATCCATACGAATTCCTATGAGGGCAGGGATTAACACTCCCGCTTTCGCTTCCCATACCCCTATACCACCGTACCCAAGTATATTCCATACCCGAGCCCAGCATACGTCTCGGAAATGTTGCCTGTTTTTGTTTTCTGACTGTTAGCGGAGTGTGCAAGCACTGTTGGTAAGTGATGTATATTTTCAGTGACACTACAAGACGAGACATCCTGGGGATCAAGAACTTGAGCCTGGGGCTGAAGAGATTGGCGAGTCTCGGGATTCCCCGGAACCCTGATTGAGTGATATCTCATGATTTAGACGTGATATACTTTTGCCTGGGTATATGGGCAGTGTGTTTCTAGAGGTTATGATGGTATACTGCATCCAGGAGCCCCTTTATGGTGCGGACAAGCATGCAAGTGTCAAGTAGTTTAAATCCTTCATCTAAGTATCGGAGGTTCTATAGAAGCAAAAATTAGAAAAGGATCTGGAAAGGTGAATTTGACTACTTAGAATAGATCCTACTCTAAGGAAAGACAGAAATCGGCTGAAGTAGCAGTTTAGTATGGGAGCTTTAATCAACCATCTTTTGTTTTGCAGACCGACCTCCCACTGTTTAAGAGCCGCAGTGGTTTCCCGATTTTTAGGTCCATATCTGAGTATGAACATGTAACCTAAGTCGGTCGAGGGAGTTTTTTGTGCAGACAAGCATGTAGATATCAAGTACTTAGTTAAATCTTCCATCTAATATCATATAATAATCAAAGTCAACTCAATTCCTGCCGAAGAAAGACAAAAAGTCCCGGACTCGACCAGGACCCACGAGCTCTATTTTCCATAAAGACGGACCATCTCAAGTATTGTCCGGTCTCAGCCCATGACCAACACTTTTTGTTGCATGCATATGGGAACAAGGGGCATTAAATCGAAAGTGTGCGGAGAAAACGAGCAGCACGGCGAGAATTTGATGCAAGAATACCTACTTGTGATGAGGCGTGACGAAACTCGTTCGGCATATTCCGCAGCGCTAGCTAGTCAGTTATAATTTGAACTTCTAGAAGATGGTCCCAGGACTTAATATATGAGTGATTTTGCTTTTCCTTGCCATACCTATCTTGGGACAATCCTAGGACAAAAGCCCTAGAAGTTTCGTCGTTTGATCGTCACTAAAAAAGAGCATTACCTTTGAATTTGGCATAAATGGGAGTAACTTGGAAAGAATATAATTATTGTATACGCGGTCGGATGTTGAAAGGTTCAGCGCACGGCCAAAGATATAAGGCAACGCACGGGCATGAGTGCGGTCATGAGCTAGAGTTTAATGTGACACGAACCGCATCTACTTCTGTCTCCTATCTGAGGCAGCTGTTGACTGTTTATGCCGAAATCCGTTGTCTTTCATTAGCCATTGGCAGTGGTGAAATATTAGTATAAACGCTACCGCTGGCGCTATATAGAACTGTACCTAACGGCATTATCGTGATACTCGATTGTCGCGGATTGTTTCAGTTCTGTCATCAATACCCTCTGTGTATTTGCTACCAGATACTGGTCCTATAATACCGCAGAGCGGCAGTCTTGTACGCCTGCTCTGATACAAATGCCCTTTTTTGATGGAAAATCCTTATCGTCACCCAGGTTAATTGAGGCTAGGTGCACTATACTTTCTCATGGTGAAGTATGTCGACGTCTGCGAAAACCCTCACTAAAAACAGCTAGTCGACGTACTAGCCCGCGCGCCGACTCGCAACAAGCTACAAAGGGAAATACTAAAACGTCTAGAAGCGCGCCTGGGACCGGCAAATAACCGTTCCTAGCTACGAAACGACCCTCGAAAACACCCTCACCTAATTACTCGCGTCGTAAACCGCATCCCCAACCGGACAATGATATCATGGAAATACCTCGTACCCCCCATGGCACAAGGGAGGATGAATGCTCGGTATGGTTCTCGTTGGCCAACTGACCAGAGTCTAGGATCTAGTTAGCATTTATAAATCTTAATGCTAGCGAATCTGTTCTAACATGACCAATCACTCAGGCTATGTTGTCTTGCAGAAAGGGCACAAGCGAATTTAGGACTTGCTGTAAATCGGAATTGCAGAAGTGACTTTCCCGGAGTAACATTCATTTGGACTTTACCGGGTTCTAAACCCAGATGGATAAACCGGATAAGCTTCTCGGGAACCGATCTGTGAGGATGCCGAACGCTTAAAGTTCTGATCCAGGTCCGAGGAAAGTGGAAAGTGGCGGACACGATCCATGTCTCAAAGCATACCGATGACCGATGCCGTAAGCTCTAAGACCAACGGCGATGGTGAGCGGTAATTACTCATACGTGCATGAGAGTATCTCTATCCCGGTACGTTATTGTTACATGTACTATACTTCTACCTTTTCAACCCCATCGCATCGCAGCCATCAAGCTCCATCACATCAAGCTCCATCACATCATATCACAGCTCCAAACCGCCACAACCACCACTCACTCACTCATTCATTCACAAAGCTTGAGCAACAGGGTGAATGTGTGCGGGCTATAGCGTTCGAGTTATCGCTCTGCACTAGAATTTCTTGTCGCCATGACGCCAACATCACCGTCGTCCAGTGGTCACTCCCCACAAGATTTTCACTCGTCGTCCGGCGGCGGTTCATTCCGCGTCGTGCGCAAACGAAACCGTGTGCCTTTGAGTTGTGGGCCATGCCGGAATAGAAAGTATGCTTGCTCTTAGCTCAACAAACTGTGCGCTATCGTTTGAGAGCTAGCTAGCTAACAATTCGATCGATAAGACTCAAATGCAACCGCCAAACACCCTGCGAGAACTGTGTCCGCCGCAACGACGCCCCGTCATGTACTTACGCAACGAACACTCATTCGGCGCGCTATCGCAAGGCTGGTTCTGGTGGCTCAACATCGTCGTCCGATGAGATGCAGTCGCGCATCGACCGTCTGGAGGGGCTGGTCCTCTCGCTTATGTCGGGAAACCACCAATCGCCAAGACAGCGTGAGGGTCGGAGTTCTTCCTCACAACGTACTTCCTATCCGGAGTCGCATGATGGCGATGAAGAAGAGGATGACGATGCGATGGGCCATGATGAGCAGGATGAGTCGCCCAGCGATTATCAGGGAGGGCAGAGCGTGGAAGACGACGACGTGGAAGAAGTCAGAAATGCGCTGGGAATAATGAAGGTGCATGGCGGAAAGTCGTTTTATCGGGGAGGGGAATACTGGGCAGCCATTCTGTTGGAGGTATGTTCCGGTTTGCCAGAATTTTCCCAGACACTGTAGATTAATGTGATTGGACAGATTACAGAGGTTAAGAAGTATTTCGAAGAAACGAAGCAAAAGTATGAGGACGAGCTTGCTGCGATGAAATCTAAAACCACCATGTCAAAACTCCAAGCGACCGGATTCCCATTCTCAGCTACTCCACCCCCGACGAAGAAAGATCTTCTGAGTCTTGTCCCCAAAAAACCTGTTGTGGATCAGCTCATGGGTTGCTTCTTTACACACCATGATCGTCTACATTGTATGCTACCTAGGACCTTCATGATAAGAATTGGGCAACCTGATAACTGACTTGCAAAAGCGGGTGTTCTCCACCAACCGTCGTTCTGGAAGCAATACGAAGACTTTTGGCGCGACCCCTCGGAAGTGGACGTATTATGGCTTGGTCTTTTGATGATTATGATGTCACTTGCTATTAAAATCTTCTACCTCTCAGGTGAGCCTCTTGCTGAGCTGTCTGTTGGAGGCGGTACAGAAATGTGGCATGCTTTCCGCGGTGCCTCAGAGCAGTGTCTGGTGGTGGGCGATTACACCAAGAAGCTCTATCTCCATACAGTGCAATGTCTCATCCTCTTATCCGTCTCAACAACCCAAGAAGATAGCTGGCTTTTGCTCGGTAGTGTGGTCAGGATAGCAATGACTATGGGTTTACATCGTGATTCCGGTCAATTTTCGAATATCTCTCCCGGGGAAGGCGAGATACGTCGACGACTCTGGACGCTGATCACTTGCCTGGATCTACTCACCTCTATACGGATCGGAATGCCGTGCATGGTGAGGCCAGATGCATGCGACACCAAATTACCAATGAACCTGCATGACAATGAGATCGGGGAGGGAATCACTGAACTCCCGCCGGAGCATGGGAAAGAAGAGTCGACTACCATATCCTACTTAATCCACAAAGCTTCGATGTCGCACACACTTTGGGAGGTTATCCGGCAAGTGAGCTCGGTAAATGCACGGCCACCATATGAAGAGGTACTAAAGCTGGAAGCTGAGATCGATAGTCGCTACGAAGCAATGCCGAGCTTTCTCCATGCCAAATCGAAGGAGGATTCAATCAACGACCCAGCATGGCTCGTCGTCCAGCGCCACAATCTGGATCTTATCCGTCAGATGGTGTTTCTGGCTATCCACCGACCATACGCGGTTAGAGCGTCTTATAACCCAAAATATATTCACTCCTATCGGAAATGCATAGATGCATCGATGCTAGTGCTAAAGCACCAAGACGACTTGTTCTCGCGAAGCTCGACCGACCTCCGCTATGTAAGATGGTATATAGACACACATGCTACCCACGAATACCTGCAGGCCGCGGCGATCATCAGCCTCGACCTCTCCTCTCCGCAAAAATACACCCTGGAGGAGCGGAAAAAGAAGTACGCGGCGCTGTACCGATCGCGCGACCTCCACCGCAGCCTCCAGGATAATATCGACGCGTCTAGAGCACACGGCGTCCTCTCCGTCATGCTCGAGAAACTCGCTCGCACTGAATCAGCATACGAAGAAGCGGTCCGGAAACAGCAACAACCACCCTCATCTTTTGACCAACGATTCACTAGTCTTTCCGCCGCCGCAATTCGACCCCCAGAGTTTTCGGCGATCTCATCATCCAACGTCATCTCCGACCTCCCCGTACTAAAGAGCGACCAAGCCGCCGCGATAACACTCGGAATGATGTCTAGCGGTAACCTCAGCCTAAACTCTACCTACGCCTCGATATTCGATCGTTCAGTCGTCTCCAGCCCCGGCGGAACAATGAATCTTGGAGACGTATCAGCACCTGATAACCCCCAGCCACTGCAGCCTATGGCGGAGCTGCCATCGGGTTGGAACCCGCTGTGGAATGGGGCCGCGGCATTCGATATGATGCCTGGTAGCCACGAGTGGGATGAATGGGATGAGTTTATGAAGGGGATCGACAATGATCCAACACTCACCGGGTACCCAGTTACGCCCGGCATTGGACCGTATTCGCCAAATATGTTGTTGCAAGATAGGAGGGATAGGGGGGGCACTGGTGGTAATGGTGGTGCTGGTGGTGCTGGTGGTGCTGGTGGTGCTGGTGGTGCTGGTGGGAGAGGGGAGTTGGTGGAGGAATAGGAGGTGGAGGTTTAGTTGCGGCTTATACAGTCGCATTAAGAAAGTGAGTGGCCAAGCCGAATGCCGATCCCACATTCCGTGGCCACTCACTTTCTTAACGCGACTGTACATGATAGCCTTATGTGTTGATGGTTTTATGTGGAAACGGATGGGCAGAGTAATGTTGGTCGGAGTTTGTTTTCTTATAACTGCTCTGTGCATGCAAGTTAAGCAAAATAGTGGGAGGGTTTTCTTAAAGGTACTTATTATCTGATGCCGTATCGAATGTAACCCCCTACACTGTGATCACTACTAAGCACTCTGGCGTTTGCAAGCCCGTGTGTGATCCTTGAGGAAAGCAATTGAAGACAATGCCGGATTGAATCTTAGCCATAGCACATTTCTGACCCTTCTCTCGTCCCATATCTCCTTCGCAGTCTAAGTACCCCAACCCTCGATTGATGCGACGGCCGTGCGCTACGATCGCGTGGCTAGTACAAGAGATCCCCTGTCACCTGCTCCTATTGCTGCCTAGCGATTTGCCGGTGATTTCCTCCCCCGTTCCTAGACTAGATCTGTCGCCAGCTCGCGTGACGAAACCTCAGCCGCAAGGCCTGACTGGCAAACTGGTCTCCTATCCGCTGAACCGTTGAACCGCCGACCGTATCTAACCTGCGACAGCGCTATATTGACTTCTCTCTTTTTGGCTATAACACATCGGCAGATGGATGTACAACTCTCGATCCGCGACTATCCGTTCTCTGGCGGACGTTTCGTGCGTGTATGGGATCCGCGTACCCTAACTACCGGCATTCACGCCTAGCCTCTCCACAAACTGGCGATGATGTGCCCGGAGGCCTCGGTAGCGTAAAGGGAAGACACAAGATGTCCGGTACCGCGGCATGTCATCGGAAGCCTTGCGACGACGAGATCAAGTATGATCTACCGGTCCGACTATCCGATCACGCCAGCGCGACGTCTGTGAACCCGGAATTCAAAATATACCGGCCCCTTTTCCCGTTGTCTCTCCCTATTTCTGACCTTCGGTGCTGCTAGATCTTGCCAGTATACAGCTAATGCGACCGGTTGTTGATCGGCCGTAATTGTGCATAATCATGAACATAGCCACCCCGGATTCTCCAGCCGAACGAAGGATAAATATATTATCCGCCGCCGCCGACCGGCCGACAACTTATTCATCCTTGTTTGGCGCTGATTTCGATGGCCCTCAGGAGTGCAATAACAGCTCATCGCTTTCGTTATTCGGAGCTCTCCGGTGAGTCTGAGAAACCGAGCGAAGTAAGTATGAACAACTCACTCAGTTGATTCGTGTACTCCGCCAGTGTAACGTTGGAGTGCACGGGATCAATTCAAACAAAAATGCAAGGTGCGTTTTGCTTGCTGACAACACATCGGATCGACCGTCACATCAGTTTGCCACAGATTCAGTCTCAGTTCAGGCGAGGAAATCGCTGGGATGAAGTACTAGCTACTGGGGCCTGGAGGAACCGATACTTATCAGTGGGCGTACAGGCTCCCCCAGCCCAAGTATTAAACACGTCAAGGTTTGGATGAGGACCACGTCGACGGGAACAAGGATCGACGGTTAGAGGCGAGGATTATGCGGTGATTTGCAAGACGCCATGCAGATTCGATGTGATTGGGATTAGTGCGCACGCAAAATAAGAACCTAACCCTTGTCATCCCACAAGGCGCGCGATTGTATTTTTTTGGGCAGATTGTGCGAGATAACTTTTTCAACGTCTCGCGATGGCTCCAGAAAGCGCCGGCCGACTTCTAAAGATGGATATTTTTTCTACCTATCGTGTTTTCTCAGTCTCATCGAAAGCGCATCGACATCGTTCAATTTGCAAGAGCACTTTACTGGCGAAAAGAAATCGTATCTTCAAACAACTGGCTGGGGGATCACCGCTAAGGTCGGATAGACGATGCATTATGCGCATTCCATGCAGAATGCAGCGCCAATTGCAGCACGTTGCGTGGAGCCATGAGCTGTCCCTTCTGACCAACCTCCTCTTACCGCCACCCCACACGATGATAGTGAAAACTTTTTTCATAGGTGCATCCGACAGAAGCGAGACTTCCTGCGTGGAGGGCTGCTGTTTCTCCATGTTTGCAACCAAAAAACCGGTCGGATGAAGTTCCACGGCCGCCATTAATGGGTCTTCGGATTGACGGGCACAGCACCCGTATGACGACAGCAGTTGCAGTTGGAATAGTTGATTTGAATTTATGGTAGCTTTTCGCTGCTTTTCTATGTGAAAATGTTCATCGAACGGCAAACACAAGATTCGCACCGGTAAGTAGATCTCCTCTTCTTTGTCTGATGTGGTACAACCAATCACTCTGCAAGACATAGCTACCCGATCTCTATTGGATTGAAGCGTGCTCTTGTTCCCAATTTAGTGCAGCTTCTGGAAGAACCCCGCCCTGCTACTGCTACTTGCCTCATCGCCTGTTTCCAAGTACCTTTTTGGCACGGGAACATGACCCTAAACCATACAGCCTAACTGACTTTTCTACCCCTGCGTTTGATGATTTGTATAGGGACACGGATACAATAGCGTCTGGGCTATATAGACTATGCACAACGAGACATGTTTCTGTCGAACACACTTGCGTTGTTCCGGCCACCAGTACATCTGCATGTACAGGTAGCGCCTCACGCATCGAGTTCCCCCACACATAACCAGCCTCATCATCCTTCAATCCACGTCTCTTATTTTACTTCCTCTTTCACTTCAACACCAGCTCCTGAGCAAACCCATGCTGCTGGCGCCGATGCAGCAACGAACAAGCAGTTAGTGCCTAAGGTCATCTCTCGCTGCTCACCGACAAAAACGATACCGACAAAAATCAATCCTACTTCCCCGACACTATCGCCATCACGAGCCCAAATACGACCAAGAACAAAAGCACAGGAAGGGCACGAGGTTCGCCCATATCAGTGGAATCCTATTTTCTTCCCGAAACCACCAACCCCACCAACAATGCTGAAGGATGATTCGACGCGACGAAAAGCAGCTGCGATAACACCACCAACGAAAACACCAACAAAAAAGAGCGTTCTGTCATATCTTCACTCTCCTGCGGGGCACAAGTTTCTCGACAATTTGGAGCGGGAGACATTACTGAAACGGAAAAGCTCGCAACCAAATTTTGGGCCGGATCCATCATCGCCATCTACGATTGCGGGCGATGACAGGGCGCAGCACGATATCTCACTCGAGTGTAAGCGGAAATCGCGCGGCGCTGGTGTGGACGGCAAATTTCTTAATGGATCGACATCATCACCGGAATGCCAGTCGGTTCGAAACAGGGAATACGCTCGGGACACCAGCGTTCGACACGTAGCGACGAGTGCTTGGAGCGAGGATGCCTGCAGCCAATCGCCCGCAAGCCACCTCACAGGTGCAGATGCAGGGTCACTTAAGTCATCACGTGTGACGAGGGATAGCGCGGGTGCAGACGTGTTCGACGACGAGGGTGAGTACATACAATTAGTCCTATCCCCATTGATGTTTTATATCTGTCTTTTACTCTTTCTTCTTTTGGTATCTGACCGGAGACAAACAACTCTTTGCTACAGACTTGACTGAGGACATACCAATACGCTCGAAGCTCTCTCACAAAGATCAATTGAACTTGAAGGAGAGCTTTGACCAGATACTGCGTGGCATCACACAAGATTCGAAAACGAACGAGATGGGTCTCGGCCGGCTGGAGTTTGGGTATCCCTTTCGACTGGTAGGCTTTTCTTCTCTTCCCTTCTCTTCCCTTCCCCATAGTCGCTTACCTGCATCAACGGCATCGTGCATGCGTGCCTATCTATGGATCATCAAATGGATGCTAATATATGGCATTTTAGCCCCCTGGTGGGACAAAGCATCCAGTCAAGAAGGAACCACCCACAAAACCAGCGGCTGTTCAAGCACCCGGACGCGTTCTACCCACAGTCAGCAGCCATGGCATCGTTCCCCAGCCTCTTCCACCAAGAAGTCAGGTCGTCTTGATCACCGATGCGGATCAGGATCCAACCGACGTTGACCAGCGAGGGCTTCCCTCAGGTTCCAGCGTGGTTTTGGTGATTGACCAACAGTACGATGTTCGTTTCCATGATCCAAGGTCGGTCGGCAAGAGTCCCGAGACTGTCGGCACTCCTTCCAAGTCAAGGCAAGTTTTCCGCCTCCTTCCAGTTTATGCATCAACTAACATTGTCTCGTGTTTAGAAGACGCAACCCTCTCCGAGACACAGTGCGCCTGCGGTGGAGTGTTTTCCATCCAGAATACACGGAAAAGAGCGAATTCGTTTTCCAGCCATCGCAGTTGTCGTCAAGGCCCGAACCAAAGCGGAAGCTTTCGGTGACAATTATCGAACAGAGGTCGAAGCGTACCCGCGACGATGATATCGAAGGACCTATCTTTAACGAGAAGCCAACTGCCATTGCCGAGCATCACATCGCTGAACCTGCTGCCGAATCTGGTGTCGGACCAGTTGCCGTTGAGGAACCCATCTCCGTCGAGCAAGACTCTGAGCCCATCCAACAGCTACCTTCTCCTCCTTCCGAACTTGAGTCAGACCCTGAGGAAGGAGGTGTCGAAATCGAGGAAACTGAAGTCGCCATTACGGAGCCCCTCCAGCAACAACCTTCACCTCCTCCTTCTCCTGCTACATCGCCGATTCCCTTGAAGTTCAAACCAGAAGAAGAGGCAGAGATCAAAAAAGCTATCAAAGAGGCAATTGGAGATGGAATACCGAGCCAGTCGGAGGTTGAGACTGAAGTTGAAGCGGAAGCTGATCCTGATGTCGATTCCTTTGCCATTGATCTCTCAACCCTCCCACCTCTACCAGAGTCTAAGCCTGCATCTCCAGCTATCGAGCCGGTGCGGGTTGAGGACGATGTCGACACGGTTGAAATTGATCTCGCAACGCTTCCAGCACTACCGGACTCGCCAATCGTCGAAGCGATTGATGCCGAAGAGCAGGTTCCCGTCAGCCTTCAGCTCGACGACAAGATCGAGGATGACAAGCCCCAGGCCGACACTATACCACCTCGCCAGATGATCCAGCAACCTTCTCCACCTCCGTCCGAGCCCGGTACTCCAGTGATGGGTTCCGAGAAGGATGGTATGAAGGTTGTTCCTTGGATGCCTCTTACGCCTCCAGAGACCCCATTGTCGATGCGCCACGGAAGGGAGAGAGTGATCGAATTCAACATGACAATTCCCCTGTACATGCAGCCACCTTCCACACCCTCGTCGATTTTGGATTCACCAAGTTACTTCAGAGGAAAGGACAGACAGACCGAAGATGCTCCTACACACTACTTCATCCCAGCACCTCCTTCCCCATCCTCGCCATCTCACTCGATTTTGGATTCTCCGCTCGCTTCGAGGATGCGCAGAATCGGAGAGACAATCAAGGAGGAAGAGGAAGAAGAGGAAGTCGAAGTGGAAGTTTCTGCTGTGGTGGTTAACGAGGATGATGATGTTGAGGAGATTGTTCGATCTCATATCAGCTACCCATCGCCCCCGTCATCGCCCATGCCATCGATTCTGGACTCTCCTGCTTCCAAAGGAAAGGAACTTTCACGCGTTCCTTCCTTCACCATCATCTACTCGCCTTCGCCGCCCCCGTCCATCCGCGATATCCCAACGCTCGACGAAGATGTTAAGTCCGCTCCCTCTCCTCCTCCAGCTTCCGAGATCCCAGTTTCCTCCAAGGGCAAAGAGCGCGAGACCCTCGAGAAGACTCTCCCTTCACCCGTCCTCGAACAAGAAGAATACGAACAGGATGAAGAGGAAGGTCTGAACCAGCGTTCGACCACCTACCCCTTGGGCTGGGCCACAGCAGACGACATCTTCACCAACCCCGACTCCTACCAGTATACCTACCAGTACAACAGCCGGCCTCCGACTCCTGCTTCCTCCATCGGCTCCCTCAGCAGACGCTGGTCCGGCATCTCCCGCATGAGCTACAACACGGCGATCACAACCCCACCCGCGACCCGTCCCGGCAGCGCCGTTGGCAACCACAAACTCATCAGCTGGAGCGATAACGACCACCTCCTTCGCCGCACTGACAGCTTCGCAAGCAGCATCCGCCGCGAGCTCTTCCGCGACCAACCCACGAGCCGCGCCCGCAAGCCCCTACTCGTCGCCGCCGAAACCTCGTCCGACAAGAAACGCCCTGCCCTCCGCTGGAGCGTCAGCATGCCTCTCATCCGCGAGCAATGGACAATCCGCTACCCACTGGTTATGTCCCCCGCCGACAAGGGATTCGTGGGTGCCAAAGACGACGACACAGAGGAATACGATGTCCACATTCCCGGCAGCATCCAGCTCCTCCCACTCACCCGCGGCGTCATCGTCACTCCTCCTCGGATTGAACGCAGACGCAGACAACGCACCACTTCCTCCAACGGCCCTCACAGGCGCAAGGTCAGAAGCTTGGTTGTGTACTCCCCCGACGACCAGTTGGAGGGTATCGGCCAGCTATTTGGTGATCTTCACGAGCTGAGCGATGTCGAGGATGAGCTTGTGGCTGCACAGAGGATCGTCGAGGTTGTTGAGACTGTTGGCGAGGAGCAGGATGTGGCCAAGGAGGTTGTGGCTGAGACGGTGAAGGAGCAAGAGGAAGTCGTTGAGGTGTTGAAGAAGAAGAAGAAGAGTGTACTCAAGCGACTGAAGACTCGAGCGTCCTTATTAAAAGAGAAGGTTAAAGTTAAGGTGCACTCGTCGAAGAAGGCGAAGAATGGTGTCGCTGTTTAACCGACTAACTCTAGACTGCTTTGTTTTGCTTGTGTTTTTTGGTGTTTAGATGGCGTTTTTTTGTTTTTGAGCGTTTGATTTTTTTGCATTCTGCATTCTGGAGCAAGGGGAATACGATATCACGAAATCTCGAGTACATATTATAACTTTTTCTTTTTGTCTTGCTTTGAATTTCTTTTTAGCATTGGGGAGCGATCAGACTGGCATTTCATTTTGGGGATGTTCCATGAGATTTATGATAACAGAGAGGAGTTGATGACAATAAACATTGTTACGATGATTTGAATCTGCTTGCGTATTGTAACATGATTTGTGAAATAAACTAGAAGTGACGCTCTCGTTCCTAGGATTTTCGATAGTCCGCAAATTTGTTTGCTGAAGTGCGGAGGTGTGCTGGTATATGAGCGCTGCTATACTGTACCATTAGATGACATCCACTATAGACAGTCGGGCGCTTTTTAATCTAAGTATGTCAAGATTTCATTTTCGGACAGGCCTCAAATGTCACTTCCGTAAATTCGTACCGACATATGGATAGAGTAGATGACATCTGAACCTCATCTGTCGGTATAGTACATGGGATGGGCAGCGGGTTCGCGCATTGATTGATGCCATCGGCCTCCTAAACAACGCCCCCAGTTCCGTCGACCTACGGTAGAACAGCATAGAACTATGAGGTACCGAGTACATTTCCGTCCCAGAGTATCGGCAAATTACCCGGTACCGAGTGATGTTCATGACTGAGAATGTTACGAAGTTTGTCCCCAACTCGAAGTCTGAAAAGCGTATCGTTCTCACAAATGATATTCAGGGTCCCCACCCTCAAAACTATAAATTGTTTACTCTCCTTTTCTTTCTTTCCTCCTTCACTTCACTTCCTTTCGTTCACTTTGGTGGACACTTCTCTTTTTTTCATCTTTCCTTCATCTGTACCCGAATCTTCAGGACACACCGGCATCATGGAGCCTCCACCAAGTATGCCCAAGGTTCCAATTGCCGCTTTCATCGCTATCCTGTGTAGTGGCTTCGTTTTGGTTCCGATTCTGGTTTTTGCTCGGATGTGGATCCTTAGAGACGCTCCGAAGACCTTCTGGAATGAATTCGCTTTTCTCGCCTTCACTCTGTACGGTTTCATGGTAACCATTGACGGGATTCTAATCTTTAAGCAAACGATGGATGAACTCCGCCTAGTCAAGATTTTTCCAGAGAAAAAAGATGAGTGGAAAGTCATCCAAGGAATGTCGACTCCTTTTGCAAATATGGTTTGTCTCTTGTTTTTTCTCCCTTCCTTCTCCTTCGTTGTTTGCTTCTTTCTTTTCGGTCGGCTAATGTTTTTTATCATAGAGCAACTTCTACATGAGCATCACGTACTCGTTTGAGCTCTGGTTGTTGAAGGCTGCTTTCCTCACCTATTTCTTCCCGATGAGACGCCGATTTGGGTTCTGGCTCAAGTACTACTTGTACTTGACTGCTGTTACCCTTGCCTCCACTTTGGCTTCGTTGATGTTCTTGGGATTCTTCTATTGCATTCCGATTTGGAGAAACTGGTACGTTCCTTCTTTCCTTCCTCATCTTGTCTCTTCCAAGTACTAACAGTTCATTGATAGGTCCCCTAGCATTGATCATTGCATGTTCCTCGAGTCCAAGGTTGGGATTATCATTCAGACATCAATGAATCTTACTACAGACGTTAGTACGTTATCCAACCCCTAACCCTGGTCTTTATCATTCTCCATCGCTAACATTTCATAGTGATCATCATCCTCGCAATCTGTTGTTTTCACACAATCAACAAGCGGTCTGAGAAATGGGCAGCCTTAGTAATCATCGCCATCGGCATCCTCAGTCCCATCATGGCTTCCATGCGTTTCATGGTAGTAATACGACTGGTTTGGTTTCCAGAAAGCCATTCTCATACCGAGCTAGCACGAGCGAACTCTTCCTACGGCGCCCTCGAGAATTACACAGCCATGATTGCATTTTTCCTTCCTTCACTCCGCATTTGGTACCGTCACCGAGTCGCAAACAAGCCTTTCATCTTCATGCGTCTCTGGTATTGGTTCGTTGGACAACCGACAGAACCAAAGTGGAATGAGGTTATCTGGAAGATTGATCTGGATGAAGATGGATTTCCAGTGTATCATATCCCACCTGAGTCCTTTGTGTCGAAAGTCAAGAGAGGATTTGGACTTAGAGGACCAAGGAACGTGGTGTTACCAGATATTTCCATGGTTGGTGATACTGTCTTGAGTGGGTATATCGACCATCGAAACCGGCGTCCAATCCCGATTGGAAAAAACGATAGCATCAATCCGCTGGCGTGGTATGATGAGGATGGGAATCTGGTCAGGCTTGAGATGGAGGTTTAGGTGGAAGGTGATGATTTCGCTTCCTTCGTTTTTGATGTTAGGCTTCCCATAAGCATCAATATGTACTACACGACTTCTGTTTTCTTTTTCTTTGTCTACTGTGTTGGGCTTCTTTAGAGCTCGCTGATCCTACTTTTCTTTCCTCTTGCTTCTTTTTGCTATGGAACTGGTTTACTACCTATGTATGGCTCTAAAAAGTTAAGTACATAGGTGTTTCTGCCTTTTTCCTTTCCGTCGTTCATGTTTTCTCTGTACTAGTTTTAATACTTCATTCGTCTTGGGTCATAATTCGAGCAGGTATGCAGGCATTTGCTTCCTTTCTTTACGTCGGAAGTTATAATCATAAATGAATCCGAAGAAAGTATGTGTTCCGTCCGGTTGACGAACCCACCAGTTCGCGAACTGTCAAAGGCCGGTTCGCGAACTTTTTGCCCAATTCACAAACTGTTTGCCCCGTTCGCAAACTGGAGACAAGTTCGCGAACCAGCCATTTTTGCCGAACTCAACGTATATTTCCAGTGAAATGCTTGTCTAAAAGAGCTCTGAGTCCTTCCCAAATCTTCTTATCACTCGCAAGCTCACTTTGAGTATTTGACTGAGGAAGAAAAAAGTCTGCACGCAAGAGCACTCTGAATGAACACTTCCTATGTGTCTGTCGAACTTTTTATCCTTCCTTCATCCTTCACCGTCACCTTTGCATTTTAAACTCTCTGACCAAATTCTCCTTCTTGTGGTCTTAGACTTCTGTTGGTGCAGATTGCTATGATATAAGTGTGGAGCAGAGTACACAAGAAATCAGGCTGAAATGGTTATATTACAGAGGCAGTTGTAGTTACAACTTTCGATTTAATTCACCTTGTACCTTAAGGAGTTCACCATATCGGCCATCCAGTTTGCAGACCGGCCACTTGTTCGCGAACTGGACTAAGTTCGCGAACCGGCATAGTTCGTTAACCGGACGGAATATATGTTTATGATCGTTGTGGCTGCTTCTACTGGTAACATTCAATGGGTTCGAGATAATACACAAACTGTGTGATCGTCGCTGTTGAGCCTGTGACACATTGCCTTCCACACAACCCGCTGGCAAAAATAACGTTTTCTATAGAGTTGTGAGCGTTATGGGGTTGGTGAACGGGGGACATTTTACCCGCCTCTCCAATCCTTGCCGTTGCACTTACGAAAAGGAGGAAGCTCAAGAAAGCAAACGCCACCGCAACAAGGCAGAAAAGTACGTAAATAACTAAAAAAAAGATTTGATGTATCCTGTTTATTCTTAGAGTTAAGAAGATTATGGAGGTTGAGATAATGGTACTCTATCTAAGCTTCCTTTGCAAAAGATTGAAAAAGCGGCATACAAACAAACTATTTAGTTAATAGATATGACTTGTTGTGATACAGGTATTGTCCGTCATAGGTCATAGAGGTTAAACCCTTGCATTTCCGACGCTGTGGCGCTGTAAAGCGGCGTTAGGTTTCTTGGCGGTTGTTGCGGCTCTTGATTTCGATGCTTGGCACGAAAGATCTTGCCAAGGCCTTTGCGTCGCAACCACATTCTACTCGACGGATTTTCATTTACCGGAAATGGGAAATCCTTGCCCTGAAATGGGTAATGCCAAGTGACATTCTAAGCGTCGGCGCTAGCCATTACAAGTCATTTTAAGGTAGGGTTAGGGTTTTCAATTTTCTGGTAACTCGAAAATCCGTCGAGTACACTCTGCAGCATACCGCCACCACCACCACCACCAAGAACGACAGCGACAACGAAAGGGACCAAGTCGGCATGTAACTTTACTCCCGCCTGCTCCTTAGTCGATGCCGGCCTCTAACATCACTTGCTGGCTTGCCCTGGCTCTGCAGAGCGCCTGACGGTGGACTTCAACGATGCGGTGGTCGCTGCTTTCATCGTAATTCTCCGCTCTTTTATTTTCCTTACACTCTCTTCGTGCTGTTGTTTAGGTGTATTTGACATAATCAACAGCTGGCGGAAGCACCCTAGATACTACAACGGCCGCGGGAAAACCCCCCTGGCCCATGAGGAGAAAACACCGCTGGCGGACCAGCAAACCACCTAGACGGCATTCGGTTTCGAATACCTTTCCAGATGCTGTGGATATGCTGTCTAATCCACGGAGGCAATCCGCTGCCGAGAATCTAGTGAGACGGATCAAGGACCTTACACCGGATAAGGAAAAGCTATCGACTCCGAGCGTGGAACTTATCAAGCTTCCATTCCCCACGCTCTCGATTCGCAAACCCACCGACCGATTTTCATTCGACACCGACCGGAATTGGGAATACATGCCGCGCAGGAAATTCGGCGAATTACTACACCAGGTTGAAGCCCTGATAGAACAGCCGGATCGCGCCTCCGCGATTTGGCTCTACGGTACTATCGGGTACGGCAAATCCCACGTCCTCGCAGCCCTTGTATGCTTTCTTATGAAGTCTGGTCACCGTGTGCTCTTTTTACCGGACTGTCGAGCATGGTTGGACGGGCCGGTGCGCTATTTTAAACAGGCCATGAGGCTTGCGTGGGCGGATGATCCGGCCGCCCTAAGGGTTATTGGCGGCATGAAAACGCTCACCGAGATTACAGACTTTTTTGAGACGATCCACCAGCGGGTAATATTCGTTGCTGACCAAATGAATGCCCTACAAACGGATCCTACAGACCCACTACTCGCGATCAAAAATGAACTGCGAACGGCGCTGTACGAATCTTCACAGGAGCATCTGAGAGTATTCAGTACTAGTGCGAACAATCAATCCTATCTCACCCTAAACCAGAAACAATTGAACCTCATACGTGTCAATACATTTGGTGGAATGACAAAGGTAATTAAATATTGCCCGTGATTCAATTATTCTAACGGATGATTTAGGAGGAACTTGGCTTCTGGTGGAAACGGAACAGCCATGTGAACTTAGGAGGGCATTCCTGCGAGGAAATCGAAGACATGACGGGTGCGGTACCACTGCTGCTAGATGGCAGTATTGTGGAGGGCAGGATCGACCTGTCTTCGCATGTGCTTCGTAATGTCAGCATCCAGGTTCAACAGAACTCCAAAGCGATACTGGATCGGAGGGCCATAAGTCCGGTGACGTGGGATGAGTACGATTCACTTAGATTTCTGGATAAGGGTATTAATAATTTCTGCCTCTAGTCACTGTGCCAACATGAACGCCTGTATCTTGGGAGATACTTTACCTGGCAACGGAATACTGCTCGCAAACGATGACCATCGCTACTTTTTCGTTGAAGACGTGGTCTCGGTCTCGGACGGTCAGACCTGGGCAGTAGGAAGGTATACATGTGGTGCTGCCAGGGACACAATGGCTCGTTTCCTCACACTGCATAAAATGCACACGCAACATCGATGATTCGTCAAAGCAGTCCATAGTATCGACCACTCAGAAGCATCGGTCGGCTCTATAGCTGAGAAGGGCCTTCTAGTATCAATCGAACAGCAGGGCATTCCCACTATCGGTGGCCTGAGCCATGGAATGCACAGAGTCGTCTTTCCAGCCCAGTTCCCTACAATCATCCGCGACAACCATCCAATGGTGCTCTATTCTCCTTACACAACCAACTATGCCGCCATTGACGCGATAATTGTGCGCGTCGACGAAAAGACGAAAACATGCGCTCTTTACCCAATTCAGATCACGTTGTCATCCAAACATTCAGACTACCGAGTCACTCTTTTTCTCTGGGTGGGAAGAATGGGAGAAGTTGCTCCCATTTCCAGTCAGCCTGATTGAGTTTAGGATTGGCGTTAATGCAAGCCAAGGAAGGAAGTAAAGAGTGGCACGATCGAGAGGAACGGTAAGTTGACAAAGCATCCAAAATACTGGACGAGGGTTGTTGCGATAGAGACGGTGTGCCCTCGCCTCTGGGGTGCTATCAAGGAGAAGTTTAATGTTAGGTCAGGCAGATTGCGGGTTTAATAGATAGATTTAACTACGGGAATACAGCAGATTTCATGGGTTTTGGACTGTCACCATTTGTAACGGCGCGGGGCGGTAAGTCAGGGCGGGTCTGACTCTGACATCGACTCCGACTCCGACATTGAGCCGTGACAGTTTGAGAGTGTTAGATCTATAGTGGTATTATATTGATGAAGAACACTCTATTCAGGCAACAATTGGACGCAGACTACAACTCTAGACGCGGCGTACATATGGTATTGATATTGAAACTCTGTTGCCGTATCGCGAACATGGAGCCATAGCAAAGTAACCAAGGCGGCAGCGACAGGTCCTGAAGTGTTAGAAGAGCCTCGAAAAAGTGCGACCGCACCGATTTCACTTGAGCAATGCCATTGAAAATGGGAAGAGAAAGCGTGAAAGCCAAAGCACCTATGCTTACCGGGTGCAAAGTGTTGCGATGCTTGCTGGAGTGAATAAGGGCTTCCACTGCTATCATAACGTAAAGAAAAGTCTCAACGTCGATATGCGGCGGGTGACAGCCAAGCATAGAGGACGATATTTTCCCGCCCCCAGTGCACACAGAAACCGGGGGTTGAATAGTGTCGATAGATTGTGGACACTTTTTGCCTCAAGTACGTCTTTTAAGCAATATCCATCAGATCTCAGTAGTATAGTGGTCGTTATACGGTTGATGGGCGCTAACCATTGGGTTTTCGCCTGTGGGGGTACGAAGTCCCTGATTTGAGATGATAAGACAGCAGATGTTGACGAGGCTAATCATAAAACTGACTCAATATTTGGGAGCTAAATCTGAAATTGGGGAACCGCACCCCTATCATGATAAGTGGCGAATATAGCATGACCGGTTACCCATGGACATCCAAGACGGTGGACATTGAATGTACCAGTATCACATGGGGACTTCACACCTAGAGGAGAGAGTAACAACCTTTTCCATCAACAAGAGGTATGTACATCCACACACAACACACATAGTTTCATGATCCATTCAATTCCACTCCGCCATCAGCCTCCGCCACTCCATCTATATGCTGCCACCTCTTCCTCACCTACTAATATCGTACAATCATGTTATTTTCTATGGGCTCACAACAAAGAGAAGAGAAGAGATGGCCGTGCATAAGATGTATGATGGCGGAAAAACCAGAAAGAAAATGAAACTACACGCATGGAAGACAAGACTGACAGGTAAGCAATTAACTTTCCGTAGATCCAACCCAACCCCAAAAACCCAGCAAAAGATACAAGTTCACCCCATCTCGTCATGTCCCCCACGTCCTCCCTAAAGAAATAAGGGCAGGTTGAAAAACGAAAAATAAAGAGACAAGAAAACTCATTCATGCATCATATCTATACACTCCTTCCCTGACTTTTCTTTCCTTCTTCTCCCGTCATTCGTATCCCATTTTCTTTGATTATTGCCTTACGGGCTCTTCTCCACAGTCTCTGTGGGGGTGGTAGCATCGGATGCAGACTCAGTCTTCGACTCGAACGCCGAGTCGTTACTCCCTGATTCCTGCTGGATGTTGCCCATCTGCTCGACCTGACGCTGTTCCCACTGCTTCTTGCGATCCTCCGGGGGAACGGAGTAGTCAATTCTGATGGCACGGCCGTAGAGCTGGGTGCCGGTAAGCTTCTCCTTTGCCGCAATGGCGCTCTCAACATCGGTGAAGTCGGCGTGGACGAAGCCTCGTGGCTGACCAGTGCGGCGGTCCATTGCCACACGAACATCAACACAGCCGGGAACCTCCTTGAACAGCTCGTTCAAGTCATCATCGGTGGTATTGAACGACAAGTTTCCAATGAACAGAGTCTTGGACTCAGGGTTGGACTTGATGCGCATGTCGGAGCGGTTGACGTACTGGACGTTCAGGCGACGGCCGTGGAAGGGGGCCTGGTGCATAGCCTCAATTGCTTCTGCGGCCTCAGTGAGGGTCTCGAACTCAATGTATCCGAAGCTAATGATTTTTTCTTATCAGATTCTGGGATTGTGGACTAGCGGGAAAAAGAAAAACTTACCCTCGTGCAACACCATCCTGGCCGGTACGGGGAATACGGACACCACGAATGCTACCAAACTCGGAGAACTTATCGTGCAGGTCCTTCTCGGTTACTTCGTACTTGAGGTTTCCAACGTAGACAACCCGAGTAGGAGCCACTGGGGGTCGCTCCTCGCGGCGTTGTTCATCACTCAGGCGGCGGTAACCGAGTGCGGGTTTTTCTTCACCGCCCTCATTCTCTCCCCACGACGAATTCCATCGCTGTTGAAGGTGTGACTCGAAGGATCTCAGCTCGCTGAGGTTCTGAGGGCGGGTGTAACGGGTGAGACCAAAGGCTGACGACGCGATGGGGACGGCGGGGCGGGAAGCAGAGCGACCGGCGGTAACGGCGAGGCGACGAAGAGCGAACCTGCAATGAGAATTAGGTCCAATGCAACGTATCGAGATGCGCGAGGGCTTACATGATGGGAATTGATGAGAGAGCGGTGGTGATGGTGGTTGTGGTTGTGGTGGAGAGGGAGAAGGTAAGGCGGAAGATGTGAGCTGCTGAAAGTCTTTTGGGATGAGAAAAGTTGAAATTTTGAATCAGCTTACCCAATGCGGTAGGTCCCTTGGCGCCGATAGCGTCTTGGCATTCGAGTGACCCGTAGTGCAAATCGCCGCGAGAAGTTTGCCGGCAGCCTAAGATGCATATAGAAGAGGTCTAGACCGAAGGAAGGGTACAGGTTGCCACTTGTTTTATGTTCTGGTATCATCTTGAGGAATTGAGCATCATTCTCCGAGTTGGGCTCTCTGGTAAGGGTATCTCATAATGCTTCAGTTATAAATATATACTCTACGGTCTCTTCATCGTATACGTATACTAATCGCACTGTAAACGCAGTTTCAGTAAGCTTCAAACATGGGAGAAGGAAATCTAATCCGTCTACCATAACCAGTTCAGCACAATGTCCCCATGCCTTGACCATGTCCTCAGTTACACAATTAACTTTAAGAATATGTGAAAGAACCAATTCAGAAAATATGACAGTTGAGCTGACTGGTGATTAAAGCTTGTTACGACTTTGCCAAACTACAACTTCCATGTCTGCACTCGCAATTTGGATTCATCTTCCCGCCCACCTTGTACTTCAGCTCAACTATCCTCTCCACGTCCACTAGGCTCACAGGCTGTTAGAAATTACTAGCTCTCATACTGTGTTCGGACTCATCCACAAGTGATTTCCAGGTCGAACTCCCACGAAAATGCACCAGACAATAAACAAGCAATAAACATAATTAATCCCAACAAACGGCCTGAGATTCACAGAACATTAGCAAGCGACTTCCAGACTCCGCAATAGCTGCCTCAACTTCCTCATCGTCTGGCTTAGAAGTGTTAGTAAACATTAAGCATCGACCGAGACGATGTCCAATCTTATAATTGTTACCTGGACCTCAGGAGGATCAATCCACATATGTTCCCGTATTGGGAACTTGGAAGTAGAAAACCCTTCAAGATCAGCAACGACGGATTCGACCGTTAAGGTATTATAAATACATAGATTTTCAGAATCTGAAATCTTTCCTAGCACTACTCTATTGCAAATACAATTTGCGACATCCTCGCCGATTCACCCACATCATCAAGTACGTTAAACATGTACTTTACAATTTCTGCTCTGGACTCAAACCCTCCGCCTTCCTGATCGTCTTCATCCCCAGTTAAAGGGATTTTGGCCTGGGTGAGATCTCGATCGAGCTCCGTCAGCCGACCGGCTAGTTTCAACCCAGATTTGACCAGTCCCAAACTATTGATTTCATTGTTGTACTTCAAAAGCTACTTTCTCGTCGGCGTTCATCATTGTGACTATGCTTGGAAGCCACAGCTCGCGGTTACTGTTCAGCTTCAGCTGAGAGACCCGGAAATGATGGCTGTTGAGTTGGAAATGAAAGCAGTTGAGCAGTGAAATCGACCGCTCAGTCATCTGCAGATGCGAGGGACCGTCAGGTCAGCTGACGATATTTGAGGCCTTGGCATAGACCGGCGACGGTCGGCTTCAGAAAGCCTGGGTTGGTTAGATGGAAGATCAGCTCTGGCCGGATTGACTGGTTGAGATCGTTAGGTGGAAGGCCTCTTTATCATCGTAGCGTTCGAGAGCTTAATTGGAGACTGCCACGATCTCGTAGTTGTCGGCGTCGACTAGGATACGCTCGAGGTCAAAGCTAGATGCACGCCACATCTATAGCTTCATAGAGATCGACTAACTTAAATTCTGTCAAACTACTTTTTTTGTCGAAATCATAACTGTCTGATATATAATCAGGGTGCATGTAAAAGCAAAATGATAAAATGATAACCACGGGTTTCGGGCCCGAGACGTTGGGGTGTTTGTAGCACCAGTTGAGCACTGCAGGTTTCGAACCCGCTCACAGAGTGTGTTTCTAGCATCATGCCAGTTGAGTGCTCATCTCTTGTTAACTCGGTAGCTTAATGGAGATTTATTCACTCAGACTCCGTTAAACCGGGAACATAGCCGCCTAACACCAAAAAGCGACAATCGCAGTTTTTGAGCCCGTGAGAACTTGGTGTGTTTACAACACTAATTATGTGAGTGCTATAGGTTTCGAGCCTGGAACGTCGATGTTTTTAGCACCAATTGTATAATTATAAGTACTACAGGTTTCGAACTTGCTTGCTGGTGTTTGTAGCACTTGTACTCAGCTTGTTAAGTTAAGCGTTCATTTCTGTCGATTCAGGAGCTTCACTCACTTAGAATCTGTCAAACGACCGTCTTAAGTTTTTCGGACTGAAACATACTCTTATTATATGCATATGGTGACAAAAAGCCAATAACCGTGGATTTCCAGCCTGTGTTTTGGTGTTTATAGCACTAATCGAGTACTACAAGTTTCGAACTTGCTTATGGTGTTTCTGGCACCATATTCAGCCACATAAGTTCCTTTGCCAACTCGATGATCTGCATTTCGAGAAAACAAAGACACCACCGGAAAGAAAGACGCAGTGTTTCACTATCACACTCCGGATATTCTCCTGAGATGTCTCGTCTTGGGGCTTGATCTTCCGTAGAGAGCACGAAGTCCTGCAGTCGCCGTACCCTTCTATTAACCCGGAATGTGGTAAGTCAAGCAAGTACCTGGCAGCAACTCGACTCAGCTAGCGATGTTCAAGCGTCTAATCAGCTTACTATCCCCTACAGTGTTGATATGGCTTCAATACGGTGCCGTACCAAAATTAAGATTCGAGACTGCTTTAGCTTTAGCCGGCTCCTTCGTCCTTGATTTCTAATTGGTCGCTCCAACCTCTTTAGCGGACAGCACCGTTTTGAAGACATATTAACACTGAAGGGGATAACTAGTTCTTCTGACCCTAACCCACTGTGGCACAAGACTTATCTTCCTTCACACCCCAGAGCAAAAGATCACGTCCAGCACTATCGAAAGTCGAAAGTGGCAAAAATAAAAGATTGCTGACAAGAGGGGGATTCGAACCCCCGCCTCTTTCGAGACCAGAAGGCTACTATGGTTGAAACCATAGAAACTTTCGCTTGAGTCTGGCGCCTTAGACCGCTCGGCCATCTTGCCTTGATGTATTTGTGTGTAATTTAGTACCACATGAACGCAGTGTAGATAGAATAGTTCGCATTGTAGCAGCTGATGACGACACTCATCGGTGGATGAGCAGTATGAGGTAGGTTAGGTCTACACAAGGCTATATTATCTACGCCATGCCATATCCAAGACGTCTGATAGACTAGCAGGTTAGTATAATTTGTAGTCGAGGGCATCGAGGTAGAAAGGAAGCAATCCGAGATGCGTGATTTCACATACTGTAACGGTCGCACTCAAAGATGAAGTATAATCTACACATAGGCATTGAAAGAGAACTCCGTTAAATTTAGTACGAGCATCCCAAGTAGTACAAATACAAGTAAAGCGATGAACTAGAACAAAAATCAAACACCCATTCTCATCCCACTAAACCTACTCTGCCGCGGCATCCTGCACAGTCCCCTTCACATCTTGGAAGGCATGCTCAAACTGTCCGGCGGGTCCGGCCTTCCCCTCAGCCTCCTTCTTCGCCCCCGCCTTCTCACACCCAGCACATGTACACCGTCCCTGCTGGCACCCACACTGACTCTCCGTTCCACCACACGCACACGTAGTCTTATCGGGGGCTACAAACGGTTTTCCGTCCGCGGAATCCCCAAACTCCTTCTTCAGCCCAGCCAGCCTCTTAGCCTCGTTGTGGATATCGAGCACTTGCTTCTCCCCACTCTGATAAAACGCGCGCACTTTCTGTCCGGCAGGACTTTCGAACGCCTTCTCAAAGTACCGAGCTAGCCCCTGCGCTTTCTCGCTTAGATGGTACGCCTGATCTGCGGCCTTTGCGCGGTCGGATGCGCCAGTCTTTGAGTCGAGCGTTGAGAGCGCGTTGGTAAGGTATGTTGCGAATGTTGAGGTGAGCTGGTGTTTGTTGTCTAGGTCGATTGCTTTTTGGAGGGTAGAGTCACCGATTTTGTAGCCGGAGGCGAGGTACTCGGCGAGGATAGTAGAAGTGGGTTTGTCTTCTTGGCGGAGGTCGGAGGAGGTGGGGATTGGGGTTGCGGGCGCGGGTCCGGAGGGAGGAGAGACTGAGGAGACAGAGAGGGTGGATTCGTGGAGTGGGGTGCTGTCGAGGAGGAGAGCAGTGCGGGCTGCGGAGTCACGCTCGAAGGTTATGATTGCACTGTTGGAGGAGCGGGAGAGGGTGAGGGAGGTGATTTTGCCGCAGAAGGAGAAGAAGTTGGTTAGTTCGCCTTCAGAGGTTTCGGGGGAGATGTTGCTGACTCGGATGGTGGTCATAGTTGCGGTGTTGTATGTGTGGTGTAATACTAGGTGCAATTGGTTTTGGTTGTGAAGAAACTATGAGCAGTGGGGAGATAGGTTTGATTTATGGGAGTTGAGGCGAGCTTGTTTGTTTAGCGGGTTGAATGGTATGTATACGTCATAGTTGTGGCGGGTGGTAGCGATACGTCATAGGCTAGCCACATCTTTTCCGTTGCTTTCTACGGTTCCACTTCAACATGCTTCTCCCGGCACCATCAAACCAAAACCTGTGGCTGCCACATGGAAAATCAATGCTAAGCGCAAGCGCGTCAACTACAGAGTTTTCTCACGGTCTACCGATTGAACTTGAGAAGGAGGCAGACGCCGAATTATTCGATGCATTCTTGCTCTCAGAATTGAGGTTTAGAATCTGCGTGACTATCTGCGGATCTCCAGGCACTCTAATTCACTCTTCTTTTTTAGGTGATAAAGTTCTGGAGAAGCCCTCAAACCCAACGGTATAAGTAGCATCTGAATATAAGGGTAGTTATTTCACCTATTCTTTCATGATATACATTCCCGCTACAGAGACAGTGGGTAGTTGGATTATTGCGACGATCTTGTGGTGATCTACCAAAGTGGTTCGAAAGAGAATATCGAATGACAACGGTAGGACAGCATCAAATAGTGCAGTAGGTAGAAGAGGGTTTGGAATAATGGTTCAATCCAGCAGTCGTCTTGTGGCACAAAGCTCGTACCCCCTAAGCTGTGACAGTTCGGGGCCGGGGCCCTGAATTCTTGATTGACATGTATTGACCTGAAAATTCTAGTGCTGTGGCTCCCTGTCAGTGAATCTCGGTTGAAAAGGAAGTCACTCATTGTCCAATGCCGTCATATGTCTTACCCATCATCCATCATCCAAGGCAACGACCGACCTGTTTAGGGGTTAGTCACGAACCCCGTGCCCTAACAACCGCTGAATGACCTCCTACGACCTAAACCCTAACCGAGGTTCGTGATACAAAAGCAAAGCAAAAGAAAAGAAGATAAGCCTTAATACAGCGGGTTGCTAAAAGTATTGAGTAAGTACATTAAGCGGCAGGAAGGATTGTGGGCCCAAATAACTAAACAGTTTGCGTATACCACCAAAAGGGTAAAAGAGCCCATAGCGTTCCATTCTTGCTACGTTGCATCGGTCACTGGGCCAGGTGTTATTACTACTTATTTGCAAACATACAGTAAAGCGGCAACGCGTATTAGTACACTGTAGATTCTCCCACTGAGCATTATACTTGCTGATTGTCAATTAAAAGCCTTCTGATCATTCCCCAGAGTGTTCATAATTGTATTGGCTGCTAGGAGGCGGCCAGACAGTAGGAATCAGGAACGTGAATAATCTATGGCCAGGTGCTGAAGCGACTGCTTGTCGAGTTGTTGCAGCCCAAATTGGAAGATACCAGTATTATTAGTAAGCTAGACTATCTCCGGGTCCATGGGTAGAAAGGTTAGGTTGTTGAAGTAATATAAGAAATCCAATGCGAGGCTTACTTGCCCTTGTACAAACTAATTTGCGGGGAATAATTGCTTTCGAATGGACAGGTAAGTTGGGATAAGATGACTTTAAGTTTGTGAGGGTTGGTTGAGCAATGGAAGCAAGCATGGGGCGGATGATCGGTAAGCATCAAGAATCCGGAATTGTACTGCCATCCATATGGAAGGAAATAAAGGTGAATCACTCTCTTTTGATGCCGTGAAGTTAAAAACGTCTCAAGAGCCTGATGACTGTTTCAACATCAGACTCCGTGCATATGATGGTGGCTGACTCTCATTGCTTTTTGCGAGCCTTGCTAACCATTTGACCGCAATGGCAACTACTTTTTTTCATCTCGAACTTGGTTTATAAGCGGACTCATGTGCGCTTGGGCACGTAGTGCTATTCACTCGTACGTACGTGCCTACACATATGAAAAAGTGACATAGTCTACATGTAAGTCTTAAGTTTGCAAGTATGTTTGTTTGTGGCAGGGAGGAGGCGAATCTCTATTTTTTCAATCTATGTATTGGCTGGAGTTTTGCGCTGTAGACTGCCATCGTATATCATCTCTGGTATTTAGAAGAGAAAGAGTAGGCTCGAACCTTGCCCGTTCCTCCAGGGCGGAGTCGGTGGGCTTGTGTACGAGATTATTGAGAGCTCAGTTCGTATGTAGTGTAACGTGTTAGTTTCGTCTCATGATCTCATGTAGCCTCGTATATTTTGTTCCTATGTCCTTCCATCCGTTGCTCCTAGATAGCCCCAATATTTCCTCCACGCTTTTGTCTTTGCGCCCAGCCTTTCCCCAGTTGCATTCCGGAAGTTCTCCACCGCTGCAAGCATCGAACGATCCCTACAAATGGATGGGCTTAGTGTCGCAGCAAACATCATATCCATCGTCACAGCCGGTGTTAGGTCGGCTGTCGTGATACGCGAGATCTTGAACGGAATAAAGGACGGTCCGGCTCATGTGCGGGAGCTGGGAATCAAGGTGGACGAGGTCAGCGGACTGTTGAAACAACTCAAAGTGTTACAACAGCATGTCAGCGGAAACGAGCTTGACGAGTTGAGCACCATGACCCAGAGGTGTGCTGCAGAGCTGGAAACATTCGAAGGAAAAATATCGAAACTTCGCAATGTTCCTGGCGATAGACGGTGGGCAAAAGTCCGAAAAGGACTGAAGACGATCCTCAAGGAAGACGATTTCCTGAGCATGAGCCGAAGGTTGAGTCACTACATTGGTGTGTTTGGAGTGCAGTTGGGAATTCTTGGAGCGTGTGTATCCGGTGTAATTCTCTCTCGTTGTTTTGTGGTGCTGATAAACAACAGCTTGAAGAATCTCGAGGGAAACGCTCAGCTTGCCCACTTACATGATGACGTCTCCGGGCTACGAGATCAATCAGCACTCGTCTCTGCAAGCAAGAAGCTTAAGGACTTTAAGGATGCTACGACAATTGAACTCAAAAACAGTAACTCGACTCTACACCAGCATACCGTCGTATTACAGTCTATCGAAGGTAACCTTACGGGAATGCGGGAAGACGCATCAAATCACAAAGGCCTTATTCAGTCGCAGCACCAGGATGCACTTCGAGTTTTCAAAGGCGTAGAAGCTAAAATGGACCACATGGTTAACATGTCAACTGGTCAGTCCAACGCCATTATTGGGTTGCTAGAACAGTTGATTGCAGTGCGGTCGACACCAACCAATCATCTTTCTACTATTTCTCTACCATCCGCAGGAGGTGAAGGAGTTGCCGGACGAGAGTTAGCTGTACGTAAGGACTCCGACGATGAATTCTCACAAAGCATAAACCGGCTTTGCTCTCTCGTGGGAATGAAACGCACTACTATAAATTCTAGTGAAGCAGAAGTCATTATCAACGATCTTGAGAAGATTCTAGACACTGTTTCCAGGCTGCCAGATCTCACGTCGCGGAAACGATTACGCCACGGAGAATATGATCGCGATGAGGGATCGCGGGAGGACTCTCGGGATATTAAGAAGATGAAGAAAATGATTACTTCTTCACCACCAATTGAATTGGATCAAAAGGGTAGCGATTTCTCCCCTTTACGGCAATCAGTTGGAGTTGACTAACAATTCAGCAGTTGTACGGATGCCAAATCACGCGTCTCTTCTTAGACAAAGTTTCCGATTAAAAATGTGTGAGGCAGGTGATACAACTCTCTCTATCTTCCTCAGAAACAGGCGGCGATGGGACGAAACGGTCGATTATTCAACTTCTCAAAGCGACGAAACTATACAAGAGGTCTTTGTGGGGACCCTGACAGTACTTCCACCTGATGCAACTTGTCAAGGTTCTGCAAGGTACCGCATTATGGCATCATTCCAACAGCACGTGTATGACAGGGGATATACCTTTCTCACCCCGTCGATTTCCTTTTATTCCGTGATTCCTGAGAGCTCAGAGATCTTTACAATCGCCGAGAAGGGTGATTTGGACGGTCTTGTCCGATTGCTAGCCAGTGGCAAGGGCTCTCTTAGAGATATAGATGCTGTTGGGAGAACTTTGCTCCACGTATGTTCCTTATCGTCCATTGCGTTTCCAGTTTTTTAACTCACTAAGTACAGTATGCGTGCACTGGCATGCAACCGCAGATGTGCAAGTTTTTGTTAGAAAACGGTGCCGACCCCAATGCTCTCGCAGGACCTTTCGACGAGGTCGAGCTGTGCGTATCTCTAACTCTCCGCCTTCTATATGTAATTGATTTAACATTGAAATGTCTGCAGCGGTCCCTTAATTTATGGGAACCCTAATCCGGATATTATCAATGAGTTCATTGAACAGGAAAGAATATTACTTGATGCAGGGGCTGATCCTCTGTTGGGCTTGTACACTCAATGGAACTATTTGACGTACGCTCTACGTATAGGAGGATTGGTAATCGATTTCTGCCCCTGAACCAGCGCTCCGCTCTAACGTTCATGAAGGATTTGCTGAAGTTAATTCTCAGTTATAGCGGTACATTTTTTCATTTGGAAGAAATCCTAGACGAATGCGGGAATACCCCGCTGTTGTATGCAGCCGGAGACGTCGACCTCTTACGTGGCGCTAGAAAGGTTGGAGAACTAGTTGCTCGTGGCGCTAATGTAAAAGCTGCTAATAAGCATGGGAACACACTGCTGCATATCATACTCGGAAGCTCACCAATCTGGTCAGGGCTCATAGAGGGAGCAGAAAAAACTACTAGCTATATCTCCCTCTTTATCAAGGTCGGAGTAAACGTGAGTGCTGTTAATAGTGCCGGAGAAACGCCTTCTCACATTGCTTATCGCTTTGGTCGCGGGGAGTATTGGGAAAGGTCCTTATTTGAGAATGGATATGACGCAGCCAGTATATGCGGCGTTCAGTATCAAATCCGACCCAGTCCCGAGACAGTACTTAACTACTGGGAGGGAAGGTGTGAAGTCTGTGGCCAGTATTTGAGCACGACGGATTCCTAATATCAGCATTAGATGGTTCATGAAGGGAGGGCCAAAGGGGGGGGGGGGGGGAGGAGCGACTGCATTAGCTATATTAGAATCCGCATGGAAATAGTAATGTATAGTACATAACTACTAGTATATAGTCTCATGGCTACGAAGAATGACAGCTTGAGTGAGACTCCATGAGTAGCACGGTTTTTATTCAGGATAACCCTTTAGGGACCATAATATGCAACATAGCCCCTAGCCCCTTTAACTGCAGGGTCCTCTCATATGGAAAAAGCAATCAGGAACTAAAGGATTCATTGTAAATCTATCAGGTTTACAATTTGTTTATGCTTATTTCTGTCTTGGCTGTGTTGGAGGTTTGTAAGTAACAAGGCAACGAGTACTCAGTCATTGGTGACACTTCAATCAACAATGGGTGAGTCATTACCCCTGACATTACTACTAATTAACCCTGAATTGACTACTCATTTGAGGTGTCAATTTGCAATACAACATGCAGCATTACCATTCACACCCCCACAAATGGGAGAATGCAGTCTTTAAATATCAAACAATTTCTTAAGTGCTTTTCTTCATTTTGCCCGCTATTTGGCTCCGAGTCAACATATTTACTAAGGGTTATCCTACATAAAAATCGGTCAAGAGGGTTACGCTGCATAATATATAGTCTCCCGGAGGTTTATCCCGAATAAAAACCGTGAGTAGTATGTTCGCTAGTGAGATGGCATGACAACCGGGAATCTCTCAGATTCAACGATAGTCTCGGAACACCGACGGGCATGTACCACACTTAGAGATTAATTCGACAATCTTCTCACGTTCTTGATATTAGCCAGCTTTAGAACAAGTGATTCTTTCCCCTATATCTTACTAAGATACGACTTCCTCAAGGCCTCTCTCGGCTCCACCACCCTCCGTCCCTCTTCCTCATCGGCCCTTCTACACGCCTCCTTTATGATCATCTCTAACCTCTCCACCGCCCTATCCGAATTCTGAAAATGCGTCATAACCCTGACCCCACTGAGCTTTACGCCCATCTCTTCCGCAATACTTTGCCATACCTCCTTGCTCACCCCTCTCCTCTCTAGATTCACCCACACTGCATTCGTGTCCACAGGTAGTAAGACCTCTCCTCCGCACCTTCTCCAAGCCGCTTCCACCTTCTTCGCATACGCATTCGCCTCCGCCAGCCTCCCCGCCTCAAACACCTCCGTCACCGCCACATCCGCCATCACTGTCAGCACCCCTGCCTGCCGTATCCCGCCGCCTAACATCTTTCGGAAGTGGTTCGCTTTTTGTATCATACTCTCGGAGCCGAGGATAAACGAACCCACCGGCGCACCGAGGCTCTTCGAAACGCAAACATTCACCGAGTCCGCCTCGGCCGCATACTCCGCCAGCGACGGGGCGTCGGGTACGGAACACGCGTTCCACAACCGTGCACCGTCAAGATGCACCGCGATGCCATGCTCGCGGGCAAACCTGGTGATGCGGCGGATCTCTGAGAGCGGATGGATGACGGACGAGATGGTGTTCTCAAGACATATCACCCTCGTCGGCGCGAAATGAATATCATCAGAGATAATGACGTTCTTTTTCACATCCTCGAGGGTGAGGTATAGTCCATTCGCTGGAACGACGGGTGTGGTCTGCGCCTGCGAGATCACAGAGGTCGCGCCGGCTTCGTCGGCGAAGATGTGCGCGCGGTAGTCGCAAAGAATTGAGTATGGTGGCTGCTGGAGGAGGGAGCGGAGACAGAGCTGGTTTCCCATTGTTCCCGAGAGCACGAAGAGAGCGGCGGGCTTGTTGAAGAGCCTCGCGAGGCGCGCAGAGAGTGCGTTGGTCGTGGTGGATTCGCCGTAGACGTCATCTCCGAGGGAGGCGGTTTGGAGTGCGGTCAGCATGGACGGGAGCGGCGTGGTCACGGTGTCGGAGCGGAAATCGAATTCCGCAGGGGAGGAAGTCCATTCATTAACGCCGCTGGAGGACATGGTGCGCACTGAGGGGCGTAAGCTGGTTCCATGACAGGGCGGGGTCCAAGGGAGTCATAGCGGTGGATACAGAAGAAGGGCCGCATGCTGTTGATGTAGAGTATAGGTGAAGGTTCATGGGGCCGGAAAGTTCATACTAACCTTGCTGGTGACGTAGTGCATCCAATCGCAGTGTTGGAGCTATAACTGTTGCTGTTACGCAGCGGAGGATGGTTGTGAGCATCCAAGGAGTGGATGAAAGGGGTAGTTGTGATGAAGTAGGATGTTTCTAGCGGAGTCATGGTAACTGAAGTGGAGAAGGTGGAGAAAGTGGAGACGGTGATTGCATTGACGTGCAGGGATAAATCCCGCATTTCTTTATCGCTTCTTATCTGAGACACCAAAATCGCCCAAGGATGGCACGTGACCAATTATCCACATTATCTCATCACTCGTTAACCATTGGCCTCAGTGCAATATAAAACCTCACAATGCCACCTAATATTCGAGTCGGCAGAATCCCCACCCGCAGCCACCACAGTCGTCCAGATCCGTCCAGCCCCACACCCCTTGCATCGAACACCGGACGGAGAAGGAAACGGTCGGCTATGCTATGATCAAAAAGTCACCTTCTTCTATTAATCGTGCCCAGTGTTCCAAAGACGACCCAGGTGGTTGTTTTATTTTCCGGCCACGTGCGCCCACACACGTTGCCATGATTTTTGCAGCCGAATTTCCGTGACACAGTATTACAGTTCTCTTTCTGAGGATAATCGGAGGAGCGTGATCGCCGTAGTGTTTAAGGTAAGCTTCGATATTGACTGTTTCTATACAGGGAGCTGGGGGAAGAGGTGATCTTGTTTCGCTCAGCTTTGTTTCTTGATATTGCATATTGGGTCTGAAAATATCTAGCTCGGCCTTGATGATTTGTAGAGGGCTGATGAAGAGTTCTATAATGATATCGATTCCGGCTCGTGCATTAATGTGGTAAGCCACTTCCGTGCCATGTCGCCCTTCCCTCGCATAAACCGATTTGCACAAACTTACTTTCGTTGCGTCAGTCGGATCCAAGTCTTCGGGGGTGGATGTAGATCGAATGGCGTGTGAATTCAAAGACCAGTGATTGAAAATATCATTTGCATAGCCACCGCTAGCGCTATCGGTCCCGCCAAAGTTTAACAGCATCGGGACGGCCTTTCCATTAGCAAATATGCCACCCAGTCCAGTTACAAAACGAAGTGCGCCTCGGAGATCCTGGTCAGCTTCTATGACTGACCCCAAAGCTAGGAAGGCACCTCCTCGGGTAACAGCTACTGTATTGGAGAGAGTATCGTGGCTGACCGACATAAAATAGAAAAGCTGCTGAAGTAGGCCCATATACTGTAAGAAGCGTATACCACCTTGTCGGAACTTCCATATATTCCGATAGACCTGCTCGGGGTTCCTCAACAACTCCAGGAGAGCTTTCCCTTCGAGTTGGATCTCTTCCGTGGCATCCAGAAACAAGCACATCGTCCACAAAATCACAAGGCACTTTAGCGCGCAGGTCACGCCTTGTTCATCATCAGAGCCTTGTGTTCTCTGCAATATATTCTCGAAAGCAGTGCGAAATCCAGACCCGAAAATAAGTCGTTCTCGCTCAACTGCTGTAGCTGATATTGTCTCTTGCTCATATGCCTGGAACTCGAATTCTGGCCCGAATATATCTTTCAGAGCCCGGTGGGCATCTGCCGAACTGAATGGAAGCATTTGGAGTGCTTTGGCGGGGACGTTTTTATGTTCCTCATTAAACATATACACTTCGCTCTGCAAGTAAAGCATAGCAACGTTTGCAACAAACTCTTGGACGCAACTATGGACTTGAGAGTTAGGAAAAAATTGATTTAGTATAAAAGTGGCACAGTCTTTGACAGGAATCCTCGCTACTGTGGATTCCTCGATCTCTGGTCGATTCAGACCGCATTCAATTTTCACCGGTTTTAGAACTTCATAACCACTGTCGCCGGCACGCGCAGTACCCCGCGTCGACGAATAAATGAGACGTACAGATCCCCGTTGCCCATTAGTTCGAAGGTCTGCCTGGGGTTCCCAAATGACCTGCGACCCCCACTGGAATATGACAGACAATCCCAACACTCGGTGGGCAAATGCCGCTACCCAGGACAAGCTGGCCCATAAGCTCCTAATGATAGCTTCTTCGCCTGGCGCGAGCGTTGACAATGAATAAATCAACCCCGACATATCTTCGGCCATGGGAGGGGCAGTGGTGAGTGACTTTAATGATGAGATATCCTTTTGATTTTGTTGTGAATCATGAACAAGCCGTTCGATTCCCCAAATTAACTTCCCTAGCTCCCTGTCGTGCACAGATGAAGACACTTCATTGGTCAATGACTCTAGCTGGGACACCGAAGGAATGATAACTTGCTCCGGACAGAAGGTTCGTAACATTTGCGCCAAGACTCTCGCCGTATAGTTCGATTGGAAGGATGACATCAGAGCAACAGTTATCGCCGTAAACGAAACGCCCCCTCGGGTTCGGGCAAGTAAGCGTGGCACTACGGAAATTCCGGTCCCGATAAAAAGGATATCTGCCGAGAAACCGAATTTGCGGGTATTGACCATTTGGTTCTCGATGTTGTTGAGATACATTTCGGGGACGTTGAATTGCGAACCAAATAAATTGGCCAACTGCAATGTGTGGGGATCTACACCTGCTTGAGCCATCCTAGCTAGCACCCCCGTCGCCGCCGTAAGGGTACCGGAGGCGGCGGAAACCCAATCGACCTGGCCGCTTTGTGGAAACGACATGGCACCCTTAGGTCGCTTAGTATGAGGTGTGGCGGTGAGGCAAGGGATTCGCGGAGCTTTGAGAATTGATGGTTCGGGGGTCCTTATGGGGTGAATTTCGGTCTGTTGACCATTAGCAACGGTGGATAGGTAGCAGAGTCAATAAACCTACGTCGTCTGGTGATCCCACTCTGCCTGAGTTGTGTTGGTGACGATGATTTGCCCCGCGCCGGCGCGTACGGGAGAGGCTAAGGTCGTGCATGCCGATCATCGTTACACATGGTTTATTGGCGCAAGGTTCATGGTTGTATATGCCTTAATCTGCGGGAATACTCTTAGTTAGCGTTTCTCGAGGTGTTTCTGAAAATCTTGTCGATTGAAACTGTAACCTATCCTTGAGATATGTCTCCGCTGTTGGCTGTTTTTGATATGAGCTGCAGTCTTGTATTCAAGATCATGAAACAGGTTGAACTTGAGGCGTGCTTTCCAGCGAGAGTAGATGCCAGAATTTGGGTCTTGTGACTTTCTATTCTATGTATTGGGTGGGAATAAAGTACTTCTCGAATGGTACCCGCGACGTGTCCTGGTTTACTCAAATGGGGACCGAACGCATGCTTGTAGAGCTGAGAATTTGCGCCAGTCGATGGAGTTTCCGGCATTGAGAATCCGCACGTCCTATTCAAGTGAGCTACTATGCCACTAAACCATTGAGCAAATAATGATTGACCGCTTGGCTTGGCCGGCAGAAAATGGTGCTATAAAAACCAGGCGCTGTAAATGCCAGGAGCTGTAAACACTCAGTCCGGGTTTGAAACTTGTGGTGCTCAATATTTCTTTTCTATCCTTTTTCTTGCGGTTCGAGTTGTAGACAGCCTGTCCGCCTGCCTTTTGTTTGTGTAGTTCTTCCAGTTCAGTACCAGCCGGAGCCTTTGCCGGGTTTAAAGTTCACTGAGCCAGGAGCCCATAAGATCGTCGATAATCAGAGAGCCGATAGCTTATCCCAGTTGGCAGATGGTATTGTAAACACTAGACGCTGGAAAAGCCAGGTACTGGTGCTGTAAACACCTGATGGAAGTTCGAAACCTGCAATGCCCACCACTCTTTCCTCTTCTTTTATTTTATTGACGTCCCAAGTTATAACGTTATGCAGATGAGATTTGAACGTTACCAGTTACTAGAGCTTTAGGTACGTACTCTTGGAGGTTACTATTTGGAGATAGTGCGGTAACAGAAAGTACTGTCACATTGCCCGTGCAGCCCGCTACCAGAATCGAGTTTACTGCGGTTGGAAGGATTCGCCCGGCTCCACATCTGGTTCCGGTGACTTGGGGGATTTACGGCTACACATCTTGTACCACTATCACAAATTACAATGTTCCTGATTTCCTACTCCTCTCCTCCCCCTCCCCCTCCCCCTCCCCTTCTCCCTCCAAGCTGTCTTCCTCGATGTTGCCGTCTGCAAGCTCCCGATAGTCAATACACCCTCTGTACATCAAAGCGTGACGTCCGTCCGCACAGAGTGCCATATATCTTTAGTTCTTTGTTTCAAACCTATAATTTCTACTTATTCTATGTTTTCCATGTTTGCGTAGTTGTCTCAAATGACTAATGTCCTAATTCACTCTATACCCGCCAAAGCGTGTTCGGTGTTCAATAAGCTAGGATCTCGTGAAATTGTCGAATAAACAAGAGCTGATTGACCAGCCTAGCTAGCTTGTAGAATATGGTGCTGTAAACGCCAGATGCTCAAACCGTTAAGTGCTGCAAAGCTCTGGGTGCAGGTTCGAAATCCGCAAGTGGTCATCATTTTGCCTTAATCGCACAGTTATCCCAAAGGTTTATGCGCAGCGCACAACCCCTCGCCTAGGTGCGGTGGTGTCTTCTGGGCGGGAGGCCGAAATCGAGATCGCCATCATGGTGAGAATTAACTTTCGTCTTAAAACCTTGATCTCATAGAGGTTGCGAATATAACGATCCAATGAAACGACAGATATCCTCATATATGAAAATAATATCACCGGATCGTATGTATTCGCTCTCAGCATTTGGGAGTTATTTGTCGTTTTGGCTTGGCGATCGTATTTGGTTGTTTGTTTACCTCCATGGTTGTTATGGTTGGTCGCGTCGCCTATATAATTCACATCACGCCCACCAGTTCTACTCAACACAATCTATGGCCTGCCATTACTATCCATCGCCTGATATCCGAAGTATACGCTCCCTCAGACCCCACTAACATGAATAACTTACTGACTTGGGGAAACTTCTTTGAGCTTGTTAGACACATCTATCGTATTTTATGTGAACATCCGTTATCCGCCTCAGCGTCAAGAAGACTGCACTGTACGTCAGTGCCATCACGCTATATATACAACGAAGCGGAATATCTTCAACCGGTCATGAGCGAAACCTAAGACCGAGATCGATCATCTGTTAAGTTTTTGCGGAATTTTAGCTGTGGGCGTTGCGACTACCATCTGTTCGGAGGATCTGAGGCCATGTTTTTGCGGGGTTTTAGTTATGGGCATTGCGACAACTATCCGCTCCGGGATCCGAGGCCGGGATTGGACACCTTTTCAATGTTTTTGCGGAGTTTTGGTTGTGGGCAATGCAACTACTATCTGCTCGCCGCCCTCCCCCTCCGCGATCTCCGCGATGCTCCCGCTTCCGCTCCGTCCCAGTCGCGGGAAGGGTCTGGGTGCAAAATTAAACATCCGTTGTCCGCCACAACGTCACGAGTGCTACATCAGATATAGTACCATCATGCTCAACAACGAAGCCAAATATCTTCAACTAATCATAAGCGATACCAGCAGAACCGAAAACTGGAATTGAACAGCTGTCAATAGTTTTTGCCGAGTTTTAACTATAGGCAGCGCGACTACTAAAGTTGCACTAGGGATATGCTGAAGCTGAAGTCAAAAGCCCATAGGCAATGCTGAAACCGAATCACCGACTAGTTGACTTGAAGCATCATGTGTATGTCTGGGGTTGAGGTGTTGAGTTACGCTGGTGGGCTGGGGTTGAAGCTTTCGGGTATTACTGGAGCCGAAGTCATAACGTTTACCAAGGTCATACCAGCTTTTAAGCACTACCAGTAAAATTGCGTTGAGTGGATTTCTGCATGGCTTTGGAAATATCAAGGCGCGTTCCGCCCGTCGTCTGTTTGGCATCTGGTCTAGGTATCGGCTCAGGCTCCCAGCTGTGGTGCCTTCATGTATGTGCCGTTAATCACATCACTCCTCAATTCTGATCGGTTCATAGAGCAATAGGCAATCTGAAGACGTTTCATCAGTCATTATATCCCGCCGCTGTAATACCAATTCCATCCGGACGCCCCGAGAACAACGTCCTTCCTAACATGGAAACAAAATCTGCAAACACAATTGCAGAAAACAGACCCACAAGCGACTCGAGAAACTACAGAGAAGGGTATCAACCAACAGAAAACAATATGGACCCTACCACCACCCACGGAAACCTTACGGCTGAACAATACAGAACAAAGCCACAAAACCCAACGCCAAACAAATATCACTATCACCCAACGCCACCGGCAAACTCCTGTCTTTACAGATTAGACCACCCTGTACTATCACGAACGGCGCGGTAGTAGACCTAGACTCAGAATGTTGCAACACGGGATGATAATGCTGGTTGCGGCGGTACTTGTGCTGAATGTACCGAAGTCGGCGACGATGGTCCCAAAGGCGGGTAGAGCCCTAGAGACCATGCTGCTGGCGGTAAAGGCGTTCGTGGCGTTGGATTGCGAGACTCCCAGCGCTCAACACCCCCGCCGCGGCGGAAAGCAACAGGGGCGGGGAAGGAGAGGCTCAAACCAGGAGGGAAATGGTAGTGGTGATGAATGATGGGTGCTGTAGTGGCAGGAACCGATGGTATGGACAACATGTTATGCTCGAAGGCAGTTTCGTTCAGAGCATTCCTTTGGTTCTACCACACCACGTTTTGCAACTTAGCATTGCTAGAAATAACTGGAAACAGGCTATGCTTAGAGAATTAGTCTATACCTTCCTTCTTCGCCAAAATTTCCATCCTTTGAATACGCTCACTGCTGTGAGTAGGACTCCGACGATAGCAATTGGAAGTCCAGATATTTCACCCCGAGTCAGTCCGTTGTTGCTAGCGCTGTCGGCGGATCTTGGTTGTTGATGTGTGGGTGAAAAAGATGCGGAGCTATTTTCATTGTAAAATGGGAATAGCAGTGAGGGAGCCATATTGTTGACCTTTTAGGAGCGATTAGCAAATAGCAGACAGAACGTAGCTCTTTGCTCGGATATGGACTTACGGAGTGCGGGGGGGCACTATCAATGAGGGAGTGTGTTTTGCTGACAACAAGGGAACTGCGGCACCATCTCCATGGCAACCACGGCACCATCTCCATGGTACCACATGTCATTTTACAGATTTAATTTAACTTCCAGTCATTTGGGCGTGGTTATACCGCATGCAATTGGATTAGGAGGGCGCACGACGACGGGTCTACCTAGCGTTAAAAGACGTACCCCATCCAAATCGAAGAAGTACGGAGGGTTCCATAATATTGGTCTTTTGGGAGCGCTGGAACGTTCTCAACCATTTGGTCCGACCAAAACGTAGCACCAACCGTCCTTATTTTCGAACCGCATTGCGCCCGTCAGAAATACGCCCTATGTTTTCAGACATTACGAGGTGACAGCCTCATGAGCGGCTAGTCTCGCTTCCCAGCCCCCAGAAGCAGCTGCGAGGTAAACAGAAAAGTCGGGGGGCTGGACGACTTATATTTCATGTTTACGTTCTACATCATCACTAGTCGTTGCAGCAACCGCTCAGCCCCCATGAGGTTTAAATCTCTGCAGTCAACATGTTGACGTAGCATTTTAGCAGGGATCCAATAGGAGCGCCTGTTTTTTCTCTTCCACACATAAAAGACTGCATCCCGACATTGCAACCTCCCCGGAGGTTTCCGTTTTTCTTCAATCAGGTCAGTGCATGCGGAGAGTAAATAAATGTATAAATCTAGCATGTAATAGAATCTGTCAAGAGCTGTATTCATACTCAGCGATGGAACGTTTGAATGGCTTTCCCGAATACTATGTATCTATCGAGTACCCAAGTACTCGTTGTCAAACCAGCCTTGGAAGTTTGACCTTAAAAGTGCACCACAAAGAGTGCTCTCGAGCATTATTCCAATACTTCAAGTCATGAATATACAGTACTTAGTATATATCATAATCCAAATAGTTGTCCCCCTTCCACTTCAACAAGACGTGATTGCGGCCCCGCCTTCTAGGGTGTCCGAGGATCGATAGGAGGGATTGATTTACCTTCCACAGAGTCAGCAGACAATTATAGGATAGCTCGTTTGTGTGGTAGCATCCATAGCGGTAGCGGTGGATTGCAGGTAGAAGAGCACGTAATGAGGTCACGATTCGTAGGCTCGAGGCTGGAGGTCGCTCGCACTATCATCCCAAAACATTTTACCATTATTACACGCCAAAAATACCAGTCTAGTCCGCGTTTTAATTCGAGTTTACAAAATCAAAGTACAATACGATGAAATCTTTCAGGCTCACAAACGCGCAATGGTCAAGAAGATGGTAAGTAGTCGGGAATAAAATACAGTTTGCGCCCTTGCAATGCCAATAAGCCCCCTTGATCAGTTTCTCCATATTTCCGACTGTATTCAAGAGCAACGCCTGCTTGCCCAGTGCCTTCCAGTTGTAGCGGACATGATTATGACACTAAAGAGGGACCAGAGAATGATACCCAAGACAGCACCCGCTTATTTGTTTGCGAAAACTGATGGAAATGGACAGTGAATGCTGAGTTCGTCCAGAAGCAATACTATTTCTTACTATCAAACTCTCACTCTATACGCACAAGACCAAACTCGGTTTACCGCTCCCTCCCTCTTGCGCCGGCTCGTCCCGAGTGATATCCGATGATATGATGTCTAACACGCCCCATCCGACGACTCATTAGGATGTTGGACAGAACGACACTTACATCAGTATTTAATCCTTTTCTACTGCGCTACACCACCATTTTTGGACAATCACCCCTATTACCATTGCATACTAATCCTCACCGTGTCATCAGTTACTCTCCCACAACCCCCTAGACCCACCGGAAAGGACAACAGACATCTCGTCTATGGTATCCATCCCCGCGAACAATATACCAAGCGAAAGGCGCGAGTCGGTGGTCAGAAACTCAAGCACGGTCATACTGCCTTCCCTCCGCCAGCTGGGGCTGCTCTCGTACCGCCCTCACGTCCCGGGCGCAAACCTGCCCCAGAGGACTCTCCCTTTCCCCACCGCCCGATATTTACCTGTACTTGCATCACAGGCGAATGTAAGGTCTATGCTTCTCCGTCCAGCGATCCGATACTACCTGCTGCTCCTTCTGCCCACTGCCGTCACCAGTCCAAGCGTGAGGTCTGTGGTCCCTTCGACGTACCGCCCCTGCCGCCCACCGCACGCAACTACAAGCGTGCTGTGGTACTACGGGACTGAAACGGCTAAAGACGGGAAGAAGTATTGGAATTGTCGCTTTTGTAAGTGTAGCAAGTGGGGCGGAATTGGACTGACGGAGGGGTAGGCAGGACTAGATACGATGTTAGAAATATGGGTAAAGCTTTTCAGCATCTGAGGAATAAGCATGGGTTGAAGAGGGAGAAATTATAAGGGTGGAAGAGGGTGCGTGTTGTGGATGGCTAATTGCGGGACGAGGTTAGAGTAAAGTAAAGGCCGAGTTGTGGGCCTGGGACTTGGGGAAAGTCTTTCCCGGGGCTCGTCTGTATATGTACTTTTGTATACTCAAAGCTGTAGTGCCAATATAGAGGTTTCAGACCAATCACAATGAGTGTGATCGTGTAATCCTTTTCAGTCTCTAATCGTTCATGAACTATCACCAGATTTGTGGGTTTCGCTGTTGGAGTGCGCTAACTTATTTCAGCTACGGCAGCCACGAACATCCTTCAATCTTCCACTAAGTACTTATGTACTTAAGTAGGTAAGTATCCATCCCCACTACCCCCCACAACATCCACAAGGCAGCTTCAAACAAACACAACCGACCTCGGAACCCCATACTCCCACACTCTCCTTTCCTCTCTCCCCGCTCTCCCACTATCCCGCCAGATATCCATCACATGCAACCTCATACTCCCATTCGTTTTTCAGCCCTCTATTTCCGAATAATCCTCTTGCTCGAAATTAGAAGTCTGGTATCTATGACGGGAGGCCGCTTTACACCTGACAAAAAGAAAAAGCCACCCAATTGCCCTAAGACATTACTCCTGCGTAGTGGCAAGTTGCCCCTCCAAGAGGCGTCCAAGTAGCAAACGGCCTCGTGATTTGGCCGCCACTGAATGGGCGGATTCCGGGCCAACATCCTGGCAGCAAAGAGAGGTGGGGAGAGCGGATAGGGCTGGGCAGGACGAAGAGGCTTGCAAAGGCTAGCCGTCCCGACTACGGTAAATATTCTGTCCGGAGGCTGGCATCAATTCATCCGCCAGAGCACAGTGGCGTGGTATCCTGCCCACTCATTTTGGTTACCGCCAATAACAGAGCATTCGTCACACAACCAATTACCTATAGGCTACACACTACCTATAGTTTATTAAGGAAGTGGCCGCCCTGCGCCTACTTCCCGGGTCAAGTACCATCTGCTTATGATAGAATTCATTAGGAAATTAGTTAACAATGATTTTAAGGGATCAGGATGGGTGGGACAGTGTGCTAACCGCAACACACGGTTCCGTGGTAGAATAAATGTGCTAAAGGACAACTGCTAGTGATATTTAGTCCCTTGTTATCTTGTGCTTCATTATGTTTACACCATCTAGTTAACATTAGAAAAATACTAGAAGGTCTAGTCACTGCGGCTGGGCTCCGAGACTGTTCAGGGGCCAACGAGATCAACAATGGCGCGGAATAAGATATCCCGGGATATTTTGAGCCAATTCACTTCGTAGGGATGGCGTCATATTGTACAACTTAAAAAACGAAGTATTCTTACGCTATACGAGGCCCAGAAGCAAGAGGACAACCACAATTGTGATCTCGATGGGTGCACCTGCGGGTATCTCGAATAAGAAGCAACAAAACTGAAGCATGGCTTTGGGGTTCATATGAGAGCGTATGGAACCAAAATGCTTGGTATGGGTAGGTTTCATACCTGAGGAATAAGCTTCGGCACTAATATATAATGACATAGGTACCTACAATCTCCATTCTCTGCTGTGACTGCGATCCTGATGCCACCCTCCGACCTCAAGAAATGTACCCCAGACATCTCGACACCGCGGGTAGCAATGTACTAGTAGCTAACACCATCCATTCAGCTGACCTTAGAGGAAATGCTAAAAGGTCTCCCTGAGGAGTGGACTGTCGGCCCATATGCGCTCGATGGCCCACTCCTCCCAGAAGGCTATGGGTTCCAGACCTTGGCATCCAAATCGGCAACGGATCTTATTTTGCATGGTATTTTACGGATCAGGTACAAGGACAAATGGGTATATCTATATGGTGGTGAAATTATTAGCACTGGACTGGTCCGCACTGCATCAGTCCAATGCAACACCCTAAATTTCCAGTCCAGTCCAGTGCAACTATTTTTCGCACTGGACTGCACTGATCCCTACCCTGGACTGGGACCGTCCGGACTACTGGCAACACTGAATTGAAGCTGCAGTACAGGGCTACCACCGTGAAGTCGCAGCTTATCTCCGGGACGGTGGTGCAGACACACAGCTATTTGGGCAGGAAAGCAGATGTCGCATTACCCTTCGTGAGGGATGGTTTTCCGGACCATTTTCTTACTGGTATCTTGGTGTTGCTCTTGTGTTGTGCCTGGTTCTTAACTTTTTTGTCTTGTCGCCTCTGCTATCGTGCTATTGAACACCCTTACTACCATTTCTGAAGTGTACTTGATTGCGCTGCCTTTTATAGTTTGTTGTATTTTCAATTTATCCCGCCTATATTGCACGAATAATTCAACCAATCCCACTTTGGTCTTCGAATAAATAAACGGGAATCAATGCCGAGCGAAGGGTGATGACCCACAGTCCAAATACTTACTATACTCGAGTATGTCTTACACCGCGGAGATAAGTGGAGTAAAGTTGAGTGATGACGTCTTGGAGATGATGAGATGAGATTGATTAAACGAGATAGAGATTGATTAGATAGTGGACCACATGTTGGGCCTTGGAGGAGAATAACTAGACCTCATCTTCTTTTCTCTCCACTCATACATCACTATATCTGGGGAGCGGTGTAGCCCAGGGAGATCATATTGGGAAGGGTGGGGAGAACAGTTTGGTATGTAATTCTTCGTTCTTGAATGCAATACTGGATTTGAGAAAGGTAACAGTAATATAATTATGGTCGTATGGACTCTTGATCTTGGCCAATAAGTAAAGAAACCGAGATACAATCGAGATACCAATCGAGATACGATTCGTACCAATATTCTTAGCAACAGATATTAGATGCCAAAGTATACCATGCAAAGTAGAGCATTTTTCTAATTGGAGAGTTATGATTTTGATTGTCTTTTATTTTTATCTTACGACTTTTTCTGATGACAACTACCCGCCGTCTGTCTGCATTTAGTATTTTGTGAATGTTATGTCCATAGATGGTGAATGTTATGTCCATAGATGGCGAAAGACTAAAGGCCTAAGGATTCTTTCTAGCCAGGGATACTGGGATAGGGCGAGGAGTGTACTGTTGAATGTCAACCATGATATTCGCACAACCCGACTCAAGTCACCTCAATTAGAAACAATACCGATCCTTAAAAACTCTTGATACTCGACGCTTAACAATACAAATAAACAAACGCTATTACTCAAAACATGGCGTAAAGCACAAAAAAAATCACCCCCAGATCCCACTATGTATCCTATCTAGACTATGTAACCGCCACCAAATATACCTCTAGATCTAGTTAGTTTACATCCCCAACTCCGAATTACTAATAAAATGGCTCCCTCCCGCACAGCGATATCCACCACTTTGCTTAATCCAGCGGAATCCCGCCACACACACACCCATGTTCCTGAGTTTCTGCTGAGCCTGCTCCTCCAACCGTCTCATCTTAATCTCCTCTTGTCTCCTCCTCTCCATCTCCGCCAAAGCCTTTTCCCTTGTAACGCGTGCTCTGTGCTCAGCAAGTCTCGCCTCTTCCCGCCTACGCATAAGTTCACGCATTTCTGCGTCGTCCTTTGCCTTCTTCGCCGCTAGCTCTTCAGCTAGTTTCTTCTGTGCCTCCTCATATATTTTCATAGCTTCAATCCCTTCCTGGCGTCTCTGTAACTCTTCTCGAACGTGTTTTAGACGCCGCTCCTCAGCTGCTTTATCGGCTTGGAGCTTGTTCCAAACGGCATCCGAAACCCCGGGGTCGCGTTTGCTCTTGGCTTGAGGAGGAGCTTCCTGTGGTTTTGGGGGCACCGGCTTCCGGATCCGTTCCTGCTTCGGTGGGGCCTGTTTGGTGGCCCGCCTTGTCCTTGTGGCAGGTGGCGTGGGCGGAGTTGGCGCGGGCGGAGTTAGCGTACGGGGTGGATCGTTTAACGTCGGGGTTACATTAAATTGCCGACTCGGTATGCTGGAAGAAACACTGACATCTCTTCTTTTCTTTTCTGCGAGCATTGTCTTGACGCAGTTGACAGTATCTTCCGGAGAAAGAGTCATGACCCCTCCTGCCTTGGACTCCCCCCTGTACACAACGCCAACCATAGTCTTGGCCAGATTTTTGATATCTCTGCCATTCCCCCAAGATGGTAGGGCGGAAAGCTGCTCTACAAGGCTCACCATTTCGAGGTACGGAGCCGCATCGGGGTTCTGTAAAGCTTCGGCTGTAATCTTGTTTCGCTTGAGCTCGCGATCGAGTAATTGCAGACAGCACTTGGCTGGCATGTTTTGGAATATAACCTATTCAACACAATGCGCGTTAGTATAGAAAACATATGGAAGACCACAACATTGGTGGCTTACCTCCTCCGGGAACCGACTCGACAAGCCAGGGTTGATAGTCATGAGCTTGTTCATGTCGTTATCATAGCCGGCTAGAATAATCACAATCTTGCCGAGAAACTTCGGCTTGGTTACTAGATCGACCAGCTCGTTGACCGCTTCGGTTGCAAAGTTGCCTTCTCCGAGACGATAGGCTTCATCCACAAAGAGAACCTTCCCCAGGGCCTTCTCCAGCTGCTTTTGCGTCTTGGGGCCTGTCTGTCCAACATATTGTCCCACGAGATCCGAAGCCGAGCATTCGATAACCTCAGGAGAAGAAAGAATACCCATATCATAGTAAACCTGTAGAGCGTAATGCAATTGTTAGTCCCAAAGGTCACAAGGAAGGAGAACTCCTTACCTTCCCCATTTTCCGTGCCGTTGTTGTTTTTCCAGTACCTGGGAGGTCAAAGTCAGCAAATCTTTGAGACTCATTTAAGCAAGAGGAGATATACCCGGAGGACCCTTGAACACAAAGTTAGTTGGGATCAGCTCGTGAGGATCTAGCCCAGCTACTTTGCTATTGATTGCAATTTGTTGATATCCCTCCAGCTGTGTAACTATCTCTTCACGGCCCACCTCATCTTCAAAGAGCTTCCTACAGTTGACACCTGCATTTGCTCCCCGGTCAAACTCAGGATCAAAGTCTTGCGGTTCGAATACAATGTCGAATGGCCGTTTGGATACCGGAATCTTACTCATCCTCGTCTGGTGTCGTCCTTTGGCCGCCGAGATGCGATTTTCTACCTCACCAGCATTGCCAAAGTTAGGCCGCATTCGAGCTCGACCAAGCAGGTCACAAGCAACATTCTTTGCGTCTTCAGTAGCATCGAGTCCCTGTTGTTTAAGTTTCAGTTCCAGAATGTTTCGCAATTGGCTATTGTTGAAATCCTGGAAACGGAAAGCATCTTCAATGGCGAATCGTCGCGAGAGTCCAGGGTTTACGTTCTGAAACATTGTTTGAATCTGCTCTTCATAGCCCAAAAGAAGCACGCATCGGTCCTCGCCTGGTGTGCTTTGTACTTCTGCAACGATGGTATCGATCACCGCCGTTTTATACGGGTCGTTATTTTTTCCAACACCGTTGCCGCTATCGTAAAGCATATATGCCTCATCAATAATTAATACTTTCCCTACTGTTGTTGCTAGGATGGCTTTTGTTTGGGATTCTGATGCACCTAGAACGTCTCCGACGAAGTCCGACGGGTTCTTTATAACGACTATACGTCATGGTTAGCCGCTGGAGAATGACGCGAACGACGCGTTTTAAATAAACACACCTTCGCCATTGCTGAGTAGACCTAGATCTGTCAGTATCTGACCATAATATTTTGCGACCGTTGTTTTTCCCGTCCCAGGGTTGCCCAAAAAAACCCTATTGAGGGAAACCTCGATGGGTGGTTTCTCCGCTAATTCCCGCCGATAATTTGTTTCAACGCGGTCATACATCCCTTGAACCGACTCCTTAACGGCCTCCAAACCTATGAGCTCCTGCAGCTTCTTCCAAGCTTCGCTCTCCTGGATAGCGTCAGATGGATTTGGTCCTATGAGGTCTTCTTTCGTCAGGTAGAAGTCGTTCGGAACCTTTCCAATACTGCGTTCGCGGGTTAGACGATCCGCCTGGCGTTCTTTTATCATGGCAAAGACGTTCTCCAAAGCCCTCATATTCCCGTAACCCTCGCGGCCACGACCTCTACCCAGCCGGCGGACAACAATTCGCATATAGAGACCGCCCATTCCATCCTCGACTTCCATCTTACCATCGTATTTCTTGATAATGAGTTTACGTAGCATCTGTTGAAGCTCAACATCTTTATAGTCGGCAAACTGAAGGTTATATGGGATACGACTGGGAAGCCCGGGGTTGTGCTCAAAGAACTTCTCCATTTGCTTATTATAGCCGGCGAGAATGAAGACGATTTTGCCTGTATTATTTTCCATTTCTGCCAGCAAGAAATCCAGGACCTGGGCTCCTCCAAAATTCTGTTTCTCCGTGAGTTGATAGGCCTCGTCCAGAAAGAAAGCTCCTCCTCCAGCCTTGAGCATGTCTTCGATTATCTTTTTAGCCCCAGGAACACCATCGTTTGCGAGACGAGCACCCGTAGTTTCGACGAATTCAGTTCCCGGCAGTACCCCGTGGTATGTGTTTAGAAATTTCGCGTATCTCCGTGCAACCGTGGTTTTCCCTGACCGAAATGTTAGTTTTCCATCCAGTACAGATGTGTCCAAAAAGAAGCATACCTGTTCCTGGATTACCCAATAGGGTGACACCCAAACGTTCTTCCTTGAAGTCCGTGTTCTGGCGGATTGCCGTGTCAATCTTTGCCTTGATCCTCAACACTTGTGACTTGACCTCTTCCAACCCAATCATTTCCATAATCTTGTCGATTGCTTCATTGCTGACATTATCAATATCTTTCTGACGCTGCCATTCCATCTCAGAAGGGGACGGCCCAGGCAATGGAATCTCGGATGCTTTTGTATCACCGGTTCTAGATTTTGTTTCTGGTGCACTTGACGCTGCTGGGGTGCCGGGTCGGCTACCTGGCGGATTCTCTTTGCCCGGCTGAGCTTGTTGGGGATCCGCTGGAGTTAGGATCGGTGGCACTGGAACCGACGGAGTCGAGCGGCGGAACGGAAGAGAGGAATAGAGGAATTGGGTTAAAGATTGACGTGAGCTGACCGCCGCTGCGGCAGCATCTTCCAAGTCCTTTTTCTTTTGTTGAATAGCAATTTCCCTAGCCCGCTTCTCTTGGTCTTCCTTAATCTTTTGCCTTTCGCGTTCAATCTCCTCATCCAATAGCGCCATTTGTTTCAGATGTTGGCGTTGTTCTTCATCACGTCTCTGCTGATCCTCAAAATCTTTTCGACGTCTCTTCTCAGCAGCTGCTGCCTCGCGCTCACACTGCAGGCATGTTGGCAGAGGAGGTTTGTGGCATTCCCACGACCGCGAGTGGCCATCCGGGCATTTGGAGCGAAAAACAAAGTGACACTTCATTTTTGAGTGGTCGTAGAGTTGGTGGCATTTTTGTGGACAGGGATGAAGGTTGCAGTTCAACATGGTTCCACTATATATCTTGAGCTCAAACCTTAAAACTGAAGGGTATTGGGTGATTTACCATGGCTCATTACATCCACCATCCGGACTTTCCTCGTCGAATTGTTCGGGCTTGGAAAAGATGGCCTTTCTGTCTTTGTGCCTCTCACACACAACCGGAAACCCATCGTATATGTGTCCCTTGAGTAGACCTATAAAACTAGACCAAAGTTCCCCGCCTTTTCGGGAGTTGACGAAGGTATCAGAGTTCCCAATCATGATTAGAGCGTTGCGAGCTCGCGAAAGTAAAACATTCAGTCTCTCGGGGGATGTCATGAACCCGATGTCATTGGAACTGTTGCTCCTGGTCAAGGTGACGACAACAATATCACTCTCCTCTCCTTGATAATTATCTGAAACTCAGTCAGCATGCCACCATGAATAGCATTGATATGGCCTTTCCCGTGGTCATGAGTCAAACTTTCAGACCCAGTGAGAATGCATCGATATGATTTGGTACTTACCGATGGATGAGATGCGAATCGGCCGCTTAGCAGTCTGCGCATTCGCAGGTGTCATTAATCTGTGCAAAAATGAACGTCAGCATCCAAGTTGAATTGTAGCAATGGGCAAGAATTACCCAGCCCTAACCAAGTCGGCCGAGTCAAGGTCGTTCAGCCAAGGATCGTTTTCACGACTCAAAACTTCTTTGAGTAACTGCAACTGCCCAAGGTAAGGGGTCAAGACAACAATCTTATCGGTCCCATATCCATTTTGTCCGAGATATCGAACGCATTTGAGAGTCATTTCAGCTTCCCAAGTGTTTTGCTTGGACGAGAGCGCGGTCATTTCCTTCTCGTTTGCCATTCGGTGGTTTTGGTCCTCAAGATGGTTATGCTTGACGAAAATGAGGTTGTCTTGGAACCCGATGAGGTTAGGTCGACCTTTAGTCGAGTCACTATCAGTAAGCTCCGGATACGTCAGTTGGCGGACGAGAGCAGAAATTTCTGGTCGCATGCGGTGCTGGGTTGAGAGGGTTGAATGGGGAAATTCCTTTAGAACCAGACGTTCAAATAAACTTCTGTTTAAATCGTACCCCTCTCCCTTTTCGACACTGAGATTGTAATTGGCCACCTTTGGTCGTAACTGCTTGTGGTCCCCGATGAGAATTAGTTGATTGGTTTCGGGTCCTAGTGCGGTTAAAATATGAGACTCTAAAATTTCGCCAGCTTCTTCAACAAGAAGTACGCTTGCTGATGCCGCCTGAACTTCCTGAAAATATTTAGCTGCTCCTGTCGTTGTGCATCCAATAATGCGCTTCTCTCTCATGATACTGGCATTTTTTTCCTTGAACATCTTTCCAAGTTTCTGCTGGGTCTCATTGTATTGTTCAGCGATTGCAGCAAGCTCTTCGGATTGTTCCTTTAAAAGTTCCAGCTCCCACTTTTGGCGTGTCTCTTGCCGAGCAGCTTGTGTCATTTGCCAGACCTTTCTCGTAGTTCCGTTAACGTTTTTCTTGAACTGTCCGGCGTCACTTCCATAGAGCCACCGATCGAGCAGATAATATTGATTGACTTTTTTTCCTTTTCGACCGACCCGTGACATCCCATCTTCTGCTTCAGGTATACTGAATGCCTCATAAAAGTCTCCGTCTTCATCTGAGAATTCGAGATGCTCCATAAGTTGATCTTTACGAATAGTTGCCTCCTTGTAGCGGTCGAAAGCCTCCTCCAAACGTGTTTTCAGACCAGCCGCTTCCGTCTTGAGAGCATTGATAATATTCCAAGAATCTTGATTAAGTCTGCTGCCTCCCTTTTGCTCCGAGAGAGCTAAATTCTTCATTGAGGGGGTGGTTTTTCCGAGCCGAACCATGCTTGAAGCGGGGATCCCAATCTTTTGGAGATCTTCCAAGAACTGGTCAAGAGAGTGGTTCGTGTACGTCACTACCAAAATTGACTTCCTGGCATCGTATAAGACCTTAGCTATCAGGGCGCCAAGAAACGACTTCCCCGTACCTGAGAAGAATGTTTAGTAGAGTACACCATTAATTTCGGGAAGGTATTTATCTCAGTACCTGGTGGGCCTTGGACCAGGCTAACCCTCTGCTTCAGCCCCATAAGAAGAGACGCAGTTTGCGCAGGATCTAACACAATCGGTTTCCCTGTGGTTTGAAGTAGGGGTTGAAGATCGTACGCAGGACCGGCTTCCTCAATCCGACAGATAACATTAGTCGGTGGAGACGGGGGTGGCTGCATGAGAACTCCTTTCTCCCAACACAAAAGCTCGTCCTTGAGCTCAACGGTTTTTATATCCTGGAGACGTTGAAGTACTGGTTCGTAAGAAAACACTGCTGTATCTATCTGCACCAGTTTGATACCTTCCCGACAGGTTTTCAATTTTAGAAAGGTTTTGGTTGCGCTGGCCTTTCCATTAAACTGTAGGAGGATTGTAGGGGGACGCTCTGTACACTAACTTTCAGCAGAGACAGCAGTGGGACATTCGGTTCACATACTAGACAGGAGATCCTCGTCCCGGTTAACGGTAGGGAAAGCAACTATCTCTCCATCGATGATCAAGCACGCCAGAGATAAGTGTTTGAAAATTTTGTTGTGGTCCATGAGGAACTTTTTACGCTTATCATCCTTAATTCTCGCTAGTTGGGGGAAATCGTACAAGCACTGAAGTTTCAAACCCCATGGCCCTCTTTCATCACAAGTAATGCCGGTAACCTGGAGGCCATTAATAACCATTCCTCTGTGCTTCCCCTTCTTCAAGCCAAGAGCGATATGGAGCTCTTCGCGCATCTCCCCCATCATGTCCTCTCTGAGTAGCCTGAACTGGTTGTCTAGATGAGTTGCTAGCCGAGTGTCCTCTTCAGCCTCTTCTATCTCCTCCGCCTTCATCAGAAATGGTTTTTTTTGCGATGTCAGTTCGTCGGCGGTTGGAAGGATGGAAATCTGGCGAAAGTCTATATTATCGTTATCATGGCGACCTCCGGGTCCGTTGCTGCCATGTAATGTAGATGGTGAAGTAATGTTCGACAAGATATCTTTGATTCGCTGACCAATCGTCTTGATCTCGGCTTCCGAAGAGTTGAGAAGGCAAGTTTGAATAGTTGAGTCCTGAGCGAGTGCACGATATTGTGTAGCCTGGTCAGTAGGAAGTGATATGAGTTCGAGAAGTAGCCATCCAAAACATTGCTGTGCTTGCAGATTCAGTGTGCTCTCCCTATATGCCAATACAAACGCGTTCCAGAATATCGGCGGTTCCACGACACATAATATCACCTGGTGCAAGAGATCTCCCTCACAGATGGCCTTTAAAGTCGGTGCTTGTAGATACCGCAGAAGAGACGTCGCAGAACCGTTCAGAAATGCCTGATCGGTCTTGATGCGCATACACGCCTGCGCCGATGGAAGTCCGTTCGGGCCGGATATCAGCTTGGTGACACATGCTGCTGGATCTGGCTGTGCACATATAGCCTCAATAAAGCGTTCGCTCTCCTTTGCAGTTCCTAGGGTTTTCTCTCCGGACAAGACATTTTCAAGAAATCGAGTAAGTCTACCCTGTCGAACGATGTCCGCTGGAGAAGCGGACATATTTTAGTCGGTCGGTTGACGATGGATGGATTCGCTGGATAACAAAGTATGTCTCGAGATTTGTGTATCAGTGTATGAAGTTGTAGTTGTACTCAAGTTTGTGTAAATTGGTGAAATGTGAGAGATGAATGCGAGATGAAGTTAAATTGCGAAGCTTATTCCAGAACCTGCGTAAGGTTTGCAGGTGTGTGTGTATGAAAAAGAGGAAGGCAGGGTGAAGATGAAGCGGGGGAGGGGGATGTCTAGAAGGGCGGCTGTGGCCATTGTTCGCCCGGCGTGTGTTAACCCAATAAGGCTCGCCGGTCATACTATCACATTGCTGTCTCCATGTTACATGCTGTGCCGCAGGAAGCTGCATGTACGTATGTTTAGATCTGAACAACGCAAACAGCTTTGACTCATACGCGCGATTGTTGCCGATTTGAGCGGTGTTGTCGATTCTCCCTGCACCTCTCGAAGAACTGAGTGTGAAGGGGAAGCCTATAGGTCGGGCTTCGGACGAGCGACAGGACTAGGGCGTGACAAGTTTTACTTTAGTTTAATTATTGGGCAGCAACGCTTAATTGAAGTGCGTGGGACGCACAGTTGAGTAAATCGACTCGAGTAGTGATAGGCTATGATGCTCTGGCGGTCAAGCCACCCGGTTCCAAACCACTGAACTTGTACGATTTTCAGCTGTCTGACACGACCCCTTCAACTATACCTCAGCAACAGCGTCTTGAACCCGCCAAGTGCGGTACCAGAAATATTTGGGTACTGTCATAAGGCCATGCTGCGGCACTCCAAAACCGTTCTCAGAGCTTAAGACAATGTCCCCTGCTTCCTGGTGGCTCGTGAGAATGCCGCGGTTCTGCTCCGGCTTCTATAAATAACCCCAGTACATTAATGAGGGTCAAGAATAGGAGCTCGAAAGATTAAGTATACAATAGAGTAGTTATTGCTTTAGACATTTTAGGATTGCATAGTGATGGAGATTTTGTTCTTATGCAGTTTGTGAACAGGTCGAAAATCTCGCAAACTTCATGCCAGTCCGGAAACAAGGGTGCCGGACATGGGAGGAGCAGATGTAATAAGAGTGATGTATCCTCCACAAAACATGAAGAGAGGATCATTAATCACGCTCCATCATTCCTTGCAGACTATAACGTATCATTGGCAGAAAATGTTAATCATCTTACAAAGGCACAATCCCTTCCACCGCACATCCACAAACCCAATACATCCATGCCCTACTTAACAACCATGAACCCGACACCACTCCTCGCAGTCTGCAAACTAGCTCTCAACTTCTGCTCTTCTGCATCCGTCCACTGAACGCTCAACTGATCCCACTTGCGGACCTTATACTCCTCCTTAAACCTTTTCTGGAGCTCATTCATGCACCTCCACTTCCTCGGATCCCCGGAACCAGAATACACCACAAATGCAGTACACTTTGGCAGCGCTTCATAAACCTCTTTAATCCTCTTCACCGTTTCCGCCAGACTCTCAATCAACACCTCTTTCAAGGGGTCCCTAACCACCTCCGGAAGTGGCCCGTCGATATCGACAGATCCCCCCGTAGACCCGCCACTAAAGAACCTCGCTATCTCGAGAGTCCGGAGCCTAGCCCATGTAAAATCCATAGCCGGGAGTCCATCAACAGTGCCAGATGGATCTCCAGCAGCGCAACGAGTAACAGCGGCAGTCACCTGTAGGTCGTCGGTGCACGGGATTACGGCGGTGGAGAAGGTGCCATGGAACTTGTGTGGATCGCCGTAGTCGATAATGGCAGTTCTTTTTGGGCCATGGGGTGGGCGGGCGAGACGTTTGAAGACGCTTTCGCGGTTGTCGTCCGAAGTGCCGAAATTCTCTCCTTTCTCGAGTTTCAGCTTTAGCAGATCGAGGCAAGCGCGGGCGTCTTCAATCGAATCGTGGCCCGAGACTGCGCCTGCGTTCTGTATCTCACGCTTGAGGAAGCGCTGGGTTAACCATCTTAGAGAGGCCTTGTAAGGAGGTCCCCGGGCGTGGTGGTAAATGCAGGAAGTGTCGACGATGTGGGGATGGGAAAATTTCATGGCGAGGAGATCGGAGTCGAGAGACTGGCCGACGAGAATGGTATCGTCATTAAAAAGCTCAAGGAGATGCTCTTGTACATCTACCAATGTAGTAGATATTTCTTCCAGCTTCTCTTTCGTGATTCCAGAGTACATGGTGAGGTAATCCGTGATTGGTTTTGTAGGCTTGACGAGGGTATCGTAGACCACTTTTCCATCCCAGTCAATAAGAGTGATGCGGGTTAGTTCCAGACCGTCTTCTGTCTGACACATTTCACAGTCGAGCGAGTATATAGTTTTGCCTTCAGTGATTGAACCGCCTTGGTTCTTGTCCCGATTGTTGCCTTTGGATAGGTCTGTCTCCACCCAGCCCTCCAATTTCCGTTTTGCAAGTAGCTCTCTATCTTCGTCCGTTTCTTCCTGCCATACGCTCCTCCGCACCAGCTCCAGCTGGGATGAGTGAAGCGGATAATCGTTTTCCACTAGCTCATTCAGAGTCATCAAGAGTTGTGTAACCTTTATTCTTTTGGGTGCCGAAGGGGTAACTTTGGTGATATCTGTACTCTTTGGGAGCGGTGTTGTAAGGAACGAGTGAATAGGCGAGTGCATTTTATTCTGCCTGTTGTCTCCCGGAGCTTTGATAGGCCAGACATGAGGAAACATATCGGCCATATCCTGGACACAAGGCGCCAGCTTTCGTCGGTCCAGCGTAATAGGGAAGTAATCATCAGTTGCATCCCCGCCATCTATCGTCTTATTCGGGTTCTTTTTCTTGAGTGTATCGGTATCCTCCTCCCCATTCGCTGCAGGTTCCAGGTCAAGTGATCCGCTGAACATATTCATCGTGAATCCGGGCACATTCAAAATTACCACTCTCCGAATCTCAGGTTTATGCTAACACGACACGACATTAGCACGTTTTTCTCATCCAACACGTAGAGCAGTGGCGGAAGGAAGAGTATACCCTCACAAGCAACCACTGTGGCGCTGGCGCGTCCGCCGACAACCATAGTACCAGAGTCTGCAGATCGCTCAAACTGACATGACGTTTAAGCCTCTGCGGCGACACGACGAACTCGGGATAGTTTCTATTTTGCTTTTGCTTTTTCTTCTCCTTCTTTGGCTTTTTGTTTCGTCCTGGTAGCTCCCATTCTCCGGCGTCGTCTTCTTCGGGTGCGCGAAAGGGTGGTGGCGAGACGGAGGTTTTATCGATAGTATTTTCGTTTATGGGTTTGAACGGGGCGACCTCGTCAACCGGTAGTGGACGAAGCGTGGATAATGTGGAGCCCATGGTATTTTCTTCTGTTTCGGCGGTCGATGGATAGTGGTTGGCCCGATTCTTGCGCTTTTTACCCATTGCGGAGTCAGTCGCAAGGGTTTATATGACGATGGTGGTTGGAGACCGGAACGTGACGGTGGTGGTGGAGGTAATGGGGTGGTGGTGTGGCTGTGGTTGGTCGCTGAAGAAGGTTTTCTTGTCAGACGTTGAATCAAAGCGCGGCCCTGGCTTCCGCCGTGGGGTTTCCGTCTCAGCATGTCACGTGCATTAGTGACGTTGATAGTCGCTCCTTACCCCCTTCATCGACAATAGCACAACACCTCTACTGCTCACACAATTTTCACCATGGACACACCACAGCATGCACCCGGAGAAGCCCCACAGACATTCGATCCGGTACCTTTCTCCCGCGACGAGCCAAAAACCATCTTCCTCCTCACCTCCCTTTCCTCTGGCTCCTCAACCATCATCACAGCCACCTCGCGTCTCGAGCACATCCTCAAATCCAACAAGGTCCCGTTCAAAGCGGTTGATCTTGCGACCGACGACAAAGCACGACGGCTCTGGCAATGGAAAGGGAAAGGGAAGCGTCTACCAGGGGTTGCAAAAGACGGGGAGGTATTAGGGGTAAGCAACCAAGGATCCTAGCTACCTAAAAGGTCACTAAAGAAATACCCAGAATTTTGAAGACATAGAGGACTGGAACGAGCACGGCGAGCTTCGACAGAACCTTGGCGTGTCGAAGAAGAAAAAGAAAACGGGGATGTCAGGGACTACCGTGCCACCGAATCCATCCAAGACTGCGACACCGAATATTGTTGCCCCGAGGGAACCCCCGTCTTCTACTCCAACTGGCGGTGTCCCTACTGCGTTCTCTCAGGCTACAATTGCTTCTGCTGCGGCGGCTGCCGGAAAGAAGAAAGCTGCCGGTATTAAGGCTGCGATGACAAAGGTGGAGGGAAAGAAATCAACAACAAAGAAGGAGCCTGTCACCGAGAAGAAGGAACCTAGTGCTGAGAAGGAGCCTGTCACTGAGAAGGAGTCTGTGACTAAGAAGGATGAACCTGTCACCGAACAGAAGGAGAAGCCAGCCGCGGAAGCCGTGGACACGCCGAAGCCTGAGAACGAGCCGATAATTACAAAGAAGGAGGAGCCAGTGACGGACAAGGATGTGGGTGAAGAGAAGGTAGAGGCGCTCAAGACCAGCGTCGAGAAGCTGAAGCTGCAGGATAAGAAAGAGGAGCTTGTACCAGGAGATGAGGAGTCTAAGACGCCAACCCAGACGCCAGCAGAGAAGTAATGGTATTGTTAGTGAAGAGTGCGTGTTTTGTTTACAGCTTTGTAATGCATTTTTGGAGCGAGTCGAGTATACCATGTTGAATAATTGCTGTTCATTCCTTTCTGGAGGCGAGCGTTGGCCTAAGGCGCTGTATTTATTGAACTGAATGGAATGTAAGTTAACTTTTCTAAAGTACCTAGGTGAATCAAAGTTCCACGGATTCCGCGGACGAGTTTTTCTCAAGGTAGAGACTATCAAGCCGGCCAATTAGAAGCCGGTAACAGGATGATAAATCCCGTGGAACATAGCAACCTCTTTTCACCTACGGTTTTCGCGGATTCTCCTCTACCATGCTGCCTTTAGATAGCAATGGTGATAGTGCAGGTACTAGTATCTCAAGTAAGTAGCTGGAGCTGTGTTAATCGGAGACCACACTAAGAAAATGGCAGACATTGTAGACCATTGTCCTTTCGTGAGAGAGAATCAAAGTTACATCTCCGCAGTTCTTTCTGATCGGCTTTGAACGACCGCCTCCAAAACCCGTCTGCGGGATCCGTGGAACTTTGATTGCTCCTATTGTACTTGAAAGAAGAATGCTTCGTACTGCCTTCTAGTCCAGTAAGGGATTACATAGGTAAGTATAGTTGGTGTTTTCTTAAAGAGATTACCCAGTTCTCCCAAATATCCCATCCATCCGATTTACATCTACATGCCTCTCAAACTAGATCAGCCAGTTTGGAATATAAGAAGGGATTTCACGAAGAGCTGACAAGGTGGAATATTCTAGGCAGAGGGTATGCATTTGCTCCATATTTGACGTATCTGGTGCTTAAAACATTACCCCGCGCAATGAATCGGTTGGTTAAGTAAAACCTTACCGAAGTTCTAAACATGTTCTCTACATAGTTTTCCGAGGGTGTCATGCACTGACTTCTTATTGGGCAATATTGAAAAACAGCGAAACCACCCCACGAGCCATACATGCTTATCTCGAGATAAAAAATGTAGATTACTTGTGTACTCGGTAGAGGCCGTTGGAGTAGCAATGCAGGCGCCACTGATCAAGTATCTTTTGGTAGTTGTTACTACAAAGGATACTTCAAAAGTGCACATACTATTGTCACTCCAATGGCCTGTACCAAGTATATACTGTTCGAGATGCGCACGAACCCATTTGTTCATCCGATCTTTACAGAGTTTCAAAAAAAAAAAGGAAGAGAAAACACGGGACAATTTTTACAGTGTTACCTTCCTGCCCTGTCAGAAATTGATCTGACAAGCCAGCGCCCCAGAGCCAGCGCACAGCCCGGTCCATGGTGTAGTCAGCCACCAAGTACCCACTATCTGAGCTCTCCACCTTTCTCAATTTCCTTCTTATCACCCCACTAGAAGCTCCCTTCAGATGCCTATTATTGGCCTCTTCGCCCCGGGTTTGCTGTATTCCTCGTAATGTTGTTCGATATACGTTTCTGCGCCGCAAGACCACCACCTTGAATGGCGGTGCATGTCTAGGAAGCAGGCCGGTATGGTATTGCTTTGGTGAATGTCGCAATGGAATAGACATGAGTGGCCTCTGTACGGCGTTAAGTAGCGCTGATTCGACATCAGTTGGGACAGGGACGAGCTCGTATAGACTGTTGATAAATCCTCGAAGCTCGTTAAGCAACTCAAGGGTTTTCCTTTGGCCTGAAATCGACCATCTTATCTTCCGCCATGTTGACGCTTTCCCGTGCGTCTCTTTCGCTCTCCTTGCTGGACTTGATACAATAACATCTGTTGCAACTCTCGAGATATGAAGTGAAGTTTCCTGCCCGCGATTTTCCGCCTCATGGTTTTCCTGGTCTCGCAAACCATACTGCTTCTTCATTCCCTCGGCCTTTTCGAGTGTATCTTTAAGCCATCCAAGGATCTCTCCGACGTTCTGCCGTATGATAGGATCTTCCAGTCGTTCGTGTCGTCCATCTCTTCCCCATATCAAGAGCCGTGCTCGCTCTAGCTCCAGCTTTGAGATAAAGAGCTCATACTTTTCACCGTACGCTCTGGCGGCGGAAATCCGGACCATGATTTCGAGGCTTGTCGTAAATAAACCGACCAGTCCAACTCCTCCCATCGCAAGACCAGCGGTTTCCATAAGATCGTTGAACTGGTGGTGAAGGATTAGTGCACGAGCTGGATATGTTAGGCTAAAAGCATACCTTTATGTACTAGGTAAGTTAGTTTCAATGACTTTAAGAGGTGGAGGTGTGCAGCGGTATATATCTGGTTCTCTCGAGCAAACGGCTTTGTTCGTGCAGAGTTGGTCTTCTCCTTCAAGTATTCGCCATCTGTATTCTTCAAAAATTCGGTATGCGCATCTAGTTGGTGTGAGTTTGTCGTACTTTGAAAATGCCCTGCTTATCTCGCATACCTGATGGGCGAGAAGTGGGAACGGCATAGACTCCATAAGACAAGGCATAAAAATTTATGCAGATGCAACTTGCGGCCCAATTCGTTGGCATGCATTACGCAGTTCAAATCCGAAACATACCGCCCAATAGAGAGCTCCGAGTTGGTCGCAGCTGATCACAATATTGTGGGGTCTGAAGATTGTTGTCGTGATCTCCGAATCGATTAGGGATTTGTTATCGTTCGCTCAAAACATTGAACGGCCGTTGGGCCTTGGACGTTGCATAAATAGACCTCAGCCTTTTTATGGTTTGGTCTGTGGAGTTAATGGTACTCATACGGGCTGATAGTATTCAGCCGTGTCAATACATAGATAGTGCGTACGCATACGCACATGGATTACCGTATATATATATAAGGCCTTTATAGCCTTTTTAGATAGATAGAACAATCAATCATCAATCATCACATTTAGCATAGACATTGAGAGACCCCTCGAGTTGTGTGCGATGATGCAAATAATCAATCTCAGGCCACGAATTATCACCCGGATACACTGGCCGCTCCGCTGGGTAGTGGAGAGGGTCACGACGTTGCTTGTTTCTTTTGTTAGTTTCGAGAAGTGGTAGAGGAAAGTGTATACCATAGCCGTGAACGGCCAAATACAATATGATTACAAACAAATAAACCGGCCGCCACGTTAAGATAATTGTCTTACGTAGTGGTTTCTATCAGTATAAAGAATCGTTGGTCATATTTCCAGTTGTGGATGTATACTCTATCTACACCGGTGTCAGTAGAAGGGTTCGGGGCTGTGGGTAGGTGGATGTTGATGCACCCTCTGGGGGCTGCGCCTCCAGACCCATGTACTCCGTACTTTATATCTATCAATCGTCACTTTAAGACACCTGGGAAAGTTCTTCCTATCATGCGTAGTCATCACCTATAGACCCTATTGGATACTGTGATGTCGCACATTGAAATCGTTCAGTTCAGGTCGACTCTCATGACGTATCACCAATAGACCAGCGGGTTGTTTGGTAAAGGTGGCAGTACGTAGACTGTGACTTCTGGGATGCATTTTTTAACAAATCCTTTGTGCACAGTTGTATAGATCAAAAATAACTAGTCCGAGGACGAAGATATGAACAACAAAGGCAGGCTGTGATAATTGGTAAGAAAGAGTACGGCCGTGTGTGGTGATATTTGCTTTGTGATTGCGAGGCTTTTATTATTTCAAACACCCGTTACTCACAAATAATGTAGATATCATTGACACTGGTGACATCTCGGGGTAGAGCGCTTAGGCAGCTTCTGTGTTACCTGCTCAAGTACTCTACTGTCTTTCAGTCCGAGTGATCGGGAGTTTTCATATCAAGGAGCTACCGCCGGCTATGCGAGCCGCACAAACTTTAAAAACCGTGCGCTCAACCGAACAATATGGCAATTGAACACACCAAATTAACCTAAGTAGCTGCTCTCGTAAACCAGACCGTTAGACATCCCCTATAAATTAGCAGTTGACCAACTAAAGTTGGGAACTAGGTAGAGAATCAATTGCCCTAATTGTTCAGTTTTCCCTCAAACGCAGGAGTGGGTTAGATCAAGGATGATTTCGATGAGAATTAAGCCTGTGCTCCTGCTTCTCGCCTAAAACTAGGATTGTTATAGTGTCATACAATGCAGACCACGTTACTCAAAGCAATAGAGGTTCGACTCTGCTGGTGGTACTTGTTACTTAAATTTGGTGGTTTGTTTGTTTGTAATCATATTGCATTCGGCCGCTTGCGGCCATGGCATATCCCGTACACATATCCTCCCCGCTTCTCCTGTAACACAAGGAAACAAAAGCAAAGTCGCGAGTCCTCCCCAAAAACAAAACCGCCAACAAAAAACATCAACTTTTTACACCCCCCCATCACTCAACTCCTCGTGATCTGAGTTCTCCGCCTCCACCATTCCGCTAACTCTGCCGACATCTGTATGGAATTAAATTTGGTGGTTGCTAGCTGTGTCTTGGCTCCCACCATTATCGTAGGCACCAACAGTGCAGAAGGTTCCTTCCAAAATATAACCGGGTTTAAATAGCCGAACCACGTTAAACTCAAGAGAAATTTACTCTACCACCCACGCATTACCACCAGCTGTGATAGATATTCATTCGATTCAGTCTTGTACAGAGTACATACAGTATCTTACATCCTTCTACACCGCCAAAATAGCCATATCTTTGCCTGTCTTGAATGATTGCAGGTAGATCTTCCTGCCATTCTGGCTAGAGTGGCAGATTACTGCCCCAATAGCCAATCATCTAAGCCAATGATGATGAACTTAGTCACACCTAGAAAAAATAAAAAAACCGCAAGGCAGTGTTGCGGTGCTAACAGCATTACAGCACATTCTTGCAGTATGCACCGCCTCTACCATCTGCCTCGCCATAGATTGCTCTATCTGATCTAGCAAATCAGATCTCTGGACAATGAGCACTGCGTCTGTTCAGCATTCTGTCTGCCTAACCCTAAATGTCTCACTAAGAGATACGTACTAGTTTCACGTTTAGATATTCTACCCTTTGTCACCCCATTCCAGCGCCAATTCATTGGCTCTTCACTTCTAAATTGTCGTGTTCCCAGCCTGACTGATCGCTGGTGCACTGGCCTGCGGCGAAAGGTAGTTCCCGCGAAAGACTGCTGTTCTTGAGCTGCGCAAATTTGGGAAAGCTGGAGAATTTCCAAAATTCCGAGCTATTAAAGGGACTACTCAGGCACGGATGTATCCACTGGCTCGAGAGGTGAGTTAAACTGTAATGTTGATTCAACTCCAGATGTGACAGGAACGAATTCGTAAAGTCTGTTGACAAACCTCCGAAGCTCATTAAGCAGCTCCAACGTCTTTTTCTGTCCAGAAACCGACCATCATAGCTTCCTCCATGTTGTCGCTTTCCCATGTGTATCTGACACTCTTCTGATCGGATTTGATACAATAATATCTGCCGTGAACGTCTCTACGCTTAAGATATTGGGGGAAGCCCTCTGTCCGTGATGTTGCAAGCCGTATCGCTTTTTTATCGCCTCCGCCCTTTCTAGGGTATCTTGAAGCCATCCTAGAATCCCACCAACGTTCCGCCGTATGATGGGGTCTGCTAGTCGCTCATGTAGTCCATCCCTCCCCCAGATCTGGAGCCGATCTCGTTCTTGCCCCAACAGGGAGATGAAGAGCTCATACTCTCTACCGTATGCTTTAGCGGCGGATACACGGTCGAAGATTTCGAGGGTTGTTTTGAATGCGCCAACGAGACCGGCTCCGCTGATAGCAAGGCCGGCGATTTCCATAATGTAACAGTTATTGTTATACTGTAGATGAAGAATCAGTTCATAACTTGACGAAGAAACGAGGCCGTAAACATACCTCGACTTGTGGTGCTCGTTCCGTAGATTTGAGGTGGGGATGGGTGTACATAGATAGGTGTCAATACGGTGCTCTCGTCGATACAAGATCTCTCGGTTGTATTTCAAGGTATTTCTTTGAATAGATCTTCGGGCGAACAGTTTTGGTGGAGTAGGTCTTCTCCCTCTTCGATGTATTCGTTGTCCGTATTTTTCGAATTTCGATATTTGTTAATCGTGTATTAAAAATTTCTCACTTGTCTCGCACGCCTAGGTGAGAGAGAAAGGAGGGGGTGTCAGGATTGCGTGTTGCAAGGCTGGAAGACCCGAGGAGGTAGTGTAGTGCTGCGTAGTGCAGCTACGCGGAAGCCCACTTCGCCAGTATATGAAATGCGGTTTGATTTCGGCCGCCGCCACGTGCTGTTGAAATCCCTAATATCGCTGCTGGCGGTAGCAGCAGAGCGGACAGAACTGCTTTGAAGTTGATCTAGATGTCGTTGAGCTATGCAATGGGGCTAAGTGTAACTCGCAGATGGCCTAGACAGGTTCTGCAGCTATGGTTTCATATCATGCGGACTGTATGGTAAAGTGGCCCCAGCTTCACTCATTTTTGGAGTGGCAATGCAGGCGCCACATGCATGGCGATGTAACACGTGCTCGTGCAAAGCAGAGTGTATTTCTGCTTGACTGTTGACGCTCCAAAGGCCGTTATTGAGTACAAACCTTACCAACCAACTTCGGGAGTTGATCTGACAGGACCAATGTGATCACTCGAAGGAGAAGCGTTTGCGGATGGATCTCCAGCCCTAAACCCTACACCCACACTAAACATCTTTCCTACTCTAATACTTATGGTGGACGCAAGTGCTCTTTATCGTTCCCAGATTTACTCCCGTATAGTACCACATCCCGAGACCATATTTTCTCATTCCTTGCACCTAGCAACGAGTCTGTGCATGAGAGCAGGACATATCAAACTACAGTTCTTTTATTTGATTCAAGCTCCTACCATTGACAGACGAAACTTTGAAGCCTCAAAGTTCAGAGATCACACAAATATACTTTCCGACGTAGAATCACCTCACTACCGCAGCTATGAGATCGCTTTTGTCTCCGTACCGTTCAGAAGTCCGCCCTCCCTACTACACTGTCTCAGCGGTAATATCATCCACAACCCTCTGCTGCTCGTTCCTTTTCACCAGCTTCTTTCTGCGTAAGTACTCTCTCACTGTCGATAACACTAGCACCACCGTGCTAATTGCAATCAAAATCCAAAACGCCCACATCAGAACATTCCACGCCGTGACTACAGCTGATGCTCGGCGGACAACTGCAAAAGGTGTCAGTAGATAGGCGAGAGGGGGGAGAGGTGGGGGTTACGTTTGCTAGAGGAGGTGCGGTGGCTGCCGAATATATCGGTCCACAGTGTCTTCAGCATGTCTGTGCTAGTCCCAAGTCGGTGCGAATCGAAGGTGTCGAGGTAGATACGCGGAATGAGAGGCATGGTGAGTGGTGAGATGAGATGATATGATGGGAGGGGAGGGGAGCTTTATAGAGTGATTGACTTTTGACGTTGGGCCGCCTTATTGACTTTGACAGGTATAACTATAACTCAAAATTCCGGAACAAACTCCAAGCGATGGGTTTTTAAGATTTATAGTAGATAGCTTCCCCCGAGTGTGAACGCGGCCAATATGCTTAGCCGCCTAAAGAGATCCTACTTGAAGCTATAAGTGACATCCGATAAACGAAGGCGGACTCGTGACTCGATTATAACCTCAGCACAAAATACTATACGGTTTCCAGATACACAGCAACTCTGCTCCGGAAAGAAAGTAGCAACATTATGCAACTGAATCTCATACTCTATCATAGAATATCACTCTCGAAAGGTCTTGGTTGTGATGCTGTACTGGCCAAAAGGGATAGTCCACAAAGGCTTAATGACTCCTAATTTTATTAGTCCGAGGAGTTCCTGGCAGCTGATAGGGGTAGTACAACATTTAACTGACATATCCTTTGCAAAGACCGATGTAAAGCAGTGGCATACATAGCTAGTCTGTAGACCGCTTTTGGTCGCTGTGGGCTAAGCGCCAGCGATCAAAAAGCCGTCTACAGATTAATACATATTAAGTACTACATGCTGCTAGAGCAGGAAATATCTGTGGCGGTTCTGCATGATAATTATCTTCCAAGAACCATGTTCTCACTATACCTGCTAGATACTCCACTCAGATAGCAATTACACACTTCCAGATTTTCCACAGTTCGTTGACACATCTTAACCTAAGTACACAGCCTCACTGACATATTTATTGGCAAGTACAATATCCTACTGACGCCAACCAAAAGATGATATTCACAAGCCCGAACACCCCCTCTAACTGCTGACGGACTATCCCTTTTGGCTGTTACAGTACCTAAGTGACTGTAATACTAAGACAGAGTGTACCATATAATCTGAATCTCTGCAGTCTTATAGGATACGTCTACTATTTGTCGTACGACAAGATGGAGAGACGATGTGACAGTGTCTGTCAAAAGATCCGGAGCAGGAGTTTAATTAGATGGATAAGATTAGATAGATGTATGATAAGATAAGGGTTAGTAGATGACTTCGTGAGACCAATAGACCTCATCTTTAGTTGCTCCCATTATTCAGATAGCAGTACTGGTCCAATCCAACAAATTTTAGCTACTATTGCGGGCCTAAATCCTTGGGACACCTATCAATTCTCACCTATTGTCGGGTATGTGGGGGGTTCGGGTCGTTCGCGATGGATTCAATGCATCACTCATTTAACATTAGCCTGAGTTTATGCGTAATATTCATGCGCAAACGTGCAACTCTAGTACCTGGTATTTGGTGCAGAAAGGCGACATGGTGGAGCGGCATTCGTCTGCTGAGTCACAATCGCTTCGTGGAAATTAAAGATATCGTAGATAAGATATCGGAAGGTGAAAGTACGCACTATATACCTGTAGTTCTGCACGTTTGATAGACAGAACAGGCCGCGATCGGAGCAAAACTCGTAGACTTAACTGGGGTGGTTTTTGATTTCTGAGCGTGGAGGTTTGTCTCGCAGCTGTTCGGCGCGGTTTTTGGCTGATGGGATGGGCCATCGGCCGAGTGGTCTAAGTCCTGTCATTTTGTGTCCCATTCTTATCGTACATCATATAAGATAGTCACCAGCCTCACACTCGGCGCCGAGACGGCGTGTTTATCGTTATCCTATATCCGTAGCTAAATTTATCACTCGCTACTGTATGGAATCGCTGCTTGTGACTGCGCTATGACCAGGATCGCCCGGTTATTTTCGCGGGCGCATTGCATCTTGTATGAGGAGCCAGGCTATTGTTTCACGAGCCAGGGTCTAGCCGGGCCTCAACCAATTACATGGTATACACAACCTTTATATATCTGCTTCTCCCTAAGCCCCGCCCAAGATCCCTCATCCAGGATGCATAAAGACGGGCTGAACACGTCGAAAGTCATCTCCAGCTCTCCAAACCTTCCATGAACCATGGCAGATCCAATCTCGGTTTCGGCGTCGGTAACTGGACTGCTTTCAATAGCGGGAAAAGTTTCCACCATGCTCTACAACTTCAGTCAAGGGTACATCAATTCACCGCAACTCTAACTGATTGTGATGAGAGAAACACACGATATTAGTCGTTTGCTGAAGTAGTTGAACATCCTCATCCACGGCACACACTGGAATTGAAGAACGGCTATCTCTGATTATGGTCGGGGATGTGTTGGCTATATTGACAAGTTTTGTCCTCACGTTCTCGGAGCTGGAAGTCCTACTTGATAGCTTGGGGATTGAGAAAGGTATGAATATTGTTAGCCGAGAAAATGGGTGCTGAAAGAGGCGGATATCGGAAACTTAATCCAACGGCTCCAAAATCAGAAGGTTTCGTTGTCACTCATGCTCAACATCATACATAGGTACGTTTCCACCGTATTTCAAAAATGCATGAAATTGACGGAAAGCCGCTTCAGCTATACAATCAAAAAAGCATACACCAACGTAGGGACGTTATCTAGATCTATGGATCGGCTACTTCAGACAACAGATGACATAGCGAAACGTTTACAATCGATAGTCAGCCACCGGAGCCCCAACGCAGCCTCATTTGCATCGAGCCAAAGTTCCGAGCATCGCCAATACCACAAGTGTTCGAACGTCGAGACTTGAAGGCTCCAAATATCGAGATGACGATTCTCAAAGTGTGCGAACAGTAGGATCCAGGGTTACGTTTATCAAGCCATTCGATTGGATGCTTTAGACATCGAGGGTATATTTACGGGCTGATGGTCGGGAGTCTCTCAATTCTTTTACATTATAGTCGTAGCGAGTGCTGGTCGGTTTTCTCAGGGCTTAGTATGTCTGAAACATCGAATATGTCGGTTCTTGCGTTACCCATCTACGCCCAAGAGATATACAATGGCCATCATTATAACTTTAGGAGTTCACATACTTCACTACAGCTTCAAAATTTATCTCCTGCATTGCCGCAGGTCCCCGAAATAACGACGATAGCCGAAATAGCTTTGAAAATGCTCGAAGAGAAGGTTGCAATTGGTGCAAAAAACTGGCAGGAATTCGGTAAATTGAAATCACATGGATTCTTCCCTGTCTATACCGAGAATCTCTCAGAAAGTTGTGACGATGTGGGTGTTAATGGATTAATGCAATTTGTGCACATGGACGCGGCTGACAAGAAGCAAAGTCTTACGTTTATCTTTTCGAGAGAGTACTCCTCTTCAAAGAAGATACAGGCTGTGAAGGTCCAAAATATTCCTGGAGATGGAGTTTGTTTCGCTGTTTCTATCCTATAGATATTTTAAATATTTCTGAACATGAGCAAATCCCTGAAGGTTGGAACGCCCCCGTTCCTAGGGATGGCCCCAGTATTGCTGCTGTACTACTAGCTGCATGCTATGGGTTCGAATCCCAGTGCCATCTCCCCAACGATAAGTCTGGTACATCCTTAACCAGACACGAAGAGAACGGTTAGGCTCGTTCCCAGCCCCAGTCTTGGCACGAGCGCCACTTTCTGACGAAACTCGCTCGTACCCAGAGAGGGGCTGGAACCTTTCGAGCTCCGAAAATGGGGTTCGCTTATCGGAACGAGTGAATAG